>Ga0164243_10013495_pt1 | contig 11495 bp, 3 predicted proteins | sample OricompcompostOP_FD_108781 | JGI IMG/M metagenome (GOLD analysis project Ga0164243, IMG submission 108781) | Organic Plus compost microbial communities from Emeryville, California, USA - Original compost - Organic plus compost (OP) | ecosystem: Engineered > Solid waste > Mixed feedstock >... | reverse complement strand
GGACGCTGGATTTGGCGGTGAGCGTTGAGCGATTCCTCTTTGGGCAAGATCTGGACGGGGATAGGCTCAGCAGAGCAACCGGAATGGTGCTAGTTCCCGTCATCATCCGTCAAACTCTCTTTGCGGGTCTTTTTTTTTGGAGGAGGTTGGTTTTTGCAGCAATTAGTGCCCACCAGTCTTTCCGGTCCTCATGCGCTGTTGCACACCAACATGGCTAGACAAGAGGAGTGTGTTGTGCCGATGCCAACAATCTTGCTTTTGGCCTGCTCTACTCTATTACGGACAGGCAAACGGGTCCCCCCCTATGCGATCGTCAGATCAGAATGTGAGCGAGAGAGAGGCCCAGGCCAATGACATGCATGTGGGTATTTCAAGTAGCCCTATGTTGACGGAGAAACCCACTGACGTGGAAGAACCACGGCCTTCGCTTCAGCTGCCCAGGACGTTAAGTGAGGCGCATCGATGCCTGGTGAGATGTATCGATACCTCATCTCTGCACTTTGCAATACAACAATGCAAGCAGGGCGGATCCACAGCAACAAAGGACTAATCTAGCTGGACCAACCCCAAACCAGGCTCGCCGTGTCAGCTCGAGGTAAAATTCATTGTGCAGTGTGAAGTGGAAGTGTCAAGGAGCCCGATCCTGTCACAGCACAGCTATGGAGTAGTAAACTAACAAGGCTACATATTGGTACTAGGAGGATCTTTACCATTCCCCACCACTCACGACGCGGCATTTCGCGTGGATCAAATTTAGTTTACTTGCTCCAACCACCTCCCTTGGCCCGCATCTTATTTGCCTCCCCCCATTTAATCTACTAGAGGTGAAAAAAAAGAGCATGGAGCACGAGACGTCCAAATATCGTCAATTCCCAACCTCACCGCGAACGTGGAGCCCTGGGAAACTTTAGTTGCAGCCCCCTGGAGGTTACCCGTGACTCGGATGAGACCCGTGCTTGCTCGTGACCTGGCTTATTAGATAAGGGCAAGAAGGCGCGCACTGCAAGGGTAAACGATACACAGATTTTTTAGGCAATTATTTAGTAGGAGAGGCGGGGTATCTACTCGGTATTCGAGCACAAGAAAAAGAGGGTCATCAATGTCTCATACGAAGAGGGTAGAGAAGGGTTCGAAACAAGTTCTCGGCCTTGTGTGGGAATGGTCACACATGAGCGTAGTGGTGGCGGACGATGCGGGAGTGTTACCCGTTGAAGCATGGATCCAGAGACACCTGACACAAAAGGGGGAAAGAAGGGTCTGGTGCTATTCTTAGGGATGGGTGTGATGCTTTGCACGAGCTCAAGTTCAGGCTCCCTGTGGTGCAGCAATGGTGCAGTGGTGCGGTGTGGAGGGCGACCAACAGTTCTTCTGGATATTATCGCCTTGATCTTTATCTCGGATGTCTGCCCATCTCCCGGCGGCGTGGAAGGGCACCCTACAAGTAGATTACTCCGTAAAGATCCATGGATGTGCCCATCCATTCTATTTCATGTTCAGAGGATTCCGATTCATGCTTGTAGGAAGTACGGAGTAATTTAGGACCCGGGAAGCCCAGCCAATACCGACGCTTGACTGGGACTGGGGCACATCCATCGGGAATGGGTGTCCCCTTTATCAAATTGATACTCGAGAACGACGACTACCAAAATTTGCCGGTCGGCGTATTGGCATTGAGGTGGAGCCTTCATTGACATCTTCAATTTACAAGGACAGCCTTCCATTTCACGAAGCCGTTGGCCAGGCCGCATTTGGATATACTTGTACAGATATGTAGATGGTCCCGACTCGTGAAACAGCAGAGAATAATAGCCGGAAGAGGGAACATCAGATGGACGGAAGACCATTCCTCGCGTGTGCGCGTCCTGGAGGAAATCAATACCCTTGAGCAGGCCTCACACCCTCTTGGTTGGTCGAGTTCATTGCTTGGCTGTCCACGGACCGGTATTAGTCGGGACTGGACATACAATGGGATATGAAGTTAACATCAACATCAATTACTTTCGTACTTCATAATTAGGACAACATCGATATTGGGGAATAATGGGGAGAATCGATAATTGCGATTGGATCTACATTGATGGAATTAACAATTCTCGACCAGTTTCCTTTTTCGTTAAAACTTAAGCTTGTTTGGAGTATACGGAGTGCGAGAATGGTTGTCATATGGTACTTTTTGTTGAAGTTGATATCAGCCAATCCCGACTTATACTCAATACCATTCCTCCACAACTTCTGTCCTTGCAAACACTACTCCTTCCGTAGAGGATTTGGGGTGACCATAATCTCTAGTGTGTTTATCAACCGCAAATATTCTTTACGCAATTCCTCGTAGTTTACTCCTCATATTAGGAGCAACTGCCAGACGACAAGACCAGTGACAAGAGTGGTCTCGTGTGGGAGGCCACAGGCTGTCCCACTGATCAAAACCGATTGGTTCTGGTTCATCTATTCGTCGTCACTCATCCTGATCATCCCCTTTCGGGTTTCCACCCTTGCTTCTTTTCCCATGGTTGTTTCTTGTTTATCCTATCCGAGGACAAAGATGGTAGAGCCTAGGCCGAGCATCGACATCAACCATGTCTGAGGACCCAGACTTGTGTCTTGGTTTGTCAACGAGGAAAGAACTTTTTTTTTTCTTTTCTTTTCGCCATCTGAAGGCTGGATCTAAGACTGGAGTGAGCACGAGGGGCCCTGAAGCGGCGAAAAAAAAGGGGGTCAAGAGTTCTCGCTGGTGATGGGGGCCTGTTTCCCCCCCTCTGACGATGTGACAGCCGATTTTATTTGGGAGGCGATAAAACGAGAGGGCGTGCCTGAGAGTTGCGACTTGCAACTTGCAACTGACAGTAACGAAGTATCAATACAGGAAAAGCCGCAACTTGCCTAGCTCTTGATGGGTAAATTGCTGGCGATGCCAGGCATGTCGACACTTCGACACTTCGACGATATTCAAGTAATTACATCGGAACTGAGAGAATGGTGAACATATGTCCATCCAGAACTGTCTACTCTGTAGTATTTTGACAGCAGGCGGTGACGGTCATATTCAGACCCTCCCCTCCCAAATCTCCGAAAGTACGCCCAGGTGTCTGGATAAGAAAAGGGTCTCTTGTGAAGGTGTCTGTCCAACCTTCTCATTCAATGTTCATAGTGGTCCACCAGCCCACCACCCTCATGCTCCTTTCCTTGCTCCACAAACAGCTGCCCTTTTCTGTTACAATTGTAGTGTACCTTCTCTGCCACATTTGGTCACCCACGCCCCTCACACGCTAAAACGAAGGAAGGAACGAAGTAACGAGGCCTCATGGTGTGTTGCTGTGTACTTCGTACTTGTATTCTAGCCCCATCCGCCCACCTCAGATGGGGTACGTACTTTTCTGGCTGCATTGGTGTAATTACCATTACTTCATCCGTCCCGACATGTCTGGGCAGACGTGCAGCACAGACGGACCAGGCCATGATTGATACTTCTGGTTCGTACAGTACTTCCGTACAGTGGAACATGAATTGAACTTTTCTTCCTCTCTCTTTCCACTTCACACTTACACCAAACGAGAACGCAAAAACAACGACACCCTTGAGAATCTTTACTATTAGTGAAGATCTTTGAAGAATTTTCTTCTCCTGTTATTCGCGGGGGTTTAGAAATCAATCTGTCATCGGTCTCTCCTTAATAGTCTGTATTACTAGGGGCCTGTGATATCTCCTTGGCTTGCGACAAGGCCGAGGAATTTGAGTATTGCATTGATTCTTTTTTCTTCGCCCGTGATATTTTACGCATCGCGGGACTGGTCTCCCTTCGGAGAGGAAGAAAAAAAGGCACAGAGGCACTAAACTATCGCGGACCGGGACTAGAGAAGAAAGACGAAAGACCGCACTCGGACTTTCTGCGCTTCCTTCCACCGCTGGCCTTTTATCGCGAAACCCTCTCGATTTCCGAACCCGCTACGCTCGCTTTTCCGTCCCCCAACCCTCCCCCATGATTTTGACACCAATCCCTCAGCAGCACACGAGCTCAACTTTCCAGAATGGCCGCGGCCGAGGTATTGGCGTCCACAGGATGCTGGATAGGAAATGCATATGGCTGGCAAACGATCCGGCCCTCGACGACTGGGTGGGATGAAGGATATGACCTTCAAATCCGACTGAGCGCTATTGCTCAAACTTGGGTCCAGGTGCAAACATGTCTGAAGGTATGGGACTTAATTTCTCTCACTCATTCCACGATAAGCCGCCTGCGTGGATAAGGAACGATATCCGCAAGCGCGCCTCCGCTCCGCTTCTTCAGACCTTTCGATGTGTTTTAATCTCCTTCTGCCATGCAGTGAATGCTGCGGTGAGTGCAGTGCAGGCCGCCTGGCATTGGTGCTTCCATCTCCTCGTTTTCCTATCCTCTCGATTTCTTAACTGCTACTCTTATCAGCCTGCCTTTCCTCACAATTTTTTTTTTCCCTTCTTAATTTTCCCCCTTCCCGTGATTTTCCAAACCGTTTTTTCCTTTTTTCTTCCTTTGGATTCTGGCCTCATTTATGCAAGGTCATTTATGGTTGTGCGTGCGTATGTGCATGGCCCCTCGCAAATATTGGGCGTGTGCATTTGGGAGCCCCAGTTCGACATTGTCTCCCCAGGCTAATGGCGGGTGTCTGCCACTGGAAGGGCAACATTGTCCCTGGGTTACAGTGCCGCTTGCATTGCTGGTCACCCTAAAACTAGCCAACAGCAGTTCTTTAACGCCTGAAGAGGGGTGCTATTATAGCCCCTGCTGCTAATTTTGAGGGCGCCCCGTCCTCCCTTTGTGTGGCTTGTGGTGCGCCTGTGTCGTTGTGTGTCGTTGGGCCTTTTGATGGGCACGGCTTGGGGAAGCCAGCCGCCGCGCCGCGCCGCGCCGCTTGATCCACCCCTGCCTGCAACCTCTCACGTAGACGAAGCCGCTTGCTGACCGACTGATTGACATTGGCCTCCTCTTTAGACCTACTACAACCAATCTCCGTCGAACACGCACCCCCGACCTATACCGACTCCCCTCGCAGCCCCAGACCTTTCCCCGAGATGGTCTCGGAGCTTCCCGTACCCGTTCGCCCCTGAAGAAGAACCCTCGAGCGACCTCGACCAGGTCATGGACCCTACCAACACCGGTGCCTTTGCGAACCATGACTTACCCTCGTGGCTAACCAGCTCCTCCTTCCCCACACCGCCAAAACCATCTAGCACACAGAACCGCCGACAGACCTCTTCCATCTTTGGTGATCCCTCCATGAGCTTTCTCGTTGACTGGGATACTCGCGACGGCCTGCGCGAGGTCGCGCCGAAGAAAAAGAAGAAGAATGCCGCGGCCAAGCGGAATAATGATAGTGGCGACAAGAAGGACAACGCCGGAAACGGCGAGGATGCTGGCGCTGGCGATACCGGCAGCGGGGGTGGCCAAACCGGCGGTGACGCCGGAAATGGTTCCGGAGCAGGTGCTAGCGGCGATGGGAATGACGATAACGACAAAGACAAAGACAAAGACGAAGACAAGGACGGCGGCGATGCGCCAACCGTGGATGATGCCTGGTCCACGCCAGTTACTTCCAAGAAAACGAAAAAGGGCAAGAAGGGTGCGGCGGTCGCAGACACCGAGACTACATCCTCTTTTCTTCCCGACATACCCACCTCCGACTTCGGCACGGATTCTTTCCAGGAGATAAAACTTGGCGACGATGTGAATGGGAAACTCGACCTTGATTTTGGGACCTCTACCGAGACGAAATCATCCTTTGGCGCATGGGGTTCTAGCTGGAAGACAGGGATTTCTAAAAGCATCTGGGGCTTCGCCACTGGCAAGGAAGACGAAAAGAAAGAAGAAGACAACTCTAATCCATGGGGTGCTGGGCGCTCCAAGTCGCAGAAGAGCAGCGTCTCGTTCGGTGCCTTCGGTGGCATTGAGGAGGAAAATGCAGACGCCGACGGGTCAAAGGACAACGGCAGTGCTTGGGACGACTTTGGAACGGCTGCTACGAAGGACAAGAAGAAGAAAAAGAAGTCAAGCCCTTGGGATGACGATCCAGAGCCGGAGAAGCCTGCCGAAGATACGATCCAGGATCTAGACACCTCGAAAAACGACGATGGCTGGGCCTGGGGTACTTCCAGTACCAAGAAGAAGGGAAAGAAAACGACGTTCTCTTTTGAAGCTGACCCGGAACCCGATGTCCAGGCCGCGACGGAACCCGCGGCAGACGATAACTGGTTTACACCCGCTAAAGACAGCAAAAAGAAGAAGAAGAAGAATGACTTCTTAGACGACTTTGGAGTCCCAGAACCCCCCCCCGCCCCCGAGCCGGAGCCGGAACCGGAACCAGCTAAAGTGGAAGACTCTTGGGGTGGTTGGGGCACCACTACCACCAAGAAGAAGAAGAAAGGTAAGGGTGCTGACGTAGATGCAGAGCCGATTGCCGAACCCGAGCCCGAGCCCGATAAGACTTCGACGAAAGACGACGACCAGTGGTCCCTCGGGACGTCCAGCAAGAAGAAGAAGAAGAAGGCGTCCATCTGGGATGATCCTGCGCCCGCAGTTACGAACGAGCCCGAAAAGATCGATGAGAAGATGAACGACTTGTGGGCCACCAGCAACAAGAAGAGTAAGAAAAATAAGATTCTAGATCTCGAGCCCGAACCCGAACCTGAATTCGAACCAGTCGTCGAACCAGAGTCGGAAAAGCCCGAAGAGGCCAGTCCCTGGTCAGCGCCCGCCTCGAAGAAGGATAAGAAAAAGAAGAAGACGTCTATTTGGGATGACCCAGTTCCGGACCCTGTCCCTGAGCCGCCAAAGGAAGAGGAGGTGGTGGCGGATGATTGGTCCACTCCTTCCACGTCCCAAAAAGACAAAAAAAAGAAAAAGAAGAAAGCCTCGATTTGGGACGACCCTGAGCCAACGCCGGATGTGGACGCCGAGGCTGAGCAGAAGAAGAAGGAAGAAGAAGAGGAGCAGGAGCGGCTGAGACGGGAAGAGGAGGAGGAAGCGAAACGAAAGGAGGAAGAGAAGAAGAAGAAAGAGGAGGATTCCAGCATATGGGGCGCAGCTACTTCAAAAAAGAGTAAAAAGAAGAAGAAGCCTTCAATCTGGGACGACCTGGAAACTTCGAAGGCGGAAGAAGAGAAGAAGAAGGAGGAAGAGGAGGCAGAACGTAAGAGGAAGGAGGAAGAGGAAGAAGAAGCTGAGAGGAAGAGGCTGGAAGAAGAAGAGGAAGCGAAACGAAAGGAGGAGGAAGAGAAGAAGAAGAAAGAGGAGGATTCCAGCATATGGGGCGCAGCTACTTCAAAAAAGAGCAAGAAGAAGAAGAAGGCTTCAATCTGGGACGACATGGAAACTTCGAAGGCGGAAGAAGAGAAGAAAAAGAAGGAGGAAGAGGAGGCAGAACGTAAGAGGAAGGAGGAAGAGGAAGAGGCGGAACGCAAGAGGGTCGAGGAAGAGGAGGCTGAGAAGAAGAGATTAGAAGAGGAAGAAAGGAAGAAGAAAGAGGAGCAGGAGAAAAAGAAAGAAGAGTCCAGCATCTGGGGTTCCACTACCACTTCAAAGAAGGGTAAGAAGAAAAAGAAGGCTTCAATCTGGGATGACCTGGACACTTCGAAGGCAGAAGAAGAGAAGAAGAAGAAGGAGGAAGAGGAGGAGGCGGAACGCAGGAGGGTCGAGGAAGAGGAAGCTGAGAAGAAGCGACTAGAGGAAGAGGAACAGAAGAAGGAGGAGGAGGAGAAGAAGAAGAAAGAAGAAGAAGCTAATGCCTGGGCCGCCCCTACGTCTAAGAAGGATAAGAAGAAGAAAAAGAAGGCTTCTATTTGGGATGAGCTTGATAACAGTAAGGAGGAAGAAGAGAAGAAAAAGAAGGAAGAAGAAGAGAAGAAGAGGAAAGAGGAAGAGGAGGAAGCAGAGCGTAAGCGGATTGAGGAAGAGGAGGCTGAGAAGAAGAGACAGGAGGAAGAGGAAGAGAAGAAGAAAGAAGCTAATATTTTAGCCACCCCTATGTCTAAGAAGGATAAGAAGAAGAAGAAGAAGGCTTCTATCTGGGATGAGCCTGATAATAGTAAGGAGGAAGAGGAGAAGAGAAAGAAGGAGGAAGAAGAGAGGAAGAAGAAAGAGGAAGAGGAAGCTGAGAAGAAGAGACTGGAGGAAGAGGAAGAAAAGAAGAAGGAGGAAGAGGAGAAGAAGAAGAAAGAGGAAGAAGAAGCTAGTCCGTGGGGTGCCACGGTGTCAAAAAAGAAGAAGAAGAAGAAAGCTTCGATCTGGGATGAACCCGATACTAGTAAAGAGGATGAGGAGAAAAAGAAAAAGGAGGAGGAGGAGGAGAGGAAGAAGAAGGAAGAGGAGGAGGAAGCAGAGCGTAAGAGATTAGAGGAGGAGGAGGCTGAAAAGAAAAAGAAGGAAGAGGACAATGACGCTTGGGGCGCCATGACGTCTAAGAAGGACAAAAAGAAGAAAAAGACGTCTATCTGGGACGCCCCGGAGCCCGATCCGCCAAAGGAGCCGGAGACAAAAAAGGAAGAGAAGGATGATGCCTGGGGCGCGACGACTTCCTCGAAGAAGAAGAAGAAGAAGGCGTCGATCTGGGATGAACCCGAGCCGGAACCTGTCAAGGAGGAAACCAAGATTGAGGAAGAACCGCCAAAGGAGGAGGAGGCGAAAGATGACACCTGGGGCACTTCTACTTCTAAGAAGGACAAGAAAAAGAAAAAGGCGTCAATTTGGGATGATCCTGAACCTGAACCTGAGCCTAAACAAGAAAAGAAGGAAGAAGAGAAGGATGATATCTGGGCGACCTCTACTAAGAAGAGTAGTAAGAAGAAGAAGGCCTCGATCTGGGATACTCCTGAGCCTGAACCTGAACCTGAGCCTGAGCCTGAGCCTGAGCCTGCTCCAGAAGAGCTACCAAAGGAGGAAGAGAAGACCGACATCTGGGGAACCACGACTTCGAAAAAGGATAAGAAGAAGAAGAAGGCTTCTATCTGGGACGACCCTGAACCTGTGCCGGATCCCCCTAAGGAAGAAGTGAAGGAGAAGGGAGAGGAGAAGGCCGACATCTGGGGGACTACTTCTAAAAAGGACAAGAAGAACAAGAAGAAGAACTCCATATGGGACGACCCGGCGCCTGAGCCTGAACCCGAGCCGGAGCCGGAGCCGGAGCGTGAACCTGAACCCGAGCCTCCAAAGGAGGAGAAGGTTGACATCTGGGGAACTTCTTCTTCTAAGAAGAAGAAGAAGAACTCCATATGGGATGATCCTGTACCCGATCCTCCAAAGGAGGAGGTCAAGGAGAAGGAAGAGGAGAAGGTCGACATCTGGGGAACTAATTCTAAAAAGGACAAGAAGAACAAGAAGAAGAACTCCAAATGGGACGATCCTGAACCTGAACCTGAACCTGAACCCGAACCTGAACCTCCTAAGGAAGAGGTAAAAGAGAAGGAGAAGGCCGACATCTGGGGGACTACTTCCAAGAAGGACAAGAAAAAGAAGAAGAACTCCATATGGGACGACCCGGAACCAGAACCCGCTGTGGAAGAGAAGCCCAAGGTCGAGGACAAGGCTGATGATATCTGGGGAGTTTCCACTTCGAAGAATGAGAAAAAGAAGAAGACCTCTATTTGGGATACCACGGAAGCGGACCCTGTCAAGAACGAGGAAGAGAAGAAGGAAAGTGAACCTAAGGACGATATCTGGGCCACTTCCGCCTCCAAGAAAACCAAGAAGAAGAAGGGCTCTCTTTGGGACGAGCCCGAGCCAGAACCGCCGAAGGATGAGGAGCCTAAGAAGGTTGAGGAGGATATCTGGTCCACTTCTGCTTCTACGAAGGACAAGAAGAAGAAGAAGAAGACCTCCATTTGGGACGATCCGGAGCCCGAGCCGCCGAAAGAAGAGGAGAAAAAGACCGAAGAGCCGACGGACGATATCTGGGACACGGCCAGCTCCAAAAAGGACAAGAAGAAAAAGAAGGGCTCAATATGGGACGATCCGGAACCCGAAAAGGAGGAAAAGAAGGAAGAGACCAAGGAGGCTGACAACCTTTGGGCGGCTACGAGCTCGAAGAAGGAAAGCAAGAAGAAGAAGAAAGCCTCCATTTGGGACGATCCAGAACCAGAATCAGAACCTCTGAAGGTGGAAGAGAAGGAGGAAGAACCGAAGGCGGACGACATCTGGGCTACCTCGAGCTCCAAGAAGGACAAGAAAAAGAAGAAAACGTCGATATGGGACACTCCCGAACCAGAACCCGAAGCCGATCCCATCGCCGAGATCGAGGCCAAGGAAGAGAAGAAGGAGGAGGATGATCCATGGTCTTTCGGTTCGACGAAGAAGAAGAAGAAGAAGAAGGCTTCTATTTGGGATGATCCTGAGCCGACGCCGGAGCCGGAGCCAACAAAGACAGCTGATGTCGATATCTGGACCACGAGCACCAAAACCAAGAAAAAGAAGGGCCTAGACAAGACCGGCGATGACGACTTCTGGAACACTCTCGGCACTTCTAAGAAGGACGACAAGAAAGATCTCTTCGAAGATGATGTTGCCGCAGTCAAGGCATCAACGGATCCCTTTGATTTTTGGGGCGCATCTAAGAATGACAAGAAGAAGAAGGGCAAGACTACAACGGAGGAGCCGCCAAAAGTTGAAGAGACTAAGACGGATGATCCGTGGGACATATGGAAAGCTCCTAAGAAAGACAAGAAGAAGAAGCAAGACCTCATATCCCTTGACGAAGATCCTCCGGCGGACGCCAATGTAGTTGCGGACACCCCTTGTCAACCGGACGTAATCGAAAAACCTGCAGACGAATCTAAGGACAAGAAGAAGAAGAAGAAGAAGTCTAAGGATGCGCCTGTTGAAGTTGCGGACGGAGACGACCTGGATTCTGTACAGCCCGACGCCATGGAAGAGACCAAGGACAAGGACGACAAGGCAGAAGACGACGAGTGGGCTTTTACAAGCTCAAAGAAGTCTAAAAAGTCCAAGTCCAAGAAAGACGCCGAGATCCCACCTGTGCCTACGCCACCTACTTTGGAGCCAGATGAACCTGAAGATTCTTCTAAGTCTAAGTCTAAAGATAAGGACAAGTCTAAGTCTAAGGTTAAGGAGCCGAAACTCAGCAAGAAGGAGCAAGAGAAGCTAGAGAAGGAGAAGGAAAAGGAGAGGAAGAAGGCTGAGAAGGAGAAGGCGCGCGAGGAAGCGCGTCTTGCTGAGGAGCAGGCGGCCAGGGAAGCCAAGGAAGCGGAGGAGCAAGCCGCGAGGGAGGCTGAAGAACAAGCTGCACGGGAGGCTGAAGAGCAAGCGGCGCGAGAAGCTGAAGAGGAGCGCGCCAAGGCAGAGATCGCCGCGGAGGAGGCGGAACTTGCTACCCTCACGACGAAGAAGGGCCGCAAGAAGTTGACTCGCCGCGACCAAGAGAAATTCGACCGTTTAACCGAGAAGGCTAACAAACGCGCTGAAGAGGCTGCTGCAAAGGAGGCTGAGGAGGCTGAGGCCGCCGCCGCCGCCGCCG
>Ga0164243_10013494_pt1 | contig 11495 bp, 8 predicted proteins | sample OricompcompostOP_FD_108781 | JGI IMG/M metagenome (GOLD analysis project Ga0164243, IMG submission 108781) | Organic Plus compost microbial communities from Emeryville, California, USA - Original compost - Organic plus compost (OP) | ecosystem: Engineered > Solid waste > Mixed feedstock >... | reverse complement strand
TCGAGCGTGATGTCCTGCTCCTCGAGCTGACCACGCACGCGCTGGATCTCGAGATCCACGATCTGGCGGATCTCATCCGAACGCAGCGAATGGAACACGATCGGCGCATCGATGCGGTTGAGGAACTCTGGGCGGAACGTCTGCTTCAGGCGCGCCATGACCTTGTCGGTCATGAGGCCGTGATTGCGTTTCGCCGTCTTCTCCTCGTCCTCACGCTGCGTGAAGCCCATCGTCAGGTCACGCGAGATCTCCTCCGCGCCGACGTTGGACGTCATGATGATGATCGTGTTGCGGAAGTCGACCTTCCGCCCCTTCGCATCGGCAAGGTTCCCGTCCTCCATGATCTGAAGGAGCATGTTGAACGCTTCCGGATGCGCCTTCTCGATCTCGTCCAGGAGGATCACGGAATACGACTTGCGGCGCACCGCCTCGGTCAGCTGACCGCCCTCTTCGTACCCGACGTAGCCCGGAGGCGCTCCGACGAGTCGGGCGACCGCGTGGCGCTCCATGAACTCGGACATGTCGATCTTGATCAGGTGATCCTGCGAGCCAAACATGAACTCGGCCAGCGCCTTGGCGAGATACGTCTTGCCGACGCCCGTCGGGCCAAGGAAGATGAACGACCCGATCGGTCGGCGCGGATCCTTGATGCCAGCGCGTGCACGGCGGACGGCCTTCGAGATCGTCGAGATCGCCTCGTCCTGCCCGATGATCCGCTCGTGGAGGACATCCTCCATGTGCAGGAGTCGCTCGGACTCCTCGCCCGCGATCCGCACCAGCGGGATGCCGGTCCACATCGAGACCACTTCGGCGATGTCTTCCTCGGTGACGTAGATCTCCTCGGTCGCCTGTTGGTCCTTGAGACCCTGCTCCTGCTGCTCGATACGGTCGCGCAGCTTGCGTTCGCGATCGCGCAACTCGGCCGCGAGCTCGAACTCGCGCCCGTTGACAGCGGCTTCCAGCTCGCGCTGGATCGAGTTCAGGCCGGCCATCGCCTCCTTGAGTCCGGTTGGCGCGGCGGAGCGCTGCATGCGCACCCGCGAGGACGCCTCGTCGATGAGATCGATCGCCTTGTCGGGCATGAACCGATCGGTAACGTAGCGTGCCGCCAGATTCGACGCGGCGGAGAGCGCCTCGTCGCTGATCTTCAGGCGGTGATGCTCCTCGTACAGCGGTCGCACGCCCTCGAGGATCTGGATCGTCTCGTCGATCGACGGCTCGTTGACCTGCACCGGCTGGAAGCGACGCTCCAGTGCGGCATCCCGCTCGATGTACTTGCGGTACTCGTCGAGGGTGGTCGCGCCGATCGTCTGCAGCTCGCCACGAGAGAGCGCCGGCTTCAGGATATTCGCGGCATCGACCGCGCCCTCCGCCGCTCCGGCACCGACCAGCGTGTGCAGCTCGTCGATGAAGAGGATGCTCTTGGTCTCCTTGACCTCGTTGACGATCTTCTTGAGGCGCTCCTCGAACTCACCGCGGTACTTGGTGCCCGCGACGAGCGCCCCGATGTCGAGCGCCACGAGTCGCTTGCCCTGCAGCTGCTCCGGCACGTCACCGGAGACGATGCGCTGCGCGAGCCCCTCGACAATCGCGGTCTTGCCGACACCCGGCTCGCCGATGAGGGCGGGGTTGTTCTTGGTGCGGCGCGACAGGATCTGCATCACGCGGTCGATCTCGGTCGAACGCCCGACGAGCGGACCGAGCTTCTGCGTGCGCGCGGCCTCGGTGAGATCGAACCCGAGCGCGTCCATGTATGGGGTCTTCGTCTGCGGCTTGTTCGCGGACTGCTGGGCGGAGCTCTGGCTCACGACCTGCATGACCTGGGCGCGCACCTTCTCGAGATTGACCCCGAGACTTTCAAGCACGCCTGCCGCAATGCCCTCTCCTTCGCGGACGAGGCCGAGGAGAAGATGTTCAGTTCCAATGTAGTGATGGTTGAGACGGCGTGCCTCATCGACCGAAAGCTCGATGACCTTCTTCGCACGCGGGGTGAGACCGATCTCACCCATGATCATGGAATCCCCACGACCAATGATGAACTCCACTGCGGAACGAACCTTCGGGAGTTGGACTCCCATGTTCGCCAGCACCTTCGCCGCGACGCCGTCACCTTCTCGCACAAGCCCAAGGAGCAGATGTTCAGTCCCAATGTAATTGTGATTGAACCTCTGGGCTTCTTCCTGGGCGAGCGTGAGGACCTTGCGAGCTCGATCCGTGAACTTGTCGAACTTCTCCGCCATCCTGGGGCTCCCCCGGTTTCCGTGAATGCGCGAACCGTCGATTCCCGACGTCTGTGCCGTGTTATGGAATTGTCATCGCGGATGTGGGTCCCCGTCCACTCCCCATATGGGTCGTGGTTGGGCAAACCTGCCAAACGCGACGGGTTCGCATGTAGCACCATGCAAAAAACAGATGGCCAACAACGGCGGGTGAAGACTTCACCTGCCGTTGTTGGCTTTTCTATCACATTTCGTGATGGTCTGTCCCGGTCATGTGACCAGGGCGGGGGAGCGGAGGGGCTACTTCTCCGTGGACTCGTTCTCGTCCTTCTCCGCCGGAGCGTCGTCGTTGAGGAGATCCTCATCGGCGCCGGCCAGGGCGAAGGCAAGAGCGATCGCGGAGAGCTCCTCGTCACCGTCGAAGTTGCTGACCGAGTCGTTGCTCTGCTGCGGACGCTGCTGTCGCGTCTCGCGCTGGCGACGATTCTGGGCAGCCTCCTCGGCGCGCTGACGGCGCTCCTCGAACGCGGCAACCTGATCGGCGCCGACATTCGCGGACTCCGTCGCCGCGGAGGTCGATCCCTCACCGGAGGACTCGCCCTCACCCGCCGGGGCGTCGTTCTGCGACGTACCCGTCAGACCCTCGGCCTCGAGTGCGGCGCGGATCTTCTGGACCAGCGCATCGCGCTCCTCCAGGATGCCCTCGCCGAACACGGCCTCGAGCTCGGTATCCGGCGTGTCCAGCGCGCGGCGCAGGCTCAGGCCCATGCGGCGTCGCTGCGGGTCGATGCGGATGATGCGCAGGATCAGCTCCTGGCCCTCCTGCACGACCTGCTTCGGATGCTGGATGCGCTCATCAGCCAGCTCGGAAACGTGGATGAGACCCTCGATCCCGTCCTCGATGCGCGCGAACGCACCGAAGTTCGCCAGCTGCGTGACCGTCCCCTTGACCAGCTGACCGACTTCGTAGGAGGTCGCAACGCGGCTCCACGGCTCGGCCTGAGTGCGCTTGATCGAGAGGGCGATCTTCTTCTCGTTCGAGTTGATCTGGAGGACATAGACCTCCACCTCGTCGCCGATCTTGAGCAGCTCACTTGGGTGGCGAACGCGGCTCCAGCTCAGCTCGGAGAGGTGAACGAGTCCGTCCGCTCCTCCGATGTCCACGAAGGCACCGAAGTCGCAGATGGAGGAGACGCGACCCTTGCGGACATCGCCCTCCTTGAGCTCCTCGATGAGGCGCTCCTTCATCACATCGCGGCGTTCCTGGATCGCCTGGCGCTCCGAGAGAATCAGCCGGTTGCGATGGCGATTGATCTCGATGACCTTGAGCGGGAGCTTGGTTCCGATCAGGCGGGCCATGTCGGCCTGCTTGCTGGAATCATCGCCACCGCGGATCTCCGAGACCTGCGACGCCGGAACGAAGCCACGCACGCCGTCGAGATTCACCAGAAGACCACCCTTGTTGTAGTTGGTGACTTCCGCCTCGATGATCTCGTTGGCCTCGTGGAGCTCCTGAAGCCGTCGCCAGCTCTTCTCCTGTCGGGCACGATCGATGCTGACAACCGGGTGACCCTCGTTGTTCTCGGGCTGAACCACGAACACGAGGAGGTTGTCGCCAATCTGGAGCTTTTCCTTTTCCTCAGAAGAAAGGCTTGCATACTCCTTTGCCGGCACGATGCCTTCTGCCTTGGAACCGATGTCCACAAGCAGCTCGTCCCGGTCGATGTGCATGATGATCCCCTCGAGCACATCCCCATATTTCAGGTTCTTGTAATCGTGGCTGGGATCGCTGAGGAATTGCTCCATGAGGGAGGCGCCATCAACTTCGGCGTCAAACGCTGCTGCCGTGGTCGCATCCTGCTCACGAATGTCCGTACCGTCCATAGACCTACCTTCAAAACCGATAAGCACGCAGTAAACCCCACCCGTCGCTAGCCTTGGCTCGTTGCCGTCGCCTGAGGGGAGGTTTTGGATAGTATACCCCAAAACCCATTTTTGGCGCAATAGTTGGCAATGAGTCTCGAATCCGGCCCGACGGGCTGCTCCGTTTCCCCCGCTATTGCGCCAGAATCGCGCCGATCGCCTCCAGCGCGGCGTCCAGCTCCGGCTGGTCCACCCACCCCATGTGACCGACCCGCAGGAGCGTGTTCGCCATGTGTGCCTGCCCCACCGCGATCTCGATCCCGCTCCCCTCGAACAGGGCGTCGTGGAACGTCGTCGCCGTGAAGCCCTCCGGCGCGAGGAAGGCCGTCACCGAGTTCGACGGATGCGCCGGATCGGCCAGCACGGTCAACCCGAGCGACGTCAGCGACTCCCGCACGTATGACGCGAGTCGTGCGTGGCGAGCCCACACTCCCTCCATGCCCTCGTCGAGCAGCGCATCGAGCGCAGCATCGAGGCCATAGAGCAGCGCCAGCGATGGTGTCGTGGGCGTGGTGTCGCGCGCCGTCGCCTCGGCCATAGCCCGCACATCCCAGAAGAACCGCGGGAACGATGCCGTCTCCGACGCCTTCATCGCCCGCTCGCTGACCGCGGAGATCATCAGGCCCGGCGGGCACATCCACGCCTTCTGCGCGCCCGAGAGCACCCAGTCGAGATCCCACTCGTCGACACGCAGCTCGAGCGCCGCCGCCGAGCTGACCGCGTCCACCACCACGAGCGCGCCGTGCGCCCGCGCGACCTTCGCGAGCTCCTTGAGCGGGTTCGCCACGCCGGTCGAGGTCTCGCTATGAGTGATGAGCGCCCCCGCGAACGGGCCGTGCTCGACGAACGCCTGCTCGAGCAGGTCCGGCGTGACGGCCGTCCCCCACTCCGTCTCGAGGCGATAGACGGTCAGCCCGAAGGCCGCGGCCAGCTTCGCGAACCGATCGCCGAAGTCCCCCGTCACCGTCACGACGACGCGATCGCCCGGCGAGAACAGGTTGACGATCGCCGCCTCCCAGCCCGCCGATCCCGTGCCGGACCAGACGTACGCGGCCTGCTCGGTCAGATGCGCCGCCTTCAGCTTCGTCGCGATGTCTGCGACGAGCGCCTGCGCCCGCGGGCTACGGTGCGCAACCATATCGCCCGTCATCGCCTTCACGACGTTCGGATGCAGGGGAGTCGGCCCCGGAATGCGCAGCCATCGCCCCTGCGAGAGGCGCGGATCAGTTGCCGTATGCCCTGACGCGCCCGTCGCGCCGTCCGTTGTGGTGACCATGGAACCCCCTCGAAGCGTGATGATGCCGCGACGCGTGCGGCATCACGAGACCTGGACGTTGACGAGATGCGACGGATCGGCGTAGAGCACGAGATCCGGCGTGAACCGATCCTCCTCCACCGTGATCAACCCCACGCCGAAGTGCTCGAACCAGCGACGGTCGGTAGCCGACCCGGGATTGAAGAGCAGCGTACCGCCGTGCTGCTCCATCAGCGGCTTGTGGCTATGCCCGAACAAGGCGCAATCCACCTTGCCGCCGAGCCGTGCGACCACCTGCTCGCGCGCCGACTTGCCGCCGTGCCCGTGGACGGCGCCGAACCGGAACTTCCCGACCGTGAAGCGGACGATGCCGGGGAGCATGTCCTGCAATTCGACGTCGTCGTTGTTGCCCGACACGGCGATGAGCGGCGCGATCTCGGCGAGATCCTCGAGCACGAGTCGCGTGTTCGCGTCACCCAGGTGCACGATAAGCGAAACCTCTGCGCGACGGAAGAGGTCAAGCACCGTCTCGGGGAGTTCCCGATGCGATCCCGGATGGATGTGCGTGTCGGAGATCACCCCGATGGTCATCGGGGCGTCGAACTGGCGCCGACGTGTGAGCAGGCCGTCGTGACGATACATCGCGATCTACTCGTCCACCACGGTGAAGATGATGCTCGACGCGAGGCTCACGAAGATCGCCCCCACGAAGGCGCCCCACCAGCTGACATCCAGTCCCGGCACGATCGCGGCGCCCGCCTTGTAGAGCGCGGCATTCACGACCAGCGTGAACAGGCCGAACGTCAGGCACGTCAGCGGCAGGCTGATCGCCTGCACCACCGGCTTGATGAACGCGTTGATGAAGCCAAGGACGATGCCGAACAGCAGCACGGTCTCGGCGGTATCGAAGGTGATCAGACGATCGGAGATTGACCCGAGCACGAGGGTCGCGACGATCGTCGCCACGGCATAAGCGGCAATGCGAATCATGGGCATCATGGCACACAGGATGGGGCGCACCAGAGTGCGCGGCGGCAGTCACAGGGTCTCGTCCATCGTTCCGACCGGACGACTCTCGCCTGCAGTATAGCCCGCCATGGCATCGGGACGTTGTCGCAACGGAGCGGGCCTGCTATCCTTACGAAAGTATAGGACGCTAAGCGAGCAAAGCCCGCAGTTGAACGATCCGATCTCACCACACGGCAGGCATACGCATGGCAAAGTTTGATATGAAGAACGACGGCTGTCCGGTCGCACGTACCGCAGAGATCATTGGCAACAAGTGGACGCCACTGATCGTGCGCGATCTCTCGACCGGCGAGAAGCGGTTCAGCGAGCTTGAGCGCTCGTTGACCGGCATCAGCCCCAAGACGCTCTCCGAGCGTCTCAAGCGCCTCGAGGACGCGTCGGTGATCAACCGACAGGTCTTCGCCGAGGTGCCGCCGCGCGTGGAGTACACGCTCACCGAGAAGGGCTACGCGCTCGTCCCGGTGATCGACTCGATGCGCGACTTCGGCATGGCCTGGCTGCCGTCCGAAGATTGCGACGATGAGGCCGATTCGCTGACGCTCGCGACCGCTGTCGCGAACATCCAGGCGAACGCGAAGGCCTGATCCCTTCACCCTCCATCTGACGCAGGACACGCGGCTTCCGAACATCCGGAGGTCGCGTGCTCGTTTCGGTCAGCGCCGACCGCTCCGCCAGACGCGCAGGAGCACGTTCAGCATGAGCGCCCCGATCAGCACGAAGATGCCGATGAAGAGGTAGCTCTCGGCGCTCCCCCACGCCGGGCGCAGCGCCAGCACGAGCATCGCGGTGCCGATCGCCGCCGCCGACGCGAGTACCGCCAGCACGAGGCGGTTCACCATGCTGTTGATCTCGCGCACCGTCGCGGGCAGTTCATCGACCTGCATGTGCACCGTGAAGTCGTTGCGATCGAGTCGCGAGATGAAGCGCTGGATGTTCCCCGGCAGGGCCGCCGTGAGGAGCGCCACCTCAAGCGGACGTCCCCGCAGGCGATTCCGCCAGAACGTCGGCGACGCGAACTGGCGTACCGCATGCCGGATGATCGGCTCCGCGACATCCATCAGGTTGAAGTCGGGATCGAGCCGCCGTGCCAGCGCCTCGATCATGGTCGCCGTCTTCACGAGCATCGCGAGTTCTGCCGGCAGCCGGAGATGGTAGCGCCGGATCATCCGCATCGCATCGTCGACGATCACCGTCATGGGGATCTCGCGCAGCGTGACGCCAACGTACTGCGTCATCAGGTGCCCGACCTCGCGCTCGAGTCGCTGCCGATCGGACTCCCGCGGCACCGCCCCGACCGCGACGATCTCATCGACCACGCGCACGGGATCCCGCTCCGAGACGGCGAGCGCCAGGAAGAGCAATCGCTCGCGCAGCCGATCGTCGAGCGAGCCGACCATCCCGAAATCGAACATGCCGATCACACCGTCCTCGCAGACGATCATGTTGCCGGGATGGGGATCGGCGTGAAACAACCCGATGTCGAGCACCTGCCGCGCAATGATCCCGACGACATCGTGCGCGATCCGGGCCGGATCGTGACCCGCCTCTCGCAGCTGCTCGACGTCGTCGATGCGGATGCCACGCAGACGCTCCATCGTCAGCACCGTCGTCGACGTGTGCGTCCAGATGATCTCCGGGATGCGCACCGTCGCGTCCTTCGCCGAAGCGTCGCGCATGCGATCGGCGTGACGCGCCTCCTGCAGGTAGTCGAGCTCCGAGCGGATCGTCCAGCCGAACTCCTCGACCAGCGGCGCGACATTCATCCCGCGCAGGAACGACGACCGTCGCTCTCCTGCCGCCGCCAGCTCGTTGAGGATCTGCACATCCAGATCCACCGTCGCCGCGACGCCCGCGCGCTGAACCTTCACAACGACCTCCCGACCGTCGCGCAGGGTCGCCGCATGGACCTGTCCGAGCGACGCCGCGGCGATCGGCTGCGCGTCGACCCGGAGGAACAGCTCCTCGAGCGGACGCCCGAGCCCCTCCTCGATGCAGGCGCGGACATTCGCGAAGTCATCGGGCGCGACGCGATCCTGCAGGCGTTCCAGCTCCGCGATGTATGCCGGCGGTAGCAGATCGACGCGCGTCGCCAGGATCTGCCCCAGCTTGATGAACGCCGGACCGAGCTCCTCCAGTGCCAGACGCAGATGCTGCGCGCGCACCGTCGACGTGTCGGGCGCCATCGCGCGCATGTCGCGCTCGGTCAGCGTCCACCGACGCAATGGTCCGTAGGGCGCGAGGAGTCCGCCGAACCCGTGCGCCATGAGTACGCGGCCGATCTCGCGATACCGTCCGATTGTGCGCCGATGGGTGACCATCCCGACAACCACGCCGACCTCCGATCCGAAATGCCCCGCCAGATGGGAATCTGCCGGTATACTCTGCATGATTGGCACGCATCGCGCGAGCGCGATTCACGGCAGACACACGAGTAAGGATACGGCGACATCATGGTGGCTCAAGCCTCGGCACCCACACAGAGCGGATCGGATGCGCAGAAGCTGCGCGTCTTCTCAGGGATTCAGCCTTCCGGGAACTTCCATCTCGGAAACTATCTCGGCGCGATCCGCAACTGGGTGAATCAGCAGGATCTGTACGACAACATCTTCTGCGTCGTCGATCTCCATGCGCTCTCGCTTCCAACCACGCGCGACTCGATGCGCGCGAACATCCGCAACCTGGCGAACGTCCTCCTCGCCGCGGGCATCGACCCGGCGAAGTCGATCCTCTTCGTGCAGTCGGACGTCCGCGAGCACACCGAACTCTGCTGGCTGCTCAACTCGGTCACGCAGTTCGGCGAGCTGCGCCGCATGACGCAGTTCAAGGACAAGTCGGGCAACAACGACGAGGCCGTCAGCGCGGCGCTCTTCGACTACCCGGTGCTCATGGTGGCCGACATCATCCTCTACGATACGCATTATGTCCCGGTCGGCGAAGATCAGAAGCAGCATCTCGAACTCGCGCGTGATGTCGCGAGTCGCTTCAACCAGCGCTACGGCGAGACCTTCGTCATCCCGAAGCCGGACATCAAGCCGGTCGGCGCGCGCATCATGTCGCTCGACGATCCGACGAAGAAGATGAGCAAGAGCAACCCGAACCCGGCCTCGTATATCGCGCTCAGCGACGACGCCGACACCATCCGCCGCAAGATCAAGCGTGCGGTCACTGACTCGGGCAGCGAGATCGTCAGCTCGCCGGACAAGCCGGCGCTCGCGAACCTCGTCTCGATCTTCTCCCTCCTCACGAACGACACACCGGAGGGCGTGCAGGAGAAGTTCGTCGGCAAGGGCTACGGCGCCTTCAAGACCGAGCTCGCCGAGGTCGTGATCGAGGCGATCTCCCCGATCCAGCAGCGCCTCGCCGAGCTCGAGGCGGCACCGGACGAGGTCGATCGCATCCTGAACATCGGCACCGAGCGCGCTCGTGAGATCGCCGCCGCCAAGATGGAGCAGGTGCGCGACCGCATGGGCATCGGCACCCCGCGGAGCTGACGCAGACGCGCTTCCGCAGAACGAGAAACGCCGGGCGATCGTGATGATCGCCCGGCGTTTCTGCGTCGTGTTCGTTCGACTGAAGCCTACGCGACCTCGGCAGCCTCCGCCGCCTTGGCCTTCTTCTCCATGATCGTCGTGGAGTGACCGGCATCGAGGCGCGCGGTCGGGTCGATGTAGCGCACCGCGTGATTCACGGCCGTCACGGCCTCGGCCGCGCCGGTCGCGATGAGCTTGAACTTCGCCGGATACGACGCGATGTCGCCCGCCGCAAAGACGCCCGGCACACTCGTCTCAAGCGTCTCGGCGTTCACCACGATCTGGTTCTTCGCCAGCTCGAAGCCCCACGAGCGCATCGGTCCCGGATCCGCCTTGAAGCCGATCGCGCAGATCAGCTCGTCCAGCTCGAGATCATCGGTCGTGCCATCCAGGTGCTTGAAGGTCAGCGACGCCACGCGACCATGATCGCCGGCACGAACGTGCGTGACCTCGTAACCCGGGTAGTGGAGCTCGACGCTCGACGCCTCGAGCTCGGCAACGGTCGACTCGTGCGCACGGAACTTCGAGCGGTGGATGACGTGGACGCTCGCCGCGATCGGCTCCAGCGTCAGCGCCCAGTCGACCGCGGAGTCACCACCACCGACGACCACGACGCGCTTGTCGCGGAAGTCCTCGATGCGCTTGGCGAAGTAGTGCACGCCCTTGCCCTCGAGATCGGCCACGCCCTCAGCACCAAGGCGCGTCGGCTCGAACGCCCCCACACCCGCCGCGATGATCACGGCCTTGGCATAGCGCTCACCGTTCGACGTCTTCAGGATGAACGTGCCGTCCTCCTGGCGCTCCAGCGCCTCGACCTGCTCCTTGAGATGGATCGTCGGGTTCGAGCGCATCGCCTGCTCGAGGCACGCGTTCACGAAGTCCTTCGCCAGCACCTTCGGGTAGCCGATCACGTCGTAGATGTACTTCTCCGGATACATTGCCATGCACTGACCGCCGACTTCCTCGAGGGAGTCGATGATCTGCACGCTCGCACCGCGAAGGCCGGCATAGAACGCGGCGAACAGGCCGGTCGGCCCCGCGCCGACGATCGCGATGTCGGTCACTTCGTTGCCATCACCACCCGCAATCGGGTTCACATCATTCGTCACGGAAGGTCTACTCCTGGCACCGCATGCCATCAAATCGGCGTCATCTTGCCCATGTCTGGCGGACGTCTCATCACAACACAGACTATTACCATCGGGATTTTACACGGTCCGCCCGCGATGATGTCACCAGCATACCAAGGGCGTCCAATTGACCATTAGTCGACGAGCACAATCACGTTGTGCACTTTTCCGCTCGCCGCACCAATCTGCGCGCCACGATTCGGGATCCGGCATCACACGAGCGGCGACCCGCCAGAACTGGTCGAGACCGGTCCGGATGAAGGAAGATTGTACGTACAGAACGCGAGATCGCATGATCCCGCCACCGCATTCGCCACACCCGCATCCCCGACATCGACGACCATTCGCTGTCGGAACGAAGGACCCGTATTCCGTGTTCGACGCTGCCAAGAACTGGGCCCGCGCCCGC
>Ga0164243_10013493_pt1 | contig 11495 bp, 10 predicted proteins | sample OricompcompostOP_FD_108781 | JGI IMG/M metagenome (GOLD analysis project Ga0164243, IMG submission 108781) | Organic Plus compost microbial communities from Emeryville, California, USA - Original compost - Organic plus compost (OP) | ecosystem: Engineered > Solid waste > Mixed feedstock >... | reverse complement strand
TGTGATAAAAACCGGAGTGCCATTGAAAGACGTGACCGCGCCCGCGTCCATGAAACCGGCCCCGATTGCCGAAAGGCCCTCCGATCGGCGCGTAATAGATGCCGTCGCCATCGTCGTAGAAGCCAGCACCGGCCGCGCCTCTACCGCCATAGTTCGCACCGGCGCTATAGCTATAAACACGCGTGTCGCTATAGCTCAGGTTCAACGGCACGCGATCAGGATTGATGATGACCTGGCGATCCGGCGGTAGCGGACGATAAACACGCACGCCATGCTCGAGCGTCACGACGGCGCCGTAGTAGGACTGGGTCTCGATCCGTGTCGTGAAACTTTCAGCTCCGGCAGAACCTGCAAGAATCGCGAGCACCAGAGCACCGATCGCAAACGATAGAAGGCGTGAAAACGTTCGGCACATGGCTCTGGCACTCCGGCACATCTCGTCGGCCAGAGATTAACTGCGCCGCTCGAAAGTCTCACGGCCTTTCTGCTCTATGATTAACAGCCGATGCACATACCCACGGGAATCCGCGTGCCACGCAGGAAGTCCGCCGCAGCCATCGGTTGTTTTCCCGCGCGTTGCAGCCGTTCTATGCGAATGGCGCCCTCACTGCATGCAATCGTCAGCGTCTCATCGATGATCGTGCCGGGCTCCGCATTGCCGTCGGTGTTTTTCGCCGAAAGAACGCGGATCCTTTCGCGCTTGCCTCCGAGCGCCAACTCGAACCACGCTCCGGGCGCCGGCGAAAGTCCGCGAATGTGATCGACGACATCCTTCGCGGGACGAGCGAAGTCGATGCGCGTCTCGCCCTTGTCGATCTTGGCGGCGTAAGTCACCCCCTCGTTCGGCTGCGGCACACAGTGGAGCACACCCGCTTCGAGCTTCGTGAGCGCTTCGACCATCAGCTCTGCGCCAAGCTTGGCAAGCACGTCGTGCAGTTCGCCTGCCGTCATATCCGGAGGGATCGGAACATCCCGGCCCAGGCACACCGGACCCGTATCGAGGCCCTGTTCCATCCGCATGATGTTGACGGCAGTCACCGTGTCACCCGCCATGATCGCCCGCTGGATCGGCGCTGCGCCCCGCCAGCGCGGCAGCTTCGACGCATGCACGTTGAAACACCCGAGCCGGGTTGCATCGAGAACGGCTTTCGGCAGCAAAAGACCGTATGCGACGACCAGCGCGACATCGGTTTTAAGCGCCGCAAAGGCTTCGCGATCAGGCTCGCTTTTGAAATTCACCGGTGTACGAACCGGAAGACTGAGCGTCTCCGCGTGCTGGTGCACCGCTGACTTCACCTCGGCCATCCCCCGCCCCGCCGGACGCGGTGGTTGACTGTAAACCGCGACGACGTCGTGTCCCGCCGCCACGATCGCATCGAGCACGGGCACGGCAAATTCGGGCGTCCCCATGAAGACGATCTTGAGCGGCATAAGAACCTCTTACTGTCCCTCCGTCATCCTCGAACGGCGAGCATGTGAGCCGTTCTCGGATCCAGCATAAGAGTGGTCGAAGACGCAATATTGTGCCTTCGGCAATTCTCACCCTGAACCGCCGGCCTTCGATCCGGCCTCGCCGTCCTCGGCCGAGGATGACGTTCTTTAGCTTCTCGCCTGCTTCTTGAACTTGCGAATGATGATATCGCGCTTCAGCCGCGACAGGAAATCGATGATGAGCTGGCCATCGAGATGATCGATCTCGTGCTGGATGACCGTCGCCAGCAACCCCTCGGCTGAGAGTTCCTGTTCCTCGCCCGCCCGGTCGATATATCGGACCGTCACCGTCGCTGGCCGCTCGATCTCGACGCGCACGTCGGGAATGGAGAGACAGCCCTCCTCGTGCATCCGCGTCGTCGAACCGAGAGCGACGATTTCCGGATTGGCCATCGCTATAGGATTGGGGGGCTGTCCGTCTTCCGCGGCATCGATGACGGCGACGCGCTTCAGCACGCCGACCTGCGGCGCGGCGAGCCCGACGCCCGGCGCCGCGTACATGGTTTCGAGCATATCGTCCATCAGCTTGACGACAGCATCGTCCACCCGCTCGACCGGATCGGAGATCTTGCGCAGAACGGGATCGGGAATGGTAATGATGGGAAGTACGGCCATGGCGCTGACATATGAAAGGCCGCCGTCCCGGTCAATGGCGTGCGTCCCTGTATCGTTGAGAACTTGATGATTTCGCAGGGCCGCCGGACCCCGCGCACGCCGCAAGCGCCTCGGCCGCGACCTCGGGCGGCGCCCAACCGATCCGCCGGAGCCGGGCCGCATCGACCACGAGGTTCCCGGTCAGCCGGTCGGCGAGGTCGGCTTTTCCGACCATGCGAAGGAGCCCCGCAAGTGACGTGTCCGGCATCGGCAGCAGCATCTCCGGCTTGCCGAGGCCTTTCCTCAGCGAGCGGATGACCTCCGCCATCGTCAACGCCTCGCGATCAGCAACGATGAACGTCGCATTCTCGGCCGTCTGCGTCTGCAGGACGTATTGAATGGCGCTGATCAGATTGCCGACGCTGACAAGCGATCTCCGGGCTTTCAAAGCTCCAAATGGCAGAGGAACCGGCAGTGTCGCCAGCCGCATCAACGCGGCCATGTTGCCTTTGACCCCTGGGCCATAAACCAGAACCGGCCGCAGCACCGTCCAATGGGTCGACGAGCCTTCGAGCGTCTTCGCCATGATCGCTTCGGCCGCGAGCTTCGAACGCCCGTAAGCATCTGTAGGGTTTGCCGGTGTCGCGTCCGTCACGATCTCGGGATACGTCACGCCGACCTGAGCGCGGATTGAGGACATCAGCACGAAACGCTTCACACGTGCGGCGCGGGCAGCTCGGGCCAATTGACGGGTTGCATCAACATTGATCGCAGTATAGGCCGCAGGCGGCAAATCCGCCCGCGCATGGGAGAGGCCAGCCGCATGAACGATGGCATCGACGCCGCGGACCAGAAATTCGGCCGCGAACGAGCGTGACATATCGCCGACCGCAACGCCTTCGACACGCGGGCTATCGAACACGATTGGATGCCGCGCCGCCGCCCGGACGCTGTAGCCGCGTTCCCCCAGCACGCGAACGACGTGCTGCCCGATGAAACCCGAAGCTCCGGTCACGAGAATGCGTTGGGCGATGCCCACACCCTCTCTCCGCTGACGAATTCTGGATCCTAAACCGACTCTGCCTCCGATCTAGGACCGTCTTCTTGGAAAGTGCAACGCCGTCTGCCTTAAAGCCTCAGCGTTTCCCCCAGCGTACGCAATCAGACGATACCAGCCCAATATGGCAATCGAAAGCGCCGCCGCCGAAGCATCGAGCATCTTCGATGCTTGGATAGATCCCGACTGCGAAGGAATGACGATGCCGAAGGTCGCCTGTTCTAGACTTTGCGCCGGGCCTTGAATGCAGCGGCCAGCGTGCCGTCGTCGAGATAGTCGAGTTCGCCGCCGATCGGGACGCCCTGCGCCAACCGCGACACCGTCACGTCGGCTCCCTGAAGCTGGTCGGAAACATAATGCGCCGTCGATTGGCCTTCGACGGTGGCATTCAGCGCCAGCAAAATTTCCTTCACCTCCGGAGATTTCGCGCGAGCGACAAGATTCGCAATGTTAAGCTGCTCGGGCCCGATGCCGTCGAGCGGCGACAGATGCCCGCCGAGCACATGATAGCGCGCGGAGACCACGTTGGCGCGCTCCAGCGCCCAGAGATCGCCGACCTCCTCGACGACAACGATCAAACCAGCGTCGCGGCGCGGGTCGGCGCACACACTGCATGGCGAAATGGTATCGAGGTTGCCGCACACCGGACATTCCGTGATCTTCGCGATCGCCTGCTGTAACGCATCCGCCAGCGGCAGCATCAAATCGTTGCGCCGCTTCAGAAGTGCCAATACCGCCTTGCGCGCCGAGCGCGGACCAAGTCCCGGCATGCGCGCCAGGAGCTGCACCAGCCGCTCGATTTCAGGACCTGCAGTTTTGCGGGACATGTCTCAATTATGGTCTTTCGTCACCCTCGAACGGCAAGCCTGCGAGCCGTTCGGGGGATCCAGCGTAAAGCTGCCGAAGGCTCAGTATATTCTTGCGTCTTCGACGAGACTTGCGCTGGATCCCCGACCTTCATTCGCTCCGCTCATTCGGTCGAGGATGACGGAAGGATAACCTAAAAAAGCTTCATGCCCGGCGGAATCGGCAAGCCGCCGGTGATCTCGGCCATCTTCTCCTGCATGACGTTATCGACCTTCGCTTTCGCGTCTGCCGCCGCCGCCACGATAAGATCCTCGAGAATCTCGACCTCATCGGGCTTCATTAGGCTTGGATCGATCCGCACACGTTTCAACTCGCCCCGGCCATCGACGGTGACGTGCACGAGGCCACCGCCGGACTGGCCTTCGATCTCGGCCCTCTGCAGTTCGTCCTGCATTTCTTTGAGGCGCGCCTGCATCTGGCCCACCTGCTTCATCATTCCCATAATGTCTTTCATATCGTCCTCGCGGCCACTCGCCGAATTCGAAACAAGATTTAAACGGCTTCGCTCTCGCTGTCCGTATCTGTCTCACGCGCCGCAATTCGTCGCACCTCTGCGATCTTGGCATCCGGAAACGCATCGAGCACCGCACGGACAGCGGGATGCTGCTTCAGAGATTCAAGCTCGGCCGCCTCGCGCTCGCGACGCACCGCGCCTATGGCGGGCGCCCCTGCCTCCTTCGAAAGAACGACGACCCAGCGCCGCGTTGTCCAGAGATTGAGCTTTTCCCTGAGGTCGTTCGCGAGTTCCGGCGGCGCTCCATCCAACAGGAAAAGATCGATCGAGCCCGCGACCGCGTCGAACTTCACCAGGCTCACATGGTCTTCCAGATGAATCTTCAATTTCGCGTCGCGCTTCTCACCCGCAAGCGCAACGACGTCAGCGAAAGATCTGGGATCGGACTTGATCGATCCGCTGGCGAACGGTGACGCCGCCTCATCGTCATCGCTCGGTTCGCCGTCATCGAATTCGAACGCATCGCCCGGCTCGTCCTGATCATTTTCAGCAACGGGAGCGTCCCTGCGCGTATTGAGGGGGCCACGTTCGCCGGCTGGCGCGTCTCCTGCAGGAAGCGCAGGGCGGCGCGCAGGCACGGCTCCCCCACCAAGAGCTTTGATCAACTCATCAGGCGTCGGCAGATCGGACGTGTAGGCGAGGCGGATCAAAACCATCTCGGCCGCAACGCGTGGATTGGGAGCCCGCGAAACCTCCTCGAAGCCTTTGACAAGCATCTGCCACGCCCGCGCGAGGTACGGCATCGACAACCGCGAGGCCAGCCCCGCGATCCGGGCTTTTTCTTCCGCTGTCAGAGCCTCACCCGCAGGCTCCTCGCCGACCGCCTTGACGCGCGCAATCGCATGGACGGCTTCGGCAAGATCGGCGACGATTTCCGCGGCCTCCGCCCCGTCGCGATGCAGCGATTCCAACGCTTGAAGCGCCGTCGCGACGTCGCCTTTGAAAAGCGATTCCGCGAGATCGAAGATCCGCCCGCGATCTGCAAGCCCGAGCATGTCGCGCACCTTCGCCGCCGTGACGTGCCCCTCGCCCATCGCGATCGCCTGATCGAGAATGGAAAGACCATCGCGCACCGAGCCCTCGGCCGCGCGTGCAATCAATTGCAAAGCGTCGGCGTCGGCTTTTGCGCCTTCGAGCCCGACGATCTTCTGGAAATGTTCAGCCAGCACCAGTTGCTCGACACGCCGCAAGTCGAAGCGCTGACACCGCGACAACACCGTCACCGGAACCTTCCGGATTTCCGTCGTCGCGAAAATGAAGCGGACATGCGACGGCGGTTCTTCGAGCGTCTTCAGAAGCGCGTTGAACGCGCCCTTCGACAGCATGTGAACCTCGTCGATGAGGAACACTTTCGTACGGGCGACAAGCGGCGTGTACTGCGCGCTTTCGATGATTTCGCGAATATTGTCGACGCCGGTGTTCGACGCGGCGTCCATTTCGAGCACGTCCGGATGACGGCCCTCCATGATGTCCTTGCAGTGAACGCCAAGGCCCGGCATGTCGATCGTCGGCTTGTCGTAGCCCGGCGCTTCATAGTTGAGCGCGCGGGCGAGAATACGTGCCGTCGTCGTCTTGCCGACACCTCTGACGCCGGTCAGCATATAGCCCTGCGCGATCCGGCCCGACGCGAACGCATTGCGCAGCGTCGTCACCATCGCCGACTGACCGATCAAATCGTCGAACGTCGCCGGACGATACTTCCGCGCCAGCACGACATAGGGCTTCGCGGGTTCGGTGCCATCCGAACTCTCGACGCCGTCAGACGTTTCCGATTTCTTTTTGGCCATGATCCCTGAAACAACCTTTCGCCCGAAGGGCGAGGGAGCAAAGCGACCCGCGGTAAACCGCGCCCCCCGAAAAAACCCCCGCCCGAAGGGCCAGGGAGCAAAGCGACCCGCGGCGAGCCGCGCCCCCGCGGAGGGCCCATCGGCCCGTGAGCGCAAATAAAAGGCTGGCGAACGACCCGACTTCTGATCGTTAGGGCTGCTTCCTTCCGGACCTGACCCGGTTGGCGACGAATTCGTCCGCCGCCAGCCCATGCGTATAATGGGCCGGGAGCCGCAAAAGTACAACCCTCCAAGACACGGCGGCTAACAGCTTGGCGGAGAAGCAAGTCTCCGAACTAGCAAGTGAAATCCGCGACGTCCGAGCGCGGCTATCCGGGGCGTTTGATCGGCACGAGCCCTTGCGCTGCGAGCTCCGCCGCTTCCTTCCGGTAAGGGCTCGCCGGGTAGGTGCCGAGAATTTGCGTCTGCGTCGAGAAGAACGACAGTTCCTCGAGGGCAAGTTGTACGAGCCTGTCCACCGGATGGCCCTCGATCTCGGCAAAGAACCGGGTCGCGAGGAACGTTCCTTCCTCCTGATAGCTCTCGAGCTTGGTCATGTTGACGCCATTCGTCGCGAAGCCGCCGAGCGCCTTGTAAAGCGCGGCTGGCACGTTCCGCACGCGGAACAGGAACGTCGTCATCACTGGGCCGTTGCCGGGTTCGGCGTCGTCCGGCTCCTTGGCGAGGATGATGAAGCGCGTCGTGTTGTGCGCCTCGTCCTCGATGTCGCTCTTCAGAATTTGAAGCCCGTAAATCTCGGCGGCCAGACGCGACGCGATTGCCGCCGTCGACAAATCGTCGCTTTCAGCCACGAGCCGGGCCGAGCCCGCGGTGTCCGCCTCCGGAACCGGCTTCAATCCGAGGCTTCTCAGGGTCGCCCGGCATTGTCCCAGCGCCTGCGTGTGGCTCATCACGCGCTTGATCGTTGAAAGGCTGGCGCCAGGCTTCGCCATGAGCTGATGGCGCACCCGAAGGAAATGCTCGCCCACGATGTAGAGACCGGCATCAGGCAAGAGATGGTGGATATCCGCAACGCGCCCGGCGACCGAATTCTCGATCGGGATCATCGCATACTTCGCGTCTTCCGACTTCACGGCAGCGAGCGCGTCCTCAAACGTCGGATACGCGACGCTTTCGTAATCGGGATACACTTCGCGCGCCGCGAGATGCGAATTCGCTCCCGGCTCACCTTGATACGAGATTTTGACGGCTCCGGCTTCGGAACCTGCTGCTTTGGTCATGGCGGATCGATTGTCCGGGAGAAGAAATGTCAGGGTGCGATGAGGCGACGGGCGCGCTCAAGGTCGGCGGGAGTATCGACACCGAGTGGAACGGTGTCAACGATCGTGACATCAATCCGCATATCGGCCTCAAGAGCCCGTAACTGCTCAAGCTTTTCCCTTTTTTCAAGGACAGCTTGCGGCAACGACACGAACCGTTCGAGGCTCGCCCGGCGATACGCGTAGATCCCGATGTGGTGATAGTGCGGACCATCGCCGAAGGGCGCGGTGGCGCGCGTAAAGTAGAGCGCGCGAAGCCGGTTCGGGCCGATCGGTGTCCCGACGACTTTGACGACGTTCGGATTGGTCCGTTCCTCATCTTCGGAAATGACCGCCGCAAGCGTCGCAATGTCGGCCGGCTTCGATGCGAGCGGCGCCACGCAGTCCGTCACGAGCGCCGGATCGAGCGTCGGCAGATCACCCTGCAGATTGACGACGATCTCAACCTTCCGCTCTGGATCAAGTTTCGTAATGGCCTCGTGGATGCGGTCCGAACCTGAAGCATGATCCCTGCGCGTCATCACGGCTTCACCGCCGGCGGCTGTGACGGCCTCCAGGATCTCAGCGCTGTCGGTCGCCACCACCACTCGGCCGGCGTTGGATTCGACCGCCCGCCGCCATACGTGGACGATCATCGGCGTTCCCTGAATGTCGGCGAGAGGCTTTCCGGGAAGTCTGGTCGCCTGCATCCGGGCCGGTATGAGAACAAGCGTTTCCTGAGGCACTGCGGTTTGTTTCTTTTGTTCGGTGACAAATCGGCCCGATGACGCTATCGACATGGGAAAAAGACGGCGTGCTTGCGGGTGGCGAGCTTATATACCGCGAATCGATTTCGTCACCCTGAATTGCGCGCCTTGGGGATGGCCGTCCAGGGAGCAGGGAGATGGAGCATTTCGATAGTTTCGAATTCACCAAGGTCGCGGGCGCTGTGCTGTCTGCGCTGCTGCTGATATTCGGGACGAAAACGATCATTGAGATGAACGTCGGGCACGCCCCGGAAAAACCCGGCTATACGCTCCCCGCTGCGACCACCGCCGAAAATGGTGCGCCTGCGGAAAAAGCCGGCGCGGCGCCTGCCTCTGCCGACAGCGCGAAGGAAGTATTGGCGCTTCTTCCGAAGGCGAATGCCGAGAACGGCAAGGCCATTTTCAAGAAATGCCAAGCTTGCCACGTCGCGGAAAAAGGCAAGAAGCCGACCGTCGGTCCGAACCTGTGGGACGTCGTAAACCGTCCGAAGGCAAGCTACCCTGGGTTCGATTATTCGAAAGCCATGAAAGACAAAGGCGGGCAGTGGTCCTTTGAAGATCTCGCCAATTTCATTCACAGCCCTAAGACGTTCGTACCCGGCACGAAAATGACGTTCAACGGGCTGCCGTCCGCGTCCGATGAAGCTGACGTGATCGCGTATCTGGCAACGCTAGCCGACACGCCTGTGCCGCTGCCAAAATGACGGCGTTTTAACTCGCTATGGGTACAAAAGTTTGCGACCCTGCCGATACTTGGCAGGGTCGTTTCGTATCCCGCCATGACTTGTCCCCGCTCCCCGGGGCAGTGTTAAACTGGCCCGGAAAGTGAACTTGAAAGGGACGAAGTCGAATATGCAGATGCGCCTGACGCCGTTCATCGTTGCCGCGCTGGCGTTCATGATTTTCTCGCCGCTCCCGAGCCCAGCCGGGGCTCAAGATGCAGCCGCCCAATCTTCCGATACAGCCAAGTCGACCGAAAGCGCGACACCTGCGGAGCCCCCTAAACCTGCCGAAAATGCCGCGCCCGCGGAAACACCCAAACCCGCCGAGGCGCCGAATTCCGATGCAACGCCGAAGCCCGTCGACGCACCGAAAGCCGAGGACGCCCCGAAGCCGGCCGAAGCGGCAAACGTCGACGACACGCAGTGCCATCACGCCCTCTCGCTCGTCGGCGCGCCGAAATACGGACCCGACTTCAAGAACTTCGATTGGGTGAACCCGGACGCACCAAAGGGCGGCACGATACGCCAATGGGCGGAGGGTACGTTTGATACGCTGAACCCGTTTTCCGACAAGGGCGTCAAGGCGGCGGGCCTTGGACTGATCTATGACAGCCTCTTCACGCCGAGCCCGGACGAGCCTTCGACGCAATATGCTCTCATCGCGGAATGCGCATCCTATCCGGCCGACTTCTCCTCGGTGACGTTCAAGCTTCGCCCTGAAGCCAAGTTCCACGACCGCACACCGATCACGCCGGACGACGTGATTTTCTCCTTCGACGAATTCAAGAAGGTCAATCCATTCTACGCCTTTTACTACAAGAACGTCGTCAAAGCAGAGAAGACCGGCGATCACGAGGTGAAGTTTACCTTCGACAAATCGGGCAACCGCGAACTGCCGATGATCGTCGGCGAGCTGAATGTCGTCTCCAAAGCCTATTGGGAAGGCAAGACGGCGGACGGCAAGCAGCGGAGCCTCAGCGAAACGACGGTCGAGCCGCCTCTCGGCAACGGCGCCTACAAGATCAAGTATGTCGATACCGGCCGCAAGATTGCTTACGAGCGCGTGACCGATTACTGGGCCAAAGATTTGCCTGTCATGAAGGGGCAGCAGAATTTCGACACGCTCGAATTCACCTACTACCGCGACCGAACCCCCGCCTTTGAAGACTTCAAGACCGGAAGCATCGACGTCTGGGCCGAAAACCAGGCAGGCGCCTGGGCGACACAGTATAATTTCGACTCGCTGAAGAAAGGCCTCGTGAAGAAAGAAGCAATTCCGGTGAAACGCGTCGCGCCGATGCAGGCGTTCGTGTTCAACCTGCGTCGTCAGCAGTTTCAGGATCCGCGCGTCCGCCACGCGTTCAACCTGCTCTTCAATTTCGAAGAGACCAACAAAAAGCTATTCTATAACCTGTACCAGCGCGTCGGCAGCTATTTTGAGAATTCGGACCTGCAGGCGACCGGCCTGCCGAAAGGGCGCGAGCTCGAGATCCTGAACGAGATAAAGGATGAAGTCCCGCCGGAAGTCTTCACGACCGAATTCAAGAACCCGGTCAACGCTCAGGAAGGTGATTTCCGCAAGCATCAGCAAGAAGCTCTGAAGCTCTTGGAAGCTGCGGGCTGGAAGATCCGGAGCGAAACCGTCGAAGACCCCCATTGCGGCTGGTGGTGCAAAACGAAGCAGGCAATCGGCCTCTCGTCGGCCTCGACGGCGCGCGTCCTGCGCAACGATAAGGGCGACCAGATGACGGTCGAGTTCCTGATCAATGGCGACACCTTCGAACGCATCATCCTGCCCTATGTCCAGAATCTCGAAGCCATGGGCATCAAGGCGACTGTCCGCAATGTCGATGATGCCCAGTACAAGCAGCGCGAGGACAACCGCGACTTCGACATCATCGTCGACAGCTTCGCTCAGTCGAATTCACCCGGCAACGAGCAGCGCGACTTCTGGGGCTCCGTCTCCGCCGACCGGCCCGGCAGCCGCAATACTGCCGGCATCAAGAACCCGGCCGTCGACAAACTGATCGACAAGATCGTCTACGCGAAGGATCGCGCTGACCTCGTCGCCGCCACCCACGCCCTCGATCGCGTTTTGCTCTGGAACTACTACGTGGTCCCCCATTGGTATTATCCTTATGAGCGGCTCGCCTATTGGGACATTTTCGGTCGCCCTGCGAAACTACCGTCGCAGACGTCGGCATTCACTCAGGTATGGTGGTACGACGCCGACAAAGCCAAAGCGGTACAGGCAGCGAAGGGGAAGTGACCCTCGTGCAAGGCTCTCTTCGAACGCGAAAAGCAACCGGGGCAAAGTTCGTATTCGTCTCGGCGCTCGCGGTACTCACTTCGATGGTCTTTGCCGATGTTGGCGCGGCGGAACCGCGTCATGGCCTCT
>Ga0164243_10013492_pt1 | contig 11495 bp, 8 predicted proteins | sample OricompcompostOP_FD_108781 | JGI IMG/M metagenome (GOLD analysis project Ga0164243, IMG submission 108781) | Organic Plus compost microbial communities from Emeryville, California, USA - Original compost - Organic plus compost (OP) | ecosystem: Engineered > Solid waste > Mixed feedstock >... | reverse complement strand
GTTCGTTCACCGACAGCGACGCATCCTCTTCGCGAATCCGGCGGCGGTCGTGCTCTGCGGCGCTCCCGACGAAGCGAGCCTCGTCGGCCGCTCGATGAGCAGCATCGTCGGACCGGAGGTCCTCCATCGCATCGAGTCCGAAGAGCGTCTGACCGGCGCCGAGGCCGTGGTCATCCGCCGGGACGCGACGAGCGCAGACGTCGAATGGACCTCGATCCCCGTCGACTTCGACGGCGCGCCGGCGACGTTCTCGCTCGTCGTCGACGTTACGGCGCGCAAGCGTATGGAGATCGAGCGCCGCCGCCTCGAAGAGCAGATGCGGCACACGCAGAAGCTCGAGAGCCTCGGCGTGCTCGCAGGAGGCATCGCTCACGACTTCAACAACCTGCTCGTCGGCATCCTCGGTAACGCCGACCTCGCCCTTCGCGGGCTCGCGCGCGTCGAGGGCGTCGACGAGGAGCTCCGGACCCAAATCCACCGCATCAAGGTCGCCGCGACGCGAGCTTCGGAGCTGACGAGGCGCATGCTCGCGTACGCCGGAAAGGGCAGCTACGTCGTCCGGCCGATCGACCTGAACGCGATCGTCACCGAGATGGTCGACCTCTTGAACGTGCCCGTCTCGAAGTCGGCGCGGCTCGAGCTCGAGCTCGCGCGCAAGCTGCCTCCGATCAAGGGAGACAGCGTGCAGATCCGGCAGGTGCTGATGAACCTCGTGACGAACGCGGCCGACGCCGTGGCGGACACGGCAGGCACGATCACGGTGCGCACCTACGAGCTCGAGGCGACCCGCGCCATGCTCTCCTCCATGGTCGTCGCCGACGCGCTCGAGCCCGGGTGTTACGTCTGCATCGAGGTCGCCGATACGGGCGCCGGCATGGACGAGAAGACACGCTCGTGCATGTTCGATCCGTTCTTCACGACGAAGGAGAAGGGACGCGGCCTCGGGCTCGCCGCCGTGCTCGGGATCGTCCGCTCGCACCAGGGCGGCCTCATGGTCGAGAGCGAGCCAGGCCGGGGCTCGCGCTTCCGTGTCCTCTTCCCGTGTGCAGAGCAGGCCCCGACGGTAGAGAGCGCCTCGGCGACAGACGCCGCCTCGTGGCGCGGTTCGGGCACGATCGTCCTCGCCGACGACGAGGTGCGCGTCCGCGACGTGGTGAAGGTGATGCTCGCGGACCTCGGCTTCCGCGTGCTCGAGGCGGACAGCGCGACGACGTGCCTCGAGGTGTACCGCCGTCACCGAGGCGAGGTCACGATGATCGTCGTCGACCTCATGATGCCGGGCGGAGGCGGGCGCGCCGTGGTCTCGACCCTGCGCGGGGAGAGCGATCGCGTACCCATCATCGTCTCGAGCGGGTACAGCGAGGACGCGATCGGCGCCGATCTCCGAAAGGACCCGCTCGTTGCGTTCCTGGAGAAGCCTTACGAGTTCGAGACGCTCGTGCGGACGGTGCGCCGGCAGCTCGAGGTGGCGCAGACGCTCGGCCAGAGCGACGTCGCCTGGGCGCGGGAGCCCGACCCGTCGCGAACGGCTTGACCGTCGGCAATGCGAGCTCCGTGGTCCATCGCGAAGCGCCCGTGACGACCTCGATCTCGACCGGGCAGCGCGCGCGTCGGTCCGTGTGAATCGCGCTATCTTGTCCGCCGATGCGCCTCGGGGCGTTGCGGTCGATGCTCGGTAGCGTGGTCGGGCTGGTCGCCACCTCGTGGGCGGCACCGGCCCATGCTGCACCCTTCGAGCTGGCCTGGTCTGCCCCGGAGGGCTGCCCGTCGCGCGAGGCGATCGTGGAGGCGACGCAGGCGCGCCTCGGCAAGGCTCCGTCAGGCGCGTCGGCAAAGCTGTTCGTGCAGGGGACGGTGATCGCCGAAGGTCGCGGCTTCACCGTCACGCTCGACCTGAAAGACGGCGCCGGTCGTCCGATCGGCGAACGCGCCATACGCGTCGAGCGTCCGAGCTGCAACGACATCCAGGACCCCACGTCGGTGGTGCTCGCGATGATGATCGGAGTCGCCGCCCCTCATCTCGAGGAGCACGATGGCTCCGGGACGGACGTGGAATCGGGAACGGAGCGGGCATCGGGAACGGAGCGGGGATCGCGAGCGGAGCCGGAGTCGACACCACCGGCGCCGTCCGCTGCAGACCCGCCCCCCGCTGCGCCGCGGCCACGCGCAAAGCAAGCGGCCGCGCGATCGATTGCGCTGCGCCCGCTGGAGCACCGCGTCCTGCTCGCCGCCATGGGCGTGACCTCACTGGGCATCCTCGACACCGTCGGTCTCGGCGCCGCGCTCCGTGCGACCTACTCACCGACGTCACCGCTCGTGTTCGCTCTCGAGACCGGCATCGAAGCCAGCCCCGCCCGTCTCGTGGCGGGCGGTGAGGTTGCCTTCCAGCTGATCAGCGCATCGCTCCGTGTCGGCCTCGCGGTCCTGCGTACCGGAAACATCGAGCTCATCCCCACGGCCGGAGCACGGGGTGCTTTGATCCGCACGTCTCCGACGGGCTTTGCTACCGTCCAGAACGAGGTCCGTACGACGATGGCCGTCGGGCCCGGTCTGCTCGTGCGCGCCAGGCTCGGAGCTCACCTCTTCGCCGAAGTCCTCCCGGAGGTCGAAGGGCTTCTCCGTCGTGATCACTTCAAGATCCGTGACGGCGGGGAGCTGTACGACGTGCACCGCCCCGCCGCCTTCGACGGGCGCCTCTCGGTTGGGCTCGCCTACGAGCTCCGGTAATCGGCGCGAACGAAGGAGAGGCTCCAAGAAAAGCGCGCGGGGCCGAGCATAGCTTTTGTCGTGCACGCTTCGATCGTTCGCGTCATCTCCGCGCGAGGCCCGGCTGAGACGGTGACTTCCACGCCGACGATCCAGGCCCTATTCTCGGCGCACGTCGCGTTCGTGTGGCGCACCCTGCGGCACTTCGGAGTGGCGGAGACCGATCTCGAGGATCAGACGCAGGAAGTCTTCCTCGTCGCGCACCGTCGTCTCGCCGACTGGGACGGCGATCGCCCTCGAGCATGGCTCTACGGGATCGTGCGCCGCTGCGCCGCTGGTTATCGCCGGCGAAGTCATCGTCGGCACGAGCGACCGGTCGAGGCCGTGCCCGAGACCACGGACAGGCGCGACCCGTCCGCCCGCGCGGAGTTCGATCTCGTACGCCGGGCGATCGACGCGCTCGAAGAAGACAAGCGAGCCGTCTTCATCCTCCACGAGCTCGAGGAGATGTCGATGCGTGAAGTTGCCGAAGCCGTTCAATGCCCGCTCCAGACGGCCTACACGCGGCTCTACGCTGCACGCCGCGAGCTCGCCCGCGCCCTCGGAGAGGCGACATGAAGATCGATCGATCGCATCCGGACCCCATCGACGACGAGCCCGTCCCAACGGTGGTGCGCGAGTACCTGCTCGCGGCGCGCCAGAGCGGGCCCAGCGACGACGCCATCCAGCGAATGTCGAGTCAGCTCGCGACGGCAGGGGTGCTGCCAACGGCGCAGTCGAACGGGACGGCAGGGCGCGGCGCTGGGCGCAGGCTCGCGTATCAGAAGCTCGGAATCATCGCGCTCGTCGTATCAGGGGGGCTCGTCTTTTCGTGGCGAGCCACGCGAACGGAGCGCACGACCGGGACGGACGCGCCGGCGGCTGCCTCCGTCGGTCGTTCGACGGTCGATCCTTCCCGGCCCGCCGACGCCGCCCACCACACGGACCCGGAGCCCCTCCGGTCGGCCGAGAGCTCCAGGATGGCGACCATCGCCGTCGACGATCTCCCGGCCGCCTCCCCGCGCGTCGCGCGCACGGCGGGCTCCGCGACGCGAGATGCGATGCGGATGCGCGTGAGCTCGTCGGGAGACACCGCCGCGGCGCCGCCGGCGACGGAGCTCGAGCTCGTCAAGCGTGCACAAGCGGCGCTCGCTTCGTTTCCTGAGCGCGCGCTCGCGATCACGAGGGAGCAGGCGCGCGCGTATCCGTCCGGCGAGTTCGTTCAGGAGCGCGAGGTGATCGAGGTGGAAGCGCTGTCCCGGCTCGGCCGCACCGAGGAAGCGCTGCGCCGTGCGGTCGCTCTCGTGCAGCGTTTTCCGCGGACTCCATACATCCCTCGCCTCCAGATCGCCGTCGGACGACCGCTGACCGCGCCGCCCGACTCCGCGCCCCCGGAACCTGCACGCTCTCCGGGGACCGCAGGTGCCATTCCCAATCCGTGAGCTCTGACGGAGAAGCCCAACATGTTTCGTCGTTCGGCACGACTCGGCGTGCCATTCACTTTCCCACTATGGGCGATGCTCGCCTGGGCCTTCGGAGGCTGTGGTGACTCGGAAGTCATCATCGCCGAGACGGCGAAGGAGGCAGGGCCTCCCCCCGCGTTCACGAATCCGGACGCTGCGCCGGCGCCGGTGGACGCGGGGCTCACGTCATATTGCCCTTCGAACGAATGTCCCGAAGGCCACACGACGTGTCAGAGCTCGTATTTCCCCTGCGACGTCGATCTGAAGACGGACCCGCACAACTGCGGGGCGTGCGGCGTCGCCTGCCCCGAAGCCAACGCCAGCGAGACCTACGACTGTGTCGAGGGCCGTTGCGTGATGACGTGCAACGTCGGACCGACTCGGTACCTCGATTGTGACGGCGTGCCCGACAACGGATGCGAGACCCGGCCGGACACGAACGACAATTGCGGGGCCTGCGGAGTCAAGTGTACGGACCCGGCCAAGCCGTGCATCCCGCTGTCGATCGGTACCGCTCAATGCGGCTGCCCGGAGCCGTGGATTCTTTGCCCAGCCAACGAATCTCAGGGCGCGTATTGCGTCGATGGGAACAGCGACAGGAACTGCGGGGCCTGCGGCAACGTCTGTGACCCCAAGGGCGACGGCGGGCCCGCCTACGACAACACGTATTACGGGTGCGACAACGGCGCCTGCGGAAATCTCAAGTGCGTACGGCCATATGCCAATTGCGATGGCGAGGTGACGAACGGATGTGAAACATCGCTAGTCTCCGACACGAACTGCGGCGGATGCGGAAACGTCTGCGCCCCCGGTACGAAATGCGCTCTCGGTCAGGATGGCCAGCCTTTCTGCGCATGTCCGGACAACAAGACGTTCTGCGCGTCCTGTCCGCAGCTCTGCAACGAGAACGGCGTCTGCATCGACCTTCCGTGCATGGGGAGCTGCCGCGACCTCACCTCGGACGTGAGCGCCTGCGGGAGCTGCAACGTCGCATGCGACGAGTTGATCCCGGGCGCGGAGCCTTACTGCTCGTTCGGCAAATGCAGACAACGTTGCGCGAACGGACGAGCCGACTGCAACGGCAACACCTCGGACGGATGTGAAGTAAACACGATGAGCGATCCCCAGAACTGCGGAGCGTGCGGAGTCGCCTGCGATGCGATCGCCGGACAAGCATGCGTCGACGGACACTGCACGGTCGAACCATGCGACCAGATCACCGACGGCGGCCAGGGGGCCCGATGATGCTCGATCGCGCCAGCGTCGTGGGTGCGAGAGGAAGCGCTCGCCGCCGACGAACGAACCATCGGTTCATGAACTGGCGACCGATCGTCGTCGCGTCGAGGATCGTGGCCTGCACCTCCGTGGCGATGCTCGCCGGCGCTTGCGCGACCGCGAAGCCGACGGCCGAGCCTGGGGCACAGGAGGAAGTACGCATCCCGGACGGTGACGCCGACGGCGGCGCAGCGGATGACGGCGGCGACGCGGACGCCGCGCCCTGCACCGACTGCGAATATTTCACCGAGGCGTGCACGGCAGACGTCCTCTGCCCCGGCGGTCCATTCGAGCCGAGCATCGCCGGCGGCGGCTTCGACGTCCGGACCCAAATCAACGTCATCCGCGGTCGGTCCGCGAGCGACGTTTGGATCTCCGGCGCCCTCGGCGCCCTCGCGCACTTCGACGGAACGTCGTGGTCCCGCTCCGATCTCGGCACGCAGGAGGACATCCGAGCCTTCTGGCTGCGCGACTCGGGGGAGATCGCTCTCTCGAGGCTCGACTACCTGTTCTCGCGCGGGCTCGCGGCTCCGGACGCAGGCGCCTCGCCGGGTGGCTGGACCCGTCACGAGCCCGTGTCGTTCCCGCCGGACTACGACGGAATCGCAACGGCCTTCGAATCGGCGTGGGGTTCGCCCGGAGCCGAATGGCTCTGGACGGCGACGAGAGTGAAGGAGGGCATGTTCGCGTTCATGAGCGGGCTCTCTCGACTGCGTCGATTGCCGTCCGGGGATTTCGAGGTGGCGGACGGTATCCCGTGGAGCGAATTCGCAGGCCAGATGACGGCCCTTCATGGCGCGTCGCCCGACGTAGTGTGGGCAGTCGGACTCGACGGCGTGACGGCCCGGATCAGCGGCGCCCAGAGCGACGCGCCCAGCGTCGAGCTGTTCAACAGCCAGACGTGGAACGCGCTCCATGGAGTCTGGGTCGCCTCCGATTCGGAGGCATGGTGCGTCGGGGCCGGAGGGACGATTCGCCACTACGCCGGCGACTCGACGTCCTGGGACATCGTTCCGGACGTCCCCACGAAGCAGCCCCTCAGGGCCGTTTGGGGCTCGTCGCCATCCGACGTGTGGGTCGTCGGAGACGGCTCCGTCGTCCTTCACTACGACGGCACGCGCTGGTCGCGGATGAAGATCGCGGGTCTCGGTGCGCGTCGTCCAAACCTGACCACCGTCTGGATGGCTGGCCCAGGGCACGTCTGGATCGGTGGTCAAGGCGTCGTGCTCTCGCTCGGAGGAAAGCCATGAGGGGCTGGCCTGTCTTCGGATGTGTTGGCGCCATGCTCACGGCGGCGGCCGCTTGTGCAACGTCGGACGAAAGCGCGGGACCGCGTCCGCCGCCGCCGGGCACCGGGACGATCCCGATCGCGGATGCATCGACGGACGCCGTCGCGCGTGACGCAGACGCGGAAGCGAGCATCGCGACGTGCAGCGCAGCGAATTGGTGCGCGACGCCGCTGCCCGACGCCGAGCTCGCGATGAAGGACATCTGGCCATTTTCAGGCCGTGCGTTCGCCATCGCGGAGGGCCCGACGCTGGGGGTGAAAGTCCTGGAGTGGAACGACGACGACGCCGAATGGCGATACATCGACGACAACACGCAGAACGAGGTTGGTGGCCAATACGCCGGAACGATCTGGGCGCCCAACGAGAACGAGATCTATTACGCGGCGGCGCCAGCCTACGTCTACCACGGAGAGCGGCTCACGCCCCCCGCGACTGGATGGTCGTGGTCACGCCAGCTGCTCGAGGACAACGGCCCCAAAGGGCTGCCCTACCACGATCCGACTATCGATGATCATGGCTACCGCTACCCACCTGGGCTCTCGAAGAAGTCCCCAGCGCTGGGCGTGTGGGGCACCGGCAGCCGAGACGTGTACGCCTGGTATTCGAACACGGTTTATCACTGGAAGGACGAGGCTGGCGCGCCGGCTTGGATACCGGAGTACGTCGCCGACGACTACGACTCGGACTCCGAGCATTTGTTCTTCGTGAGCGCTGGAGGCAGCGGCCCCAGCGACGTCTGGTTCGCCGGCATACGCGATCAGGGCTACCCCACCTGCGCGCTTCTCGTCCGCAAGACCCCCGCGGGATATCGGCGCATCGCAGATGGCGCGATCCGCGATTTTACGTGTTCGGATCGGGAGGGATATCTTTACATCGGCGGCGCCAATGGATGGCTGACGGACATTCAATCCGCGGCAGCCGGCGGCCTCATCGGGTTGAAGGGGACGCATGACATCGTGCGGGTGTCATCGGACGGGGACACCATCTCCGTCGATCTGTCCACGATCCCCAATCTCTTTTCGGCCGGTGGGCCGCAGAGGGGGTACTCCTCGCTCTGGCGCTCGGAGGACGCACTTTGGCTGACCGGATGGAGCCTGGTCGCCCGAGGCGCGAGCGACGGCGAAACGTATCAAGTCTCGACGATTTCGCTGAACGGAGGGCCGCTCGCTACCGACATGTACCGCGTTCGAGGCACCTCCAGCACCAACCTTTGGGCGATCGGAAACGGATATGCGCTGCACAAGACGACTCTTTGATCGGCATTTCGCCGCGTCGATCGTCGTGGCGAGCATCCTCGCCAGCGCCGCCGCAACGAGCTGCTCGAGCAGCGAAGACGGCGAGCCGGTGCGGCCGACCGAGGGGCCTGATGCGGAAGCGGACGCGGATGCGTCCCCTCCCCCGCAAGATGGACCGCTCGACGCGTCGGCGTATGACGCGACGCCCTTTGACGGGGGACCGCTGCCGATCGTCTGCGAGTCCCGTCCGTGCGCCACGTCGCTCGTGACGGTGCTGACGGGTGACAAGACCGGCGAGGGCTTCTGCGCGTTGCTCGACGACGGGAGCGTGTCGTGCTGGGGTACGAACGAAGACGGGCAGCTCGGTCGCGGTGACGACGCCGGCAAGGTCGATAGCGCGCTCCCCGCCCGCGTCGTCGGGCTTCCCCGGATCGTCGAGCTCGATCACACCTGCGCGCTCGACGAGAGCGGCGGCATCTGGTGCTGGGGAACGGGCGGTCATTTCCTGAACGACGCGGTGACCATCACTTCGGAGCGGACGCCCGTGAAGCTTGCGCTACCAGCGGCGACCGACGTGGCCGTCGGCGACACGGTCGGGTGCGCGGTCGTCGACGATGCCGTCCTGTGCTGGGGCCGAAACTGGAACGGTCAGGTCCGAGGTCCCGCATCGGGGGAGGATCTCCCGCCGGAACGGATCGCGCTTCCACCCGACGCGGGCATCCGTGACCTCGTCGTCAGCACCGCGACCTTCGTCGTACGGGAAGACAACCTGGTGTGGAGCTGGGGAGCCAATCCGCCGCTTGCGCGTGTCTCGTCGCTCAGGCCGGATCCCCATCCCGCGCCCATCGCGCTGGGCCCCATCTCTTCGATCGACGTCGCCGGGGCGAGCGGGTGCGCGACCGCAAATGGCATTGGTTATTGCTGGGGGACGATCGATTTCTCTGCTTCGCCGGGGGAAGCACCTTCGCCGCTACGGCGCGCCCTGCCCGAGCCCGTCGTCACGCCCGAGCGCGTCGTTCAAATCGCCACGACGCGGAGCACTCGGACCAGCGATGCCGCGCGCCCCCAGCGATGGTGTGCCGTGGCCGTATCGGGTGCCGTGTACTGCTGGGGGCTCAACACGAGCGGTCAGGCCGGAGACGGTACGAAGGACTACGCGTACCAGGCCGTGAAAGTCCAGGGACTACCGGCGCCCGCGGCCGAGGTGAGGACCATGCCGATGTCGACGTGCGCACTCTTGACGAGCGGTAAGATCTACTGCTGGGGAAACAACTTCTACGGACAGCTCGGGACCGGCACCATCAAAGGCGTAAGCCTCGCTCCGAAGGAAGTGATGCTGCCATGATCCGTGCCCGAGCTCTCTCTGGCGCCGGCTGTGCATTCGTGGCCCTGGCGTCGGTCGCCAGCGCCTGTGCGGACGACCGCATCCGGTTCGTCGATCCTGGCCCGATCTTCGGGGAAGACGCCTCCGCGCCCGACGCGCCGAGCTGCGGCCTCCAGTGCTCGCTCGATGGGCGATCGGTGGTCCGAAGTTGCACGGGAGAGATCGTCGAGACGTGTCCGTCCGATCGAGCCTGCGGCGGTGCACGTTGCCTGGAGCCGTGCGCGGCCGCAGCCGAGGACCGAAGCTCGAACGGGTGCGAGTTCTATTTTCAGATGCCGCGCTACACGGAGGCATTCCCGCAATCCTGTTATGCCGCGTTCATCGTGAATTCGTCGGCGACTCCGGCCGAGCTCCTCCTCGAGCACCAGGGCAAAACTCTCGATCTCTCGAGATCGGTATTTCGAACCAACCCAGGCGACACGGCGCTCGTTCCGCTCGAGGGCTCCATTCCGCCGGGCGAGAGCGCGATCCTATTCGTGGCCGATCGCCCACCGAACTCCGACCCCACCAGCGGGTCCGGCTACACTCCGTGCCCCGCCGAAGTGGTCCCGGCGGAGCTCGTGAACGTCGCCCCCGGGACGCGGATCGGTGCAGCGTTTCATCTGAAGACGACCGTGCCCGTGAGCGCGGTCGCGATCTATCCGTTCGGTGGTGCAGCAAGCTTCATCCCTAGTGCGACACTGCTCTTTCCGGTCGCCACGTGGGGGACGGAGCACCTCATCGTCAACGGCTGGCAGAGCGCCGCCGCGGGCGGGACGATCTACGGCAATCCGTCCGCGCAGATCCTCGCCGCCGAGGACGGCACCAAGGTCACCATCACGCCGACGAGCGACATCCAGAACGGAGCGGGCGTGACGGGAACGGCGGCACGGATCCCGGTGGAGTACGAGCTCGGCAAGGGCCAATACCTCCAGCTCGTCCAGCCCGACGAGCTCTCCGGAAGCATCGTGGCCTCGAACAAGGCTACGACGATCTTCGGCGGGCACGGGTGCGCATTCGTCCCGACCACGAGCGGTGCGTGTGACGTCCTGAATCAGCAGCTCCCTCCATTCGAGCACTGGGGGAGCGAGTACGTCGCCGTTGGTTATCGCCCACGCCTCTTCAACGAGAGTGAGCGCATGCCGTATCGCATCGTCGCGGCGAGGGACGGCACCGCGCTCGACTACGATCCAAAGAGGCCACCCGGCGCGCCGATCGCGCTGTCCGCCGGAGAGGTGGTGACCTTCGAGGCGGGAACGGGCGAGGCCTTCGTCGTCCGCAGTCAGGACGGGGAACATCCCTTTTATCTGGCCGCATACATGACCGGCGCCGATCCTGGCTTCGGCGGCCGCGGCGATCCCGAGTACGTCAACGTCGTCCCTGCGAGACAATACCTGAACACCTACAGCTTCTACGCGGACGCGACGTACAAAGAGACCTCGCTCGTCATCGTTCGGGCAAAGACGAACGGCGAATTCAAAGACGTCTGGCTCGAGTGCGCGGGTAACTTGACCGGATTCCGCCCTGTCGGAACGCGAGGCGAATACGAGTTCACCCGGGTCGACCTCGCCCGCGACGGCGGTCCGGGCGATGCGTTCGGCGACAAGGTCTGCAAGAACGGCTTGCAGCGGATGCGAAGCGAGGGACCGTTCACCGCGACGATCTGGGGATGGGGCCCGTACGCGAGCTACGCGTATCCGGGCGGCATGGCGCACCGGAAGCTCGTCGATACGCCCCTCTCACCGGTCCACTGACGCTTCGGCGGGCGAGCCGCGCGGGCTGGATGTCAGCCACCCGCTCGTCAGCGCCTCGAGGCGACGATGAGCTCAGCCGCGTGCATCGCGACCGGCGCAGCGCTCCCGACGGGCGATCGTGCCGAAGCGAACGGCCGCAGTGGCACCGCGAGGGTGCGCGCTCGCCCGCGCGCGGGTGCGCGGAGCGCCACGGCAGACGCGCCGGCCGCAATCGCGATTCGCGTGGCGTATTCTCGCCGGACGCCGCCCGCGTCCCCGCTCTGTCCGCGCCGTGGACCGCATCGCGCGGCCGCTTCGAGGTATGTTCTCCGCCGATGGCGATCCCCGTGCGGCTCCGACGATGGCTGCTCGTCGCCCAGCTCGCCGCGGTG
>Ga0164243_10013490_pt1 | contig 11497 bp, 5 predicted proteins | sample OricompcompostOP_FD_108781 | JGI IMG/M metagenome (GOLD analysis project Ga0164243, IMG submission 108781) | Organic Plus compost microbial communities from Emeryville, California, USA - Original compost - Organic plus compost (OP) | ecosystem: Engineered > Solid waste > Mixed feedstock >... | reverse complement strand
TGCTAAACATACTGTTTTTCAACTTCTATGGTTTCAGAGCATTGGAGATGAGTAGTTGTGAAATGTGGTTGATGTTCGTGCTCGGGGAGGGGTTGTAGATGGCGCAGGGAGGATTTTGCTCCTTATAATTGAAATTTATAAAATATACATTTCTAGATTTTTGGCCCCATACAGAGACACCTCACGCTCTGGAATTTCCCTGCCATACAGAGACAACGAAGTTATTTGGGTGCATATTCATATAATGCAACCTTAGATTTTTGGTGCCATATAGTACATAGAACGCATTTAGAGCCTCTCTTTGAGAGGAGACAACAATCCGGCCTATATAGATAACTAATATAATCCTTAGTGTAACTTAGGGTTACCCTCTAGGTTTCCCTAAAAGCTCTTCCTTAGGTAGATGAGTAGAAGTTACCCTTAAGTATTCCCCGGCGGTGACCATTGGTCCCCTTCGGAGAACTCAGGGAGTCAAGCAGCTCCCCCCGCCTTAGGGGCCATCCCTCGCCCCGTAAACGTCCCGTAGATCGCCAGAAACCGTGGCAGGAGTCAGGCCTGAGGTGGTTCAGGTACTACCCCAGCCGGATGTCATACCGACAGCTCCTGCCACGGTCCTTGCCGCATGACCCCATGCCCTCGCGAAGCGCCTAACAAGCGTCTCGTGAGGGCATCTTCTGGGCTTTTAAACCCTTTGTGTCCGCTCCCACATTTTTCGTACATACTGAAATCGGCCCATTGATAGGATAATCATGGTCTCGCAATGCGAGGTTGCGCCGAAGGGAAAGCCTTCGTACCGTCCGTCCCGTCGGTCGATTCTGGGCGGATTTCTGAGCCTGAGGGGGCAATGGTGGATCAGTTTTTCGAGCGTCCGATCCTCAATTCACCCTATGCCTATCCTGGTCGGCACTGGGAGTTGGACGGGGATGGTCAGCCGACAAACAAGATCATCGAAGCTCGACGCCGCTCCGATCTCATCACGCCCGTCCCGAAACCCAGAAAGCGTCGTCGCTCCCGCGATCAGGCTCAGATGGTCTTTGAGGATGATTCAGGCCTCACCTCGGATGAGCAGGAGTACAACCCGACTCCGATCATCAACGAGATCAGAGCCTATGTCGAAGTCTGGCGGAATCTTCCGAACGCGGATCAATGGCTCGTCACGCCGGAAACCGCCCGGCTTCTGAAACACTGGAGGCATCACAACTTCCAGGCCATCAAACCTTTCTTCTGTCAGATCGAGGCGGTCGAAACCGCGATCTGGCTGACGGAAGTCGCGCCGAAGATGGGAGCGCGAACCGCCAAGTTCTGGGATCACATCAAGGGTGGCAACGCCCAGGCAAACCCCGAACTGCTTAGACTCGCCCTGAAGCTCGCGACAGGTGCCGGCAAGACCACGGTGATGGCCATGCTGATCGCATGGCAAACCGTGAATGCCGTCCGCCACCCGAACAGCAAACAGTTCTCTCGTGGATTCCTGATCGTTGCTCCCGGCATCACGATCAAGGATCGGTTGCGCGTTCTGCTGCCCAATGATCCTGAAAGCTACTACCGGCACCGCGAGCTTGTCCCCCCGGATATGCTGGGAGACATTGATCGCGCCAAGATCGTCATTACGAACTACCACGCCTTCAAGCTGCGCGAACGCATCGATGTCTCAAAGGGAACCCGTAATGCCATCGAGGGATGGAGAGGCGAAAAGCTCCAGACGCTCGAAACCGAAGGGCAGATGCTCCAGCGCGTCATGCCGGAACTCATGGGGATGAAGAACATCGTCGTCATCAACGACGAGGCGCATCACTGCTATCGCGAACGCATCCGTGAAGAAGACGAAGCGCCGGACGATTTGAAAGGTGAGGAAAAGGCCGAGGCGGAAGAGAACAACGAAGCCGCACGAATGTGGATTTCCGGGTTGGAAGCGGTCAAGCGCAAGCTCGGTATTTCTCTCGTCTACGATCTCTCGGCCACACCATTCTTCCTGCGTGGATCGGGCTATGCTGAGGGAACGCTCTTCCCCTGGACCATGAGCGACTTCTCTCTGATGGACGCAATTGAATGCGGCATCGTCAAGCTGCCGCGTGTGCCCGTAGCGGACAACATCCCCGGAGGCGATACGCCAAAGTTTAGGAATCTGTGGGAACACATCGGCAAGAAACTTCCCAAGAAGGGCCGTGGTGCTTCCAGCAAAACCTATGATCCTCTGAGTCTTCCGGCGGAACTCATCACCGCGCTCGAAGCCCTCTACGGCCACTATGAGAAGACCTTCGAGCTATGGGAGAAGGAAAAGATCGGTGTGCCTCCGGTGTTCATCGTCGTGTGCAACAACACGTCGACTTCTGATCTGGTCTATAAATACATCTCCGGCTTTGAGCGGCAGAACGACAACGGCACGACAACGCTGGAGAACGGTCGCCTCAAGCTCTTTCGGAACTTCGACGAGCGTGGAAACCGCCTCGCCCGGCCAAACACCATCCTGATCGATTCAGCTCAGCTCGAATCCGGCGAGGCACTCGACAAAGATTTTCGAGAGATGGCCGCCGACGAGATCGAGCGGTTCCGTCGTGACATCCTTGAACGAGGTGGTCAGGACGCAAACGATCTGCGAGCTGGCGGCGAGATCGACGACGCAACCTTGCTGCGCGAGGTGATGAACACCGTTGGCAAGAAGGGGCGGCTCGGCGAACAGGTTCGATGCGTCGTGTCGGTCTCGATGCTAACCGAGGGCTGGGACGCAAACACCGTCACGCATATCCTTGGAGTCAGAGCTTTCGGCACTCAACTCCTATGTGAGCAGGTCGTTGGTCGTGGTCTGCGGCGTCAGTCCTACGATCTCAACGATGCTGGCCTGTTCAATGTCGAATATGCGGACGTTCTCGGCATTCCGTTCGACTTCGCGGCCAAGCCCGTCATCGTCAAACCTGCAAAGCCGCGCGAGACCGTTCGGGTTCATGCGGTAAAGCCGGATCGCGATGCGCTGGAGATCGTCTTCCCGCGTGTCGAAGGTTACCGCGTCGAGCTTCCTTCGGAGCGACTGGAAGCGAAGTTCGACAAGGATCACGTTCTCAATCTTACGCCCGAGCTGGTTGGTCCCTCCGTCACAAAGAATCAGGGCATCATTGGCGAAGGCGTCGATCTCACCATCGATCATCTGGAAAGCACCCGCTCGGCGACCATACAGTTTCATCTCGCCAAGCACCTTCTCTACGCAAAGTACCGTGATCCCGGAGAGGAACCGAAACTCCATCTGTTCGGGCAGCTCAAACGTATCACCCGCCAATGGATGGAGGGTGGTTATTTGAAATGCTCAGGCGGAACCTATCCCGCCCAGGTTCTTTACAAGGAAATCGCGGACATGGCCGCCGAGCGTATCAGGTCCGCCATCACCCTGAGCCTTGTTGGCGAAAATCCCGTCAAGGCAATCCTCGATGCCTACAATCCCACAGGCTCGACCTCATTCGTGAACTTCACAACATCCAAGGAACTCCGCTGGCAGACCGATCCGCGCAAATGCCATGTCAATTGGGTTGTCTGCGACAGCGACTGGGAGGCCGAGTTCTGCCGTGTTGCCGAGGCGCATACGAGAATTCTGGCCTATGTCAAGAATCAGGGGCTTGGCCTTGAAGTTCCCTATTTGATGGGTTCGGACGCACGTCGCTACATTCCGGACTTCATTGTGCGGGTTGACGATGGGCGGCCCGAACTCCTGAATCTGATCGTCGAGATCAAGGGCTTTAGGGGGGAAGACGCCAAGGAAAAGGCGAACACGATGCGGAGCTATTGGGCGCCTGGTGTCAACAATCTCGGCAAATACGGCCGCTGGGCATTCCGCGAATTTACGGCGGTCTACGAGATCGAAAACGAGTTCAGGAAGCTGATCGATGAGCTTTGCGCTGCCGGCATGGCTGACGCGGCGGCGTAGGAAGAGGGCAGGGGAAAATGGCGAAGAAGTCGATTGAGGTGAAGACGCTGAAGCACGATGCCGCTTCACGCCGCAACATTCCTACCGCCGAATTTGAAAGTGTGATGAGCGAGGAGGACAAGACTCCGGTCCGTCTCGCCTATGAGCGCCGCAATCGGGACCTCGATCCCCAACTCGTCTGGCGTGGCAAGGACGAGCAGGATTGGTCGGACCTCATCGTGTCCGCCCCTCCCTTGTACATTCAGGAAAAGGTCCATCCCAAGGTCATCATTGATGATCTTAAAAGGGAAACGAAGGAACGGGCCAATCAGGAAGTCGGCGACACTATCGATATGTTCGCGGACTTCAACGGCCTCGATCTGGAAGCTAAGACTGAGTTCTACCAACACGACCAGCACTGGTCGAACCGGATGATCTCCGGAGATTCGCTTCAGGTAATGGCGAGCCTAGCTGAGCGCGAAGGGCTGCGGGGCAAGGTGCAGTGCATCTATTTCGATCCGCCCTATGGCATCAAGTTCAATTCGAATTTCCAGTGGAGCACGACAAGCACAAAAGTTTCAGATGGTAATAAGGAACACGTCACGAGAGAGCCGGAACAAGTAAAGGCTTTCCGTGACACATGGCGTCACGGGATTCATTCATACCTGACCTATCTTCGCGACCGACTTACGGTCGCTCGTGATATTCTGTCCGATAGCGGATCGATATTTATCCAAATAAGCAATGAAAACGTCCATCGTCTCCGAAGCATACTCGATGAGGTGTTCGGCGAAGAGAATTTCATATCACTAATCACGTTCGTAAAGACGACCGGTCAGACGGACAATCTTCTAGCATCGGTATCTGATTATCTGGTTTGGTATGCGAGAGACCGGGCAAAGGTAAAGTACCGACAGCTCAACAAATTTAAGGAACTAGATGGGCAGGGAGGAACAGCCTATAACTCAATTCGATTTTCCGATGGCCAATCCCGCCGCCTCACCAACGAAGAAAACGCTGGAATCGTTGGTCTTCCCGATAAAGGACGGGTCTATCGGATTGACAACCTGACAAGCCAAAGTCCGGGAACCAGATATGCTGTTAAGTGGGAAGGTCGCACCTTTTTCCCGAGGGGTTATTGGAAGACGCAGGAATCCTCGATGGGACGTCTGCTCCGATCTTGTCGGGTAGAGGCAACTAAGACCGGACTATATTACGTTCGATACTTTGACGATTATCCTGTATTTCCTATGGCCGACAATTGGGATGACACCAGCGTTGCTGGTTTCTCGGCGGATAAGGTTTATGTCGTCCAAACTTCTCCAAAGGTTGTCGAGCGCTGCATCTTGATGACCACCGATCCTGGCGATCTGGTGCTCGATCCGACCTGCGGTTCCGGCACGACTGCTTACGTTGCTGAGCAGTGGGGCCGCCGCTGGATCACCATCGACACATCGCGTGTCGCCATTGCGCTTGCCCGTTCCCGCCTGATGGGTGCGCGATATCCCTATTATCTGCTTGCCGACTCTCCGGAGGGGCAGCGCAAGGAAGCGGAGATCATCCGCACCACACCGAAGTCATCTCCTACGCATGGCGATATTCGCCACGGATTCGTCTACGAGCGCGTTCCGCACATCACGCTGAAATCCATAGCCAACAATGCCGAGATCGATGTGATCTGGGAGAAGTGGCAGGAGACCCTTGAGCCGCTGCGGAAAAAACTGAACCGGGTGCTCGGCCGCAATCAGCCCTGGGAGGAGTGGGAGATTCCTCGCGAGGCGGGTGATCCGTGGGCGCCCGAAGCGGCAAAGATTCATGCCAGGCTGCGTGACGCGATTTCCGAAGGAGAGTTTGGCAAGAAGGAAGAAAAGGCGCTCGCTAAACTGAACGCCATCCTGAAGCGTGACTACACCTTCAAGACCTTTCCTGAGAAACCTTTCGATCCGTGGTCGAACGCCGAAGCTATCAAAGCCCATGCTCAATGGTGGGAGGCGCGGATGGCGCGGCAGAAGGAAATCGACGCCTCCATCGCTGCCAAGGCGGAGTTCGAGTTCCTCTACGATAAACCCTATACCGACAATTCCAAAGTGCGGGTGGCTGGACCATTCACTGTCGAAAGCTTGTCGCCGCACCGCACACTCGCGGTCGATTGGAACGACGAACTGATCGACATCCTCAAAGCGTCCGAGGGCAAGCACGAGGCTCCGAGCCGCGACGATGTCGCGACCGAATTTGCGCAGATGATCCTTGAGAACCTCAAGATAGCCGGGGTTCAGCAAGCGCATAAAGAGGATCGAATCGTATTTACGAGCCTCACCGGTTGGCCTGGCCGCTTCATCTGTGCCGAAGGGCGCTTCATGGAGGGCGAGAAGGAGAGGCGGGCCGGCATCTTCATCGGTCCCGAGTTCGGAACCGTGGCGCGGCCTGATCTTGTTGCCGCCGCGCGAGAGGCCGGTGATGCCAGCTTCGATGTATTGATTGCCTGCGCCTTCAATTATGACGCTCATTCTTCCGAATTCGACAAGCTTGGCCGCGTTCCCGTTCTAAAGGCGCGAATGAATCCCGACCTGCATATGGGCGGCGATCTGAAAGCAACGGACACCGGTAATCTGTTTGTGATCTTCGGCGAGCCGGACATCAGGATTGAGGATGCCGGCGACAACATGATCCGTGTCGTGGTGTCGGGCGTCGATGTGTTCAAGCCGCAGACTGGCGAAGTGATCTCCGAGGGCACTGATGGCATCGCTTTGTGGATGTTGGACACAGATTACAACGAAGAAAGCTTCTTCGTTCGCCATGCCTATTTCCTTGGGGCAAATGATCCGTACAAGGCATTGAAGACGACGCTCAAGGCCGAGATCGACGAGGAGGCATGGGAAAGCCTCTACTCCGACACGTCACGCCCGTTCCCGAAACCGGCCTCCGGTCGCATCGCGGTGAAGGTGATCAACCACCTCGGCGATGAGGTGATGAAGGTATTTGCTGTGGAGTAGGCCAATGCCAGACAACGATGACTTTGACTTCTCTGGAGAGTTTACCAAGGCAAACGCCAATCTGGACTATATCGCTGCGCAATTTGCCGATGTTATCCGTCACCTCATGCGAGCTATCAGTTCGGATGACCCTTCAAGCGGGATTTATAATGCCACACGCTCCATGAATTCCGTCGCTGAACTATTATCAAAGACAGAGGAGAAATTTGGTTTCTACCAGCTGTTTTCCAAGGCACTAGAAGAGTTTCGTGACGATGTTGAATGGGGCACGTCAGAGCACGACATCGTCCATACGGCCCATCGTGGCATCAAATACATCGTCGAAAGATCATGCACTGATAACGCTGCTCGCGGTCGCGCATCACGACGACGGGATGAATTTCTGAGTGCGACTAGGATGATCGAAGAAATGCGTGAGTACCGACGTAGAAATCCTAGAGCTGGTATCTGATGTCTTCTAGGCGGATGTTTCAAAGGCGGCTTCTTGTATCACTTGCTGGCAGGAGTTTCTTATGGGGTTCTATTCACGGCTAAGGAATGCCCGTAACGATGACGATGAACTTGCTGCTTGCATCGAGCGCGTGATCAACCAGCTCGAACAAACTAGCACATCATCTGATCGTCCAGGAATGCTGCTTGGCAAGATTCAATCAGGCAAAACCCGTGGATTTCTGGGCGTCATCGCGCGAGCGTTTGATCGCGGCTACGACATCGCCGTGGTCCTGACGAAGGGAACTAAGACTCTTTCCGCGCAGACCGTCGCCCGTATATCGTCTGACTTCGGGGACTTCGTGAACGACGACGAGGTGGTGGTGTGGGACATCATGCAGATGCCGCCGCGTCTGACGAAATCCGAACGGTCTCGCAAGATCATCATCGTGGCCAAGAAACAAGCCAAGAACCTCGAAAGACTTCTGACGCTCTTCAGCGAAACCTATCCCGACCTTAGGGAGAAGCGAACGATCCTGATCGACGACGAGGCTGACCTCGCGAGCGTTCGTTTCGTGAGGAATAGGGAGAGCGAGGAGATCGATCAGGGGCGCATAGCTGGGCAAATGGACGAACTTCGTCGTCTGGTCGAGAACATCTCCTTTCTCCAGGTGACGGCTACTCCCTACGCGCTTTACCTCCAGCCAGAGGACTACCAACTTGATCCGCAGCAGAACTTCGTGTTCCTTCCGAAGCGACCAGCGTTCACGGAACTGTTGCCGATCCACGGCGGGTATGTCGGTGGAGAGGACTTCTTCGGCGATTTCGAAGAGGACGATCCGCGTAATTACATATATTACGAGGTTCCAATCGACGAGCAGGATGCTCTTCGGCAACCTGACGGGAGGGTAGTTCGCGATGACCGGTTGCTGACTGGTCGCGCTATCGTGTGTTTGCGCCGTGCAATCCTATCGTTTGTTCTAGGGGTGAGCGTTCGTCGCTGGCAGCAGAAAGATGCTGGTGAACGCCTTAAGAAGTACGCGTTGATCATCCATAACGACACGCGTAAATCGGCGCACGGATGGCAGGTCGACATCGTCCAGAGGTTGTTAGAGGCGTTCAATGAGGCGGCGAAGGTGAAGGACGCCGATTTCGTTTCCCAGTTCGATACTTGTTATGACGACATCAACCGGTCGGTGACAGCGGATCGGGGACGAATGCCGGACAGGGCCGAAGCCTTTCAAATGCTTGCTGACGCTCTCGACAGTGAGGAAGTGGTTATCATTCCCGTCAACTCAGACACGGATGTGGCCGCGCTTCTCGATGAAAAGGCCGAGCTGAAGCTCCGGACTCCCTTCAATGTATTCGTCGGCGGGAATATCCTTGATCGCGGGATCACCATTCCGAATATGATCGGGTTCTATTACGGTCGGAATCCTCGGCGAATGCAGGCCGATACCGTTCTGCAGCATTCGCGTATGTATGGTGCGCGGGATCGCCGCGACTTGGCGGTTACACGGTTTTACACCTCCCTTCCTGTCTATGATCGACTTCGTCGGATTGACGAACTTGAAGTGGCGCTTCGGGATGCCTTCGAGAAAGGCGCTCATGATCGTGGCGTGGCTTTTGTTCGTCGGAACGAGGCGAATACGGTTATTCCATGCGCTCCGAACAAAATCATGCTCTCTGAGGTGATCGCAATAAGGCCTGGCGGACGATTGCTTCCCGTAGGGTTTCAGTCCAAGGCGAAGACGCATATTCAGGGCATTATGGAGCGTCTCGACGCGGCTATCCGCATCGACTGGCGCAACCAAGATCGGCCTGTTCGCATCCCTCTCTCGGCCGCTCATGAGATGATCGATTTGGTGTCTCAGACTTTTGATACGAGTGCGATCAATTGGGATTGGAACGGGTTCCGTACGGCTCTGGATTACTTCTCCAAGACCAGCGCGGTGGAAGCCGATGTCGGCAATGCCTGGCTTCTTGCGCTGACGGATCGTTCGATTGCTCGGGTTCGCGAGGGAGGCCGTTTTTCGAACGCACCGGATACAAAGCAGCAGCGCGATATTGCTGAGGCATATGCGCAAACCCTGCCCATGCTAATGATGTTTCGGATGTGCGGAGACAAGGAGAAGGGTTGGGGTGGATACCCCTTCTGGTGGCCAGTTCTTGTTGCGCCGACTGACACAGCGCCTGTTGTGTACGCATCAGGTGAAGCAAGTGCTGAAGACTAGGGCCTGTAGCGTATTGCAAGCGTGGCAGGAGTATTGTGGATGCGCCTAGCTGGTAGGGTGCCGATCACATGTGGTTCGAGGCCACTGCCACGGTCTCAGGCCTTTTAAGGTACCGAAGTAACCGAATAGCGCGGGAACCTCGCCATCGCAGCAGCTTGCGCCTTGATGGTTACATCCCCGTAGCTATCGCCAACAGTCTTCCCTGCGTGCCCCTCGATGGAGTCGAGTATCCTTTCGGATATTCCCTCTTCCAGCCCGACGGTCTTGAAGCGGTGCCGCCAGCCATGATTGGGGTCCACGTTGGGGTCTTTGACTACCTTGCGCACAAACTCGCGGAGTCTGTTCTGCGCTGTCTTGACGGGCTTGAGGACGTTCCCATCCTTGCGCGGTGTCACAAAAAGATGCCCCGGTTTGGATGCCGCAACGAAATCGAGGAAGCCAAGTTCGACGAGTTGCTCGTGCAGCACCACGTCGCGAGGCTCATTATCTTTCACGGTGCCAGCTTCCGGGGTAATGTGAATGATCCAGATGCCGTCCTTCTGGTGAACGTCCATCTTCCTTAGCTGGAGCATTTCGCCAACCCGTGCCCCCGTGAAGGCGCACAGCCACGGCACCCATCTCTTCGCGGCCGACATCTTTGCGGCTTCCCGTCTGCCGGGATTGTAGGTCCAGCTCTGAGAGAGGATCGCCAATGCCTCTTCGTCTGAAAATCCTTTCGGCCGGAGTTGCGGCTTCTTCTTGACCTTGATCGTGATGCCCTCTGCGGGGTTGCTGGCGATCTTGTGGTTACGCTTGCCCCAACCGAAAATACTCTTGAGGGCGCTCAGGTCGGTACCATTGACGGTCTTTGCCGATACACCCTGCGACAGGCGGTGATCCTTGAAACGGACGATGTCCTCGGGGCAGACCCGGGTGGCGTCATCATGCTTCAGGAATGCGACGAGGTTATCGACCGTGCGTTTGTAGCTGTCATGGGTGCTTGGCTTGGCGGATTGCGCGGCCTCGGCTTCCCGCCACCAGCCGTTGAACAGTTCGTGGATGCCCACACTGCCAGTAGGAGGAGGTTCCGGGCTTGCCCCGGGAAGCTCCAGCCTTGGGAAGCGGTTTTCATATGGGGCCGGTGCATAGTCGCCTTCGGCAAAACGATGGGCGCGGTCGGCGGCATCGTTCATAGCATCGGCTACCTGGAGGAGAAGGCGCTTCCGGCTATCCTCATCGATGACTAGGCTTTCGTGCGCGAGTTCGACATCCACGAAGGGGCCGAATCTCTCCTCAAGGCTTTGCAGAACGCGTTCATCCTTGTCGATGAGAAGGCCACCTATCCCGAACCTTCCTTCGATGGCTTTCTGGTTGTCCTCCCGGACCTTCAGCCAAAGTTCGGGAGACCCGGGGTCATCCTCAAGCGCCTTCGTGAACCGCCTGAAGACCTGTCCAGCAAGGGCAACAGTCTGTTTGTGAGAAAGGCTGCTCGGCCCCTGCCGGAGCGAATGCCAGAAGACTTCAAGATAGGCGGCGACCTTGGCATGGCGGATTTTTGCCTCGTGTGGATCGCTTGTCCGTAAGGACAATTTGATCACGTCGGCGTTTGCGCTGATCATGCGGATGACGGTCGCGTCCCCCACGGGGATCGACAAGGCACAGCCGATGGCTTTCTCCCGGACATCGGCCGGGATGCGCTGGACGAATTGAACCTTGGAGGAGTCGGAACGCTTCACCGGGCGGACGATTCTGAACAGCATTGTACCCCACCTTTGTGCACCGGTCGGCGAGGCGGGATGCTCTGATTAATCAATAACTTGCTGAGGATAAACCCCTTTCGGGGAAAGATGGTGCCCAGAAGAGGACTCGAACCTCCACGGCTTTCACCACTGGTACCTGAAACCAGCGCGTCTACCAATTCCGCCATCTGGGCACGGGCGCTGTTCATAGAGGCCCGGGGGCCTGCGGTC
>Ga0164243_10013489_pt1 | contig 11498 bp, 9 predicted proteins | sample OricompcompostOP_FD_108781 | JGI IMG/M metagenome (GOLD analysis project Ga0164243, IMG submission 108781) | Organic Plus compost microbial communities from Emeryville, California, USA - Original compost - Organic plus compost (OP) | ecosystem: Engineered > Solid waste > Mixed feedstock >... | reverse complement strand
TCAAGGTCGTCACCATGGAAGAAGCCGCTCCGCTGGCAGACATCTTCGTGACCGCCACGGGCAACTATCACGTCATCACGCGCGCGCACATGGATGCCATGAAAGACCAGGCCATCCTGTGCAACATCGGTCACTTCGACAACGAAATCGATGTCGCCTCGGTGGAAAACCTGCAATGGGAAGAAATCAAGCCGCAGGTCGATCACATCGTGTTCCCGGACGGCAAGCGCATCATCCTGCTGGCCAAGGGGCGTCTGGTGAACCTGGGCTGCGCCACGGGCCATCCTTCGTTCGTGATGTCGTCCTCGTTTGCGAACCAGACCATCGCACAGATCGAATTGTTCACGCGTAACGACGCATACAAGCGCGGCCAAGTGTACGTGTTGCCCAAACAACTGGACGAGAAGGTCGCTCGCCTGCACCTGAAGAAACTGGGCGTGAAGCTGACGACGTTGCGTCAGGATCAGGCCGATTACATCAATGTGCCGGTCGAGGGCCCCTTCAAGCCCGACCACTATCGCTATTGATCCTGTAGCACAATAGGTGGATGCTTAAGGCCTGTGCATAGACCGCAGGGCGCTGCCCCACAGGGCGGCGCCGCTGCAATGGGTTATGCCAGGCTTGCTGTATCGCTGCGCCCCGGGCGCAGCGCATTTCGCCTGACTGTGGGCGCCTTACCGGAGAGAGCACGATGACTTTGATCTTAGTTTGGCTATTGAACGCGGTGGCTCTGTTGATTGTGGCCTATCTGTTGCCAGGCATCACAGTGGCCAGTTTCGGCTCGGCGCTCGTTGCCGCGCTGGTGTTGGGTTTGCTGAACATGCTGGTCAAACCCGTGTTGGTGCTATTGACGTTGCCGATCACGATCGTCACGTTGGGCTTGTTTCTGCTGGTGCTCAATGCCCTGTTGTTCTGGCTGGCTGGCTCGATTTTGCGAGGCTTTCAGGTCAATGGGTTCTGGTGGGCCGTTGGGGGCGCGATTTTGTACAGCATCATTTCCGGCCTGCTTTCGCGGCTGATTCCCTGATTCCGATTTCCCCTCTTTGATTCTCTAATGACCGGACCTTCCACTGCGGCCCTGAGCCTGGAGTTTTTCCCCCCGCGCGATATCGCCGCCCAAGAGCGGCTGGTGCGCGCGGCCACGCAATTGTTGGCGATTCAGCCTCGCTACGTCAGCGTGACGTTTGGGGCGGGCGGATCCACGCGCGCCGGCACGGCCGATACCGTACGCATGTTGCAGAACCTGGGGTGCGATGCCGCGCCGCATTTGTCCTGCATTGGTGCGACGCGTGAGGATCTGAGGGGGATTCTCTCGGCCTATCGCGAGCAAGGCGTGCGGCGGCTGGTGGCATTGCGCGGGGATTTGCCTTCGGGCATGGGCGGCGATGCCGGCGAATTGCGTTATGCAGCCGATCTGGTCGCCTTTATCCGTGCAGAAACGGGCGATGCGTTTCACATCGAAGTCGCTGCATATCCGGAAATGCACCCGCAGGCGGCGAGCCCGCAGGCAGACTTGAATCACTTCGTGGCCAAGGTCAACGCTGGGGCGGATGCGGCGATCACGCAGTATTTCTTCAATTCCGACGCGTATTTTGACTTTGTCGATCGTGCCCAGGCCAAAGGCGTGACGATTCCCATCGTGCCGGGGATCATGCCGATTACTAACCATACGCAACTGGTGCGTTTCTCGGAAATGTGTGGTGCTGAGATTCCGCGCTGGATACGGTTGCGGTTGGCTGAATTTGGGGACGACAAGGCGTCGATTCGGGCGTTTGGCGTAGACGTGGTGGGTGAGTTGTGCCAGACCTTGTTGGATAACGGCGCGCCTGGCTTGCATTTCTATACGTTGAATCAAGCTGAAGCGGCGTTGGGGATTTGGCGGGAGCTGGATCTGACCGGGGCGCGATAGATTGCGCATTTGCTCGCGTTATTGACGGTTTGATTGAAGCGTTGATGTTCGTCGCGTTGACGTAGCGCTGGAGTTCTTGATCCGCCGGCGTCCGGTGTGCTGAGGCTGCGCCGGCCTAATCGCGCGGACTCGGCCCATGACCAGGGGCCTCGGTCCGCTTCGCGGACTAAATCCGCGCTCAAAAGGCCGGCACAGCCTCAGCACACCGGACGCCGGCTAGCATCATCTTGCAGGCCACGTTTCAAGCAGCTCGTGTCTACTCCATTTATGCATTCCACCATTGTGAGTCCCGGCTGGCGGCCCAGTCTGTGCTGGCCCGTAGAGCCCGCCGAACCTGCCTTGCCAGGCGGGGGGCAGTCGGCTGGGCATGTTTGAGTGGAGCGCAGCGGAGCGAGTTTGCCCAGCCGCCCCGCCTGGCAAGGCAGGTGAAGGGCAGTCTGGCCGCGCAGGCGGCCGGACCGGGCGATAGGGCCAGCACAGACTGGGCCGCCAGCCGGGACGGCTTAATAGAGATACTGCATCAACACAGGCGATGCAACGACGACACTCAACATCACGTCAACCAATCCCGCATTCAAGAAGCTTGCGACTTCCCCGGATCCTGCGCGACAACCTGCAGCGGCGCCGGGCTATTCGGCGTCACCCCATTCGGCGTCAACCGATGCGGTTGATGCAGCCGACCTGCCGCAGCCAATGACCCCGAAGCCCCCGCATCCGTCCACGTCGGATCGTCAATCTCGGTAAACACCTGCCGCAGCCGTTCACCCCAGGTCTTGCGTATCATCCGAAAATATTCGTTGTCTTCGTCAATATGCGTGAAATGCGTCACCCGCAGCGTATCGGCCTCGTAGACCAGCAGATCCAGCGGCAAGCCGACAGAGATGTTTGATCTCAAGGTCGAATCCATAGAGATCAGCGCGCATTTCGCCGCCTCGTCCAGCGGTGTATCAGGACGCAAGACGCGGTCAAGGATCGGCTTGCCGTATTTGGCCTCACCGATCTGCACGTACGGACAGTCCGCGCTGGCCTCGATGAAATTGCCGGCGGAATACACCTGAAACAGCCGGCCGCGCTCGGCGCCAATCTGGCCGCCAAAAATCAAATTGATATTGAAATCGACCCCATGCTCGCTCAAGGCCTCGGCATCACGTTCGTGAACCCGGCGAACGGCTTCGCCAACGCGACGGGCTGCCTCGTACATATCGGGTGCAGACCATAGCGAATCCGGGCTATCGCTATCGAGCTGAGCCAACAGATTCACAACGGCTTGGCTGATGGCCAGATTGCCCGACGTGAGCAGCACCATGACACGGTCGCCCGGCTGTTCGAAAACGTTGAGCTTGCGCGCAACGCTGATCTGGTCCACGCCCGCATTAGTGCGTGAATCGGAGAGGAAAACCAAGCCTGAATCCAGGCGGGCGGCAACACAGTAGGTCATGGTGAGTCGGTGAATAACAGCTAGCGTATTGTACTGCGTAGCCACTCCTACTGGGCCTGTTGGCGAGCCGCCTGGACCTGTACCGACACGGTCATTGACTCGTCTCCACCACCATGCCGGACACCTCGCACCGGCGAGGCGGAATCGTAGTCCCGCGCGATGGCCAACCGGCAATGGCAATCCGAGGCGAACTGGCGATTGGTGATGTCCACACTGGTCCACCCTATATCGTCCAGCCAGACATCGGCCCATGCATGGCTGGCCGCATGCTCCGCTTCGGTGTAAAGGTACCCGCTGACATAACGCGCTGGCACGCCTATGCCGCGTACGCAGGCGAGAAACAGATGGGCGTGGTCTTGGCAGACGCCGTGGCCCAGGGCCAGCACCTGATTGGCCGCCGTGGTGACGTCCGTCGTTCCCGGTTCGTACGCCACACGGTCGCATATGGCGCTGGCCAGTGCCAGAGCGTCATCAGGCGTACGCAGCCCAAGAGGCAGCGTAGTGTGGACAAAATCCCGGATGGTGTCATCGCTTTGCGTCAACGAAGTGGGTACGCAGAAGGCATGCACAGGCAGGCGGTTGTCCTCGGGATGCAGCCGTCCATCGCGCAATGGGTCGATTTCCACTTGGCCGGTGACGCACAGATCAATACTGTCATGAGCACTGGGCAAGGTCAGCATGTGCGTGATGTTGCCGTAGGCATCGACCTGCTGTTCCAGAGAGCCGGGGGCATCGATGCGCCAGCGCAGGGCGCGCTGATGATCGTCCAGGCGCGGAGTCAGGCGCAGCGCCTGGATGCTATAGCTGACCGGTGCCGTGTAGCGATATTGAGTGACATGTCGAATGAGATGTTTCATGAGGGCTCCGGGTGATGCTATGCCGCCAGCGGCACGAGGAAGTCTTGGCTGATACGGTTGCCCAAGTCGTTGATGCGCTCTAAAAAACGTTCCAGATAGCGGTGCAGGCTGCTATGCAAAATGTCTTCGATACGCCCGTAGCGCAGTTCCGCATACAACAGGCCCGCACGACGCTCGGTTTCGGCGGAGCGTTGGTTGGCGACGCGCGCCAGATCTTCCGTCAACGCTTGGACCGAGGCCAATAGTGAGCGCGGCATATCGGGACGCAGGATCAACAACTCCGCAACGCGGTCAGGGCTGATGACGTCGCGGTAGACCTTGCGATAGATCTCCAGGCCCGATACCGAACTCAGCAGCGATGCCCAACGATAGAACTCGCTGCTGCGTGCAGCGAGATCATCCTGCTCTTCGTGAAACTTCACATCCAACAGCCGCGCCGTGTTGTCGGCTCTCTCCAGATGCATCCCCAATCGCAGGAAATGCAGCGCTTCGTCATCCAGCATCGTGCCGATGGTGACACCACGCACCAGATGAGCACGGAATTTCACCCATTCAAAAAATTCACCGGGATTGCGTTCGGGCAAGTGGGTCTGCAAGTGTTTCTGCAGTTCCAGCCACGTCGTGTTGTACGTTTCCCAGACCTCGGTTGTCAGGCTGCCACGCACGGCGCGCGCATTTTCGCGGGCTGCACGCAGGCAGGAATAGATAGAAGATTGATTCGTCGGCTCGCGCACGAGGTAATGCAGCACGTCCAGCGGCGTGACCGCGGGATAGCGGGCATCGTAGTCACGTTGCAGTTCGGAAATCCGCAAGACGGCACGCCATAGACTGTCGCGGGCCTGAGCGTCCTGTGGCATGAGCGACATCTGCAGATTGACGTCCAGCATGCGGGCCGTGTTCTCGGCCCGTTCGATATAGCGGCACATCCAGAACAAATTGTCGGCAGTACGGCTCAGCATTGTCATGCTCCCAGTCCCCAGGTGTCTTTGGTGCCGCCGCCTTGGCTGCTGTTGACGACCAGCGAGCCTTCAGTCAACGCGACGCGGCACAGGCCTCCCGGCACGGTTCGGATATCTTTGCCGCACAGTACATAGGGACGCAGATCGACATGGCGGGGAGCGACCCCAGACTGCACATAAGTCGGAATCGTCGACAGCGCCAAGGTGGGCTGAGCGATGTAGTTGCTGGGATGGCTGCGGACACGTTCTTTAAAGGCCTCTACTTGAGCGCGTGTCGAGGTGGGGCCGACCAGCATGCCGTAGCCGCCTGCGCCGTGCACTTCCTTTACGACCAGCTCGTGCATGTGCGCCAGGACATGCGACAGCTCATCGGGCCGCGAACAGCGCCACGTCGGGACGTTGGACAGAATGGGTTCTTCCTGGAGATAAAAACGGATCATGTCGGGCACGTACTGGTACGTGGATTTGTCATCGGCAATGCCTGTGCCGATGGCATTGGCCAACGTGACGCGCCCGGCGCGGTAGACCGACAGCAGTCCCGGCACGCCCAATGCCGAGTCCGCACGAAATGACAGGGGGTCCAGAAAATCATCGTCCACTCGACGGTAGATGACATCTACACGGCGCGGCCCTCGCGTAGTACGCATGTACACCGCGTTCTGGTCTACGAAGAGATCCTGACCCTCGACCAGTTCCACGCCCATTTGCTGTGCGAGGAAGGCGTGTTCAAAATAAGCCGAGTTGTACATCCCCGGCGTCAACACGACGACGGTGGGTGCGTCGTTGCTGCGCGGCGCGACCTCGCGCAGGTTATCCAGGAGCAGATCGGGATAATGCGCGACGGGCTTGACCTTGAGGCTGCTGAACGCCTCGGGCATCAGCCGCATCGACATTTTGCGGTTTTCCAGCATGTATGACACGCCGGAAGGAACACGCAGATTGTCTTCCAGAACGTAGAACTCTCCAGCGCCAGCGCGCACGATATCGACGCCGGCAATGTGGCAATAGATGTCTTCGGCGACGTCTACGTCCTGCATTTCCGGGCGGTACTGCGCATTCAGAAAGACCTGCTCGGCCGGCACGATCCCGGCGCGTACGATGTCATGACCGTGATAGATATCGCGGATGAACATATTCAGGGCGCGTACCCGTTGTGTCAGGCCGGCCGACAGATGGGCCCATTCGTCGGCGGGAATGATGCGGGGAATGAGATCGAAAGGGATCAGCCGTTCGGTGCCGGCCTCGTCACCGGCCACGGAAAACGTGATGCCGACGCGGCGGAAACTGAGATCGGCTTCGATCTGCCGCGCCGCCATGGCGTCGGTGGACTCCTGAGTCAGCCACTGTGAAAACCCCGCGTAGTGGGGGCGTACCAGGCCCTGGGCGTCGACCATTTCGTCATAGGCCGCCGACGGGGCGGATTGTGCATGCAGCATGGGCTCCTCCGTATCCTGCGCGGGCCTGCCGCGTGATCCGGATGGAGCCTGCGGCCCGACAGGGGGCGCTGGGTGCGTGCGCCATATCAAACTGATAAGCAACCCTTGTGCCAGATCTGACCGGGTCTGATACGGCCCGCGTCTGTGCATTTCCCTTGTAGCAGAGGAGGCGCGCGAGGAGTGAGAGGGTTGCCCCTAGGGTAAATTAATGCACCGTTGTGGTGCATGCACCAATTTAACGCAGCACAAACGATCCCACGACTCCCCCGGAGGGCGCACTGGGTCCCAGCAGTGGCGGCTCGGGCAGCCATCCGTCGGGCGTGAGAATGGCATCCAGACGTTCGTCGTGTGGGGCCGGCTGGTAGTCCTCATCCAGCAGGCCCTCGTTCCAGGCAATACCGATAGCGGTGAACTCGTGGCCGGTTTGCCGCAAGTCGGCTAGCGTCCGGTCGTAATAACCGCCGCCATAGCCCAGGCGGTCAGCCTGATCGGTATAGCCGAGTGTGGGGACCAGGATGACGTCGGGGCGCAGCGCTGGCCGATCGGCTGAGGGTTCCTGGACATTAAAAGGGCCGCACTCGAGCGTATCGCCAGGTGTCCAGGCACGAAACTCCAGCGGGGCGTCCGTGTCACGGATCGCCGGCAGGGCGATGGCGATGCCGGCGTCTGCCCATTGTTGCAGCAATGGACGTAGATCAGGCTCGCCCGCCAGAGGCCAGAAGGCCGCCACGGTCGCAGGCACCTTTGTTCCTTGCCTGGCTGATTGTTCCCGCACCGCATTGAGCCAGGTGAACAGCCGGCCGCGCATGAGCAGGCCGCCGCGGCTGCGTTGCGACTCGGGGATGTCTGTACGGGCTTGCCGTAATCGCGCGCGTAGCGCGACTGCGTTATTCTGTGCGGTATTTTGAGTGTTCATTCGGATCGGCGATGCGGCAGTGGCTTGAATCAAGACGTTATCAGAAATCTGCGGTTCCCGAGCTCCGTCGGGCGGGGATGCCGGGCCGCGCCGATCGGCGCGCCAGCCGCTGGCTGCCGGCGTTGGCATTGATTACCGTTGCGTGTTCGTCCGTGGATGCCCAACAAGGGCACGGCACGCCTGCGGCGCGCACTCAGCCGGCTCAGGCGAGCATTCACATCCCTGCGGTAAAGCTGGCCGGGCTGCCTCCAACGCCGCAGACATCGGCCTTCCAGGCGGTCCTGGCTGCGCGCGACGCCAACGACCGCAAGCAATGGTCGGTGCTCGGTATGACCGTTCCACAGGCGCGCGGCGATGTATTGGGCGACTATCCTCAGTTCTGGCTGTTGAACTATCAAGTGTGGAATGCGCCCAGCAGCGCTTTTCCCAAAGCCGAGGTGACGCGGTTTTTGCAGGAAAACAGCAATACCTATCTAGGCGAACGCCTGCGTGGCAACTGGATCTTGGCCGCGACGCGCCGGGGCGACTTTGAAACCGCTCGAGATTTGGGCGATATTCCGAATGCGGGTTCGCAAACGCAATGCGCCATACTTGAGGCCCGTCATATGACGGGGCAGCGCGCGACGGCAAAGCAGGCCTTGGCCGTGTTCCAGCCGGGGAAAGACTGCTGGAATCTATACGATCAGTTGGTTGCCGACGGTGTCCTGGGATGGGATGAAATCCAACCGCAATTGCGGGAGGCCATCGAGAGCAACCGCACAGGCGATGCCCGCAAGTTCGCCGCCTATATCTTCGAGCCCAAGGATCAGAAAGCCTACGATGCGCTGATGAAAAGCCCGATGAAGTGGCTGACCCGGCAAGATCATCAGCGAATAGGGCGTAATGAAAAAGAGCTGACCGCCATTGCGCTGGCGCGTCTTGCGCGGCAGGACATCGACGTCGCCGACAGCTACTTGCGTCGCGAATGGGCCAACAACCTGTCCAAATCCGATTTGGCCTGGGTCCGCAGTCAATATGCCTTGATCCTGGCATTGAATCTCGATAGCCGTGCCGATAGCTGGTATCGCGAAGCCGGCAATACCGTTGCGCTGACTGAATACAACGGGGCGTGGCGGGTGCGTTCGGCGCTGCGTCAGCCGAAAATCGATTGGCGCTGGGTAGAAGAGTCAATCGAGCATATGCCCAAGACACAACAAGAAGAACCTGTCTGGGTCTATTGGAAAGCGCGTGCCGATGCCGCGCGCGGCCGTCATGAACAGGCTAAACGCGGTTACGCCAGCATCGCTGATCAATACCATTTTTATGGGCAACTGGCGTCCGAGGAGCTGGGGCGCAGCATCACAGTGCCTGCTCGGCCGGCCCCTGTGACCGACGCGGAAATGAATGAGGCCCGCGCCAATGCCAGCCTGCGCCGCGCGGTGCATCTATTCCGCTTGGGGTGGCGCTCGGAGGCTGTGGGCGAGTGGAATTTCGCCCTGCGGGGGATGTCGGATCGGCAGTTGTTGGCCGCTGCAGAGCTGGCACGCGCCGAAGACATCTACGATCGGGTGGTCAACACCTCCGAACGCACGCAAAACGAAGTCGACTTTACGCAACGCTACATCGCGCCTTTTGAGGGCCGTGTGACGGCGCAAGCGAATGCGATTGCCTTGGACCCTGCATGGGTCTATGGCCTGATCCGTCAGGAATCGCGCTTTGTCATGAATGCGCGCTCGCATGTCGGTGCATCGGGCTTGATGCAATTGATGCCCGCCACCGCCAAATGGGTGGCCCGCCAGATCGGCATGGCGGATTTCACGCCGTCCAGCGTCAATGATTTCGATACCAACACCAAGCTGGGCACCAACTACCTGAGCATCGTGCTCAATGGCCTGGATGGCTCACAGGTGCTTGCCAGCGCGGGCTACAACGCCGGTCCGGGGCGACCGAAAACCTGGCGCGCGACTTTATCGCATCCTGTAGAGGGCGCCATTTTTGCAGAGACGATTCCGTTCACGGAGACGCGTCTCTACGTCAAGCACGTGTTGTCCAACGCGACCTACTATGCTGCGCTGTTTTCTGGTCAACCGCAGTCGCTGAAAGCGCGTTTAGGGCGCATCGAGCCGACCAGCGCCGTACGTACCGCAGAGGTGCAGTGATGGTGTCGGCGAGCACGCCGGCCATGTCTGTGGCCGCCGCCGTTCAAGGGTTGGCCGCGGATCCTGTTGTGACAGGCTTGCAGGTGTATATCGTTGGCGGGGCCGTGCGCGATGCATTGCTGGGCCTGCCTGCCGGCGACCGCGATTGGGTGGTCGTCGGCGCAACACCGGAGGACATGGTACGCCGCGGGTTTACGCCCGTGGGCGGCGATTTTCCCGTGTTCCTGCACCCGCGCACCAAAGAGGAATACGCGTTGGCGCGCACTGAGCGCAAGTCGGGGCGCGGCTATAAGGGTTTCACCTTTTATACCGGCGCTGACGTGACCTTGGAACAAGATCTGCAACGCCGCGACCTGACCGTCAATGCGATTGCTTGCACGCCGGATGGACAACTGCATGACCCTTTGAATGGGGCGCACGATATTCAGGCCCGTGTGCTGCGGCATGTCGGCGACGCGTTTGCCGAGGACCCGGTGCGGATCTTGCGCCTGGGGCGTTTTGCCGCGCGCTTCGGCGATTTCACAGTGGCAGATGAGACCTTGGCTTTATGCCGCCGCATGGTCGCCGCCGGCGAGGCCGACGCGCTGGTCGCCGAACGTGTCTGGAAAGAACTCTCGCGCGGCCTGCAGGCGAAGACGCCGTCGCGCATGTTGGAGGTCTTGGCCCAGTCGGATGCGCTTGCGCGCGTCATGCCGGAACTGCAGCAGATCGACATCGTGGGCAGCGATCTGGATCGCGCATCGCAAGCTACCCTGGCGGTGGCCGGGCGTTATGCCTTGTTGTGCCGTCTCACCCCGGAACGTGATGCACTGAGCCGGCGACTACGTGTGCCCTCCGAGTGCGCAGATCAGGCGCGATTGCTACCGATGTTGCTCGACGGTTTCGACGCGGCAGACGCGGATGTGCAATTGCGTTTGATCGAGCAAACCGATGCGTTGCGCAAGCCCGAGCGATTCATCGCATTGCTGCAGACGGCTGCGATTGTGCATGACGGAGACGATGCGGTATGGCGATTGCGGCTGGACGCTGCCCGTGCCGTCGATGCAGGGGCCATTGCGCGGCAATGTGCTGCAGACCCGCAGCGTATCAAGAGCGCGGTTCGCGCTGCGCGCTTGCAGGCGCTGATCGATTTGCCTCACTAGCAGAACGTCCGGCGCCACGTTCAGTGTGATGAGGAATCGATCAGACTATCGACATCGAAATTGACGTGGCGTCGCCGAGCCACGTGGTGCCGTGCCGTTTGTTGCGCCGATATCAAAGCGCAGCCAATCGGTCCGCGCGCTTGAATCCTTGCAGGGGTGTTGTGATGCCGCGTCCTACTGCCAGCACTTTGAACAATTCCCCCATCTCCGATTCGCTCAGCAGTTTCTGTACGGGGGCGATCGCCTGCGCATAACCGCGTGCGTCGGCAGGGTCGTATTGCCCAAGCAATTCCGTGAGTCCGGCGTTCATCAGAAATCGTGCCTGCGAGGTATAGCCCAGCACTTGCAAACCGGCCTCATGCGCTGCATCCGCCATCGCGGTGAAGTCGACGTGTGCCGTGATGTCCTGCACGCCAGGCGCGATCAACGGATCCGCGTGCGCGTGATGGTGCAGGTGGCACATCAGCGTGCCGCCCGCCCGCTGCGGGTGATAGTACTCATTGCGTGGAAAGCCATAGTCCACCAGCAATGCGGCGCCGTGCGTCAGCCAGCGGCCCATTGCGCGCATCCATGCCTCGGCCTGCAGATTGATCTCGGATGTATACCCAGGCAGGCTGGGCATACGAGCCGCGACCGCTTGGGCAAGTTCGAGGCCGGCGGGGCGGTCTTGCCAGATAAAGTCACCGTTGGCATCCAGGGCTAC
>Ga0164243_10013488_pt1 | contig 11498 bp, 4 predicted proteins | sample OricompcompostOP_FD_108781 | JGI IMG/M metagenome (GOLD analysis project Ga0164243, IMG submission 108781) | Organic Plus compost microbial communities from Emeryville, California, USA - Original compost - Organic plus compost (OP) | ecosystem: Engineered > Solid waste > Mixed feedstock >... | reverse complement strand
GGCCCCTGCTGGTTGTCGACCCACCCGGCGGCGCACGCCGCGATCGGCCTCTACCGTCGCCGTGGGTGGCGGGCCGTCGCGGTGCAGGGGCCAAGACGAGTGATCATGCGCAAGCGCTGACCGCCGGGGCCCGGCCCCGGGCTTCAAGGTCAATATCATCATGAACTCCGACAAACAAGATCTTGACCGTTCCAGTTGACATGTTGATGATCAGGTTCGTTGATCATCGATGCGGACGCGTGTTCCGCCCTGGTGCGGGTGAGGCCAATGTCCTGTTTGCGGGCGTTCGTTGCTTTATGTCTGATGGTTTCGTTCTTGGTCGTCGTTCCGGTCGCCGCGGGTGCGCCCGCGGAGGCGGCGGTGGCGGATCCTGTGGCGCCGACCGATGAGACGGCCCAGGCGTTGGCGCGTACGTCCGGCGAACGGGTGGAGGTGCTCGCCAAGCGGGGGGAGAGCCGCGAGGTCTTCGCCAATCCCGATGGGTCCTTCACCGCAGTGGAGCATCTGCGGCCGGTCAGGGTGCGGCAGGGTGACGGGTGGGTGGCGCCCGACACCACGATGGTGCGGCGGCCGGACGGGTCGGTCGGGCCCAGGGCGGCCGTGATCGGGCTGGCCGTGTCCGGCGGCGGGGACGCGCCGCTGGCGCGGATGTCGTACGCGGGCAGGGAGATGGCGCTCACCTGGCCGGGGAGGCTGCCGGAGCCCGAGTTGCAGGGGGACACGGCGGTCTATCGCGAGGTGCTGCCAGGGGTCGACCTGTCGGTGCGGGCCGATGTGGACGGCTTCGCGCACACGCTGATCGTGAAGGACCGGCAGGCGGCCGCCAATCCCGCGCTGGCCAGGCTGACGCTCGGGCTGACGGGCGGGGGGATGCGCGTCAGGAGCGAGGAGGACGGGCTGCTCAGGGCCGTCGACAAGGGGAGCGGCGGGGCGGTCTTCGAGGCGCCGGGCGCGATCATGTGGGATTCGCGCAGGCCGGAGGAGGCCGCGCACGAGGATCTGGCGCGGGGGCCGTCGACGTCGTCGCGGGTGGCGGAGATCGACACCGTCGTGAGCGGGCAAACGCTTACCCTCAAGCCGGACGCGGCGCTGCTGAACGATCCGGAGACGCGGTTCCCGGTGTACATCGACCCGGTCTGGAAGACGGTCAAGGCCTCGGCCTGGGCGTACGTGTCGAAGGCGTACCCGAGCCAGTCGTTCTACAAGTTCGGCGGCAAGCCGGACGCCGGGCTGGGGCTGTGCCAGGGCGACTCCAAGTGCGCGCCCCGCGACGTCAAGCGGATCTTCTACCGCATGCCGACCAGCGCGTACGCCGGCAAGCACATCATCTCGGCCGAGTTCGTGGCCAAGGAGACCTGGTCGTACTCGTGCGACGGCAGGACCGTGCAGCTGTGGCTGACCAAGGCGTTCGGCGAGAAGTCGACCTGGAACTCCACGGCCGACAACTGGCAGGAACGTCTGGACACGCGGGACGTGGCCAAGGGCTGGTCGAGCAGCTGCCCGGCCGGTGACGTGGAGTTCAACGCCACCGCGGCGGTGAAGAAGGCCGCCTCGGCGAAGTGGTCGACGACCACGTTCGGGCTGCGCGCCGGGCACGAGACCGACCCGTACGGCTGGAAGCGGTTCGCCGACGACGCCTATCTGCGGGTCAACTACAACACCCCGCCGCCGCAGCCGAAGCAGTCGAACCTGACGATGGACCCGGGCGGCAAGTGCGTGCACTCGCCCGCACCGGCCGTGCGGACGCCGCCGACCCTGTACGCGGTCCTGCACGACGCCGACTCCGGCGACGCGAAGAAGGTGTACGCCGAGTTCACCGCCTCGTGGGACGGCGCGGTGAAGTGGCAGTCGGGCAAGGTGGGGCCGAAGACCACCGGGTCGACGTTCCAGGTGAAGCTGCCCGCGTCGATCCCGCAGAAGAAGACGATCTCGTGGGCGGTCCGCACCTGGGACGGCTACCAGTACAGCCCGTGGAGCTACGCCGGCGACGCCACGGCCTGCTACTTCACCTTCGACAAGACGGTGCCCGAGGCCCCGGTCGTGACCTCGACGGCGTACCCGCGGTCCGATCCGGAGAACGAGGACGACCCGTGGCACGACGGTGTGGGCCGGTACGGCACATTCACCGCCGACTCGCCCTCGCCGGACGTGACCAAGTACTGGTTCGGCATCAACGGCAACCCCACGCAGGCGATCGAGCGCAAGCCCGCCACACCCGGCGGGCCGGTGACGATCGACATCGCGCCCGAGCACGCCGGGCTCAACTACATCACCGTGCAGGCGTTCGACGCGGCGGGCAACAACAGCGAGATCGGCCGGTACGCGTTCCGGGTGAAGACCGGGTCGCCCGCCAAGGCCGAGTGGCTGCTCGACGAGCCCACCGGATCCGCGCAGCTCGCGGACGCCACCGGCGCGTTCCCGGCGACGGTGCACGGCGGGGTGACGCTCGGCGTGGACGGCGTGTCCAAGACGGCGATGCAGACGAACGGCAGCACCGGGTACGCGGTGACCTCGGCGCCCGTCGTCGACACCACCAAGAGCTTCGCCGTGTCGCTCTGGGCGAAGCTGCCCGAGACGAAACCCGGCACGGGCGTGCTCATCACCCAGCCCGGCGCGATCCGCCCGTGTTTCGAGCTGTACTACTCGTCCGCGTACGACCGGTGGATCTTCAACCGGCAGACGGCGGACAACAACAACGCCACCATCGTCAGGGCCGTCGGCGCCGCCTCGCCCCAGGGCGGCGAGTGGGCGCACCTGGTCGGCGTGTACGACTCGGTGGCCAAGACCATCAAGCTGTACGTCAACGGCAGGCTGGAGGCCACCACCTCGTTCACCAGCCCCTGGGCGACCAGCCGCCCGGTGTTCATCGGCGCCACCTCGTACGACGGCGGGGTCACCAACTTCTTCTCCGGCGAGATCGACGACGTCCGCGTGTTCGACCGGATCATCACGCCCGAGGAGGTCGGCGACCTGTTCACCCGGCATCCGGTGGTCCAGGCCAGGTGGAAGCTGAACGACTCGGCCTCCGCCGTACGGCAGAGCACGGCGTACTGGAAGCTGGACGAGCCGGCGGGCGCGACCCGGGCCGAGGAGGCGAACGGCCGGTACCCGGCCGCCAAGGTCGGCACGGTCGCCTTCGGCGCCGCCGGACGGCAGGGCAACGCCGTGCGCCCCGACGGGAGCACCGGCTACCTCAAGACCGCCGGGCCCGTGCTCGACACCACCAAGAGCTTCACGGTCACCGCCTGGGCGAGGCTGCCCGCGACCAAGCCCACGCACGCGTCGATCATCGCCACCCAGGCGGGCACCGCGCGCAACGGCTTCGAGCTGTACTACTCGTCCAGCTACGACCGCTGGATCTTCAACAGGTACAGCGACGACACCACCTCGGCCAAGATCATCAGAGCGCAGTCGACGGCGGTGCCGCAGGGCGGCGTGTGGACCCATCTCGCGGGCGTCTACGACGCGAAGGCCAAACAGATCAGGCTGTACGTCAACGGCAAGCTCAACGCCACGACCGCGTTCGCCACCGGCTGGAACGCCACCGGCCCGGTCATGCTGGGCGCGGGCTGGTACGGCTCGCCGGGCTCGTTCTTCCCCGGCGACATCGACGAGGTGCGGCTGTTCGACCAGATCGTCACAGACTCGGAGATCGCCACCCTCGCCAGCGGCTCCCCGCTCACCATCGCCGCCGACGACAGCCCGCTGGGCAGGCACGTCACCCTGTACGGCAACGCGCACATCGACCAGGGCGCGGGCTGGGTCGGCGCCCCGCCGGGCGGCCTGGTGCTGGACGGCGACGGCGACTACGCGGCCACCTCGGCGCCCGCGATCCGCACCGACGGCAGCTTCACCGTCGCCGGCTGGGTGACCACCGCGGGCCGCCCGGACAAACCGGTCGCGATCGTCAGCGAGGAGGGCGCGGTCAACAGCGCGTTCACGCTGCGCTACCGCCCGGACCCCGCCGACCCGGCGAACGCGGGCGGCTACGAGATCGAGATCCCCGACAAGGACGCGGCCGGCGCGGCCAGGCCCACGGCCCGGCACTCGGCCTTCCAATCCGGCTTCTCCTGGGACCACGTCGCGCTCGTCTACGACGCGTTCCAGGACGAGATGCGGCTCTACGTCAACGGCGAGCTCGAACAGACCGAGGACGAGGTCTCCTGGCGGTTCAACGTGCGCGGCTTCAACGCCACCAAGGGGCTGCAGCTCGGCCGGAGCAAGTCGGACGGCGCGTGGGGCGAGTACTGGCCCGGCGTGATCGACGACGTGTGGGCCTTCCAGGGCATCGCCTCCGCCGAGCAGATCCAGATGCTGGCCGGCGGCGCCGAGCTGGACACCGAAACCGGTCCCTGACCTCCTCTTCTCCCAGCCAACCGGCCGCCCCCGCCCGGGGCGGCCGGGCGAAAGGACGTCCATGTACCGCGTCGCGCAGCGCAGCTTATCCATGGTCACGGCGCTGGTGGTGTTCGCGGGGTCGCTGGCGGCCCCGCGGCCGGCCCGGGCCGAGGTCGACCTCGACGACGGGCCGCCGGAGGTCATCAGCCACGAACGCCCCGTCCCCGGCGAGCCGGTCGCCGCGAAACCCCGCGTCCCCGACCCCGCCGGGAAGACGACCCCGGACCCGGCGGCGGAGCAGCCGATCCTGAAGGCGGAGCCCGGCGCCAAGGTGCGGCGGCTGCCGGGCGACGACCTGCTGTTCGAGGTGACCGCCCCGGACGGTTCTGCCGAGGTCAGGCTGGACCGCGAGGCGGCCGCCGCCCGGTTCGGCGGATCGTACGCCAGCAGGTTGCGCCTGGTGCGGCTGCCCAAGTGCGCCGCGACCACGCCGGGTCTCCCCGCCTGCCGTACCGGCAAGCCGCTGACCGCCCCGAACGCCGTGGAGGCCACGGCCCGGGTCGCCGGCGAGACGGTGCTCGCCGCGGTCGCGGGGGAGTCGAGCGACAAGGGCGACTACAAGGCGACCTCGCTGTCGCCCTCGGCGAACTGGGACGTTTCCGAGCAGTCCGGCGACTTCACCTGGTCGTACCCGATGCGCGTGCCGCCCGTGCCGGGCGAGCTGGCGCCCAAGCTGGCGCTGTCGTACTCGTCCGGCTCGATCGACGGCCGCACCTCCAACACCAACAACCAGCCGTCCTGGGTGGGCGAGGGCTTCGACCTCTGGCCCGGCTACGTGCAGCGCCAGTACAAGCCGTGCGCCGACGACGGCGCGCCGAAGGACGAGTGGGGCACCCCGCCCGGCGACCTGTGCTGGGGCCACGACAACGCGGTGATCAGCTTCAACGGCAGGGCGGGCGAGCTCGTCCAGGCGAGCGACGGCGGCTACCGGCTGAAGTCCGACGACGGCACCAAGGTCGAGCGGCTCAAGGACACCGGCAAGGGCAACGGGGACAACGACGGCGAGTACTGGAAGGTCACCACGCCCGACGGCGTGCAGTACTTCTTCGGCCTCAACCGGCTGCCCGGCTGGTCGAGCGGCAAACCCGAGACCAAGTCGGCGTGGACGCACCCGGTGTTCGGCGACGACTCCGGCGAGCCCTGCCACGGCTCCTCGTTCGCCACCTCCTGGTGCCAGCAGGCCTACCGGTGGAACCTCGACTACGTCGTGGACCCGCACGGCAACGCGATCTCCTACTGGTACACGCAGGAGACGAACCACTACGGCCGCAACCTCAAACCCGCCGACGAGACCCCGTACGTGCGGGGCGGCTGGCTCGACCGGGTCGAGTACGGCCAGCGCTCCGACACGCTGTTCACCGCGAAGGCGCCCGCCAAGGTGATCTTCACCGTCTCCGAGCGCTGCCTGCCGACCAGCACGTTCGACTGCGCCCCGAGCAAGATCGACGACCGGCCGACGATGTGGCCGGACGTGCCGTACGACCTCAACTGCAACGCCGGGACCGAGTGCAAGGGCACCAAGGGCACCGTGGCCCCCACGTTCTGGTCGCGCAAGCGGCTCACCAAGGTCACCACGCAGGTGATCAAAGCGGACGGCTCCTACCGCGACGTGGACTCCTGGGCGATCGACCACCTGTGGGGGGACGCCGACGTCGACCGGGCGCTGCTGGTCAAGTCGATCCAGCACACCGGCCACGCCGCGTCCCCGCCGGTCACGCTGCCGCCGGTCACGTTCAACCACGTGCAGCTGCCCAACCGGGTGGACAGGCGGGGCGACGACATCCCGCCGTACATCAAATACCGGATCGGTGCGATCTACGACGAGTCGGGTGGCCAGATCGACGTCAACTACTCCGAACCCGACTGCACCCTCGACAACCTGCCCAAACCCGAGACGAACACCAGGCGCTGCTTCCCGGTCAAGTGGACGCCGCCGGGCGAGGCCGACCCGATCACCGACTGGTTCCACAAGTACGTGGTCACGCAGGTCGTGCGCAGCGACCGCACGGCGAGGTCGCCCGACATGCTCACCACGTACGAGTACCTCGGCGGCGCGGCCTGGCACTTCGACGATGACGACGGCCTGACCAAGGAGAAGTACAAGACCTGGTCGCAGTGGCGCGGCTACGGCCACGTGCGGGTGAAGACCGGCGGGCAGGGCGACCTGCGCTCGCAGACCGACACCTGGTACCTGCGCGGCATGGACGGCGACAGGCTCAACGCCTCCGGCGGCGAGAAACGCGTCACCGTGTCCGACGGCGAGGGCGGCAGCCACGTCGACCACGACGCGCTGCGGGGCTTCGAGCTGAAGCGGGCCGAGTACGACAAACCCGGCGGCAAGGTCGAGGTGAAGACGGTCAACACGCCGTGGCGGCACCAGACGGCGAGCCGTACCAGGAGCTGGGGCACGATCAGCGCGAACCTCGTCGGCACCGCCAAGTCGCACACCTGGACCGCCGTCGCATCCGGCGGATGGCGCGAGACCGAGACGATCACCACCTATGACACGACGACCGGGCTGCCCACCTCGGTCAGCGACCTCGGCGACGTCGCCACCGCGGCCGACGACCGCTGCACGCGCACCACGTACGCGCGCAACCAGGGCGCGTGGATCCTGAGCCTGGTCGCCCGCGCCGAGACGGTATCCGTGGCCTGCTCGGTCACCCCCGACCCAACCAAGCACCTCATCGAGGACAACCGCACCTACTACGACGACGGCGCGCTCGGCGCCGCGCCCACGAAGGGCGACGTCACCTCGACCGAGAAGCTCGCCGGGTTCGACGGGGGCAGACCCACGTACCTGACCACGGAGACCCTCACGTACGACAGGTACGGACGTGAGCTGACCTCCAAGGACGCGATGGGGCACGTCACCACCACCGCCTACACCGACACGAACGGGCTCACCACGGCGGTGAAGGTGACCTCGCCGCCGCTGCCCACCGGCGCGCACGTCACCTCGGAGGAGATCGACCCGGCCTTCGGCGTGGAGACGGCGCGCGTCGACGCCAACGGCAGGCGGATCGACCAGCAGTACGACGCGCTCGGCAGGCTGCTGAAGGTCTGGATGGCCGACCGGTCGAAGGCGGCCGGGCAGACCCCCGAACCTGGAGTTCAGTTACCGGATCGCCGACGGGCAGATCATCGCGATCGGCACCCGCAGGCTCACCGCCGACGGCGGGCAGACGCCGCCCTCGTACGAGCTGTACGACGGATGGCAGCGGCTGCGCCAGACGCAGGAGCCGGGCCCAGACGGCGGCCGGCTGATCAGCGACAAGTTCTACGACTCGCGCGGCAACGTGATCCGCGAGTACGGCCAGTACTACGCGACCGGCGCGCCGTCCGCCACGCTGTTCGGCGCGTACGAGGGCAACGTCGAGTCGCAGAAGGCGTTCGAGTACGACGGCAGGAACCGGCGCACGGTGGAGCGGTTCCTGATCGGCAACGGCGACACCCGGGAACGCCGGCGCACCACAACCACGTACCACGGCGACTCGATCACCGTGCACCCGCCGGCCGGGGAGACCGCCGTGACCAGCTTCTACGACGCCCGTGACCAGGTCGTCGAACTGCGTCAGTACCACGGCTCCGACCCCGGCGGCGACTACGACAAGACCACCTACACCTACACGCCGATGGGCAAACTCGCCACGGTCAAGGATCCCGCGGGCAACGTGTGGCGGCACACCTACGACGCGCGCGGCCGGGAGATCCAGGTGGACGACCCCGACAAGGGGACGAGCCGCATGTGGTACGACGACCTCGACCGGGTGATCCTCACCGAGGACGCGCGCGGGCAGAAGGTGCACACGTCCTACGACGCGCTCGGCCGCAAGCTGGAGACGCGGAAGGACGGGCCGACGGGCCCGCTGCTGACCTCCCGCACGTACGACACGGTGCACAAGGGCCAGCCGACCAGCACCACCAGGTACGACGGCGGCCAGGCGTACACGATCACCGTCAACGCCTACGACAACCTGGAGCGGGCGATCCGCACCACGGTGAGCATCCCGGCGTCCGAGGGCGCGCTCGCCGGTTCGTACGTGTTCGACACCCGCTACAAGCTCGACGGCACCGTGCAGTCGAACACGTTCCCCGCCGCGGGCGGCCTGCCCGCGGAGACCGTCGTGTACTCCTACGACGAGCTGCGCAGGCCGACCACGACCACCGGTCTCAGCAGCTACGTGACCAGGTCCGTGCACAGCCTCACCGGCAAGCCGGAGCAGTACGAGCTGAGCACCGGCGGCAAGAAGGTCTGGATCACCAACACCTACGAGTACGGCACGCAGCGCCTGGCCTCGTCGCGGACCGACCGCGAGGACGTGCCCGGCGTGGACAGGAACGTCAACTACACCTACGACGACGCGGGCAACCTCCTCGGCGTGTCCGACATTTCACGAAAGGGAACGGACACTCAGTGCTTCATCTACGACCACCTGCGCCGCCTCACCGAGGCGTGGACCCAGGACACGCCCGTCTGCGCGCGCACGCCGGCGATGAGCGGCACGCAGCCGTACTGGCAGTCCTTCTCCTATGACCTGACCGGCAACCGCACCAAGGAGGTCGAGCACGGCCCGGCCGACACCGTCCGCACGTACCGCTACCCCCGTCCGGGCTCGCCCCGGCCGCACGCGCTCACCTCGGTCGAGGAGACCGGCCCGGCCGGAACGCGCATCCACACCTACGCCTACGACGAGATGGGCAATACCACCGCCCGCGACGGCCAGCGGCTCGAATGGGACGCCGAGGGCAAACTGAGCAAGGTCAGCGAGGGCGGCAAGGTCAGCACGTACGTCTACGACGCCGAAGGCAACCGCCTGCTCCGCCGCGACCCCGACGCCACCACGCTCTACCTGCCCGGCATGGAACTCCGCCTCGACCGCGCCACCGGCAGGACGGAGGCCACCCGCTTCTACGTGCACGACACCGTGCAGGTGGCGGTCCGCACCGTCAAGGGCGTCACGTTCACGGTCAACGACCACCACGGCACGGGCGTGCTCGCCATCGACGCGGCCACCCAGGCCGTGACGCAGCGCAGGTACAAGCCGTTCGGCCGGCTCAGAGGCGAGGTCGAGGGCGGCGCGTGGCCGAGCGAACGCGGCTTCGTCGGCGGCACCGACGACTCCGCCACGGGCCTGGTGCACCTCGGCGCCCGCGAGTACGATCCGGCGATCGGCCGCTTCATCAGCGTGGACCCGGTCATCGACCACCTGGACCCGCAGCAGATGAACGGCTACGCCTACGCCAACAACAACCCCGTCACCTTCACCGACCCCGACGGCAAGTGGTGGCTGCCGTGGCTGACCCTCGTACGCAACGTCGTGAGGGTGGTCCTCAGCGTCGCCAGGAGCGTGGTCAAGAGCGCAGGCAGCGGGGGCGGTGCCCGGAGCAGCGCCACCTCTGGCGGCGGCGGGCGCCCCGGACTGGGGAGGGCGATGTGGAACACGGTCATGACCACGGTCAACCCGGCCAAGATCGCCGTGCTGGGCGGGATCGCCTACGGCCTCACCTTCGTGGGAGAGAGCTTCAACCAGGTCAGTAAGCACATCCAAGAAACTGGCATCCTTAAGGCCGACTTCCTTAGGGCAAAGGCCAGCAATGTCCCCAAGGGATGGCTCGGTTTCCGCTGGATCTTCAACATCATCCGCAAGTGGTACGACGCCAAGGCCCAGCGAGTGGAGGCCCGCGCGATCAAGTGGGCAAACCGCTTGGCCAAGGCCAGTAGCGTTGTGAACAGATTCGGCCTCGCCGTCTCCGCAATCGACGGCGGCCTCACTCAGTGGTCCCGCGACGCCGACCGTGATGACCTCAAGACCGGCGAGAAGGCGGTCCGCGCCGCGGTCCGCGGCGGCTTCGCCGCGACCGGCTCCTACGTCGGGGCCACCGTGGCGGCGGGGGCGTGCGCTGCGGTCACCGCGGGGTCGACGGCGCCCATCTGCGCCATCGGCGGCGCGGCCATCGGTGGCGTGGTCGGCGGCTACGTCGGGGACGCCGCGACATGGGCATACGACGGAGCGCGAGAACCCGTGAGCAAAGCCGCTGGAGCCATCGGATCCGCAGTCGGTAAGGGATACGAACACGTCAGTTCCGGACTCGGTCACGTCGGCTCCGGAATCAAGCGAGGATTGGGCAGCATCTTTGACTGACGCGTTTCCTCAGGCGCCCGCGTGGGCGGTGCTCGTCACCGCCCTCGCGGCCGTCGCCGCATTCGTCAACCACGCCCGCTTCCACCGCGCGGGCGCGGGCAGCGTCTGGTCGCGGCGCTACTTCGACCCCGTTTTGCCCAGGGAACTGCGCAACCTCGGCTTCGCGCAGCGCCCGGCCGGGATCGCCCTGGTCATGTGGACGCTGGTGCTCGCCTACGGATGGTTGCCCGGGTCGGACGCCCTCGACGTCGCGGCGGCCCTGCTCATCGTCGCCTCGCCGGCACCGCTGGCGATCAGCGTCAAGCGGCTGTACCGGCCTCCGGAAAAGGCGAAACCGACCTGGCTGGTCGAAGAGGAGGCCGCCCGGCGAGCCGGATGACCTCACCCGGCCGGCCGCTCCCGGCGAGCTCTCACCTCCTCGACGCTCACCGGTTTTCCGGTGCGCAGCGACCGCTCGGCCGCCACCGCGACGCACATCGCCTCGAACGCGTCGTCGACGCCGCACGGGGTGTCCCGTTCCCCGATGACGAAGTCGACGAACGCGGCCGTCTCCCGGGCGTAGGCGGACTGGAATCGTTCCAGAAAACCTGACCAGGGACGGCCCGAGCCGACAACCGGATCGGCCGCGGCCGGGCGCAGGGGAGTGCGGTCGTCCAGCCCGGCAGTGGCGGTGGCGCGGGTGCCGGCGAGTTCCAGGCGCACGTCGTGGCCGCCGCCGTTGTCCCGGGAGGCGTGCGCGGTGGCGAGCAGGCCGTCATCCAGGGTGAGCGCGCAGACCATGTTGCGCACGTCGCCCAGCGCGGCGAACGCGGGGTCCCCGTTGTCGCTGCCGACGGCGTACACGGTGCGCACCTCCCGGCCGGTGAGCCAGCGGACCGTGTCGAAGTCGTGGATGGACATGTCCCGCAGGAGCCCGCCGCTCCCGGCGAGGAAATCGGCGGGCGGCGGCTCGGC
>Ga0164243_10013487_pt1 | contig 11498 bp, 7 predicted proteins | sample OricompcompostOP_FD_108781 | JGI IMG/M metagenome (GOLD analysis project Ga0164243, IMG submission 108781) | Organic Plus compost microbial communities from Emeryville, California, USA - Original compost - Organic plus compost (OP) | ecosystem: Engineered > Solid waste > Mixed feedstock >... | reverse complement strand
GCCAGGATCGAAGCCTACAAGCGCGAGGAGATCGCCGCCGCCAAGCGCGCGCGCCCGCTCTCGGTGCTGGAAGCGGCCGCCCGGGCCGCTCCCCCCACTCGCGGCTTCCTGGCCGCGATCGAGGCCCGGCTAGCCCGTGGAGACTACGCGCTCATTGCGGAAATCAAGAAGGCAAGCCCCTCGCGCGGTATGATTCGCGCCGATTTTGATCCCTCCGCGCTCGCCCGCGCCTATGAGGCCGGGGGCGCGGCCTGCCTGTCGGTCCTCACCGACCAGCCCTCGTTCCAGGGCGCGCCCGAATACCTGATGGCCGCGCGCACGGCCACGGCTCTACCCGCGCTGCGCAAGGATTTCATGTACGAGGCCTATCAGGTCGCGGAGGCGCGTGCCTGGGGCGCCGACTGCATCCTCGTCATCATCGCTTCGGTTTCCGATGAGATTGCGTCCGAGCTTGAAAGCGCTGCTTTTTCATATGGGATGGACGTTCTCGTTGAAGTTCACGACGAAGATGAACTGGCGCGCGCCCTGAAGCTGAAGTCGCGACTCATCGGCATCAACAATCGAAACTTACGCACGTTCGAGACCACGCTGGACACGAGCGAGCGGCTCGCGCCCCAGATCCCCAGGGACAGAGTGATCGTCGGCGAGAGCGGCATCTTCACGCCGGCCGATCTCGCGCGGCTCGCCCGTGTGGGCATCTCGACATTCCTCGTCGGCGAAAGTTTGATGCGCCAGCCCGATGTGACGGCGGCAACGCGAGCCCTGCTCGCGCGCGGCGGACAGGCGGCTGCCGAATGACGATGCGCCCTTCCCGCCGGCTCACGCATCTCGGCCGTCGCGGCGAAGCCCGCATGGTGGATGTCTCCGCGAAAGCTCCGACGGAGCGCATCGCGATTGCGCAAGGGCGCGTGGTCATGCGCCGGCCGACTCTCAAGCTTGTGCTCGAGGGCAATGCCAAGAAGGGCGACGTGCTGGGCGCCGCGCGCATCGCCGGCATCATGGCGGCCAAGCGTACCCACGAGCTCATTCCGCTCTGCCATCCGCTGGCGCTCTCCCAGGTCGAAGTCGATATCGCGCCCGACGACAAGCTGCCCGGCCTCGTGGTGCGCGCGACCGTGAAGGTCAGCGGCAAGACCGGGGTGGAGATGGAGGCGCTGACGGCCGTATCCGTCGCCTGCCTGACGATCTACGACATGGTCAAGGCGGTTGAGCGCGACATGCGCATCGAAGGCGTGCGTCTCATTGAGAAACGCGGCGGCAAGTCCGGCACATTCCGGGCGGAGGACTGACATGGCCGCGCTGATGAGCGTGGAGGACGCCCTCGCCCATGTCCTGGGCGATGCACAACCGCTGCCGCCGGTCGAGGCTCCCCTCCCTGAGGCTCATGGCCGCGTGCTCGCGGCCGATCTCGCCGCAAGGCGCACTCAACCGCCGGCGGCGGTGTCGGCCATGGACGGCTATGCCGTACGCGGCGGCGATGTGGCGAGCGCGCCCACACGCCTGAAGGTCGTGGGAGAGGTGCCGGCGGGTCAGCCGTTCGATCGCGCAATCGGCCCCGGAGAGGCCGCGCGAATCTTCACCGGGGGCGTGATACCGACTGGCGCAGACACCGTGGTGATCCAGGAACTGACCGAGCGCGACAGCGATGTGGTGATCGTCAGGAGGACGACCGCGCCTGGCAAGAATGTTCGCCCGGAGGGACTTGATTTCAAGCAAGGCGACGTGCTGTTCCGGCGCGGCCACCGGCTCACCGCGCGCGATCTTGCGCTGATTGCGGCCATGAACCATCCGACAGTGCCAGTGCACCGGAAGCCGCGAGTCGCGCTGTTCGCGACGGGCGACGAACTGGTGCCGCCCGGCACGGTCCCGGGTCCGGGACAGATCGTCTATTCTAACGGATTCGCCCTGATGGCGCTGTTGCGCGCGGAAGGGGCCGACGTCATCGATCTCGGGATCGTGCGTGATCTGCGCGACGATACGATCGCGGCCGTTCGCCGCGCCGGCACCGCCAATGCTGACGTGCTGGTGACCACCGGCGGTGCGTCCGTGGGCGAGTATGATCTCGTGCAAGGCGCCCTGCGGGCCGAAGGGATGGCGTTGTCCTTCTGGCGCATCGCCATGCGGCCCGGACGGCCTCTGATGCATGGCCGCCTCAGCGGCATGCATGTGCTGGGGCTGCCGGGCAATCCTGTATCATCCTACGTCTGCGCCCTGCTCTTCCTCATCCCCCTGGTGCGCAAGCTGTCGGGCCGCGCCGACCTCGCATCCGAACCAGAGCAGGCGCTGCTGGGGTCCGACTTGCCGGGCAACGACGAGCGCGCGGACTACCTTCGGGCGACGCTCAGCCGGGGCGCCGACGGGGCAATGATCGCGACGCCCTTCCCGGTGCAGGACAGTTCCACCATGGGCCGGCTCGCGCAGGCCGACTGTCTTCTGCTGCGTCCCGCACACGCGCCGCCCGCCGCGGCCGGTACCCCGTGCCTGATCGTAAAGCTGCCGTTGTAGCGACGCCCGGCATTCTTCACGTGAAATTAAACAGTTGCGGAACACATATGGAACAGATAGTGTTCTGTTCATGATTTGTTTTGGATGGCCGCGGCCGTAACCTGGGGGAACGCCTGATGCTCACGCGCAAGCAGCTCGAGCTTTTGCGCTTCGTGCACGAAAGACTGAAGGAAACCGGTGTGCCGCCGTCCTTCGACGAGATGAAGGACGCGCTTGATCTGCGCTCCAAGTCCGGCATCCACCGTCTGATCACGGCGCTGGAAGAGCGCGGCTTCATCCGGCGCCTGCCGAATCGGGCGCGCGCCATCGAGGTCATCAAGCTGCCCGACTCGGTCAACCACGGCGTGGCTGGCCGCGCGCGCGGCTTCACGCCGAGCGTGATCGAAGGCGCGCTGGGCCGCGGGCGGGCTGTATCGGACGAGGACAGCGGCCGCCCGATTGCCATTCCGGTGATGGGACGCATCGCAGCCGGCACGCCGATCGAGGCGATCCAGAGCAAGAGCCACGTCATCAACATGCCGCCCGATCTGCTCTCCGCCGGCGAACACTTCGCATTGGAGGTTCGCGGCGACTCCATGATCGAGGCCGGGATCCTTGACGGCGACACCGCCTTGATCAAGCGGACCGAGGCCGCCGATACCGGCGACATCGTCGTTGCTCTGATCGATGACGAAGAGGCCACGCTCAAGCGTTTCCGGCGCCGGGGGGCGTCGATTGCGCTTGAACCGGCCAATCCGTCCTACGAGGTGCGGATCCTGCCGCCCAACCGCGTGCGCATCCAGGGCAAGCTGGTCGGGCTATTCCGTAAGTACTGATCTGAGCGGGCAGCCTCGGCCGCTCAGTCCTCCGCCTGCAAGTCTTCCGGGCGCGGAGTGGCGTCCCGCATCGGTCGGCGCGTTGGGGTGATGGCAGACGGTGCTTCGCGGCCGTCGCCGGTTCGCGCCCATGGACGATCAGTGCCGCGCGGGCGGCTTGCCTCGATCCGCCATCCCTCTCCGTCCCGCTGCAGTTTGAGCGCGCCGCTTCCTTGCAGCATCGTGCGATCAATCACGGCGGTCGTGGCGCAGAGCGGCGGCGGCACGCGCGTGCTGATGACGAGCGCGGCGCGCTTGCAGTCGTCGGCCCAGGCCTCGGCCGTGCGCGCTACAGCAACGCGCGCGCCACTCGCAAGGCTGGAAACACAACCGGCATCGTCGCAAGCGAACCCCTCTTTGAGCGTGGTATCGTTGGCGGGGCGCGGGTCGGCGTCGGCCGCCAGCCACTCCTGGACAGTGAACGCGTTGTTCTCGAAGCGGGCGACCGACAGCCGTCCGTCAGCTCCGCGTATTGCGACAATGTCGCCGCTGGCGGAGATCAGCACATCCGGCCGCGGCGCCGTCATGGCGACAACGCAGCCGGCTGCGATCGGCAGGGCCCCTGCCCAGCGCAAGCGGCTGCGCAACAGGCACAGGATGGTCATTCCTGCGGTCGCCGACAGAAGAGCGCCGACTCCGAAGGCCGGTACCCGCCCAACTGCGCCGGGCAGGCTCGAGACCCAAAGCGCCACGGCGGTCATCCAGTCGATGCCTGCGGCCATCACCCGCCACAAGGGGCCGTCGAATCCGAACGGCATGGCGACAAGAGCCAGCAGGCCCGCGGGCATCACCCAAGTCGAAACGATCGGCATCGCCAGAAGGTTGGCCAGCACGCCGTATGGTGCCGCGCGATGAAAGTGGAATGCAGCAAACGGCGTCGTGGCGAGTCCGGCGATGAGCGATGCGAAGATCAGCATCGCGATCTGCCGCCCGCCCCACAGCGCGATCCGCGCGCCCACAGAGGTGTCGCCGCTGTGGGTCACCCATGGAATGCCGCGCTCGTAGGCAGCCACAAGCGCCAGTGTCGCGGCGAACGACATTTGGAAGCCGGGATGCACGACCGCCTGCGGGGAGATCAGGAGCACGGCGAGGGCCGCCACGGCGAGCGTGCGCAGGGTGAGGGCTGCGCGGTCAATCACGACGCCGAGCAGGACGATGGCAGTCATGACGAAGGCGCGCTGTGTCGCCACCTCGGCCCCGGAGACCGCAAGATAGGCGACGGCCGCCAGCAGCGCCGCTGCCGCGCTCCATTTCTTGATCGGCCGCCGGCTCGACAGTCCGGGCACCACGGCGAGGATCGCGCGGATGACAAAGAACACGACGCCGGCAACGACCGCCATGTGATAGCCGGAGATCGATAACACGTGCGCGAGGCTCGACACGTACATCGCGTCGTTGACTGCTGCCGAGATGGCGTCGCGCTTGCCGGTGATGAGCGCCGAGGCGATCGCACCGGCGTCGCCGGGGACGGCAGCGCGTATGGCATCGTCGATCCCGTCGCGTAGACGGTCGATGACAGCGGTGTAGCCGAGATGGAAACCAGCCGTTTCCGGCGGTGCCGCGAGCCTGATCGCACCGGTCACGAATCCGACCGCGCCGATCCCCTGAAAGTAGAGATCACGCGCGAAATCGTAGCCGCCGGGGCGCGTCGCCTGCGGTGGCGGGTTAAGCCTCGCCTTGAGCGAGACGAACTCGCCTACCATCGGGGCCGCGCCGCGCTTGACCGACAGCCGCACGCGTTCCGGCTTCACCGGCGAGCGACCGCCCTCGAACGTGCGCACGCGAACCACGATGCGGTCGGTGCGCTCCCGCTCCTCGCGCCGCTCGACAAAGCCCGTGATCGCGGCGCCGAAGACCGGCCGCTCCAGCACGGGATGAGCGATCCAGGCCGTCCGCCCCGTCACCACGGCAAAGCCGGCGGCGGCGGCCGTGACCAACAGGCAGATTGGGAACGCGACGGGACGGCGGCGGGCGAGCGCCGTCACCATGGCGGCTCCAGCCAGCGCCGTGGTCGCGGCGATCCAGGAGGGCTCGTGCTCGGCGGAAAAGTAGATGGCTATGCCCAGACCGAACGCCACGGGCACCCAGGGCATGAGCCGTCCCGGCCCGAGTTCGGCCATGGCCGCGCTCCTCAGGCGCGCCACCATCGGCCAGAGCACGTCGCCGGGCCACGACCACCTGAGGCCGCGCCAGTCGATCGCGCGCTGCTTCGGCCAGGTTTGCACCCGGCCCTTCGCCCTGCTCCACCCCAACACCGCGCCGCCCTGAACGCGAGAGAACCCGCGGCCATGCTACACGACCAGCGGCGCCAGGGCAGCCGTGCGCCGCTCGAGCTGGAAACGGTTCGCCGAGAGGATCAGCCGCTGGCCGCGACCTTGGCCCAGGTGTCACGCAGGCCGGCGGTGCGGTTGAAGACCGGGTGTCCAGGCGTGGAATCGGGATCGCGGCAGAAATAGCCCTGCCGCTCGAATTGCACCGCGTCCTGCGCATTGCCGGCGGTCAGCGCCGGTTCGAGCTTGCAGCCGGTCAGCACTTCCACAGACGCCGGGTTGATCTCGTTGACGAAGTTGGCGGCGTCCGGCTCCGCCGTCGTGAACAGTTGGTTATAGAGTCGCACCTCGGCGGTGACTGCGTCCGCGGCGGAGACCCAATGCAGCGTCGCCTGGACCTTGCGCCCATCCGGCGCGTTGCCGCCGCGGGTGGCTGGATCGTAGGTGCACCGAAGCTCCACAATGTCACCGGCAGCATCCTTCACAACTTCGCGGCAGGTGATGAAATAGGCGTAGCGCAGGCGCACCTCGCGTCCGGGCGAGAGCCGGAAGAATTTCTTGGGTGGATTCTCCATGAAGTCGTCGCGTTCGACGTAGAGTTCGCGTCCGAAACGGATCTTGCGCGTGCCGGCGGATGGGTCGTCGGGATGATTGACCGCGTCGAGTTCCTCGCCGCCGCCTTCTGGATAATTCTCGATGACGACCTTGAGCGGTCGCAGCACTGCCATGCGCCGCTGCGCGGTCCGGTTGAGCACCTCGCGCACGGCATGATCGAACATGGCGATGTCGACTGTGCTGTTGGCCTTGGCGACGCCGACCCGCTTGACGAACTCGCGCAGGGCCTCCGGTGGAACGCCGCGGCGGCGCAATCCGGCAAGGGTCGGCATCCGCGGGTCGTCCCAGCCCTTGACGTGGCCATGGCGTACCAACTCCGTCAGTACGCGCTTGGACAACAACGTGTAGGTGATGTTGAGGCGCGCGAACTCGTACTGGTGCGGCCTCGACGGCACGGGAAGATTGTCGAGAAACCAGTCGTAAAGCGGCCGGTGGTCCTCGAACTCGAGCGTGCAAATCGAGTGGGTGATGTGCTCGATCGCATCGGACTGTCCGTGCGCAAAATCGTAGCTGGGATAGATGCACCACGCGTTCCCGGTGCGCGGATGGACCGCGTGCAGAATGCGGTAGAGCACCGGATCGCGCAGGTTGATGTTGCCGGCGCTCATGTCGATCTTGGCGCGTAGCACCCGTGCGCCGTTCGGGAATTCGCCCGCGCGCATACGACGGAACAGGTCGAGGTTCTCCTCGACCGAACGGTCGCGAAACGGGCTGTTGCGTCCCGGCTCGGTCAAAGTTCCGCGCGCAGCCCGCATCTCCGTCGGCGACTGGTCGTCGACATAGGCCTTGCCCGTCCGGATCAGGTGCTCGGCCCAGGCGTAGAGCTGCTCGAAGTAGTCAGAGGCATGGTAAAGATGCTCACCCCAGTCGAAGCCGAGCCAATGCACGTCGCGCTTGATGGCGTCGATGTACTCCTGCTCTTCCTTGACCGGGTTGGTGTCGTCAAAGCGCAGATGGCAGCGCCCACTGAACTCTTCCGCCAGTCCAAAGTTGAGACAGATGGATTTGGCGTGGCCGATATGCAGATAGCCGTTGGGCTCCGGAGGGAACCGCGTGACCACGGTGGTGTGGCGCTTCGCCGCGAGATCCGCACGCACGATGTCGCGGATGAAGTCACGTCCTGCTTCGGCGACCGTCGCCTCGCTTGCCGTCATTATGAAAGCTTCCCATCTCAGAGCGCCCGCGGTCGAAGTCGCGCTGCGGGAGCCGCGCGGACTATGTATGTGCCAAATCCCCGTCTGCACGCCAAGTCCGGCGCGCAGGACGACCGGAAAGCATCGAATCGCATAACCACGGGCCGCGAGGATGCCTGACACGGTCCAGAGGCTATGCTAGACGGGCCCGCCAAAATGATCAGTTCGCGACCGGATATCCCCGCTCGGACATGACCGACACGATCGTCACGCGCTTTGCGCCCTCGCCGACCGGCTTCCTGCATATCGGGGGGGCGCGTACCGCTTTGTTCAACTGGCTGTATGCACGCGGCCGGGGTGGCAAGATGCTGCTACGGATCGAAGATACCGATCGGGAGCGTTCGACCCAGGCGGCGATCGACGCGATCCTCGACGGCCTCACGTGGCTTGGTATCGAATGGGATGGCGAAACGGTCTACCAGTTCTCCCGCGCCGATCGCCATCGCGAGGTGGCCGAGCAGCTGCTGGCCAGCGGCCGGGCCTACCGGTGCTACGCCTCCCAAGAGGAACTGGCTCACATGCGCGAGAAGGCGCGGGCCGAAGGCCGCGCCAAGCTCTACGACGGCCGCTGGCGTGACCGCGATCCGTCCGACGCTCCTCCCGGCGTGAGGCCGGCAATCCGCCTGAAGGCTCCGGTCACAGGCGAGACGGCGATCGACGATCAGGTACAAGGGCGGGTCGTCTGGCAGAACGAGAATCTCGACGACCTCGTGCTGCTGCGCGCGGACGGCACACCGACCTACATGCTCGCCGTCGTGGTCGACGACCACGACATGAACGTCACCCACGTCATTCGCGGCGACGACCACCTCACCAACGCGGCGCGCCAGAAGCAGATCTACGATGCGCTTGGTTGGGACGTTCCCACGATGGCGCACATCCCGTTAATCCACGGGCCCGATGGCTCGAAGCTCTCCAAGCGGCACGGGGCTCTCGGCGTCGATGCCTATCGCGCGATGGGATTCCTGCCGGCCGCGCTTCGCAATTACCTTGTGCGGCTGGGCTGGGCCCACGGTGACCAGGAGATATTCTCGACCGAGGAGATGATCGCGGCCTTCGACCTTCCACAGATCGGCCGCTCGCCCGCGCGGTTCGACTTCGCCAAGCTGGAGAGCCTCAGCGGTCATTACATCCGCGCCAGCCGCGACGAGGATCTGGTGGCGCAGATCGAGCGTCTACTTCCTCATATCGCGCAGGGCGCGGAACTCGCCGCCAAGCTGACGCCGGAGCTGCGCGCCAAGCTCATTGCCGCTATGCCTGGCCTCAAGGAGCGCGCCAAGACCCTCATCGAGTTGATCGAGAGCGCACGTTTCCTCTATGCCGACCGGCCTATTCCGCTCGACGAGAAAGCGGCGGGCATCCTCAACGCGGACTCACGCGCCCTGATCGGCACGCTGATGCCGTCCCTCGCCGCGATCGAAAACTGGTCCGCCCAGGCCACCGAGGAGGCTGTGCGGGCGTTTTCCGAGCAGCGCGGCATCAAGCTCGGCGCCGTGGCGCAACCTCTGCGGGCGGCGCTGACCGGAAAAACGACCTCGCCGGGCATTTTCGACGTGCTGGCGGTGCTGGGCAAACCCGAGAGTCTGGCACGACTGCGGGACCAGGCCCGGCAACCCTCCCGCTAGACCCGCAGGCAACGGGGACGTTAACCCCGAAATCGTAAGGTATCCTTTCGTCAGCCTCGGAAGGGGCGTATCTTGCAGCGCACACAGGAATGAGTACAAAGGCCGGGCTCCCTCACCCGGCGGGCCGACGGGCGACGGACGTGTGCCCGGACCCAGTCCAAAAGGACAGACCAATGGACGCAACCACAGACAAGAAAAGCAGCACCAAGACCGCCAAGCTGACGGTCGGCGAGAAGACTGCAAGTTTCCCGGTTTATGAAGGGACCATTGGGCCCGACGTCATCGACATTTCGAAGCTCTACGCCCAGATGGGGGCGTTCACCTATGATCCCGGTTACACCTCGACGGGAAGCTGCGAGTCCAAGATCACCTACATCGACGGCGATGAAGGCATCCTGCTCTACCGCGGCTATCCGATCGAGCAGCTCGCCGAGCACGGTGACTTCCTCGAGACTTGCTACCTGCTGCTCTATGGGGAGTTGCCGACCGCCTCGCAGAAGGCCGACTTCGATTACCGCGTGACCCGTCACACGATGGTTCACGAGCAGATGAACCGGTTCTTCCAGGGTTTTAGGCGCGACGCGCACCCGATGGCGGTGATGTGCGGCAGCGTCGGCGCGCTGGCCGCATTCTATCACGACTCAACCGATATCTCGGATCCGATGCAGCGCATGGTCGCGTCGATCCGTATGATCGCCAAGATGCCGACCCTGGCCGCGATGGCGTTCAAGTACACCGTGGGGCAGCCGTTCGTTTACCCCAAGAACGACCTCGATTACGCGTCGAACTTCCTGCGCATGTGCTACGCGGTCCCCACGGAGGAATACGTGCCGAACCCGGTTCTGGCGCGTGCCATGGACCGGATATTCATCCTGCACGCCGACCACGAGCAGAACGCGTCGACGTCGACCGTTCGCCTGGCGGGCTCATCGGGCGCCAATCCGTTCGCCTGTATCGCCGCCGGCATTGCCTGTCTCTGGGGACCGGCGCACGGCGGCGCGAACGAGGCAGCGCTCAAGATGCTGGCCGAAATCGGCAGCGTTGACCGCATTCCAGAGTACATCAAGCGCGCGAAGGACAAGAACGACTCCTTCCGGCTCATGGGCTTTGGGCACCGGGTCTACAAGAACTACGACCCGCGCGCGAAGATCATGCAGAAGACTTGCCACGAGGTGCTCAACGAGCTCGGCATCAAGGATGATCCCCTGCTCGATGTGGCGGTGGAGCTCGAGCGCATCGCGCTGCACGACGAATACTTCATCGAGAAGAAGCTTTATCCGAACATCGATTTCTATTCGGGCATCACGCTGAAGGCGATGGGTTTCCCCGTGAGCATGTTCACCGTGCTGTTCGCGGTCGCTCGCACCGTTGGCTGGATAGCCCAGTGGAAGGAGATGATCGAGGATCCGAGCCAGAAGATCGGCCGTCCGCGCCAGCTCTACACCGGCGCGACGCAGCGCGATTACATCCCGACGTCACGTCGGAAATAGCCGCGGGCGTTCAGGCCGTGACGAAATATCGGTCGCGGCCGCCTTCGCTCCGTCGTAGGCCCAGGTCAAGTAGGCTCCGGCCCAGGTGAACCCCCCGCCGAAGGCGGCCAGGATGAGCTTGTCGCCGAGTTTCAGGCGGCTTTCGTAGTCCCATAGACACAGCGGAATCGTCGCCGCGGTGGTGTTGCCGAACTTCTGGATCGTCATCATGACGTGGTCCATCGGCAGTCCCATCCGGGTAGCGGTCGCCTCGATGATGCGCTTGTTGGCCTGGTGCGGCACGAGCCAGTCGATGTCGCTGCCCTCAAGGTCGTTGCGCTCGAGCAGGTCGGTCGCGACCTGGGCCATTCGTGCCACGGCGAACTTGTAGACCTGTGCCCCCTCTTGATGCACGTAGTGCAGGCGGCGCGCCACCGTCTCGACCGTTGGCGGCATGCGGCTGCCCCCGGCCTTCTGGTGGAGATACTGCATGCCGGAGCCGTCCGATGCGATCAGCGTGTCGATGATGCCGCGCCTATTGCGCGATGGTTCCACCATCACGGCTCCGGCCGCGTCGCCGAACAGCACGCAAGTGGCGCGGTCGGTGTAGTCGATGATGGACGACATTTTGTCGGCGCCGACCACCACTACCTTCTCGTATTTGCCGGTGCCGACGAACTGGCTGGCGATGGTCAGGGCGTAAACGAAGCCGGAGCAGGCAGCCTGAACGTCGAAGCTGCCGACGTTGCGGATGCCGACCATGTCGCAGACCAGGTTGGCGGTCGACGGGAATACGAAATCCGGCGTCGTGGTCGCGCAGATCAGGAGGTCGACGTCGCTGGGCGCGGTCTGGGTCTTCTCCAGCAGTCCGCGCACCGCCTCCGCCGCCATGTGCGAGGTTCCCAGCCCCTCGCCTTTGAGGATGCGACGCTCGCGAATTCCGGTGCGCTCGACGATCCAGGCATCG
>Ga0164243_10013485_pt1 | contig 11498 bp, 10 predicted proteins | sample OricompcompostOP_FD_108781 | JGI IMG/M metagenome (GOLD analysis project Ga0164243, IMG submission 108781) | Organic Plus compost microbial communities from Emeryville, California, USA - Original compost - Organic plus compost (OP) | ecosystem: Engineered > Solid waste > Mixed feedstock >... | reverse complement strand
GTGAAGGCGATCAGGCAGAAGCCATTGCCGAAGGGGTCGGAAAGAAGGGCAATCGTGCCCCAGATCGCGCTCCGGGGCGCGGATTCGAGACGGGCTCCGGCGTCGGTCGCGCGTTTGACCGCCGCGTCGATGTCCTCGACGACGAAATCGAGATGGACCGGCGTCCAGTGGCGAGCATAGTGCCGGAACGTGCCCTGCGCCGGCGCGGCTTCAGTTCCGGCCGGCCTAGCGAGAAGGTAGAGCGGGGCGTCGAGGCCGAGGAGCTCGACCGTCCCGTCGAAGCGCCGTCCGGGCTTCAGGCCGAAGGCATCGATATAGAAGCGCTCGGCCTCGGCGAGATCGGGCACATCGATATTGACCAGAAGCTGCATCGCGTTCATCTCCCGCGAGGCATTATCGGCAGGAGCGAACTCTGGTGGAAGTGCTCGACAGGCTGGCGGCGATACGCGAGCGGATCGCGTCGGCGGAAAAGGCGGCCGGGAGGCTTCCCGGCTCGGTCCGGCTCATCGTCGTGACCAAGACCTTTCCGGCTGAAGCAATAGAGCCGCTCCTCGCTGCCGGAGAACGGCGTTTCGGCGAGAACCGGGTCGCCGAGGCCGCCGGGAAATGGCCGGCGTTCCGCGCGCGCTATCCGGATATCGAGCTCCATCTCATCGGGCCGCTCCAGAGCAACAAGGCCCGCGATGCCGTGCGCCTTTTCGATGTCGTCCATTCGCTCGACCGGGCCTCGCTCGCCCAGGCCCTTTCGAAGGAGAGGGCGGCGCATGATGGCGCGTTTCCCCGTCTCCGCATCCAGGTGAACACGGGCGAGGAGCCGCAAAAGGCCGGTGTCGCGCCGCCCGAATCCGACGGCTTCATCGCCGCCTGCCGGTCCGATTACGGGCTTTCGCCAGAAGGGCTGATGTGCATCCCGCCGGTCGACGAGGCGCCGGGGCCGCATTTTGCCCTGCTCCGCAAGATCGCAGAGAGGCACGGCCTCGCCGAGCTATCCATGGGCATGAGCGACGATTTCGAGACGGCGATCGCCTTCGGCGCCACCGAGATTCGCGTTGGCAGCGCCATTATGGGCCACCGGGAATAGGACGGCTCACCACGCATCGATGAAGCTGCCGCGGCCGGCGCGCGACAGCAGGCGGCGCATGTCGGCAAGGCTCACCGCTACGCAGCCTTCGGTCGGCGGGTATCCGGGCCGGGCAAGATGCAGGAAGATGGCGCTTCCGGCGCCGTGGCGCGGCCTTGCGAGATTGTAGTCCAGCACCACCACGACATCGTAGATGCGGTCGTCCCGCCATAGCCTCTCATGGCGCGGCCGCGCGGGCAGCCTGATCCAGCGATTGTAGCAGGGGCTCGCGGGGTCGTCGCACCAGCCGTCGTCGAATCGGATCGCATCGGCGGTCAGCCGCGTTGCCGGTCGCGGCAGGCGGTCGGCGCGATAGAAGACCGAGACGAGGCCGAGTCGGCCGCGCGGGGTCGCGCCGTCGCCCTCGCGCTTCCGCCCCGTCAGGCCGGATCGGCCGATCGCACACCTTATCGTGAAGCCGGGTGCCCTCAAAAAGCCGCGACGCCGGTCGAAAGGGTCGGGAACCAGCACGATCCGCCCGAGTTCCGGGCTTTTCCGAATTTCATCCCGCCCTTGTGCCATTCCCGCTCCGTCTGCTTGCACCGGCCCCGGTTTGAGGGCTACACCTTGCGGGCGATCCCACGGAATTGCCTTGCGGATTCCCGATTCGACGCCACAAGGAAAGCTCTAGCAGACCATGCCCGCGCGCAAGATTCTGGTGGTCGATGACGACGACGTCCTGCGGGACAGCCTTGTCGAGCAGCTCTCGCTCTATGAGGAGTTCGAGCTCGACCAGGAGGCGACTGCCGGCAAGGGGATCCAGAAGGCCCGTCAGGGCCGGGTCGATCTCGTCGTCATGGATGTCGGCCTCCCCGACATGGACGGCCGCGAGGCGGTGAAGATCCTGAGGAAGGGCGGCTTCAAGGCGCCCATCATCATGCTCACCGGACAGGATTCGGAATCCGACACGGTCCTCGGCCTCGAGGCCGGTGCGAACGACTATGTCACCAAGCCCTTCCGGCTGGCCGTCCTTCTGGCGCGCATCCGGGCACAGCTCCGCCAGCACGAGCAGAGCGAGGACGCGATCTTCGATATCGGGCCTTATTCCTTCCGGCCGAGCGCCAAGATGCTGGTCGACGATCGCGGCCAGAAAATCCGCCTCACCGAGAAGGAGACGGCGATCCTGAAATTCCTCTACCGGGCCGGCGAGAAGGTCATCAGCCGCGACGTGCTGCTGCATGAGGTCTGGGGCTACAATTCCGGCGTCACGACGCATACGCTGGAAACGCATATCTACCGGTTGCGGCAGAAGGTCGAGAAAGACCCGTCTCGGGCGGAACTCCTCGTCACCGAAGTCGGCGGCTACAAGCTCGTGCCCTGAGTCATGAGCCTCGACAACGACATCCTCCTCCTGTCGCGCATACCGATCTTCCAGTTCCTCAACACGGAGCAGGTGCGGCTCCTTGCCTTCAGCGCGATCCATCGCGAGTTGCGGGCGGATGAGGTCCTCTTCCGGGAGGGAGAGAGCGCCGCGTCCGGCTTCGTCGTCGCGAGCGGCGAGATCGTGCTTTCCCGCGGTCGGAAGAAGGAAATCGTCGCCCGCTGCGAGCCTGGCTCTCTCATCGGCGAGTCGGCGCTTTTCGTGACCACGAAGCGTCCGGCCACGGCTCGGGCGAGCCGGCTCAGCGACGTGATGGAAATCAACCGCTCACTGGTGACCCGGATGCTCAACGAATATCCGCAGCTTGCGGTCAGGATGCGGGCCGAACTGGCCGGGCGGCTTGCTGCGACGATCTCCGATCTCGGAAAAGTCTCCAACGCCCTGGCGAAAAAGCCCGCCTCCTGAGCGGGGAGTCAGGGATCGCCGATGGTGGCGATCACCGGAACATGGTCCGAGGGCCGTTCCCAGCCGCGCGCCTCGCGGATGATTTCGATACCGCCGAGCCGGGGCGAGAGGCGCGGCGTCACCCAGATATGGTCGAGCCGGCGACCCCGGTCGGAGGCTTCCCAGTCGGCGGCGCGGTAGCTCCACCAGGTGTAGAGCTTGGTGTCGGTCGGCACGAAATGGCGGACCGCATCGACCCAGTTTCCCGCTGCACGGACGCTCTCCAGCCTCTCGGTTTCGACTGGCGTGTGGCTGACCACATTGAGAAGCTGCCGGTGCGACCAGACATCGTTCTCATGCGGCGCAATGTTGAGGTCGCCGACGAGCACCGCGTTGCAGTCCGTCTCCGCACCATTGAGCCATCCCTTCATCTCGTCGAGGAAGGAGAGCTTATGGGCGAATTTCTCGTTGATCGCCGGGTCCGGCTCGTCGCCGCCCGCCGGCACGTAAAAATTATGAAGGAAGATATCGCCCGCCGGGTCCGCCACGGTCACGCAGGTATGGCGGGCGTCGCCCTTCTCGCAGAAGCCGCGATGGGCAGAGGCGCTGAAGGGCCGGAGGGAGAGGGTGGCGACCCCGTGATAGCCCTTCTGGCCGTTGACCGAGGCGTGGACATAGCCGCGGTCACGAAAGGGCTGGATCGGGAAGAGGTCCGCCGGGCACTTGATCTCCTGCAGGCAGAGGATGTCGGGCCGGAAGCGGTCGAGAAATGAGGTGACGAGGTCGATGCGGAGCCGGACGGAGTTGATGTTCCAGGTAGCGACCGAAATCGGCATGGGGCGACGGATTCCTCGGAAAGGCCTGCCAGGCGGAAGGTGGCAAACTAGTCAGGGAGGTGCCGGGAGGCAAAAGAAAACGCCCAGCCCCGGGGGAGGCTGGGCGTCTTTGCGCTTTTGGCGCAGCACCGGCCGAAACCGGTGCTGGCGGATCGTCTTCGGCGAGACGGGGGGCGCTACCGATGAAGAGACGATCCGCTCTGCCACTTGAATTGGTGTGTCGGGTAAAAGTTTCAAGGGGAGGCCGAAGCCTCACAAAAGAGTGACCAACAGGACCCGGTCAGCGCTGCAGGTAGATGCGGAAAAGGTTCGGATCGGGCCGGATGCCGGTTCGGGTATTGAAGATCGCCACGGAGGTATCGAGCCCTTGCGCGTCGGTGACGATCCATTGCCGGAGTTCGTAGGTCTGGCGGTCGAAGATCAGTGTCAGCTTGCCTTCGACGAGGCTCGATTTCTCGATGATGACCAGCGAGATCAGGTCGGCTTCCTGCTTCACTCCGTCGACGAGCTTGCGGTTCGTCAGATCGACACGGTCATCGAGGAGATAGCGGAGCGGCGTCTTCGAATAGGGGTAAAGTTCCTGCGTCTTGGCCTTCTTGTCCTCGATGGCGACGCTGCGCCCGTCCGAGATGACATCGAGCCGTACGGGCGGCTTGTACTGGAAGCGTATCTTGCCGGGCCGCGAAATGAAGAAGACGCCTTCCGACTGCTGACCTTGCGGGCCGATCTGGATGAACTCGCCCTGCATAGTGCGGAAGCTGTTGAAGTAGCTGGAGATATTGGCGAGCACCCCCGCCTCGGATGTGGCGGGAGCCGGGCGGCTGGCGCCCTGGCCGAAAGTCGCACTGGCAGCCGAGGCCTGCTCTGATGCGCTGACGGCCGGCCGGGGGCGCGGCAGGGGGACCGGATCGTAGACTTCCGCCCGCAGCGCGACCTCCGGCAGAAGTAGGACGGCAAGCATCAGCGATGCGACGACCGCAACATGTCGTCCGCGCCGTCTTGCGATGTCGTCTGCTTTCGTCAGCGCCAATCGAATCTCCAGAAAACCGGGCTTGCTGTTCTTAGCTAGGCACGAAGCGCCGCCTATTAAAGCCGTTTCATGGCAAAAGGCGGACCACGCCGGCGATCCGCCTAGCGGAAGCGGCTTTCGCCCTCGTCATCCTCGACCAGAATCTCGCGCTTCCCGGCATGGTTGGCGGGACCGACCAGCCCTTCCTTCTCCATGCGTTCGATGATCGAGGCGGCGCGATTGTAGCCGATCGACAGGCGGCGCTGGATGTAGCTCGTCGAGGCCTTCTTGTCGCGGAGCACGATGGCGACCGCCTTGTCGTAGAGGTCGTTCGATTCACCCTCGCCGCCGGCCATCGCGTCATAGCCGCCGCCATCCCCGTCCTCGTCATCCTCGCTGGTGATCGCCTCGAGATATTCGGGCGTGCCCTGATCCTTGAGATGGGCAACGACCTCCTCGACCTCCTCGTCGCTGACGAAGGGGCCGTGCACGCGGGTGATGCGTCCGCCGCCGGCCATATAGAGCATGTCGCCCTGGCCGAGGAGCTGCTCCGCGCCCTGCTCGCCGAGAATGGTGCGGCTGTCGATCTTCGACGTGACCTGGAAGGAGATGCGAGTCGGGAAGTTCGCCTTGATAGTGCCGGTGATGACGTCGACCGACGGGCGCTGCGTCGCCATGATAACGTGGATGCCGGCGGCGCGCGCCATCTGGGCAAGGCGCTGGACCGTGCCTTCGATGTCCTTGCCGGCGACCATCATCAGGTCGGCCATCTCATCGATGATGACGACGATATAGGGCATGGCCTCGAGCGGCAGTTCTTCCTGCTCGTAGATCGCCTGTCCCGTCTCGCGGTCGAAGCCGGTCTGGATGGTCCGCGTCAGCGTCTCGCGTTTGGTCTTGGCCTGCGTCACGCGGGCATTGAAGCCGTCGATGTTGCGGACGCCGAGCTTCGACATCTTGCGATAGCGGTCCTCCATCTCGCGCACGGTCCATTTCAGCGCGACGACTGCCTGTTTCGGATCGGTGACAACCGGGGTGAGGAGATGCGGGATGCCGTCATAGATCGACAGTTCCAGCATCTTCGGATCGATCATGATGAGCCGGCACTGCTCCGGCGTGTGCCGGTAGACCAGCGACAGGATCATGGTGTTGATCGAGACCGATTTACCCGAGCCGGTGGTGCCGGCGACGAGGAGATGCGGCATGCGGGCGAGATCGGCGATGACCGGCTCGCCGCCGATCGTCTTGCCGAGGCAGAGCGCGAGCTTCGCCTTGCTGTCGACGAAATCCTCCGCGGCGATCAGCTCGCGGAGATAGACCGTCTCGCGGCGCGCATTGGGCAGCTCGATGCCGATGGCGTTCTTGCCGGGGATGACGGCGACACGCGCGGCGATGGCGCTCATCGAACGGGCGATGTCGTCGGCAAGGCCGATGACGCGGGCCGATTTGATGCCCGGTGCCGGCTCCAGCTCGTAAAGCGTCACCACGGGACCGGGGCGCACATTCATGATCTCGCCGCGCACGCCGAAATCATCGAGCACGCCCTCAAGAAGCCGGGCATTCTGCTCGAGGGCCGCCATGCTGACCGAGGTCTTGCCCGTCGCCTTGGGTTCGGCGAGGAGCTGGACCGGAGGCAGCTCGAAATGCGCTGCCCGGCGGGCCGGAGCGGAAAGCGTCCGGCGGGCGCCTTTCAGCTTGCCGTGGGGCTCGCTTACCCGGCGCTTCTTTTCGGGCGGCGGAGGAAGATCCTCTTCCTCCCCCTCGTCATCCATTTCGGGCTCGAAGTCGGGTTCGTCTTCGTCTTCCTCCCAGCGCTCCTCGGTGGCGCCGCGCGCGCCGAACATCGGCTCGATGCGGCCGTCCGAGCCGAAGGGCTGGCGCTCCTCCTGGCCGCGCATGGCGCGTTCGAGGGCCTGACGCGCGAAGGGCGCCGCGTGCTGCCGGCCGAAACGGACGACGAAGCGGCGCATCATCCCGCCGAAGCGATAGGCGATGTGGCCGGCCGCGCCGAGGAGAAGCGCCATCCGCCCCGGCTCGTCGTCCTCGTCGTCGAAATCGTAGTCGTCATCCTCCTCGTCGCGCATGGGCGCAGCGCGGCTGGTGCGCAGGATGCCGGGGATGGGACGGACCGGCTCCTCGTCTTCCTCCGGGGCCGGGCGAAGGACAAAGCCGCCGGAATGGAGGATCAGGCCGGTCGAGAGAAAGGCGAGGACAAGGCAGAAGACACCGCCGGTAAAGCCGCCGGGGCTGCCGAATAGCCCGAGAAGGAGGTCGCCCGAAACGCCGCCGAGCCCGGTCGGCAGGGCCCATCCCTTCGTCACCGGAAGGGCGGCGAGGCCGGCGGCGGCGGCGAGGGTCCCGCCGATCCAGCTGAGAAAACGGAGCGCTGTGAAGCGGCTCGGATTGGCGAAGACCAGCCGCCAGGCCCAGACCACCGGGACGAGCAGCGCCAGAATCGAGGCAAGGCCGAGGAACTGCATGAAAAGGTCCGAGACGAGCGCGCCCGGCACCCCGAGGAAATTCCGCGGGATGAGGTCGGTAGCGTGGCTGAGGCTCGGATCGTCGGCCCGCCATGTGGCAAGGCTGGTCGCGACGGCGGCGCAGAATGCCAGAAGGGCCAGCCCTCCGATCGCGCCGATATTGCGCCTGACGATCCGCCGGAAGGTGCCCTCCTCCGCGGCGGGAAGCGGGACCGATCTTGTCGAACGCATAGGCCTTCCCTGAATTCACCGAACGCACCCCGGCACGGCGCCGAGGATCGGATTTGGAAGGACGCTATCCTGCCTTGGTAAAGCCGCCATTAACCAAGGGCGGTTGCCGGCAAAAAAGAAGCCCGGCCGGAGCCGGGCTTGCAGTCGGGTGTGGGAGGAGAGGAAGGAGGAGGCGGCGGAGACCGCCTCCTCCTGTTGGATCAGTAGTGGTAAGCAGCCTCGCCATGGGAGGCGAGATCGAGGCCCTCGCGCTCGACTTCCGCGGAGGGACGGAGGCCGATGATGAGGTCGACGATCTTGTAGAGGATGAAGCTGCCGATGCCGCACCAGATGACGGTGACGAGGATCGCCATGATCTGGGTCCAGACCTGACCGCCCATGGTGACGCCGTCCGCATAGCCGACGCCGCCGAGCGAGCTGCTGGCGAAGATGCCGGTGCCGATGGCGCCGACGATGCCCCCGATGCCGTGGATGCCGAACACGTCGAGCGCGTCGTCATATCCGGCGGCCGGCTTCACCACTGCCACGAAGAAGTAGCAGATGAGGCTCGCGACCGCGCCGAGGACGATCGCCCCGATCGGGCCGACGAAACCGGCGGCCGGGGTCACGGCGACGAGGCCCGCAACGAGGCCGGAGGCTGCGCCGAGCATGGAGGCCTTGCCGCGGATGATGCCTTCGACGAAGGACCAGGCGACGATGGCGCCGGCCGTTGCGGTGAAGGTGTTGATCATCGCGAGCGCGGCCGTTCCATTGGCGGCGAGCGCCGAGCCGGCATTGAAGCCGAACCAGCCGACCCACAGGATCGAGGCGCCGACCATGGTGAGGGTCATGGAGTGCGGAGCCATCATGTCCTTGCCGAGACCGACTCGCTTGCCGATCAGGAGGCAGCCCACCAGAGCCGCGATGCCGGCGTTGATGTGCACCACCGTGCCGCCCGCGAAGTCGAAGGCGCCCCAGTTGAAGATCAGGCCGTTGGCGTCCCACACCATGTGGGCGATCGGGAAGTAGACGAAGGTGACCCAGAGAATCGTGAACAGGATCACGGCCGAGAACTTGATGCGCTCGGCGAAGGCGCCGACGATCAGCGCGGCGGTGATCGCTGCGAAGGTCATCTGGAAGGAGGCGAACACGAATTCAGGGATGCTGCCCGATTCCGTATCCGGCGCGATTCCGGCGAGGAAGATCTTGCCGAGCCCGCCCCAGTAAGGGCTGGTTGAGCCGCCGAAAGCGAAGGAATAGCCGTAGACGGCCCAGATGATGATGACCACGGCCTCGATCATGAGGACCTGCATGAGGACCGAGAGCATGTTCTTGGAGCGTACCAGGCCGCCATAGAAGAGGGCGAGGCCTGGCACCGTCATGAAGAGGACGAGGACGGTCGAGGTCATCATCCAGGCGGCGTCGCCGGCATTGAGGGCGGAAGCGGCTTCCTGGACGGCTTCCGCCGCTTCGGGTGCCGCAGGCTCCTGTCCAAGGGCTGGTAGCGCCGCCAGCCCCAGCAGTGGCGCTGCCGTCAGGAGGGTCTTCAGATATCTCATCAATTTTTCCCCTTGATTCTCAGGAACACATGGCCCGATCGTCGACCCTTCCACGGTCTTCTCGGTCGTTGCACAGCAATTGGGCGGTCGAAACCGCCGCTTCGCCAAACATAGCAATCGCCGTGCCATGCCCCGAAACGTCTGAAAAGCCGCAAGGTGCAAGGCTTTCGGTCCCTGGGCCGCTCGCATTTTCGTGAGGGCCTGGAAAGGGATTGCCTAATCCTTGGGCGCGACGTCCGTCGGGGAAGAAAGGCCGCATATCGGGAGCGTGAGTCCGGTGTGAACGCGCGATTGCGTATGCCTAGAGGGCGTCGGTGTCGGTTTCGCCGGTGCGGATGCGGATCGCATGCTCCAACGGGAAGATGAAGATCTTGCCGTCGCCGATCTGGCCGGTCTTGGCCGAGGAGGAGATCGCCTCGACGACCTTGTCCACCTGATCCGACGCTACCGCGACCTCGACCTTGAGCTTCGGCAGGAAGCTCACGGCATATTCGGTGCCCCGGTAGATTTCCGTGTGTCCCTTCTGGCGGCCGTAGCCTTTCACTTCGGTGACAGTCAGTCCCTGCACCCCCACTGCGGTCAGCGCGTCGCGCACCTCGTCCAGTTTGAAGGGCTTGATGATGGCCATTACAATCTTCATGGCTGGTTTCCCATTGCCTTCCGCCGCCCGAAAATCCGGACGCGCGGGTAACCGCGTCAATCGGTGAAGGCCCGGCGCGTGTCGCCCGAGGCTTGACCGGCCTCACCCGTTCAAGGTCTGTGCCAATTCGGCAATCAATACGCATCGGCGGGACGAACGGCGGAAAACCGACAAAATAGAAAGACCGACCGACCGACGTGCCTATTTATTGGGCAATTATGGCGGGTGGTCAATCGCGGCGCGGACGAATCAGTCCTTCCTGCGCCACGGAAGCGACGAGGCGCCCGTCTCGGCTGAAGATGCTGCCGCGGGCAAAGCCGCGGGCACCCGAGGCCGAGGGACTCTCGGCCATGTAGAGAAGCCATTCGTCGGCGCGGAAGGCGCGATGAAACCAGAGGGCATGGTCGAGGCTTGCCGCCTGGACGTCGCGGTCGAAGACGCCGCGGCCATGCGCCACCAGCGCCGTGTCGAGAAGCGTCAGGTCAGAGGCGTAAGCGAGGGCGGCGCGATGCAGGCCGGGATCGTCGGGGAGCTGCTCGCGAATGCGCATCCAGGTCTGCTGGAGCGGATCGAGCGGCTTGCGGCTGATATAGTGGGTCAGGTCCACCGGCCGAAGCTCCAGCACGCGCTGCTTGGTCCAGTAGCGGCGGACATCTTCCGGCGCATATTGGAGAACGAGGGCTTCCATGGCGTCATCGTCGGGAAGCTCTTCCGGAGGTGGCACGTCCGGCATCGGAATCTGGTGGTCGAAGCCGCCCTCCTCGCGCTGGAACGAGGCGGCCATGGAGAAGATCGCCTCGCCGTGCTGGGTCGCGACCACGCGGCGCGTGGCGAAGCTCTTGCCGTCGCGGATGCGCTCGACCTCATAGAGGATCGGGATCGTCGGGTCGCCCGGCCGCATGAAGTAACCGTGCAGGGAATGGGCAAAGCGTTCCTTGACGGTCCGGTTGGCGGCGACGAGCGCCTGCGCGATCACCTGGCCGCCAAAGACCCGCTGCCAGCCCGAATCCGGGCTCGAACCCCGGAAGAGATTGTGTTCGATCGGTTCGAGGTCGAGTATGGAGAAGAGGGATGTCATGGCGCGCCCGGTCGGGGTCCGACCTCAATTGATGAGTCAAGCAGGGTGCCGAGTATGGCGATGAAGGAAGGCGAACGGAACAGGGTCGATGTGGCAATCGCCGGCGGCGGCCATGTCGGGCTGACGCTGGCGCTGGCGCTCCGGCAGGCCGATCCGAATCTGGCCCTCACGCTGATCGATGCCGCGCCGCCGGAGGCGATCGAGCGCGACAGCCGCGCCTCGGCCATTGCGGCGGCCGGGCGGCGCATGCTGGAGACGCTCGGCGTCTGGCCGGAAATCGCGGCGGACGCCCAGCCTATCCACGAGATGGTCATCACCGACAGCCGGACCCGCGATGCGGTGCGGCCGGTCTTCCTCACTTTCGACGGAACGCTGGAGAGCGGCGAAGCCTTCGCCCATATGGTGTCGAACCGGACGATGGTCCGTGCGCTGCGCGACAAGGCGCGGGCGAGCGGGGTCAAGATCCTCGCTCCGCAAACGGTGAGGGATTTTTCGGTTCATCCGGGCCACGTCGATGCGCGGCTCGGCGACGGCGAGACGATCGCGGCCCGCCTGCTCGTTGCGGCGGACGGCGCTCGCTCGCACCTTCGCGACCTTGCCGGTATCTCCACGGTGCATTGGGGCTATGGGCAGTCGGGCATCGTCGTGACCGTCGCCCATGAGAAGCCGCATGGCGGTCGCGCCGAGGAGCACTTCCTGCCCGGCGGCCCCTTCGCCATCCTGCCGCTTGCGGGCAACAAATGCTCGCTGGTGTGGAGCGAGCGGACGGCGGAGGCCGAGCGCGTCGTCGCCGACCCGCTC
>Ga0164243_10013484_pt1 | contig 11499 bp, 11 predicted proteins | sample OricompcompostOP_FD_108781 | JGI IMG/M metagenome (GOLD analysis project Ga0164243, IMG submission 108781) | Organic Plus compost microbial communities from Emeryville, California, USA - Original compost - Organic plus compost (OP) | ecosystem: Engineered > Solid waste > Mixed feedstock >... | reverse complement strand
GACGGCACGACGCTGCTGTTCTCGGCCGGAACGCATGTGATGGCGCAGCAGGTCATGAAGAGCGCGCCATACGATCCGATCGCCGACTTCACCTCCATCGCCCGCGTTGGCGAAGCACCGATGCTGCTGGTGGCATCGCCGAAGATCGCGGCGAATACGATCGAGGAGTTGATCGCGGAAGCACGCAAGGGCCAGGACAAATGGACCTTCGGCACCTCCGCGCTCGGCGCGCCGGGCCATCTGGCCGAGCTCGATTTCAACCGGCTTGCAGGTCTCAATCTGCTGATCAACCCCTATCGCGGCACGGCACCGGCGTTGAATGACGTCGCCGGCGGCCACATCCAACTGCTGATCGATCCGGTTCTTGCCTTGTTGCCCCTCGCCCGGGCGAAGCAGGTCAAAGGCCTCGCCGTCACGACAGCGAAGCGGACGGCACTGGCGCCGGAAATCCCGACCATGGCCGAGAGCGGCCTCAACGGAATGGATCACTCGTCCTGGTACGGCGTGTGGGGGCCGAAGAAGTTGCCCGCTGACTTAACCGCGGACCTAAACGGGGCGATCAACGAGGCCGTTCGCGCGCTCGACGGCGAAGGCAAGCTCACCAAGATCGGCGTCGCCGCTGTGACCGAAACGCCGTCGCAGTTCGAAGCGTTCGCGCGAAGTTATCGCGATCGCAATGCCGATTTGCTCAAGGCAGCGAACTTCCAAGCGATCTGAACGCCCGAAAAGCATTACGGCCTGGCAACAAGGCCAGGCCGTAATCAAATCGCGTCAGCGGCGCGCGTTTTAGATGTTGCCGAGATATTTCGTCGGATCGACCGGGGTCGAGCCCTTGCGGATCTCGAAGTGCAACTGCGGCGAGGTCACGTTGCCGGTCTGGCCGGCATGGGCGATCGTCTGCCCGCGCTTGACGCTGTCGCCGCGCTTCACGAGCAGTTGGCTCGCATTGGCATACGCGGACACAAAGCCGTTCGAGTGACGCACGAGCACGAGATTTCCATAGCCCTTGAGCTCGTTGCCGGCATAAGCGACCACGCCATCCTCGGCGGCCTTCACCGGCGTGCCTTCCGGCACGGCGAGATTGATGCCGTCATTGGTGCCGCCATTGGCACTCTGACCGAAGCCGGCAATGATGCGGCCCTTCACCGGCCAGCGGAACGATGGCATCGCGCCCGTCGCTTCCGCCTGCTTCACAACGCTTTCAGCCGCCGGCGCTTCGGTGGCAATGCGCGCCGTTTCCACGGGCACGGTCTGGACCTTGGCGACGGCCGGCGCGGCAACGCGCGGCGGCTGTGCGGCCGGTTGCGCCGGCTGCGGCCAAGCGGGCGTCGCGGACGCCACCTGCGTGGCCGGTTGTTGCACCGGCGCGGGCCGCTGCATTGCGGCCTGGGTGCGCGCGGCACCCGGAATGGTCACGCGGTCACCCATGGCCACCTTGTGGTAGACCGGCACGTGATTGGCCTTCGCCAACGTCGACAGCGGCACGTTGTAGCGGCGCGACAAGCCGATGAGGCTCTCACCCGGCTGCACGACATGAACCTGATCGCCGGCGGCGACGCGCGGCGCGACGGGGGCCGGCGCCGGAGCGGGCTGGACGGCCGCAACATGCGATTGGACGGGCGCGGACGGCGCCTGCGCCGTGGCGCCGTTCACATAACGCGGAATGACGAGACGCTGGCCCGGGCGCACGGCCGTCGGGCTCGAAACGTTGTTGGTCTGCATGATGGCCGAGGCCGGCACGCCATACCGGCGGGCGATGGTCTCGACCGTCTCGCCGCGGCCGACCGTGACCGGCCGTCCGCCGTCCCAGGTCCAATGACCGGCCGGCGGCGGCGGCGCTGGCGGCGGCGGCGCCTGCACGGAGCCCGTGACGTCGCTCGCGACCGGCGCACTCGGCCGGTAGGTGCCGAGACCGGCGCTGCCGGAGGCATAACCGCCACCGGAGCCGTAGCTGCTGCCCGAGGCGTAGCCGCCGCCGGACGAGTAGCTCGGGCTCGCGGCGACCGTCGCCGGGCGGCTCGGCGCCGGCAAAGGCTGCGATTCGACGGCCGGCCGATACATGGGCCGGTTGCCGCCGATCGAACCGGTCGTCTCCGACCGTGATGGCGCCTGCCGATTCGAGGCGTAGGGATTGGAGTCAAAACGCGCGGAGTCCGCACAACCGGCGAGACCGATACCGGCCGCCACAAGGACTGCGACACGCGGCCAGACATGCGACCGATAAGGCACGGTGGGGCGCGGCATGTGGTTACTCACTCATACGCATTAACGGTAGAGTTCGAATTAAACAGCCGCGCGTAAAAAAGCCTTTAACGCTACCAAATTGTTAGATAGCCGGCGGGCGGAACGACAAATACGTCACAGTTCCCGCGCTTTGCCGGGCAAAAGCGGCACAAAACGCACGGCAATCAGGTCTTGGCGTTCGAGAGTTCCACCCTCGCCTTTGGTCAGCCGCACGATTTGCTGAGGCCCGTTGGGAGACCCGAGCGGTAACACCATGACGCCGCCCTCGGTCAGCTGATCGACCAAAGCCTGAGGCACTGTGCTGCCGGCCGCCGTGACGATAATACGGTCGAAGGGGGCGCGATCAGGCGCGCCTTCCAGGCCGTCGCCGACGATCACGTCGACATTGTCGTAACCAAGGGCCGCGAGGCGCTCTTTCGCCTTGTCGGCGAGCGTGCGGTAGCGCTCGATGCTCACCACCTGCTGCGCCAGCCGCGATAGCACCGCCGCCTGGTAACCCGAGCCCGTCCCGACCTCGAGCACCCGGTCCTGCGGCCGCAGGCCGAGCTGCTCGGTCATGTAGGCGACCACATAAGGCTGGCTGATGGTCTGCCCGCAGGCGATCGGGAGGGCCTGATCGACATAGGCATTTCCGACCATGTCCGCGTCGACGAAACGCTCCCGCGGCACTTCGTCCATGGCCCGCAACACGGCCGCATCGCTGATTCCCCGCCGGCGCAAGGTCAACAGGAATTCCATGCGGCCGACGTCCTGGCGATTTCGCGGTCCGTCCGACAAAGTGTGGCCCCTCTTCACGGCTATTTTTATCACGTTGCACACAGGCTAGGATAAATTCGGTTGGAACCGAATGACCTATGTCAGACTTAAATGCGGCATGCGGGGAGCGCGCGATGACCGAAGCCTCGATGGCAAACTTACTGGTAGTCGAGGACGAGTACCTCATCAGGATGTTGCTGGAGGATATGCTGACCGATCTCGGCTACAGCGTAACCGCGGCTGTCGGCACCATTAAGGAAGCGCGCGAGCACGCCTCCACCGGCAACTTCCAAGCGGCCATCCTCGACGTCAATCTCGATGGACAAGAGATATTCCCGGTCGCCGACATCCTCGCCGAACGCGGCCTGCCGTTCGTCTTCGTCACCGGTTACGGCGAAGGCTCCCTGCCCGCGCATTACCGCGCGCGTCCGGCGCTGCAGAAGCCGTTCCAGGCCGAGCGTCTGAAGGAGACGCTGGCCAACATGCTCGCAACGGCGGCTTAGACGTAAGCCACTCACTCGCACGGCATCAAACCCGTCACCCTGAGGTGCGCGCCGAAGGCGCGCCTCGAAGGGCGACGGCCACCGATCTCAGGCTCGCCCGAGATTGGCAGCCGATGTGCCGCGGCCGCTCATCCTTCGAGGCTCGCCGCTCACGCGGCTCGCACCTCAGGATGACGGGACCGGGTCAATACATCGCTGTCAGTGACGACACTCAGCTGAACACAGCCGCGAGCTTGGTCATGAACGGCTCGTCGGTGAGATCGAGCCGCAGCGGCGTCACCGAGATTCGGTTCTCGCTCAAGGCGGCGAGATCGCTGCCGGGTGTCGCGCCGGAAACGCCGCCGCGGCCGAACGCGATCCAGTAATAGGGATTGCCGCGCCCGTCCTGCCGGGCGTCGATGCGCAGCAGCTCCTGATCGCGCTTGCCCTGCACGGCGACGGCGATGCCGGCGACCTCCTCCGGCGCGCAATCGGGGAAGTTCACATTCACGAGCACGTCCTTCGGCATGCCGGTCTCGAGCACGCGGCGGATGACGCCGGGCGCGTGCTTGATCGCGCATTCCCAAGGCGGCAGGCGTTTGGTCGCGAACGAATAAGCCTGCGACAGCGCGAACGAGGGAATGCCGAGCACGGTGCCCTCCATCGCGCCGGCGACCGTGCCCGAATAGGTCACGTCCTCGGCCGCGTTGCGGCCGCGGTTCACGCCCGAGAGCACGAGATCCGGCTTCTCCGGCATGATGTGACGCACGCCCATGATGACGCAGTCGGTCGGCGTGCCGCGCACGGCGAAGTGACGCTCGCTCGCCTCGCGCAAGCGCAACGGATCGTTGAGCGACAGCGAATGCGACACGCCCGATTGATCGGTCTCGGGCGCAACGACCCATACGTCGTCGGAGAGAGTGCGCGCGATCTCTTCGCAGGCGGCAAGGCCCGGCGCGTGAATGCCGTCGTCGTTGGTGACAAGAATGCGCATCTATTTCCTTACCGCTTGCCGTTTCGTCGATCCGTCACCCTGAGGTGCGCGCGAAGCGCGCCTCGAAGGGCGACGGCCAATTCTTTCAAGGTCCCGGCCGTTCATCCTTCGAGGGCCGCCTGCGGCGGGCACCTCAGGATGACGGAGAGAGGTTTGATCACTTCATTTTCTCGATCTTCGTTAGGCCGCCCATGTAAGGCTTCAACGCATCCGGCACGACAATCGAGCCGTCTTCCTGTTGATAATTTTCCATCACCGCGATCAACGCGCGGCCGACAGCGACGCCGGAACCGTTGAGCGTGTGCACGAAGGTGGGCTTGTTGTCCTTAGCCCGATAGCGCGCGTTCATGCGCCGCGCCTGGAAGTCGCCGCACACCGAGCACGAGGAAATCTCGCGGAACATGCCCTGCCCCGGCAGCCACACCTCGATGTCGTAGGTCTTCTGCGAGGCAAAGCCCATGTCGCCGGTGCACAGTGTGACGACGCGGTAATGCAGATCGAGCTTCTTCAGCACCGCCTCGGCGCAGGCGAGCATGCGCTCGTGCTCGTCCTTCGACTTGTCCGGCGTGGTGATCGAGACGAGTTCCACCTTGGTGAACTGGTGCTGCCGGATCATGCCGCGCGTATCCTTGCCGGCCGCCCCCGCCTCGGCGCGGAAGCACGGCGTGCAGGCGGTCAGGCGCAGCGGCAGTTCGTCCTCGGCGACGATGGACTCGCGCACGAGATTGGTCAGCGGGACTTCGGCGGTGGGAATGAGCCACCAACGATCCTTTGTAGGCTCATTGGCAGGTAGTCGAATTTGCGATCCGCGAGCTGGCGAAATTCGCATCAGCGCACGTTTAGCCGCAAGATTTATGGCGTCTTCGCTAAAGCCATGTGCATACATATTTCGAAGGAGGCGGTTGATGTCCTCTATATCTTTCTCGGCAGTCGCTTCGCTGAAGCGAAGATCAATAGTGTCCGTCACGATGTTCTCAATACCTGCCATCGTTTCGGCGCTCGTGCTGAAATATTGATCGTATTTAAATTTAGGTAATTGCGCGGTACCATACATAACCTCGTCGCGCACGAGCAAAGGCGGGCTCACTTCCGTGTAGCCGTGCTCCTGCGTATGCGTGTCGAGAAAGAACTGACCCAGCGCGCGCTCCATGCGCGCCAGGCCCTTTTGCAGCACGACGAAGCGCGCGCCGGAGAGCTTGGCGGCCAGTTCGAAGTCCATCTGCTTGAGCGCTTCGCCCAGTTCAAAGTGCTGCTTCGGCGCAAACGTATAATCGCGCCTGGCGCCATGGCGGCGATATTCGACATTGCCGTGCTCGTCGGTGCCGTCTGGCACCTCGGCGAGCGGCGTGTTCGGGATCTGCGCCAGCAGCGCGTCGACTTCGTCGGCGTACTTCTTGGCCTCCTCCTCGAGCGTCGGCATCGTCGTCTTGAGCTCGGCGACCTCGGCCATGAGTGCGCTCGCGCGCGCCTCGTCCTTGGCCTTCTTCGCCTCGCCGACTTCCTTGGAGGCGGCGTTGCGGCGCGCCTGCGCCTGCTCGAACGCGGTGATCGCGGCGCGGCGCTTCTCGTCGAGCGCCAGGAGGTATTTCGACGAGAAACGCTCCTTCTCGTCGGGCTTCAGGTTGGGCCGGCGCGCCATGCCCCGGTCGAAAGCCTCGGGGTTCTCGCGGATCGATTTGATGTCGTACATGGCAGGCGCCCATTGTCATGGCCGGGCTCGTCCCGGCCACCCACGTCAATTCTGCTTGGAAATATCCAAGGGTGGATGCCCGGCATAAAGCCGGGCATGACGGAGTCAAGCCCGGCCTGGGCCGCCGGGCCGGACGCTCGAAATCGGGCTCAGGACGCCAGGGCGACGCTCAGGAAGGACTGCAGCTCGGCAGGCACATCGTCCCGCTTGGCGACGATCTCGGCCAGCTTCCTGTCCTTGCTGGCGGCGCTGACGAGGCAGGCAAAGCCGAACTCGGAAATCTCGGCCCCCTCGTTGGTCAGCACTTTCTGCTTCACGGCGCTGTCGCCGCGATCGACCAGCACGTCGGTGACGATCGCATTGATGCGGCGGCGGTTGGCGATCGCCATCAGGTGGTTCTGGCTCTTCGTCTTGGCGATGCCGATGAGATCGTTGTCGGTGAGGACATTCGATTTCTCAAGGATCGGTCCGGAGACGGCGATGTCGTCGCTCGTCGAGAGCTGAGCGACGGTGTCGGCCGGCGCCGCATCCATGGCGGCGAGGCGCCCGCTGAGATCGATGAGGTCGCGGGAGGAAACGTTCTGCGCGAGCCGCTTGATCACGACGTCGAAGACTTCGCGCTGCTCGGGCGTGTAGATCGCCGCGTTCGACAGGAACAGGCTGGCGACCTGGCGCAGCATCTCGATATGGCGGGTGCGCGACACAGTGCGCAACACACCATTGAGTTCGGAAAGCAGTACTTCGGCTTCCCCGATCATCCGCACACTTCCTACTTAGCCGCGCACCAAAATCTCACCGGGTTCGCGGACGTCCCAGACGTATGCATACAGGCCAATCCCCCAACGAAAAATTAAACGGCGAGCGCGCCGTTAACAGCGTCAACAAATCGATAATGTAGATTGTCAATCTTGAGCCAGTTGCGAACGCCGCAACCGCTCAGTTCGCCGGCGTTTCCGCCGCGCTTGCGGCCTTCGCCGCCGCCTCGGCCCGCGCCTTGCGTTCGACCATGCGCACCGACCAGATCGAGCCCTCGTAGAGCAGGAGCAGCGGCACGGCGAGCGACATCTGGCTGATGACGTCGGGCGGCGTCAGCACCGCGGCGAGCACGAAGGCGCCGACGATGAAATAACGCCGTTTGCTCTTGAGCTGATCGGACGTGATGATGCCGATGCGGCCGAGCAGCGTGAGGATAACCGGCAGCTGGAAGGCCACGCCGAAGGCCAGCACCAGCGACATCATCAGCGACAGATACTCGCCGACCTTCGGCATCAGCGCGATGGAGGCCTCCGTCGCGGTGCCCGCCTGCTGCATGCCGAGCGAGAAACGCACCAGCATCGGCAGCACGAGGAAATAGACGACCGCCGCGCCGAGCGCGAAGAAGAACGGCGTCGCGATCAAGTACGGCAGGAAAGCGCGCCGCTCATGCCGGTAAAGACCGGGCGCGACGAACATGTAGATCTGGCTCGCCACGATCGGGAACGACAGGAAGGCCGCGCCGAACATCGCCAGCTTGAGCTGCGTGACGAAATATTCGAGCAGCGCGGTGTAGATGAACTTCGAGTTCTCCGGACCGGCGATCCAGACGAACGGCCAGACGAGGATGTTGTAGATGTCCTTGGCGAAGACGAAGCAGATCGCGAAGGCGACGCCGAATCCGAGCAGCGCCTTGATGAGCCGCGAGCGCAGCTCGATCAGGTGCTCCATCAACGGCGCTTTGGTCGCCTCAATGTCCTCGTGCGTCATACCCCGCCTCCCGCGCTCTTGGCCGGTGGCGGCTCGGTCGCGGCTTCGGGCGTGAAATCGGCGCTCGTCACGGGCGCCGGAGGATCAGGCAGCGGCACATCGACATGCTGCTCGGCCGGCGCCGGCAACGCGCTCTCCGGCCCGGTCGTCGGCGTTGCTTCCGGCGGCGTGGCTTCGGGTGGTGTGGTTTCGGATGGCGTTTCGGTGTGCGTCGAGGGCGGCGATGTATCGGCGAGCGGATCGTAATGCGCGAAGCTCGAGACCGAGCTCTTGATGTCCTCGGCTTCCTTGCGCAGGTCGGCGACCTCGGCTTCGCGCAGGGCTTCCTGGAACTGGCTCTGGAATTCCGCCGACATGCGGCGGATTTTGCCCATCCACTGGCCGAGCGAACGGAGCACGCCCGGCAGCTCCTTCGGGCCGATCGCGACTAGCGCAACGACGCCGATGACGACGAGCTCGCCCCACCCGATATCGAACATGGATTAGCTCAACTTCCCCCGCGGCACACAATAACGCCGCGGCGTCGGCCCTAACGCGCCCCCGCGAACCGCTCTCGCTTTAGGAGCGCACACCTTCGGCGCGGCGCTCGGTTTCGGTCTTCGGCGGGGCAGCCGCGGTCTCGATGCTCTTCGGCGGCTCGGCCTTCGGCGTGTCGTCTTCGGCCATGCCCTTCTTGAAGGCTTTGATGCCACCGGCAACGTCGCCCATCAGATCGGAAATCTTGCCCCGGCCGAACAGCAGGAGCACGACCACGATGACGATCATCCAGTGCCAGATACTCAGCGAACCCATCGGCTAACCCTCCGCAAGACGCTTCATGAAGCGCGCCCCGCCTGTTTTTCGCTTTAGAAACTAGGCCCCGGACACGGCAAAAACAAGGACTTCCGGATGACGGATTGTCGCCCGGATCGTCCTAACTGGTGGAATTTACCGTGATTTCGGCGCTGAACGCGTCCAAAGCCGGACCAGGACGCGTTACTTCTCGCCCTCACCTTCGCCCGGCGCCTCATCGGCGGCTTCGTCCTCCGAGGATGCTTCGTCGGACACCGCATCGGAGGCCTCGTCGGCCGCTTCGTCCTCACCCTCGAGGACCGCTTCGTCCTCGACCTCAAGAACCGCTTCGGCCTCGACTTCGAGGACCGCTTCGGCGTCCACCTCGAGCACCGCTTCGGCCTCGGCCGTATCGTCGGCGGCGGTCTCCGCCTCGGCGACAGCCTCGCCTTCCGCGTTGTCGACCGCCGGCGCCAGCGCCAGGTCGAGATCGCCCGGCTCGAGCGGGTCCTCGTCGTCACGCAGCGTCGAATCGTCGGACGGGACCGGCACCGCGAAGCCCGTCGGCAGGCCGCCTTCGAGCAGGCCCGCGCCCTTGAGTTCCTCGAGGCCCGGCAGGTCGCTGACCTCCTCCAGACCGAAATGCGTCAGGAACTCGTCCGTGGTGCCGTAGGTGATCGGCCGGCCCGGCACCTTGCGGCGCCCGCGCGGGCGGATCCAGCCGGTCTTGAGTAGAACGTCGAGCGTGCCGCCGGCCGTCTGCACGCCGCGGATTTCTTCGATCTCGGCGCGCGTCACCGGCTGGTGATAGGCGATGATCGCCAAGGTCTCGATCGCCGCGCGCGACAGCTTGCGGCTCTCCACCGTGTGCTTGGTCAGCAGCCACGACAGGTCGGAAGCCGTGCGGAACATCCACTTGCGGCCGATGCGCACGAGATTGACGCCACGCGTCGCGTATTCCGTCTCGAGAAGCGCGAGCATCTCCTTGACGTTCACGTCGTTCGGCAACTGCTTGGCGAGCGTCGCTTCGTCGAGGGGCTCGGCGGCGGCAAACAGCAGCGCCTCCAGAAGACGGAGCGCTTCGGGACGCGCCTGCGGCTCGGTCGGTTGCTCGGCCATAGGCTGCGCCGCCGGCTCATCAGCGTGAACGACCTCGAGCTTTGGAGCTGCACTCGGCATCGACAACGTCTCCTTGTACGTCTTCTTTTGTAACGGCGCCGGCTTTACGCGTCACGCGCGATGGGGCCGCCGTTCACAGCAACTCGCTTGCGCATAAAGATTGGCGAGAACGAGTCCTTCTGGTGGATCTCGGCGACGCCTTCGCGCACCAACTCCAGCGCGGAAGCGAAAGACGAGGCAAACACCGTCGCCGCCTGCGTCGGCTCCACCACGTAACTGATGAGGAACTGATCGATGCGCGACCAGTCGGTCGACGTGCCGATCATCCGCTCGAGCGTCGCGCGCGCTTCGGCGAGCGACCACACATTGCGCTTCTTGAAACGCACGCGCGACAGCGCGGTGCGCTGGCGCTGCACGGCGTAAGCCGACAGCAGATCGTAGAGCGTCGCCGTCCATTCCGGCTGCTTCACTTCGGCGATCGGCTCCGGCGCGCCGCGCGGATAGACATCGCGGCCGAGCTGCGGCCGCTCCATCAGCTTGTTGGCGGCTTCGCGGATCGCTTCGAGGCGGCGCAACCGGTTGGCCAAAGCCAGCGCCATGTCCTCGGCGCTCGGCCCCTCGCCCGGCGCCGCTTCCGGCAACAGCAGACGCGATTTCAGATAAGCGAGCCACGCCGCCATCACGAGATAGTCGGCGGCCAGTTCGAGCCGCAGCTTACGCGCCGCTTCGACGAAGCCGAGATACTGGTCCGCGAGCGCCAGGATCGAGATCTTGGCGAGATCGACCTTCTGCTGACGCGCGAGCACCAGGAGCAGATCGAGCGGCCCTTCATAGCCTTCGACGTCGACGATCATCGCCGGTTCGGCGTCGCTGCGATCGGTCTCGAGGGCGGGAAACTCGGCGGCACTCATGAGGTCATCCGTTCCTGGGCGTTGCCGCCGATCATCTCGTTGAAGATCTTGCGCGCGGCGGCGATGTCGAACTCTTCCGGCGCGCTGCGCGCCATGAGCGCCGCGTCGGCGCGCCGCGCCGCATCGCCCGACAGCAAAGGCGCGACCGATGCGACCTGCATCATCTCGTCGAGCTTGCCGTTGCAGTGCAGGACGATGTCGCAGCCGGCCGCAAGCGAGGCGCTGCTGCGCTCCGCAATGCTGCCCGACAGGGCGTTCATCGACACATCGTCACTCATCAGCAGGCCCCGGAACCCGATGAAGCCGCGAATCACTTGTTGCACCATTGTGACCGAAGTTGTGGCCGGATCGATGGGGTCGATCGCGCTAAACACAACATGTGCGGTCATACCGAGCGGCAATCCCGCCAGAGGCCGGAAGGCCGCGAAATCCGTCGCTTCCAGAGTTCCACGGTCGGTATCCACCACCGGCAGCTTGTGGTGGCTGTCGGCCGTGGCGCGGCCATGTCCGGGCAGATGCTTGAGCACCGGCAGGACGCCGCCGGCCATCAGGCCCTGCGCCACTGCTGCGGCGATCGAGGCGACCTTGCCCGGCTCGGTGCCATAGGCCCGGTCGCCGATGACCGGGTCGCCACCGGACACGGGAACGTCCGCGATCGGCAGGCAGTCGACGTCGATTCCCACCGCCCGCAGGTCGGCCGCGATCAGATGCCCTGCCAATTTGGCGGCGGCGAGGCCAGAGGCCGGATCGCGGTCATAGAGTTCGCCGTAGCGCGCGCCGGGCGGATAG
>Ga0164243_10013483_pt1 | contig 11499 bp, 13 predicted proteins | sample OricompcompostOP_FD_108781 | JGI IMG/M metagenome (GOLD analysis project Ga0164243, IMG submission 108781) | Organic Plus compost microbial communities from Emeryville, California, USA - Original compost - Organic plus compost (OP) | ecosystem: Engineered > Solid waste > Mixed feedstock >... | reverse complement strand
CAGCTCGCGCTCGGCGAGCCCCAGGGACTCGTCGACGAGCTGGGCGGGCCGGCCGCGTACCCGATGGCCGAGCTCGTGCGCGGCTACCTGCGGGCGACCGGGCGGCGCCGGATCATCCTGCCGGTGCACAACCCCGGCAAGGCGGCCGTTGCCTACCGCGCGGGCGCGAATCTCACGCCCGCACATGCGGCCGGCACCCGCACGTGGGAGGACTTCCTCGCGGAGCGCACGCGCGAGCTCGTGACCGCGTGAGGGCCAGGTCCGGAGCGGACCTGTCGACTAGATCCAGCGACCGTCCTTCATGAGCGTGCGCCCCGCGAGCTCGTTCGCCTCGCGCCACGCCTGGACGGTCACCGGCCGGACGGCGAGGTAGGCGTACTCCTGCGGCTCCTCGCGCGGGTCGAACCCGGTCGCGGCGGCGAACGCGGCGGCGGTGGCGTCGTCGGGCAGGACGCGGCTGACCGTGCCGTCGACGAGCACGACGTCGCGCGTGGCGCCGAACGCGAGCCGGGTGCGCCCGGAGCGGAGGAGGTTCTGCGCCGTCGGCGACGACGCGACCGTGGACAGCAGGAACGTCTCCCCGTCCCACAGGTAGGACAGCGGCGTGAGGTACGGGACGCCGTCGGGCGTGGCGCTGGAGACCCAGCAGTCGACGTCGCCCGAGAACCGGGCGAGCGTGTCGGCACGTCGGACGTCGCGGGCGCGCGGGGCGGGGACGGTCACGGCTCTCCTTCGAGGGGGCAGGGTCAGTCGGCGAAGTACAGGTGCGCGTGCGCCCGGCAGCCGGGGTTGAAGGGGGCGGCGCACTGCGGGCAGCCGTCGGCCGCGCGGTACTCGGGCGTCGTCATGACGTGCCCGCACACCCCGCACAGGGCGGACGGCTCGTCCCACGCCGACCGCGGCCGGGCCCGGGCGGGGTGGTCGGCCTCGTCCTCGTGGCACGCGAAGCACGGGTACCAGACGCCGCAGCACCAGAACCGGAGCGCGACGACGTCGAGCGGCGAGGACCAGTGGACGCAGCGGGTCTGGGGGTCGACGGTCGCGCCCCGCACGGGCGGCAGCGGCACAACCGCCGCGTCCGTGCACGTTCGTGCTCCCGCCATGTCGCCCGACGCTACCCGACCTACGGTCGAAGCGGCGGCAGCGCGCTGCTCCGCCGACACCACGCGCAGGGAGCACCGGATGTACTACAGCAACGGCAACTACGAGGCGTTCGCCCGACCCCGGAAGCCGGCAGGCGTCGACGACAAGTCCGCCTGGCTGGTGGGCGCGGGCCTGGCCTCGATGTCCGCGGCGACGTTCCTCATCCGGGACGGGCAGCTGTCGGGCGACCGGATCACGATCCTCGAGCGCCTCCCCCTGCCGGGCGGCGCGCTCGACGGCATCAAGAAGCCGAAGAAGGGCTTCGTGATCCGCGGCGGCCGCGAGATGGAGGACCACATGGAGTGCCTGTGGGACCTCTTCCGGAGCATCCCGTCGCTCGAGGTCGAGGGGTCGGTGCTCGACGAGTTCTACTGGCTCAACAAGGACGACCCCAACTACTCGCTGTGCCGCGTCACCGAGAACCAGGGGCAGGACTCGCACACCGACAAGCTCTTCACGCTGAACGAGAAGGCGCAGAAGGACCTCATCAAGGTCTTCATGGCGTCGCGCGAGGAGATGGAGGGCAAGCGGATCGACGAGGTCTTCGGCGAGGACTTCCTGCGGTCCAACTTCTGGCTGTACTGGCGCACGATGTTCGCGTTCGAGGAATGGCACTCGGCGCTCGAGATGAAGCTGTACATCCACCGGTTCGTGCACCACATCGGCGGCCTGCCGGACCTGTCGGCGCTCAAGTTCACCAAGTACAACCAGTACGAGTCGCTCGTCCTGCCGCTGTACCGGTGGCTGCTCGACCAGGGCGTGACGTTCCGGTTCGCGACCGAGGTCACGGACATCGACTTCGCGTTCGACGGCGGCCGCAAGCAGGCCACCGGCATCCGCTGGGTGGAGCGCGGCGAGGACGGCGCCGCGACCGAGGGCGGCGTCGACCTCGGCCCCGACGACCTCGTCCTCGCGACCATCGGCGGCCTCACGGAGAACTCGGACGAGGGCGACCAGCACACGCCCGCGCGCATCGACGACGGCCCCGCCGCGGGCTGGGAGCTGTGGAAGCGGATCGCCGCGAAGGACCCGTCGTTCGGGCGCCCCGAGGTGTTCTGCGGCGACATCCCGAAGACCAAGTGGCAGTCGGCGACCGTCACGACGCTCGACAGGCGGATCCCCGCGCACATCCAGCGGATCGCGCAGCGCGACCCGTTCAGCGGCAAGGTCGTGACCGGCGGCATCGTGACCGCGCGCGACTCCTCGTGGCTCCTGAGCTGGACGGTCAACCGGCAGCCGCACTTCAAGCAGCAGTCGCCCGACGAGATCGTCGTGTGGGTGTACGGGCTGTTCGTCGAGACGCCCGGCGACTTCGTGAAGAAGCCGCTCCAGGACTGCACGGGCGAGGAGATCACGCAGGAGTGGCTCTACCACCTGGGCGTCCCCGTCGAGGAGATCCCCACGCTCGCCGCCGAGGCCGCGAGCTGCGTGCCCGTGATGATGCCGTACGTGACGTCGTTCTTCATGCCGCGGCGCGCGGGCGACCGCCCGGACGTCGTGCCCGAGGGGTCGGTGAACTTCGCGTTCATCGGCCAGTTCGCGGAGACGACGCGCGACTGCATCTTCACGACCGAGTACTCCGTGCGCACGGGCATGGAGGCCGCCTACCAGCTCCTCGACGTCGAGCGCGGCGTGCCAGAGGTCTTCGGCTCCACCTACGACGTCCGCAAGCTCCTCGCCGCGACGAGCCGCCTGCGCGACGGCGAGGAGGTCGACCTGCCCGGCCCGAAGTTCCTCCGCGAGCGCCTGCTGGGCCGCCTGGACGGCACGCAGATCGGCGAGCTGCTCACCGACTTCGGCCTGATCCCGGAGACCGCGGGCACCGAGCGCCGCCCCCGCACGGACGACGCCGTCGAGTAGCGGGCGCCCGGCGCCGCGGTCAGCGCACGACCCGGCGCCGTGCGGCCGCGAGGTTCGCCGCGAGCTGGTCGCGCGTCTGGTGCGCGTGCGCGTTCCAGGCGGGCTGACCGGGGCCGCTGCGCCAGGACTCGCTGAGGGGCTGTTGTCCACGGTGTCGAAGCCGAGCTCGTCGTACAGGCGCGTGACGAGGGCGACCGCGTCCGGGTGGTCCGAGGACACGGACAGCGCGTGCCGCCCGGGCGTGCCGGGCGGGCTGGCCGAGAGGAACAGCCGAGGTGCCTGGATGTGGCTGAACGCCTTGGCGACCTTCGACGTCGGAAGCTGCTCCTGGCGCAGCTCGTGCTCGGTCTTCTCGCCCGAGTCGACGACGGCGTACCGGCCGTCGCGCCAGGGCATGTAGTTGTTGGTGTCGAGCACGACCTTCCCGGCGAGCTGCTCGCTGGGCATGTCGTTGACCAGCCGGAGCGGCACCGCCACGACGACGAAGTCGCCCGCCGCGGCGGCGTCCGCGGCCGTCGCGGCGCGCGCCCGCGGCCCGAGCTCGTCGACGAGGCGCGTCAGCGTCTCGGGCCCGCGGGAGTTCGCGATCACCACGTCGTATCCGTGCCGGACGGCGGCGCGCGCGAGCTGGCTGCCCACCTCCCCGGCGCCGATGATCCCGATCGTCGTCATCGGGTCACCACGCCAGCGGGCCGTACCGGTCGATCACGCGGCCGGTGCCCGCGGCCGGGTCCTCGGTGACGAGCGTGACGATCGCGTCGGTGCCCTCGGTGACGGTCTGGGGGCCGCTGCCGCCGTTGAGGTCCGTGGCGGTGTAGCCGGGGTCGACGGCGTTGAACCGGACGTCCGCGATCGCCTTCGCGTACTGCGTGGTCAGCATCGTCACCGCGGCCTTGGACGAGGTGTACAGGGGCGCGACCACCTGGGACTCGACGCGCTCGGGGTCGTGCGTGAGCGTGAGAGACCCCAGGCCGCTGGTGACGTTGACGACGACGGGCGCCTCCCCGGCGCGGAGGAGGGGCAGGAAGGCGTTCGTCGTGCGGACGGCCGCGACGACGTTCGTGCTGAAGACGAGCGTGGCGTGCTCGCCGGTCAGCTCGTCCGCGGGGGCGGTCTCGCCCACGATCCCGGCGTTGTTGACGAGGACGTCGACGCGTCCCTCGTGCGCCGCCACGTCGGCCGCCGCGGCCGCGACGGACGCGTCGTCGGTCACGTCGATGCGGACGAAGCGGGCACCGAGCCGGGCGGCGGCGTCCTGCCCCCGCTCGGCGTCGCGCGCCCCGAGGAGGACGGTGTGACCGAGCGCGGTGAGGCGGCGAGCGGTCTCGAAGCCGAGGCCCTTGTTGGCCCCGGTGATGAAGACGGTTTTCGACATGCCCCCACCCTCCGGGTCCGCGTCGTGGGCGCACCAGGGAAGGACGCTCCCTGGGAACGCCAGTACCACCCGGGTTGACCCGCCTGCCGACGAGGCGCGGGAGGATGGCATCGTGCACGCCGACGACAACAGCCTGGGAACGACCCTCCGCGCCTGGCGCGACCGGCTCTCCCCCCACGACGCCGGGCTTCCCGAGCCCGCCGGGGGGCGCGCGCCGGGCCTGCGGCGCGAGGACGTCGCCGAGCTCGCCGGGATCTCCGTCGACTACGTCGTGCGGCTCGAGCAGGGCCGGGCGAGCACGCCGTCGGACCAGGTCGTGCGCGCGCTCGCCCGCGCGCTCCGGCTCGACGACGCCGAGCGGAGCCACCTGTACCGGCTGGCCGGGCTCTCCGACGCGGCGCCCGGCCGGATGGTGGTCCACCGCCTGCCCGCCGGGATGCAGCGCCTGCTCACCCGCCTGCAGGACACCCCGGTCGCCGTCTTCGCCGCCGACTGGAGCCTCGTGTGGTGGAACCGGCAGTGGGCCGGCCTGTTCGGCGACCCCTCCGACCTCGACCCGGAGGTCCGCAACCTGGTCCGCCTCCGGTTTCCCGTGGCCGACGACCGCGGGCGGCTCACGAGCTGGCCGGTCGTCCCCGCGGACGCGGAGGCCGCCGACCGGGCGCTCGTGGCGGACCTCCGGCGCGCGTCGGCCCGCTTCCCCGACGACCCGCGGCTGCGTGCGCTCGTGAGCCGCACCCTCGACGGCAACCCCCGGTTCGCCACGTTCTGGGCGGACGGGGCGGTCGGCCTGCACGCCGAGGACACGAAGGTCATCCGCCACCCCGACGTCGGCGACATCACGGTCGACTGCGACGTGCTGACCGACGGCGACACCGACCTCAAGGTCGTCGCCTACACGGCGGTGCCCGGCTCCGAGGACGAGAGGAAGCTGCGCGAGGTCACCGACGCCGCGCGGCGGCTGCTGCCGTCGTCGGCCGTGCCCGTCCCCTGAGTCCAGCTCGCGAGCAGCCCGAGCGCCTGGGCCGACGACGAGCCCGCGGGCGCGCTGTAGAGGTACAGCGTCTGGTCGGGGTCGGCGGGCAAGGTGAGCGACTCGTAGTCGACCGTGAGCTCGCCGACCAGGGGGTGCCGCAGGTGCTTGGCGCCGTGGCTGCGCTGGTGCACCCGGTGCTCGGCCCACCAGCGGCGGAACTCGGGGCTCGCGAGCGAGAGCTCGCCGACGAGCTGCTGGCAGCCCGGGTCGTCCGGGGTCCGGCCCGCGTCGAGACGGAGCGCCTCGACGGCGTTGCGGGCCTGCAGCTCCCAGTCGACGAAGAGCGCCCGGGCCTCGTCCGACAGCAGCATCCACCGGGCGTAGTTGCGCTCGCGCGCGGGAAGCTTGTCGAAGTCCGTGAACAGCGCGCGGGCCAGCGCGTTCGACGCGAGCACGTCGGTGCGGCGTCCGAGCACCAGGGCGGGCTGGCCGTCCAGCGCGTCGAGGAGCTGGTACAGCCCTGGACGCACCCGCTGCACCGCCGCGCGAGCCCGCTGCCTCGGTGCGCCGGCGGCCGCGACGAGGTCGTGCAGGTGGGTGCGCCCCGCGTCGTCGAGCTCGAGCGCCCGGGCGATCGCGTCGATCACCTGCGTCGACGGGATGATCCGACGGCCCTGCTCGAGGCGCGTGTAGTAGTCGGTGGAGACCCCGGCGAGCAGCGCGACCTCCTCGCGCCGCAGGCCCGGCACGCGCCGGACCCGGAGGTCCGCGGGCAGGCCCGAGCGCTGCGGGTCGCTCGCGGCGCGCGCCCGCCGCAAGAAGTCGGCGAGCTCCTGGTGAGGTGTGGGCACCCGTCCATGCTCGCAGACGACGCCTCCCGGCCGCCTGGGTCGCCGAGTCCTAGGCGGGCGCGACCAGGCCGAGGGGGGCCAGGTATGGAGCGTCCGCGGGCTCGTGCGCGACCGAGGCTGGAGAGGTGCCGCCCCCGCCCTGGGGGCCGGCGGACGTCCAAGGAGGAACCATGACCTACCCCACCTCGCGCCCGGCGACCTGGTTCGTGACCGGAGCCTCGCGCGGCCTCGGCCGCGAGCTCGTGGCCCAGCTCCTCGAGCGCGGCGACAACGTCGCGGCCACCACGCGGTCGGCCGAGCGCCTCACGGCCGCCCTGGACGGCGTCGACACCAGCCGGCTGCTGCCCCTCGAGGTGGCGCTGCACGACGAGCGCCAGGTCCAGGACGCCGTGGCCGCGGCCCGCGCGCGCTTCGGCGAGCTCGACGTCGTCGTCAACAACGCCGGCTACGGGTTCCTCGCCGCCGTGGAGGAGGTGACCGACGCGGAGGCCCGCGCGATGTTCGACGTGCAGGTCTTCGGCACCTGGAACGTGCTGCGCGCCGTGCTCCCCGGCCTGCGCGCGGCGGGCAGCGGGCACGTCGTCAACATCTCGTCGATCCTGGGGCTCACCTCGTTCCCCGGCTGGGGCCTGTACGGCGCGGGCAAGTTCGCGCTCGAGGCCCTCACCGAGTCCCTCGCCGCGGAGGTGGCGGACCTCGGCATCCAGGTGACGCTGGTCGAGCCGGGCTACATGCGCACGGACTTCCTCCGGCCGCAGTCGCTCGGCCTGCCGAGCTCGACGGTGGACGCCTACCCGGCGATCCGCGAGATGACCGAGGCGCACCGCGCCATGCCGGGGACCCAGCTCGGCGACCCGGCGCGCGCGGCGGCCGCGATCATCACGGTCGCGACGACGGGCGACGCGCCGCTGCACCAGGTCCTCGGCTCGGACTCGCTGGGCCTCGCCGAGGCGCGTCTCAAGGCGCTCAGCTCCGACATCGACGCGGGCCGTCGGCTCGCGGTCACCACGGACATCGCGGGCTGAGCGCCCGGCCGGGCGAGCCGGGGCGCCCGGTCACGTCAGCGGAAGGCCGGCCCAGCCGGTGACGTGGAACCCGTCACCCGGGCCGGCCGCCACCTCGGCCCCGCCGTGCCCGGCGTAGTGCGCCGGGAAGACGGTCACGCCGGTCGCCGCCGCTCGCTCGAGCACCCGCCGACGCGACGAGCGCGCGGCGGCCGCGTCGAGGTCGAACGAGCAGGCGTCGTCCGGCCGGAGGATCTGGACGGGGCTGTGGGTGAGGTCGCCGACGAAGACCGCCCCCCGGCCCGCCTCCAGCCAGGCCACCGACGAACCGGGCGTGTGCCCGGGCGCGAGCTCGAGCCGCAGCTCCGGGGTGAGCTCGAGCTCGCCGTCCCAGGTCTCCAGCTGCCCGGCGGCGTCGATCGGCGCGATGCTGTCGGCGTAGACGAGGCGGATGCCCTCGAAGCGGCGGCGCTCGTCCTCGGTGGTCGGCGGGCGCATCCGGTGAGCGTTCTCGGGTCGGAAGTACTCGCGGTCCCGGTCCGGCACGAGGTAGCGCGCGTTCGGGAACGTCGGGACCCAGGCGTCGCCGTCGCGCATGGTGTTCCACCCGACGTGGTCGTAGTGGATGTGGGTGTTGACGACGAGCGTGACGGCGTCGCGGTCCACGCCTGCCGCGTCGAGACGGTCGAGGAAGTCCGTCTCCAGGTGGGAGAAGGGCGGGATCTGCGGGCGGTCACGGCCGTTCCCCACCCCGGTGTCGACCACCACCGTCTCGCCGCCGCCCTCGACCACCCAGGTCTGGATCGCCGCCCGGTAGGCGCGCGTCTCCGGGGTGAAGTGCGACGGCGCCAGCCAGTCCACGCCGTCGTCCCAGACCTCGCGCGGCGTGTCGGGGAGGATCTCGCCGACGGGCTTGAGCGGCCCCACCCACTCCACGACGCGCCGGACGGTGTAGGGGCCGAGCTTCAGGACGGTGCTCTGGACGGTCATGACAGGCGGTTCCTCTCGAGAGATGCGGATCGTGGGCGGCGAGGAGGTCACACGGTGAGCACCACCTTGCCGAGCTGCCGGCCCTCCTCGAGGTAGCGGTGCGCCTCGGCGGCCTCGTCGAGCGTGAACGTCCGGTCGACGGCGGGCGCGAGGGCACCGTTGCGCAGGCCGGCCCCGAGGAACGCCGCGATCCGGCGCACGACGACCGGGTTCGTGGTGTGCTCGAAGCTCATGTACCGGTGGATGGTCAGCGGGGCGTTGGTGGGCATCGACGCAGGGCGAGGGTCCAGCCACCCGACCGTGACGAGGGTGCCGCCGGGAGCAGCCGCCGTCGCCAGCGGGGCGAGCCCCGGGCCCATGACCGAGTCGAGGATCAGCTCGACGCCCCGGCCGCCGGTGAACGCGCGCGCGGCGACGGGGACGTCGTCGTCCGCGGAGGCGAAGACGGCGGCGGCGCCCGCGGCCAGGAGTCGGTCGCGCTTGGCGGCGGTCCGGGTGACCGCGAGCGGGATCGCGCCGATCTGGTTGGCCACCTGGATCGCGGCGAGCCCGACGCTGCTCGACGCCGCCGTGATGAGGACGTGGTCGCCGGGCCGCATCCCCGCCTTCTCGACGAGCGCGCCGTAGGCGGTCGAGTACGAGACCCAGAGGGCCGCGGCCTCGACCGCGCCGAGCCCGTCGGGGCGGCGGACCAGCGAGCTCGCCGGGACGACGGTCTCCTCCGCGTAGGTGCCGTTGAGGTCCATCGCCGGCACGGCGGCGAGGAGCACGGGGTCACCGACCGCGACGTCCTCGACGCCCGGCCCGACCTTCTCGACGACGCCGGCGCCCTCGCAGCCGATCCGCGCGTGCGGCAGCCGGAAGGGGCGCGGGAAGGCCCCCGAGCGCATCATCTGGTCGAGCCGGTTCACGCCGGCGGCCTCGAGGCGCACCCTCGCCTCGCCGGGGCCAGGCTCCGGGGTGGGGTCGTCCACGACGTGCAGCACGTCGGGGGCTCCGGTCTCGTCGAACACGACGACTCTGGGCATGCTGCGGCTCCTTTTCCGGATGGTCGGGCTGTGGCATCATCGACGAACCGGGACGATGTCCCGGTTCTTCGGACGATACGGGACAGTGTCCCGCTTAGCAACGGAACGGGAGGCGCCGTGCCGAGCAGCGCACCCCCGGGCACCCCCCGGCCCCGCCGAGCGGACGCGCGCAGGAACCAGGAGGCGCTGCTCGACGCCGCGGCGGCCGTCTTCGTGACGTGCGGGGTCGAGGCGCCCCTCCGCCGCATCGCCGCGGAGGCCGGCGTCGGGACGGCGACCATCTACCGCCACTTCCCCACGCGCGCCGACCTGATCATCGCCGTCTACGAGCACCAGGTGGAGGGCCTCGCCGACGCCGCGCCCCACCTGCTCGAGATTTGCGCGGGCCCGTTCGAGGCGCTGACCCGGTGGATCGACGGCTTCGTCGACTTCCTCGTGACCAAGCACGGGCTCGCCGCGGTGATGCAGTCGGACGACCGCTGCTTCGACCCGCTCCACGCGTACTTCCTCGAACGCCTCGTGCCGGCCTGCGCCCTCCTCGTCGACGCCGCCGTCGCGAGCGGCGAGATCGCCACACCCATCGAGCCGCTCGAGCTCATGCGCGGCGTCGGCAACCTGTGTGCGGGCGCGACGAGCAGCCACGGCTTCGACGCCCGCCGGCTCGTCGGGCTCCTGGTCGCCGGGCTGCGCGCCTGACGGTCGGCCGCGCCTACGCCGGGCTGCCGACGAGGGGCACGTCGGCGAGTGCCGGGTCGGCGGGGGCCGCGTCGGCGAGGCCAGCGCCGGCGGGCGCCGACGCGTAGGGCGCCCAGGCGGGCTCCCGCAGGGCCGGGCAGTGCTCGGGCGTGGGGTGGGTGGCGGAGTCGATGACACGGTCGAGCGCCTCACGGGCCGCGGCGAGGTCGGCCATCGCCGCGGTGATGCGATCACGCTCCGTCGCCAGGATCTGCAGCGCCTCGGCCGAGCCCCGACCCGAGTCGACGCACGGGAGCAGCTCCTGGATGACGCGGCTGGGCAGACCGGCGGTGAAGAACTGCTGGATCAGCCGCACGCGCTCCACGGCCGAGGCCGGGTACGTCCGCTGGCCCGACGGCGTCCGCTCCGGTCGGAGCAGCCCCTGCTCCTCGTAGTAGCGGAGCGCCCGGGTGCTCACCCCGGCCCGACGTGCGACCTCACCGATGCGCATGCTGTCCGCTCCCACCTTGTCTCCTCCGTCACAGCGACTTGACCTTGACGTCGACGTCAACTTTTAGCGTAGTCGACGCCCACCTCGGGCAGCACGACGACCTCCGGAGGATCCCGCTCATGAACATCGCCGACCAGACCGCCCTCGTCACGGGAGCCAACCGCGGCATCGGCCGCCAGTTCGTGCTCGAGCTGCTCGAGCGCGGCGTGAGCAAGGTCTACGCGACCGCCCGCCGTCCGGAGAGCATCGACGTCGACGACGACCGGGTCGTGCCGCTCCGGCTCGACCTGCTCGACCACGACTCGGTCGTCGCGGCCGCCGAGGCGGCCGGCGACGTCACGCTCCTCGTCAACAACGCCGGGATCGCGACGGGCGCCTCGCTCGTCACGGGCGACCTGGCCGAGATCCGGCGCGAGATGGACACGCACTTCTGGGGCACGCTCGACGTGACCCGGGAGTTCGCGCCCGTCTCGCGCGGAACGGCGGCGGCGCCATCGTCAACGTCCTGTCGGCGCTGTCCTGGTTCGCGAGCCCGGGCACGGGCTCGTACGCGGCCGCCAAGGCCGCCGCGTGGAACATGACGAACGGGGTGCGCCTCGAGCTGGCGGGCCAGGGCACCCTGGTCCAGGGCGTCTTCCTGGGCGCCGCCGACACCGACATCTCCGCCGGCTACGACGGTCCCAAGATCGACCCGCGCGACGTCCCCCGCCGGTCGCTCGACGGGCTCGCCGACGGCGCGGTCGAGGTCGTCGTCGACGACTGGTCGGCGATGGTCAAGGCGTCGCTGGCCGAGGACCCCGCGCCGTTCTACGCGCGCATCACCGAGCTGCTCGGCGCCAGCTGACGTCCGCGAGGGAGGATGGGCGCCGTGCCCCTGGTGAACAAGGTCCTGGCCCGCGTGTTCGTCGACGACCTCGACGCCGCGCTCCCCGCGTACCGCGCGCTGGCGGGCCCGGACGTCGAGCCGACGCGCTTCGACTTCCGCGACGTGCGGCTGGCCTGGCTCGGACCGTTCCTCCTCCTCCAGGTGCCGGCCGACCGCCGGGCCGCCTACGAGCGGGTGGCCACGCTCCTCGTCGACGACCT
>Ga0164243_10013481_pt1 | contig 11500 bp, 11 predicted proteins | sample OricompcompostOP_FD_108781 | JGI IMG/M metagenome (GOLD analysis project Ga0164243, IMG submission 108781) | Organic Plus compost microbial communities from Emeryville, California, USA - Original compost - Organic plus compost (OP) | ecosystem: Engineered > Solid waste > Mixed feedstock >... | reverse complement strand
GTAGGATTCGCTTTGAGATCCACTTCCACCTCGGTATTACCCATTAACTCGGCAAGTTCATCCTTCACGATTTTGACCATTAACTGGCCGGGGGAAATGGCAGTAATAACCTTTTCACCCAAAGCTTTATCTTTTACCCTATCGGTAAATTCCTTGGCAATTTTATAGTTTACATCCGCATCCACGAGAGCCCGGCGGATCTCCTTCACGGTAGTGGCCACGTTAATTTCCGAGATGCGTCCTTCCCCCTTGAGCTGTTTAAACGCACCTTCGAGCCGTTCCGATAAAGATTCAAACATGGCGAATTCTAATTTTTTTGATCTGTTGAATATGTATTAATCCAAATAAAAATGGTGAATATTGGTAATATTCACCATTTAAGGTTGGCAAAAATAGGTTTTATTTTAAAATTTCTTTCATGCAATATTACGGAACGCCGATATTAACTGCCCAGGTAGTTCCTGAGGAGCTTGCTACGGGAGGTCGTGCGCAATTTCGTGATGGCTTTATCCTTGATCTGGCGCACCCTTTCACGGGTTAAGCCAAACTTTTCACCGATATCTTCCAGGGACATCGGGTGTTCCACGGCGATACCAAAATAGAGGATGATTACATCTTTTTGGCGATCGGTGAGGGTGGATAAAGATCTTTCGATCTCGCGGCGGAGGGAATCATGGTGATCCAACTCTTCATCGGCACTGGAAGCATTGGGATTTTCCAAAACATCCAGCAGGGAATTATCTTCACCATCGATAAAAGGGGCGTCCATGGAAACGTGCCTAGCGGCGACACCGAGGGTAGCTTCTACTTCGTCGGTATTGATTTCCAGGATGGTAGCCAACTCATCGGGGGAAGGTTCCCTTTCATATTCCTGTTCCAGTTGGGAGTAAGCCTTGCTAATCTTGTTAGATAAGCCCACCTTGTTGAGAGGCAGCCTCACGATACGGGATTGCTCGGCTAAAGCTTGTAATATAGATTGGCGAATCCACCACACGGCGTAAGAAATAAATTTAAACCCGCGGGTTTCATCGAAACGTTGTGCAGCTTTGATCAAGCCAAGGTTTCCTTCGTTGATCAGGTCACTTAGAGACAAGCCTTGGTTTTGGTATTGTTTGGCAACAGATACGACAAAACGAAGATTTGCTTTGGTCAATTTCTCCAGGGCCCGCTGATCGCCTTGCTTGATGCGGATGGCCAGGTTAACTTCCTCCTCGGGGGTAATCAAATCTACTTTACCTATTTCCTGGAGGTATTTTTCCAACGACTGAGATTCCCTGTTGGTTATAGATTTGGTGATTTTAAGTTGGCGCATTGACATAGCATCAGAACAGTTACAGGTAATAAAATGTTAATTAGAAGAATGCGTAACAAAAATAACTTTTTTTAGAAACCACCCAAAAAAAAATAATTTATTTTAAAACCTTTTCAAACAAAATCGATTGAGGGATTAAATATTGATTTTCAATCCTTACTAAAATGAAGCCTGTGGCCAATCTAAAAATCTCCTAAAAAAATATTTTTATTTGAATGCCCATCATAAGCCTCTCTGCGACGCATGAAATGTAAATATAACGCTTATTTCAACGCGAAAATAAATAAACAATATTTATTATATGTTAACAAGAAGCGTAATATTTCAACATATTACCGGAATCATCAAAAAAAATCTAAAATTTATTTTGCTAGAATAAATATTTTTCTATAATTGCACCTTGATGGTTTTGATTTTTTAATAATTTGAGCGATGTCAAAGAAAGTGCAATATGAGATAGAATATCCAGTAAGATGCTCTCCAGGTATTTTATATGAATTTCTGAGTACCCCAGCAGGCCTCCAAGAGTGGTTTGCCGATAAAGTTGATTTAAAGGATAATGTATTCTCCTTTTCCTGGAATGGATCTGTGGAAGAAGCTGAAGTGTTAGAACAAGAAGAAGACGAGTTTATCCGTTTGCATTGGCTACATGCCCCGAAAGAGGAATATTTCGAATTTCGAATCCAAATTTCGGAAGTAACCAATGAAACGATTCTCGTGGTAAAAGACTTCGCAGATAAAAGGGAAGTCAAAGACCAGAGTCAATTGTGGGACTATCAAATCAAAGATTTATTCCACCGGATCGGGAACTGATTCAATTATCCTTTGAGAATCATCTAACCTAGTTAATAATGCCGCGTAAGCATGAACAGTAAAGTCTAACATCTTTCCCCAATCCCCTAATCCGTAAGGTTGGGCTAATTTGATAAACCTTGATGCCATGATCAACTCTCCCCAAGCTTCCGCGGGCACCTCGCTTATCTTTCGATAGTTAGATGATTCAAAATGATGATGCCAGGGGCTTTCATGAATACATATATAAAATCCCTCATCGGCCAAGAATTGCTGCATATTTAACAATCCAGGGGTAAACCTATCTTTTATCTCACCTGCCAGGAGCAGCGTGATGGAGAAATATTGCCCCCACCAGAACATGGTGCGGAAGGCAAAGATTGCTTCGCCCTTGAACAGGCGCGGGTAGTCAAGTATTACATACGGCAGGGCCAGGTATCGCTCCCCCCTGGAAATTTTCGCACCGTATTGTAGGCATTTTCCCGGGAACGGGAAATCTTTCGTGATTGCTTGCCCTTCCATGGCCCGTTGTATCTCCCCCATCAGGCCGATAGCTTTTTCCACGATACTGTTTTTCCTGTAAATAATGGATGCGTCCGTCACCAATTCCCATTCGTTGCTATTTAACTCGAAAGCCCTTGCCATATTTTAAATTTTAATGCAAAATAATTGATATATTTTAGCCCTTTGCCCGGGGCATCCATATACTTATTGATAATTTTTAACGCTATTTTCAATGTTTGTTGGTATAAGCATTGCTTTATTCGTTATAAATTTGCTTCTCCTGGATCTTCCGCGAAGTGGGTTCAGCCTTTTAACATTTTATCGCGAACAATTGTGAAGAAACTCGACAAACTTATTATAAAAACCTTTCTAGGCCCATTCGTAGCCACATTTTTTGTGACTTTATTCGTGTTGATCATGCAGTTCCTCTGGAAATATATTGATGACCTGGTGGGGAAAGGGTTGGAAACTTCCGTGATTATTCAGCTGCTGGTTTACACGAGTGCGAGCCTGGTGCCCTTGGCCTTGCCTTTGGCCGTATTGCTTTCCTCGATCATGACTTTCGGTAACCTAGGCGAAAGTTTTGAATTGGTAGCGATCAAATCTGCCGGGATTTCATTGTTACGCTTCATCGCCCCGCTGTTGGTTTCTTGTAGCATCTTGGCCGTTCTCGCTTTCGGGTTTAGTAACTACATCATACCCATTGCGAACCTCAAAGCCAAATCATTACTATATAACATTACAAAATCCAAACCGGCCTTTAATATTAAACAAGGCGAGTTCTACAACGATATTCCCGGTTATACGATCAAGGTAGGGAAAAAAGATGCGGATAACAAAACGATCCACGATGTAATGATTTATGATCGCCAAGATAAAACCAGCCGCAACGGTGATAAAATGATCTTGGCCCAAAAAGGTGAAATGACCTTGTCGCCCAATAAAAAATACTTGTACTTCACCCTGGAAAACGGTTGGCGGTTCGAAGAACGGCAAACTTACGGGGAGAAAACAGGTGAACTAATCCGCTTGAAGTTTAAAAAATATGTCAAAGTATTTGACCTGAGCGCCCTATTGTTTAATCCTATCGACGAGGAACGTTTTTCTACTAATTCTTCAATGCTGAATATCAAGCAATTGGATGTAGTCATTGACTCCGTAGATAGGGATAAGAGCAAGCTCAAGAAGAATGTAAACGCGTATGTTACTTCCCGTTACGGCTTCCAGCGGTGGAAGGATACCGGTTGGTTGCAATCTGCGCCACCCTTGAAAACAGCAACTTATTTCGAGAGTATTCCCGCGGACAAACAGCTGGTAGTCTTAGATCGAACCCAACAACAATTAGCCGACGTGCTGATGAACCTTAAATATACCGCTGAAGATTATAACCTGAAGAAAAAGACGATCATATTATCCAAGGTGGAATGGCAACGTAAGTTCACGTTATCCTTTGCTTGTATCGTGATGTTCCTGGTAGGGGCACCCTTGGGTTCCATCATCCGGAAAGGTGGCCTGGGGATGCCATTGGTATTGGCCGTGATTTTTTTCGTGATCTTCAACGTATTCTTCATGGTGGGCGAAAAGATGGCCCGGGGGGAAGTGTTACAAACCTGGTCGGGTATGTGGCTGTCCAATGCCATATTGATCCCGATAGCGATATTCTTGGTATATAAGGCATTAAACGATTCCCAGTTGTTCAACAAGGAATTTTATTTCAGGTTTTTCCAGAAGGTCAAGAAACTGGTGTTGCGGCAATGATTCGCCAACGCCAGCCATGGATCGGTCACGAACGCCAGCCGTAGATCGGTCACGAACGCCATCCGTAGGTCGGTCACGAACGCCAGCCGTAGGTCGGTCACGAACGCCAGCCATGGGTCGGTCACGAACGCCAGCCGTAGATCGGTCACGAACGCCAGCCGTAGATCGGTCACGAACGCCAGCCATGGATCGGTCACGAACGCCAGCCATGGGTCGCGACCCATGGCTGCCATACGCGACAATCGAACGTTGTTTCAATTATTTTGCTGCGGCAAACCGTTTTCCAACCTCGTCCCAATTAATCACGTTCCAGAACGCATTAATATAATCGGGGCGTTTGTTTTGGTATTTCAGATAATAAGCATGTTCCCAAACATCTAATCCCATAATGGGTGTAGCGGTTTTATCCACTAATTTCGCCATCAGCGTATTATCTTGGTTGGCCGACTTGGTCACCTCCAGTTTTCCTTGCTTATTTTTCACCAGCCAAGCCCAGCCCGAACCGAACACTGTTTTGGCTGCCGTGTTAAAGTCATTTTTGAAAGCATCAAAAGAACCGAAAGAAGCGTTGATAGCAGCTTTCAAATCAGGAGAAGGGTCGGATTTTTTAGGGCTGAGAATTGTCCAAAACAAGCTATGATTAAAGTGGCCGCCCGCATTATTACGTATAGCCGCATCTTTATCTGTCACTTTGGCCAATATCTCTTCTAAACTTAATTTTTCGAATGCCGTGCCTTTAACAGCTTTGTTAAGATTATTAACATAACCAGCATGGTGCTTGTCATGGTGGATTTCCATGGTCATCTTATCGATGTTAGGTTCTAATGCATCGTAGGCAAAAGGCAATGCCGGCAACGTGAAAGGGGCTTTCTGGGCAGCAAATGGTGCGCGATCATTGGCAAATATCCCACCGGGGATCGCCATGGCGGCTATGCCTGCCATTCCGGCAACTTTCAAGAACTCTCTTTTATACATAATATTTAATATTGAAAGGTGAAATGAATCTAGGGAAGTGCCACAAATATTACACCAAGATAGTGCAGGGGATTATTTCATATGATAATTACACTAAATATAATTTAATTTTGAGCAAAATTTAGTGATTTCATACGAAAGTAATAGAATTAATAGATTAATTTGAAATTAATTGCTATTTTACTTTGGTAATTAAGCATTATTAAAATAGTACTTAATCAGTTGAAAAGATGGAACTATTTATCCCGCGTTGCATACCTAAGCAATTGCATTTCTATCCATGTAATTTAAATAAATGCAACTATCTTTGTCATATACCCCAACCTACATATGGGAGGGACTTCGACAACTTTGCAATAAAAAACATCATCCACCGCCCACAGTGATGGTTTGCGAACATTTTAAAGATTAGTGCCAACAACAAAAAATTGAACCTATCTCGATGATTTCGAAAAGCCCTAGCCAGGTATGTTCTTAGCAGTTCACCATTGCATTTTGTACCGCCCCGGCATTCAAGATTATTACCGGTTCAAAGATTTTATGAGCAGGAATGATTTGTCTATCATAAAATATATCAGTTAATTTATTGCATCATAACCAAGCCGAACAGCACATGATTTTTAAAGAACGAGTTCAACAAGAGAAACAACAGCCACAGGAATTTAAACCCGTATTTTTTAGGATACAGGATCCAGAGCAAAAAGCGGCGTTATTGCAATTGGTTAATGACCATCCTCATATAAAAATATATGACGAAATAGATTCCCAGCTAAGGGAGTTGATGAAAATCACCCATCCTACGCGCCCCTTATCAGATCAAGAAACAAGGGAGGCCATCCAAAAACACCTTGGCAGTACCTCCCGGGAAGAATACGGGGTTTGGGTTTATTTCCCCTGGTTGCATAAAGTAGTTCATATAGTAGATGAGGATGAATATATCCACCTCCGGACTTCCCGTAATATGCATAAGATTACCGCCGAAGAACGGGATATTCTAAAAACAAAAAAAATTGGCGTCATCGGCCTCTCCGTCGGACAAAGCATTGCCCTTACACTCGTTATGGAAAGGTTATGCGGTGAAATTCGATTATCCGATTTCGATGCATTAGAGTTAACCAACATGAACCGCATCCGCGCAGGGGTGCACAACCTAGGTTTACCAAAGGTTATCATCGCCGCGAGGGAAATAGCGGAAATTGATCCTTTCATAAAAGTTACTTGCTACCCCGGTGGAGCTACCGAAGAAAATTTAGATGATTTTTTCAGCAAAGACGGCCAAATTGATATATTAGTAGAAGAATGTGATGGAATTGATATTAAAATAATCAGCAGAATTAAGGCAAAAGCACTCGGGATTCCGGTCGTGATGGAAATGAATGATAGGGGTATGCTGGATATCGAAAGGTATGATTTAACCCCCGACTACCCGATGATGCATGGGCTTATACCCGATATTGAACCCGAGAAATTACGCCATTTATCGAATGAAGAGAAGGTACCAATCTTGGGGCCCATGGTTGACATGCATAATATGAGCCCGCGCATGAAATATTCCCTGGGCGAGATTGGCAAAACTATTACAACCTGGCCGCAACTAGCTTCGTCGGTGGTGTTGGGAGGAGCCATGGTAGCGGATACATGCAGACGCATATTACTTGGTCAATTACAATCTTCCGGTAGGTACTATGTAGATTTCGAAAAACTAATCAATTAACTCGGCCTTACACCACAAAATTCAAGAGCAACCATGAGTGTCACAATAAATGTAAGGGCTTTTGTTGCGCCGGATGATCCAGAAGCATGCATGCGGTTTTATGAAGGACACAGCAAACTGCTCGAAATTTATTACGGTATTGCTAAAATAACCTCGGGAAATGTGGATTGGATTCAACACCGCAATACCATTGTTGTGATCGTTGAAGATGAAACTGGAACCAAAACTTACGGTGGAGCCAGGGTGCAAATGGCAGACGGTGTGTTGCCTTTACCTATCGAAACAGCCATAGGGAAATACGATCCCAAAATTTATGAGTACGTTAGGAAAGGTAGTGCTGAAATTTGCGGCATGTGGAACTCCAAAGAGGTAGCAGGTATGGGCATCGGGAGCCTTATCCTTTGCAGGGTAAGCGTTGCGCTGATGTCACAATTGCCGATCGATAGGGTGCATGTATTATGCGCTCCTATTACTACCCGGATGGGGCGCAGGGTTGGTGCGGAGATCGATACTTCGCTGGGAAACGACGGTACCTTCTATTATCCAAAAGATGATTTCATAGCGACCGCGATGGTAATTCCAGATGTAGATACCGTGAATAATGCCGACCCCAACGAAAGAAACCTGATCCAAGAACTCCGTAAGGATCCTGTTCAAACCAGGACAGAAAGTGGCCCAAAAGGTTCTTATGATGTGAATTATAATTTAAAAATCGATAATTTTAACTATTACGGTTACGATGTTCAACCATAAATCTTGAGAAATTTCGCATAAGTATCATGTTTATACGCTCACTGATCCTTTCCGGCTTTATATTATTGATGACCCTGGGAGCTTCTGCATCTGGTCCAATCATATACCGTGACGGATCAAACCTGATGAAGATTGGAGAGTTTTTACAATTATACGTGGATAAAGAAGGTAAAATGACCATCCACGATATTGAAAATGCTAAATTCTCCCCCTCCACCCAACAAGTGCCTAACCTGGGCATATCACCTTATACCTCCTGGGCAAAATTTACGATCAATAACTTATCAAATAATACCAAGCTACTCATCGAGGTAGAATATCCTACCATCGATGAAATCACCTTTTATCAAAAAGATAGCCTAGGCAGGTATATCACGACCCGTTTAGGTGAATATAAATCCTTTTACCATAGGCCTTATAATCACCAAAACTATATCTTCCCGGTAATGATCGCTCCGGGAAGTTCGCAAGATTTTTTCCTGAAGATTAAAGCCGGCGAGCAGGCGCAATTACCCATCTTCCTCGGTACGGAAACGCAGGTAAATGCCAAGAATGACCAAAGAAATTTCATTTTCGGTATCTATGCAGGGATCATTATCGTGATGGTCTTGTATAATTTCTTTATTGCCATCACGACCAGGGACAGGACATACTTAATTTATGTTTCCTATATTATTTTCGTTGGCCTTACGCAAGCTTCCCAAAATGGGTACACGTTCCGCTTCCTATATCCCAACAATACTTGGTTGGCATTACATGATACGGTCATTATCCCCATTATGAACGGGATTACAGCTGCCCTATTTATACAATCCTTTTTACATACGAAGGAGAGGTACAGAACGGGGCACCGTATTCTCAATATCGTTATCATTGCATACGCATTATGCTTTATACCGACCTTGTTGGATAATTATTTCGTTGCACAAATTTGGGTGCAGCTAGTTGCCATGAGCGGTTCATTGTTAGCCATCTTCGTAAGTTACAAGATCAGTCGCACGGGTTATACCCCCGCATTGTACTTCCTGGTTGCCTGGGGAATATTCCTTTCGAGTGTTTGTATCTTCGTATTAAGGAATTTCAACGTATTACCTTATAACGATTTTACTTATTACGCGCTACAAATAGGTTCTGCAGCCGAGGTTACCTTACTATCATTTGCCCTGGCTAATAAAATTAATATTTACCGTAAAGAAAAAGAGGAATCGCAAGCCACTGCGCTGATGGTATCGCAAGAAAATGAACGCCTCGTTCGCGAACAAAATGCCGTGTTGGAAGCCAAGGTGCAAGAACGTACAGAGGAATTACAAAATAGTAACAAGGAATTAAATAAAACCTTGGTAAGCCTTAAAGAAGCACAAACACAACTCGTAGAATCCGAAAAGATGGCTTCACTCGGTCAATTGACTGCCGGCATAGCCCACGAAATCAACAACCCGATTAACTTCGTAACCTCCAATATCAAACCGCTCAAGCTGGACTTTGCCGATTTAAAATCACTGCTGCATAAATACGATAACCTCAATCCGAGTCAAGGTTTGCAGGAACAGTTAACCGAAATCAATGCCTTCAAGAAGGAAATTGATATCGATTACGTTCATGAAGAAATTGATACGCTCATCAGGGGAATCGAAGACGGCGCCTCCCGTACGGCAGAAATCGTCAAAGGGCTCCGCACTTTTAGCCGCTTGGATGAAAGCGACCTGAAGTCTGTCGATCTCCATGAAGGGATCAACTCAACCTTGGTACTCTTAAGGAATAATATCCCCGGGAATGTTGAAATCATCCGGAACTACGGCGATTTACCGAAAGTGGAATGCTATGCCGGTAAGATGAACCAAGTATTCCTCAATATTATCAACAACGCGGTAAATGCTATCAAGAGCAAACCCGAACAAGGCAACCACGAATCGGTAACGATCACGACGCAACAGGTGGATGATCAGACCGTAAGGATTGGTATCAAGGATACCGGGACCGGTATGACGGAAAAAGTGAAGGAAAAGATATTCGAACCGTTTTTTACAACCAAGGATGTGGGTGAAGGAACCGGGTTGGGATTGTCCATAGTATTCAGTATTATTGAAAAACACCATGGTAGGATACTCGTAGAATCTGCCCCGGGGGAAGGAGCCGAATTTATTATATATTTACCGATAAATATCACGAATCATACGTCCCAATAATTAACCATTCATGAAAAATACTCGAATCCGGATACTGTATATCGATGATGAAATTCATAATTTAAACGCCTTCAAGGCCAGCTTCCGTAGAAATTATGAGATCTACACGGCCCTTTCTGCCCAGGAAGCCAAGCAAGTTTTGAAAGGTGTAGATGTGCATATTATTATAGCGGATCAGAAGATGCCTGTTACAACCGGGGTCGAATTTTTTTATGATATCAAGGATATTCTACCGGATCCTATCCGTATCCTTTTAACAGGTTATACGGATGTGGAAGATATAATCGATGCAATTAATAAAGGCCACATATATTCGTATATCAAGAAACCTTGGGATGAACATGAACTGCACCGTTCCATCAATAATGCGTACGAGATTTACTCGGCCAGGAAGCAATTGAAAGAAAAGGTACTGGAACTTGAAAAGACCAATGACGAGTTAAACCGCTTTATTTATTCGACATCTCACGATTTAAGATCGCCGTTGATGTCGGTTCTTGGCATCATCAACCTCTCCCGTTTGGATCAAACAGTAACTGATCCCATGGGTTACATGGACATGATTGAAAGTTGTGTTGTCAAATTGGATGGATTTATCCAGAAAATTATCGAATATTACAGGAATTCCCGTTTAGACCTAGAATATGAAAAAATCGACTTCAACAACCTGTTCAATGATTGTGTAGATACGTTTAAACATCAAAATACAGCGATAGAATTCAAAGTAAATGTTGAACAACCTTTCGATTTTAAGGGTGACACATTCAGAATTTCCGTAATTTTGAACAACTTGATATCCAACGCCGTAAAGTATCAAAAACCGGGAGCTACGAACCCGCAGGTAAATTTAAGTGCGAAAGTAGAGCCCCACAAGGCCACGATAAAGATCGTGGATAATGGCATTGGAATATTAAGCGAGCATTTAAATAATATATTTAAGATGTTTTTCCGATCGAAAAACAATAATAAACCGGGCAGCGGTATCGGCTTGTATATCGTGAAAGAGGCCCTGACTAAAATTAATGGAACGATAAGTGTAGACTCACAATACGGGGAAGGCACACAATTTGAAATCACCATCCCGAATAGAAATGAATTCGATACCTGATTTACGAGTTGTACTCATTGATGACAACGAGATTGATTTATTATTGCATGAGCGACTGATTGCTTTGCAGCAGATCAGCAGAACCGTTTTGTCATTCAATAGCGCCAACAAGGCATTAGAATATCTTTCGAGCAATGTTACACTGCCGCAAATCCCCCCTACGGTAATACTTTTAGATATACAGATGCCGGAAATGGATGGGTTCGACTTTTTAAAATCATTCGATTCTTATCCCACCAAAATCAAATCGCAATGTTATATCATCATGGTTTCCTCGTCATTAGATTTTGGAGATATTAACAAAACGAACGCGAACCCATTAGTCATACGACTACTAAAAAAACCGTTACAACCCAAGGAGTTAAAGGAGGTTATCGAAGGAATTTTCAAAGAATAGG
>Ga0164243_10013480_pt1 | contig 11500 bp, 10 predicted proteins | sample OricompcompostOP_FD_108781 | JGI IMG/M metagenome (GOLD analysis project Ga0164243, IMG submission 108781) | Organic Plus compost microbial communities from Emeryville, California, USA - Original compost - Organic plus compost (OP) | ecosystem: Engineered > Solid waste > Mixed feedstock >... | reverse complement strand
GGCGTTTCGACCTCGACGGGTGGCGTTTCGACCTCGACGGGCGGGGTCAGCACCTCAACGGGGGGCGTTTCGACCTCTTCGTCGTCGAGCAGCAGCTCGTCGTCGAGCTCGTCCTCTTCCTCCTCGTCCTCGTCGAGTTCCTCTTCATCGGGCGGCAGCAGCTCGCACGGCCACGGTAGCTCAAGCTGGGGTGGAAGCTCGAGCTGGGGCGGCAGCTCTTCGCACGGCGGCTCCTCGTCGCACGGCGGCAGCTCGTCCCACGGCGGCTCGTCATCCTCCTCGGGCGGGTCGAGCAGCAGTTCCTCCTCGAGCTCCTCATCTTCGTCGTCGTCTTCATCGTCGAGCTCGACCTCGTCGGGTGCAACTGGCGGCAGCAGCAGCTTCGGTGCGAGCACGAGCAGCTCGTCCTCGTCGTCGAGCAGCAGCTCGTCTTCGAGTTCCTCGTCTTCCTCATCCTCGTCGTCGAGCTCGGGCGGCAGCAGCGGCGGCTCGTCGGGCGATCCGACCCCGGTGCCCGCTCCGCCGATGATGCTCCTCTTCGGCGCCGCCGCTGCCGCGCTCGTCGTGCGCCGCCGCACGGCGAACCGCAACAGCGCGAAAAGCAAGGCCGCATAAGATGTGCTGACGGCCCGGTGGGGGGCATGGGGCCGTCAATCGAGGGTCGCTCTACGGAGCGGCCCTTTTTTCATGCCTCTGGCTTGATCCTCGCGGCCGCGACGCGCTGAAGCAGAGGGCCCAATGCCGCCGGCGGGGCAGAGAGGCGCCGCCCCATTGTCATCGCCCATCGCTCGGCGTTTCGCGCTGCGAGCTTCCACCGCTCAGCGAGCGCGGAACAGCAACGTCGCGCTTGCACCGCCCGCCCCGCACCGCCATAGCGCGGCCATGCACGATATCCGCCTGATCCGGGAAAACCCCGAAGCGTTCGACGCCGGCCTCGCCCGCCGCGGGCTCGGCCCTTTGTCTACCGAAATTCTGGCCGCCGATGCCTCGCTCCGCGCGCTGCAGACCGAAATGCAGGCCGCGCTTGCACGGCGCAATGAAGCATCAAAGGCGATTGGTCAGGCGATGGCGAAGGGCGACAAGAAGAGCGCCGAGGCGCTGAAGGCCGAAGTCGCAGCCCTCAAACAGCGGCTTCCTGAACAGGAAGCCGCCGAGCGCGAGCAGCTCGCCGCGCTGCAGGATAGCCTGGCCGCGCTCCCCAACCTGCCTGCGCCCGACGTGCCCCAAGGGGAGGATGAGGAAAGCAATGTCGAGATTTCGCGCTGGGGCACACCGCGGAGCTTCGACTTTCAGCCCAGGGAACATGCCGATTTTGCCCCCGCGCTCGGGCTCGACTTCGAAACCGCTGCAAAAATGTCGGGAGCCCGCTTCGCCTTTCTCAAAGGTCCGATGGCAAGGCTCGAACGCGCGCTCGGCCAGTTCATGCTCGACAAGCAGACCAACGAGGCAGGCTACAGCGAGTGCGCGACCCCGCTTCTCGTCCGCGACGACGCAGCGTTCGGGACTGCGCAGCTCCCCAAGTTCCGCGAGGACCTGTTCCAGACCACCGATGGAATGTGGCTGATCTCGACCTCCGAGATGAGTCTCACCAATGCGGTGCGCGAGGAAATATTGGCGGAAACCGATTTGCCGATTCGCATGACCGGCCTCACCCCCTGCTTCCGGTCGGAGGCCGGGGCCGCAGGCCGCGACACGCGGGGCTATATCCGCCAGCATCAGTTCTGGAAGGTCGAACTGGTCTCCATCGTCCGCCCCGAGGACAGCGACGCCGAACTTGAGCGCAAGACCCGGGCGGCCGAGGCGATCCTTGAGGCGCTCGAACTTCCCTATCGCAAGATGCTGCTTTGCGCGGGCGACATGGGCTTTGCTGCGCGCAAGACCTACGATCTTGAAGTGTGGCTGCCGGGACAGAACAGCTACCGCGAGATTTCAAGCTGCTCGAACTGCGGCGATTTTCAAGCGCGGCGCATGAACGCTCGCTTCCGCCGCGAGGGCGCCAAGGGCACCGAGTTCGTCCATACGCTCAATGGCTCGGGACTCGCCGTTGGGCGCACCCTCGTCGCGATCCTCGAAAACTACCAGCAAGCCGACGGCAGCGTCGACATTCCCGAGGCGCTTCTCCCCTATATGGGCGGGATTACGCGGCTGACGCCCTGACCCCTACCGCCTGCTTTGGCTCAACCGTGTGATAAGCGGGGCAAGTTCGAGGAGAGCGGGGCGGCCCACAGCGAATAGAAAGAGACTATCGTGCGCATCCTTCTCACCAACGACGACGGTTATCACGCCCCCGGTTTCGCGGTGCTCGAAGCGATCGCACGCCAGCTCAGCGACGATATCTGGGTCTGCGCACCTGCCGAGGAACAGTCGGGCGCGGGCCATTCGCTCACGCTCTCGCAGCCTGTGCGCGTTCGCCAACATGGCGAGCGGCGCTGGTCGTGCACCGGCACCCCCACCGATTCGGTGATGATCGCGATCGGCAAACTGATGCCCGAACGCCCCGACCTCGTCCTCTCCGGCGTCAACCGCGGCGCCAACCTCGGTGACGATGTCACTTACTCGGGCACAGTCTCGGCGGCGATCGAGGGCGCACTTGCAGGGATTCCCGCCATTGCCTTGAGCCAGGTTTATGCGCGCGAGGGCATGGGCGACACGGTGCCGTTCGGCGCGGCAGAAGCATGGGGCGCGAAGGTGCTCGCGCCGTTGCTCAAGGCGCCCATGACCCCGCGCACCCTCATCAACATCAACTTCCCCGCCCTCCCCGCCGACGCGGTGCGCGGCATCCGTGTAACGCGGCAGGGCTTCCACGATTACGGCCGCGGCTCGATCGTCGAGGGCACCGACCCGCGCGGCTACACCTACTACTGGTTCGGCCTCCACGGCATCGAACATTCGCTGGGGCACGACAGCGATCTTGAGGCGATCGACGATGGCTATGTCTCGGTGACGCCGCTCCAGCTCGACCTCACCCACGACGCCTCGCTCGCCGCGTTGCGCAGCGCGTATGAAAGTTAGGGTCAGGGGCGGGGTCGCCGGCCAGGGGCGCCCCCCATATTCCCCGTGTCGCCCATAGGCCGGACCCGCAAAAGGCGCTGGAGGGGCGAGAGAAGTGCTGACAGGCCTGGACCCACCGCGGGCCCTGGCCGTGGGCACCTTGCGCCGCAGCGGCGAGGATCATTTCTCCTCGTCGATCGAAAGCAGTTGACCCGGCGAAGCGACTGCCCCCACCATGGCGCGCGATGGCAAGGCGATTGAGCAAAAGCGTCCAGCGGCAATTCGATGTGCTGCGCCGCGCGACGCGCTGGCCAGTGTGGGCCGACCTCGCGACGCGGCTCGGCGTCGCCTTTTTGCTGATCGGCATCGTCGTTCTCGTCCACTGGAGCGACCGCGAGGGGCTTCAGGACCTTTACGACGGTGATGTCAGCTTCCTTGACGTCGTCTATTTCACGATGATCTCGGTGACGACGACAGGTTTTGGGGACATCACCCCCGTGTCCGACCGTTCGCGGCTGATGGAAGCTGTGATCGTGACGCCGATCCGCATCGCCGTGCTCTTCATCTTCATCGGCACCGCCTATCAATTCGTCCTCAAACGCACATGGGAAAAATGGCGCATGGCCCGCATCCAGGCAAAGCTCACCGACCATATCGTCGTCCTCGGCTTCGGCGTCAGCGGCAGCGAAGCGGTCAAGGAACTCATCGCGCGCGGAACCGACCCCGCGAGGATCGTCGTCATCGACCAGGCGCGCGGGCGGATCAATGCCGCCGAGCATCTGGGCTGCAACGTGCTCGAGGGCGACGCCTCGAACGACGATACACTGATCCATATCCGCATTGCACAGGCGCGCTCGGTGCTCGTGTCCGCGGGCCGCGACGACACGTCGATCCTCATAGTCCTCACGGTCCGGCATCTCTCGCCGAATGTCCCGATCAGTGTCGTGATTCGCGCACAGGACAATGAGCTGCTGGCACGCCAGGCGGGCGCAAATAACGTCATCAACCCGGTCAGCTTTACCGGCCTGCTGCTCGCCGGATCGGCCGAGGGGGCGCATGTGGCCGACTATATGGCCGACCTCGCGGGCATCGCGGGGCGCGTTCAGCTCGTTGAGCGGCCAGTCAGCGACGAAGAGGTCGGACGCAGCCTCGAGCAGCTTGTCACCGGCGGCCGCGGTCTTCGCATCTACCGCGACGGCAAACCCTATGGCTTTTGGGAAGACGAGGCAAAGCGGCTCCAGGCGGGCGACCATGTCGTCGAAGTCGTGCGCTGCACCCCCCGCGAGGCTACGCCCTGAAATCCCGGCGCTAGTCCTGCCAGAACAGCCAGGCAGCCCAGAGCCATCCGGCAATCAGCAGCGCGCCTCCCACCGGCGTGACGGCCCCCAGCCACCGCGGCCCGCCGAGCGCCATCACATAGAGGGTGGCAGCGAACAGTGCGGAGCCGGCAAGCAGCACGATCGCCGGTCCGCGCGCATTGGCCATGATCGCGAGCACCGCAACCGCGTGAAGCAACTGATAGAGACCGCCGGTGCGCAGCCAGTCGGCCTCCTGTTCGCCCGAGGCACCATGCGCACCAAAGGCCCCCGCCGCCACGGCCAGCGCCGCGGAAATTGCTGCCAACATGCCCAGCATCGTGTCTAACCCTCTCTTTCGTAGATCTCCGCTCCTGCATGCCGCCGCGCGCCGTGCGTGACAAGCGCTGCAAAATCGACTAAGGGCGCGCCCAATCATGACAACCAAGACTCTTCCCGCCCAGCCGAAAGTCGGCATGGTGTCGCTCGGCTGCCCGAAGGCGCTGGTCGACAGCGAACGCATTTTGACCAAGCTGCGCTCCGATGGTTACGGCCTTTCGCCCGACTATGCCGGCGCCGACGTCGTGCTGGTCAATACCTGCGGCTTCCTCGATTCGGCGAAGGAAGAAAGCCTCGAGGCGATCGGCGAGGCGATGGCAGAGAATGGCCGCGTCATCGTTACCGGCTGCATGGGCAATGAGGCCGAGGCGATCCGTGCGCGCTTCCCGAAGGTGCTCGCGGTCACCGGCGCGCATCAATATGAGCAGGTCGTTGATGCAGTTCACGAAGCCGCGCCGCCGACGCAGGGCCCCTTCGTCGATCTGGTGCCCGAGGGCGGACTTAAGCTCACGCCCCGGCATTACAGCTATCTGAAAATCAGCGAGGGCTGCAACCACAGCTGCGCCTTCTGCATCATCCCCGATCTTCGTGGAAAGCTGGTGTCGCGCCGCGTCGATGCGGTGCTGCGCGAGGCTGAAAAGCTTGTGGCGGCCGGAACGCGCGAACTCTTGGTCATCAGCCAGGACACCTCGGCTTATGGCGTCGACTTAAAGCACGAAAGCCGCCAGTGGCACGGCGCCGAGGTTCGCGCCCACATGACCGATCTTGCGCGGCACCTTGGAGAGCTCCGGACGTCGGAAGGCCGTGCCCCTTGGGTTCGCCTCCACTATGTCTACCCCTACCCCCACGTCGATGCAGTGATCCCGCTGATGGCCGAGGGCCTGCTCACCCCCTACCTCGATATCCCGTTCCAGCACGCGAGCCCCCGGGTGCTGAAGGCAATGAAGCGCCCTGCCAATGAAGCCAAGGTGCTTGAACGGTTGAAAAGCTGGCGCGCCATCGCCCCCGACCTCGCGATCCGCTCGAGCTTCGTCGTGGGCTTCCCCGGAGAGACCGAGGAGGATTTCCAATATCTTCTCGATTGGCTCGACGAAGCGCAGCTCGACCGAGTCGGCGCCTTCCGCTTCGAGCCGGTCGCGGGCGCACAGGCGAACGCCCTGCCCGACCCGGTACCTGAGGCGGTCAAGGAAGAGCGCTATCAGCGCATCATGGAAAAGACCGCCGCGATCAGCGCCGCCAAGCTCCAGGCCAAGATCGGCCGGACCCTGCCCGTGATCATCGACGAGGTAGGCGAGGCTGACGAAGATGGCAGTATCGGCGCCACCGGCCGCAGCCAGGCCGATGCGCCGGAGATCGACGGCCATGTCTACCTTCGCGACGTTGCAGAGACGCTGAAGGCCGGCGATATCGTCGACGTCGAGATCGAGGACGCCGATGAGCATGATCTGTTCGGGGTGGTCGCGGCGTAAAGCGCCTGCCCGTCAGAAAAGGCGCGTCAACGAGTAGAAGAGCGCGGCGACGACTGCACTTGCGGGAATGGTGATGAACCAGGCCGCGACGACGTTCCCCGCGACGCCCCAGCGCACCGCGCTTGCGCGCCGCGCGACGCCCGCGCCGATGATGCTGCCGGTGATCGTATGCGTCGTCGAGACGGGAATACCGAGCAAGCTCGCGGTGAATACCATGATCGAGCCACCGGTCGACGCAGCGAAGCCCTGATGGTGCGACAGCTTCGTGATGCGTCCCCCCATCGTCTCGATGATCTTCCATCCGCCCGACAGCGTGCCGAAGGCGATCGCGATGTAGCAGCAAAAGGCGACCCAATGCGGCACATGGAATTCGCCCGTCATATAGCCGGTCGAATAAAGAAGTACCGCGATGATCCCCATCGTTTTCTGCGCATCGTTGAGCCCGTGGCTGAGCGAGTAGGCGGCCGAGGAGAAAAGGTGCAGCGTCCGAAAGCTGCGCTCGGCGAATTTCGCGGTCACGCCCCGCAGCGCCCAACTGCTGGCCAGCATGACCAGCATCGACAGCAGCATCCCCAGCATGGGCGACAGGAAGATCGCAATGACGGTCTTGTTCAGCCCCGCCCACTGGATGCCCTCGAACCCCGCGTGCGCGACGCCCGCGCCGACCACGCCGCCGACCAGCGCGTGGCTCGAAGATGAGGGAATGCCCTTCAGCCAGGTGACTATGTTCCAGAACATCGCGCCGACCAGCGCGCCAAACACGACCGCAGGGGTCACCAGATCCTTGTCGATCAGTCCAGCACCAATGGTCTCGGCGACCTTGTGCAGCGCAGGGAATGCGAGACTGAGGAAATAGGCGGCGAAATTGAAGAAAGCCGCGAACAGCACTGCCTGGACCGGCCGCAGCAGCCGCGTCGCAACGACCGTCGCGATGCTGTTCGCCGCGTCGTGCAGTCCATTGAGGAAGTCAAACGCCAACGCCAGCACGACGAGGCCAGCGAGAAGGGGAAATGCCAGTTCGTGCATGGTAAGCGCCCCGCCTTAGGCGTGATCGATGACCAGGCCGTCGATTTCGTTCGCGACGTCCTCGAACCGGTCCACGACGCGCTCGAGGTGGCTGTAGAGTTCGCGTGCGATCATGAAATGGACCGTATTCGTCTCGCCATGTTCGCGGAACAGGCGCTTCAATCCGGCGGCGTGGATCTCGTCGGCATGACCCTCCATGCGCACCAGTCGTTCGGTAAGTTCGTGGAGGCGCGCGCCGTTCGCCGAAATATTGCGGAGCAGCGGCAGTGCTTCGACGGTCAGCCGCGCAGCGTCGACGATGATCCCCGCAATGTCGCGCATCTCGGGGTAGAATTCGCGCACATCGTAAAGATCGACTGCGCCCGCGGTTTTCTGCATCTCGTCGATCGCGTCGTCCATGGAGGCGATCAGGTCGGTGATCGCGCTGCGGTCGAACGGGGTGAGGAAGGTGCGGCGCACGGTCTGCAGCACCTCGCGCGTGATCGCGTCGGCGTCATGTTCACGCTCGACGATCTCCTGGATATGGTCTGCCATGCCCTCGCCGCCCTGCAGCAACCGTGCGAGCGCCTCCGCCCCCGCCGCGAGCGTCGCTGCATGGCTTTCGAAAAGATCGAAGAAATTGCCCTGCTTGGGAAGCAGGCGCTGAAACCAGGCGAACATTTGGCTAACCCCCGTTTTCTCGGCAATATTTACGACGACGCCGCTGCTGCGGGCTACGGCGCGAAAGCCCGTGTCGCCGAACGAGCGGATCAGCGCCTGCAGATCGGCCTCATCGACCACCTTTGCCGCCTCGTCGAATGCGAACCAGCGCCGCTCGCGCTCATTCTGTTCTTTCCACTCGCCGAGTTCCCGGGTTACGGCAAGCGGAAAGACCTCGACGTCGAGCATGACCGACGCACCGTTGGGGCGCCGCTTGCGATATTGATAGCTGCCGATCGGAGTCGGACAAACGGCGCCGATCACGCCCGCCTCCTCCTCGGCTTCGATTGCGGCCGACGCGTGGCGGGGCAAGCCGTTGAGCGGGTTGCCCTTGGGAATCACCCACCGCCCGGTGCCGCGCGATGTGATCAGCAGAATTTCGGTCGGCCCATCCATTCCGGGACCGCCGAAACGATAGGGAAGGACGGCTATCTGACGCATTCGAAAGCCCTCCCTTTCCTGGCAGCGGCTGGTGATGGCAAGTTGGGGACGCCCCTATGACAATATCGCCTCAGCGGCAATGGCCGCGCTGGATCCGCCCCCGCTTTCCGTAAACGTCAATTCGATTGCAAATTGCAACGCTATGCGTAAGCTGCGTGCCTGAAACCGAGAGCCCGAACACGGGCCCGCGCCATATTCGCTGGAATGGACGGGAGACAAGATGATGGCAAGCACGGCGACGATGCAACGCCCCGCGGGCACAAAGGCTGCTCCGGTTGATCAGGATGTGCTGATCGTCGGCGCAGGCATTTCGGGCATCGGCATGGCGGTGCATCTCCAGATGAACTGTCCCGACCGCAGCTTCGGCCTCGTCGAGCGCCGCGCCAATCTGGGCGGCACCTGGGATCTGTTTCGCTATCCCGGCATCCGTTCGGACAGCGACATGCACACGCTCGGTTTCGTCTTCGAACCCTGGAAACATGAAAAGTCGATCGCCGACGGGCCCGCGATCCTCGAGTATCTGAACCGTATCGTCGATGAACGCCGCATTCGCGAACGCATCCGTTTCAACCGCAAGGTCGTCGGTGCCGACTGGAGCAGCACGGATGCTCGCTGGACGGTGACGATGGAGGATGAGGCCGGGCAGACCTCGACGACGACGGCGCGCTGGCTCTATCTTGGCTCGGGCTATTACGACTATGACGAGCCCTACGACGCCCATTTCCCTGGCCGCGAGGATTTTGAGGGGCAGATCGTCCATCCCCAATTCTGGCCAGAGAATTTCGACTATTCGGGCAAGAAGGTAGTCGTCATCGGGTCGGGTGCGACCGCGGTTACCATTGTCCCGTCGATGACCGAGAACGGCGACGGCAAGGGCGCCGCGCATGTCACGATGCTTCAGCGCACCCCAACCTGGTATTTCATCCGTCCGGCGAAGGACGGGCTTGCAAATTTTCTCAGAAAAATTCTTCCCGAGAAGCTTGCCTACAAGATCACGCGCTTCAAGAATGTGCGGCTGCAGGACCTCGCCTTTCGACGCGCGCGGGAAAAGCCCGAGAAGGTGCGCGAGTTCCTGACCAAGAAGCTGAAGGCCGCCCTTGGCGACCGTTACGACGAAAAGGCGTTCACTCCGCCCTACAACCCTTGGGAACAGCGGCTTTGCCTTGTCCCCGACGCCGATTTCTTCGAGGCAATGAAAGCCGGCAAGGCATCGGTCGTGACCGACCATATCGAGCGCTTCGACAAGACCGGCATCCAACTCAAATCGGGCGGGCACCTTGACGCCGACATCATCATTACCGCGACCGGGCTCAAGCTCGCGGTGGCTGGCAAGATTCCGGTGCGCGTCGACGGCGATCTGGTCGATTGGAGCCAGCATTTCTATTACAAGGCGTGCATGTTCTCGAACGTGCCGAATTTTGCGGTCGTGTTCGGCTATCTCAATGCCTCCTGGACGCTGCGCGCCGACATTGTGGCTGAATATGTCTGCCGCGTTCTCAACCATATGCGCGACACCGGGTCCGAGGTGGCAACGCCGGTGCTCGCTGATCCCTCCAGCCTGACCGAGGAGAATATCTTCGATTTCTCCTCAGGCTATATCCAGCGCTCGCTGCATATCATGCCCAAGAATGCGGACAAGTTGCCGTGGCGGCTCAACCAGAACTATGTCCAGGACCGCATCGATATGCGTACCGGCGCGATCGACGACGGTATCCTTACATTCAGCCGCGCCAGACTCCCGCAGGCGCATCCGGCGGCGCCGGAACTGGAAGCGGCGGAGTAAGCGCGCCGCGGCGCCATCGATAGCGTATCGGGGCGCTCACCCCTGGCTGGCAAGGACAATCAATCAGTCGACGTGCTCGGGCTTGCCCTTGCGCGAGCCCTTCGCGAAATCCTCAAGCTGCTTTTCGCTCATGCTGTCGGCCATTTCGCGCGAGGCTCCCTTGAGCTTGGATTTGGGCGTATCGCCGCGCTTGGCGCTCAGCGCCGCGCCCGCGGCTTTTTGCTGGGCTTTGGACTTGGCTGGCATATCTCGTCTCCTGCCTGCCCCCCGCTAGCCATTAACGATCGTCCCGCCGTTGGGATGCAGCACCTGACCCGACATATAGCTGCTGTCGTCGCAGGCCAGGAACAGGAAGGCCGGCGCGACTTCATTGGGCTCGCCCGGCCGTTTCATGGGCGTGCTTTCGCCAAAATGCTCAACCTTGTCGGCCGGAGCGCCGCCCCGCGGGTTGAGCGGCGTCCAGATCGGCCCCGGAGCGACCGCATTGACGCGAATGCCCTTCTCCACGAGGTTTTCGCTCAAGGACCGGGTAAAGGCAGTGATCGCGCCCTTGGTTGCGCTGTAATCGAGCAGCCCCTTTGATCCCTGGTACATGGTAACACTCGTGCAATTGACGATAGCCGCCCCCTTTGAAAGGTGGGGCAGCACCGCCTGCACCAGGTAGAACATGCCGAAGATGTTGGTCGCAAACGTGCGCTGGAGCTGGTCGGGGGCGATATCGCGTATGTCTTCGGCGGGGTGCTGTTCGCCAGCATTATTGACAAGCGCGTCGATCCGGCCGAACGCCTTGACCGTCTGGGCGACGATCTTTTCCCCTGCCGCGACCTTTCCGACGTCAGCCTTGATGGTGATGGCGCGGCGCCCTTCATCGCGAACCATTGCAGCCGTGTCGTCAGCATCCGCCTTGTTGTCGAGATAAACGATCGCAACATCCGCCCCCTCGCGCGCGAAGAGCGCGCAGACAGCGCGGCCGATGCCGCTATCGCCGCCCGTGATGATCGCAACTTTCCCTTCAAGGCGTCCCGAGCCGGGGTAGCGCGGCCCCCATTGAGGTGCTCGCGTGAGATCGGCTTCGCGATCCGTCGGCGGCTTCGCGATGGATTTGGTCCGGCCGACCTCCTTCGCGAGTTTCGCGGCAGCGCGCTTCTTGCCCTCTTTCTCCTTCCGCGTTTCCCCGATCTTCCCCGCCTTGGATTGCTTGACCATTTCGTCTCTCCTCAGCTTGTGGGCCGGAAACTGCGCGCATATTCTACCTTCACCGCGTTCACGATCGCCTCGGACATCGGCAAGTTGATCTTGTAGCTCCCTTCCGCATAGGGGCCGATCTCATAAGGCGCGATCGCGATGGTGAGGCGGTCGAGATATTTGCCGTCCGATGAGCCCAGCCAGACCGTCTGTGCCGACGCCGAGGGGCATTTGCCGAACGGACTGTCGGGATCGCGCGACCAGCTTATGCC
>Ga0164243_10013479_pt1 | contig 11500 bp, 8 predicted proteins | sample OricompcompostOP_FD_108781 | JGI IMG/M metagenome (GOLD analysis project Ga0164243, IMG submission 108781) | Organic Plus compost microbial communities from Emeryville, California, USA - Original compost - Organic plus compost (OP) | ecosystem: Engineered > Solid waste > Mixed feedstock >... | reverse complement strand
GATCGCCACGGCGCGGGCCTTGATGGTGATCCCCCGTTCACGCTCAAGGTCCATGTCGTCGAGCAACTGCTCGCGGAACTCGCGGAGGGTGATCGCGCCGGACTGGAGCAGAAGCTGGTCGGCGAGCGTGCTCTTGCCGTGGTCGATGTGGGCGACGATCGAGAAGTTTCGGATGTACTTCGGGTCAAAGGCCATAGAGCAAGTCCAGGTCCACGAGGGGAAAGTCCTGCGGCCGTCACGCGGGTCGTCGGAGTCTCGGGGGGCGGGAGCCCGGGCTCGGTAGACCGGCCGGCCTCGGGCGAGACGTGGCCCGGAAGCGGAACGGCTTGGCCGACCGCCCCGGACCCCACGCACCTCAGATCGTCGCCGTCGGTCCGCGGGCACGGTCGGCCGCTTTCGTGAGCCGTACTCATTTTAGATTGTACCGGGACGATCGGCCGACGTTAAGCGGAACCTCCCGCGGAGGCGAAGTCCGATGGGGTTGGGGCACGAGAACCTTGGCGACCGGACGGCGGCGAGGCGATAATGCCCCGAAACCGCCCCGTTGCGCCCCCCCGGTTCTGTCGGCAGACCCCAGAAAGGCGTCCCCCATGAAATGCGTCTCGGCCCTGTCCACGGAGAGCGACACGGAATCGGCCTGGGCCGACGTGGCCGGCCGGGTGGCCGACGGGCTGTCGGGGCAACCGGCCGACCTGGCCGTCGTCTTTATTTCCGCGGACCACGCGGGCGCGCTCGAAACGATCGGCCGGGACGTCCGGGCCCGGGGGATCGCCCGGCACGTCATCGGCTGTACCGCGGAGTCGGTCGTCGGCGAGGGGCGCGAAGTCGAAGGGTCGTCGGCGCTGAGCCTCTGGGCGGTAAGCCTGCCCGGGGTCGAACTGGCCACGAAGCGCCTGACGTTCGACGACGGGCAACTCCACGGGCTCTCGGCCGAAGGCACCCCCGCCGACCGGCCCGAGACCCTGCTCGTCCTCGGAGACCCGTTCACGTTCCCGGCGGAGGACGTTCTCAAACGCCTGAACGAAACAGCGCCGGGGCTTAAGATCGTCGGCGGGATGGCCAGTGCCAGCCACGTGCCCCGCGGGAACCGGTTGCTCGTCGACGACGCGGTTTTTCAGGACGGCGCGGTCGCCTGCTCTTTGACCGGACCGGTCGCCTTGCGGACGGTGGTCAGCCAGGGCTGCCGGCCGATCGGCCGCCCCTTGGTCGTCACCCGGGCCGAGCGGAATGTGATCCGTGAACTCGGGGGCAAGCCGGCGCTGGAGGTCCTCCGGGAGATCTTCGACGGACTCACCCCCGACGACCAGGAGCGGGTCCGGCAAGGTCTCCACATCGGCCGCGTGATCAGCGAATACCAGGACGCGTTCCGCCAGGGCGACTTCCTGATCCGCAACGTCCTCGGGACCGACGACGCGGGCGGGATCGCGGTCTCCGACCTGATCCGCGCCGGGCGGACGGTCCAGTTCCACGTCCGCGACGCCGATTCGGCCGACGAAGACTTGCGCGGGCTGCTCGAAACCGAGCGACTCGCGCGCCCGACGGCCCGGGTCCACGGAGCCTTGCTTTTCAGTTGCAACGGCCGCGGAACTCGGCTCTTCCCGGGGCCGAACCACGACGTCGAAGCCCTCCATCGCGCCTTCGGCGCGGTCCCCGTCGCCGGCTTCTTCGCGATGGGGGAACTCGGCCCGGTCGGCGGACAGAACTTCGTCCACGGCTATACGGCCAGTATCGTCTTATTCGAAGAGGCCGAAGGGGCGACGGCCTGACGGGTCAAACACGCCACGTTCGGTCTCGTGGCACGCGAACGCACCGAGGGAGGCGCGATGTCCGCACGCCCGGCCTGGCTCGACGAAGTGCGCCGACCGCCGCCGTCGGTGCCCGCATCGGCGGACCGCCCCGCCCCGCTCCTTTTTGACGACGAGCACCGCCCGATCATGACGCCGCCGGCGTGGCAACAGCGCCGGAAGGAACTCGCCCAACGCTGGCAGGATTTCCTCGGGACGATCCGGGCCCCCAGGGCCGTCGGCCGGGTCGAAACCCTGGAGGAAGACCGGCGCGACGGGGTCGTCCGCCGCCTGATCCGCTACGAGGCGGAACCCGGCTTGCCGGTGGAGGCGTACTGGCTCGCCCCCGCAGACGAGGCCCCGCCGGGGGGTCGGCCGGGGGCCGTCGTGTTCCATTCGACGACCGACGAGACGATCCGCCAACCGGCGGGGTTGGCCGGGCCGGACGACAAGCACATCGGCCTCCACCTGGCCCGCAAGGGCTATGCGGTGCTCTGTCCGCGCTGTTTCCTCTGGCAGTACTCGCAGGAGGGGAAGATCGCGGACGCGGTGGACTGGCTACGGCGGCGACACCCGGGCGTAACCGGGATGGCCAAGATGCTGTTCGACGCGACCCGGGCGGTCGACCTCCTCGTCAGCCGGCCCGAGGTCGACGCGCGGCGGGTCGGGGCGATCGGACATTCGCTGGGGGGCAAGGAAGTCCTGTACCTCGCCGCGTTCGACCCGCGCGTCCGCGCGGCCGTTTCGAGCGAAGGGGGGATCGGCATCTCCTACTCGAACTGGGACGCCCCCTGGTATCTCGGCGAGGCGGTCCGCCGCCCCGGTTTCGCGCTCGACCACGGGCAGGTTTTAGCGTTGGCTGCGCCGCGGGCGTTCCTCCTCGTCGGGGGCGACTCGGCCGACGGGGACGTCAGTTGGCCGTACGTCGAAACCGCCCTCCCCGTCTGGTCGCTCCTGGGCGCCCCGGACGGTGTCGGCCTCGATAACCACAAAAAGGGCCACGCGTTCCCGCCGTCCGCGCGGGAGCACTCGGCCGCCTGGCTCGATTGGTTCTTACGGGCCTGAAAAATCGATCGGGGGACCAACGCAACAGGCCCGACCGGTTGGTCGGGCCCGCGTGGCGTTCGGTGGTCGAGTACCGGTCGGCGTTACGCCGAAGCGCCGAGGCGCGTGCGGCGGGCGTAGCCGAGGCCCAGGAAGGCCAGGCCGAGGCCGCCGGAAATCAAGGCAGCCGGCTCGGGAACGGGGTTCGGGGAGAGGGGCCCCGGGACCGGGACGTACGCGTCGCCGCGGGTGTCGATGTTGGAGTTCGTCGAGGCGTTGTACGAGATCCCGACGAAGTCTTTCTTGAAGTTGGTGTCGATCTGGCCGTAGTTCGAGAAGATCGAGAACGTCCCGAGGGTCCCGCCGGCGGTCAGGTTCGGGCCGTGGTAGGTGAAGGTCACGTTCGCGACGCCCGGGTCGTCGCCGTGTTGCAGGATGACGCTCGGGGGGAAGAGGGCGTTCGTGTTCGAGGACGAGACCGACCACCCCGCCGGGAGGATCGCCGCCTGGCTCGACTGGTAGCCGAGGAAGTCGTTGATCCGGACGAAGTCGCCGTCGACGATCCACTCGCTGGCGTTCTGGGGGATCGAGACGGTGTAGTCGTAGCGGTACAACCCGCCGCCGACGTCGACCGGGGCGTTCCCTTCCAGAACGACCTGATACGAGGCCCGGGCCTCCGTACCGCCGGCGGCCAAGAGGCCGAGGCCGGTGAGGGCCGCTGTGAGGGCAAACGTCGCGTTTCGAATCATTGCCGTGCTCCTTGCTCGTGGGGCCGAACCCGACCGTCCCTGCTCAACGTCCCGCCCGACTCGGCCGTTCCTTCCGGCCTGCCGGTCCCGTCGATCACGTGTCCGTTCCGTGCGTTAACGACGGTTCCACCCCGCTGCGGCCGCGCGCCGCGGATCGGGGCGATCGTGATTTTTCACTCGGGCTGAGTTGTGGATATCAACGAGGGTGTGTTCATTGGGACGCCCGTTCCATGCGTCTTCGCACCATCCGTAGTTCAAAAGAGAGAAAGGGGGGTTCGGGTTGAGGGCCGTGTGGCGCGGGCCCCATCGGGTGCCGCACACACCGTCCCGGCAGTGGCCCACGTCGGTAAGCTAACGCCGGCCCTGCCGTCGCCCGAGCGCTTGGCAGAATAGAAATCGCTCGGCGACCTGTCAATAACGAACGACTATTCTTTACAAAAATCATTGGGACCGCCGACTCCGCCGCCGGGCCGGCTTCACCGGGCCGACGCCCTTCTCAATCACGCCCCCAGGGCGAGACCGGGCGGAACCGCCGGAGTTCCAGCCAACGCGCGGCGGCCGAAACGGCGAGTGCGACGGACGTGAGCACGACGACCGTCGAGTCGTTCCGCGGCGAACGGGCAAAGATCCCGACCGATAAGATCGCCAGCGCCGTGAGGAACGCCAGGACCTGAATCGCCTTCAGACACGGCCGGGAGGTGAAGGCCGTGCGGCCCGAGGTCAGGCCCCAGAGGGCCAGGCCGAAGGCCGCCGTCGCGCCCCCCCCGAGCATGAGCAGCGGCGGCGAACCGTTCCCCAAAGGTGACGGCGAAGGGGATGGCGTTCGGGACCGCAGGATCAAGCCGCCTAAAAAGAGGACGAGGCCCCAAAGGGCCAAGACGAGGGCGAACGCCGAGACCAGACGTTGTCGGTCGTCGTAGGGGCGGGACGTGACGCGCCGGAGCGGCCGCGTCACGCGGACCACCGGGGCCGTCAGGGTTCGAAGGGCGGGCAGAGGGCGCAACCGGGGGGGACGGGTGCGGTCGGGGTGGGCGACCTCGATATCGAGGCACCCGGCCTCTTCGAGGCAGGACACACACCAGCCGAAGACGACCAGGCCGTCGGGGAGGCGCCCGACCGCTTGGGGGATGGCCAGCCGGTCACAACGGGTGCAGCGCATCGGCCTAGGATCCTCGGACCCGTCCGGGCCGCGGTCAACGCGGGCCCGACTCCTCCAGCTTACGATAGAGTGAGGAGAGCCCGAGGCCGAGGCGGCGCGCGGCCTCACGCTTGTCGTCCCCGCAGCGCTCCAGGACCTCTCGGATATGCCGCCGTTCGTAGAGCCGGAGGGCGGTCCGCAGGTCGTCCCCCGGCTCGCCCGCGTCGGGCTCGTCGGGGATGAGCCCGGGGGGGAAGTCGTCCGGCGTGAGGACCGGCCCGTCGGCCAACAGCACGGCGCGTTCCAGCGCGTTCTCCAACTCCCGCACGTTCCCCCTCCACGGCGCGGCCGAGAGGCCGCGGACCGTCGCGTTGTCGACCCCGTCCACCCGCTTACCCAGTCGGGCGGCGTGTCGGGCGAGAAGCACGGAGACGAGTTCGGGGATGTCTTCCCTGCGCTCGCGGAGCGGCGGCAGGTGGATCGTCACGACGTTGAGCCGGTAGAACAGGTCGGCGCGGAAGCGGCCGGCGGCGACTTCGGCGGACAGGTCTTTATTCGTCGCGGCCAACACGCGGGCGGTCATGGCCACCGGCCGGGTCGCGCCGACCGGGAGCACCTCCCTGGTCTCGATCGCGCGGAGGATCTTGGCCTGGGTGGCCGGGGCCAACTCGCCGATCTCGTCGAGGAAGACCGTACCGCAACCGGCCGCGACCAGGAGCCCGGCGTGGTCGCGGTCGGCGCCCGTGAACGCGCCACGGACGTGGCCGAAAAGCTGGTTCTCAAGCAGGTCGTGGGGGATGGCCGCGGCGTTGATGGCGAGGAAGGCCGAATCCGGCTCGGAACCCTGGGCGTGCAGCGCGCGGGCGACGAGTTCCTTGCCGGTCCCCGACTCCCCGGTGATCAGCACGTTGCTCCGCGCGGGGGCCACCTTGCGGATCAGCGACCGGACGGCCTTCATCGCCGGACTCCGGCCGACGAGCGGGTCCAGCGGCGCCGCGGCGTGGAGCTGCCGGCGGAGCGCCTGGTTCTCCCTCTGAAGGCGCTGATAGCCGGACAGGCGGGCGACCTTCAGGAGCAGTTCGTCCAAAATCACCGGCTTCATCAGGTAGTCGTGGGCCCCGCGCCGGAAGGCGGCGACGGCGTTCTCGACCGTGGCGAACGCCGTGATCATCACGACGAGCGTTTCGGGACGCAGGTGGAGCAGGCGGTCGAGCAATTCCAGGCCGTCGGCCTCGGGGAGTTGGACGTCACAGAGGGCGACGTCGGGCTCGAACCGTTCCGCCAGAAGGAGGGCGCTCGCGGCGTCGTGCGCGACGGCGACCTCGTACCCCTCCCCTTGCAGGAACTCTTGAAGCGTGGCGGCCAGAACCGCTTCGTCGTCGACGATCAGAACCCGCGTCCCCCGTTTCGGCAGGGGCTCGTGCGATCCGGCGTCCGGCGCCGACGGCCGGGCGGCAAACGTGCTCATAAGACCGCCCCTTCCGCGCCCACCGCGGCAACCGACCCCGCAGGAGCGGGGTCGACCGGGGGCGGCGCCGCAAGGGGGAGGTTCACGACGAACTTCGACCCCTGGCCCAACTCGGTACGGTACGTGAGCCGCCCCCCCATCTCGTCGACGACCTGGCGGCTGACGAACAGGCCGAGCCCGGTGCCGTGGGGTTTCGTCGTGAAAAACGGCTGGAACAGCCGGCAACGGTCGGCCAGGTTGATCCCGCGGCCGTCGTCTTCGACGCTCAGCTCAAGCCGCCCGTCCTGAACGGCGGCCTCGATAACGACCCGCCCGCCGGTTTCCGTCGCATCGACGGCGTTGAGGACCAGGTTCAGCACGACCTGCGTCAGGTGGTCCCGGACGCCGCGGACCGGGGGGACGTCGGCCGAAACGCGGCTCGTGATCAGCCGTTGCTTGGTCCTCGGGTAGTACTTGGCGATCCCGAGCGCGTCGTCGACGACCTCGGCGGGCCGGACGAGCGAGACGGCCGTCGACGCCGGCCGCGAGTATTCGATCAGTTCGCGGACCGTGCGGTGAATCCTGAGGATCTGCTTGGAGGCCTGATCGAGCTTGTCGGCCGCGTAGGGGTCGGGGTTCCTGCGCTGGAGCATCTGGACGAGCGAGCTAACGGCCGCGAGCGGGTTCCCGACTTCGTGGGCGATCCCGGCCGCGAGCAGCCCGAACGCGGCCATCTTCTCCTGCTGGATCAAACGCGCTTGGGAGGCGCGGAGGGCGTCGGTCCGCTCGGCGACCCGGCGTTCGAGCTCGTCCCGGTGGTTTTGAAGGTCGGAGTTAAGTTGTTCGAGACGCCGGCCGGTGGCCTTCAACAGCGAGGCGAGGGCCACACACGTCCAGGTCACCCAGGCCATCAGAACGATCGTCAGCGGCCACCCGCTCCCGGTGCCGAACGACGCCCCGAACACCAACCCCAGGGCCAGGAAGCTCAGACAGTGCATCCCAAAAGTCACCCAGGCCGTGACGGGGCGGAATCGGATCGCGCAGCAGATCAACGAGAGCAGGTAGTACCAGCGGAACGGGCTGTCCAGCCCCGTGTCGTGGTAACAGAGCAGGGCGATGAAGACGGACTCCATGAACGAGACGACCAGCGGCCAGCGCTCGAAGATCACCTCGCCGAGCCGGTTGAACGCCGTATCGAGGGCCGCGTAACCGGCCCCCAGGGCGAGAAAGGCGCGGACGGCCGAGGGGTTATGAAGGCCGGTCCGGGTCTGGACGAGGACGTAGCCCATCGCCACCCCGAACCAGCGGATTTTGACCACGATCGACTCGGTGGCGAGTTCCCACTGCTGTCGTTCGCCGGCCGCCCCTTGCATTGGCAATCACCCGCCTCGCTGCAAACGCCCCCTGCCCCGCCGGAAGGCGGCCTCCGCCATCATTATAAACGGCGGCCTCCCCCTCAAGGAGTCGCCGACGGCCGGTCGCCGCACGATCCGCCGCCGCCCGCGTACGTCCCCCGGTGTGATTCCTGGGGAACGGTTCATGCCGGGGCGTGAGGAATCTGTTGCGTTCGCAGTCTGGCATACGGGGGGTTCGGGGGAAAAACAGAATGCGCGTCTAGCGCCGCCGCCCCGAAATCCAAAGGAATCGGAGGGTAAAGCTTTGGCTCTAAAGGGCCTACATAATGACTTCGGTACGGCGAACGGGGCGCACGGAGGGCATAGGCATGGTCTTTGCCTTAAGAGGTTAGACGGGGCCCGTCGAACGACGGGCTCGCCGCAAGGGATCGGTGCGTCGAGGTGAAAACCCCCGACCATCAGGCGCAACAGGGAGTGGATTCGATGAACACCGGGAATGGTGGCCGACGCGGCTTTCTCAAGGCACTGACGGCCTTAGCCGGGGGTGCGCTGGTCTTCACCATGCTGTCGGGCACCGCGAACGCCCGTCCCCACGGGTACGGCTGGGGCGGGGGCCATCACCACGGCGGGGGCTACCACCACGGCGGAGGCCATCGCCACTGGTACGGGGGCGGATACTACGGCGGGTACCACCGGGGATACCGCGGCTGGGGCCCGGGGTCGTATTACTACCGCGGTTGGGGTCCGGGTTGGTCTTACCGCCGGTATTACGGGGTACCGGGCCTCCCTTACGTGACACCGGGGCCGGTCATCCCGGTGCCTTATTATTAACAGCGTCAGTTCGACACGTTGCGACCTGACTCGCCACTTCCAAACACATAGACACCCGGCCCCGCACGCGCGGCCGGGTTTCTTTTTTAACCCGGTCGGTTCGATCGGGGGAAACCCGTTTTTCGAACGACGTCCGAACGGCGAACCGAACGGAAAACGTCCCGGGAAGGGGCCTGTCGCCTCGACGCCCCCGTTGGCGTATCATGGTCGCATCCGAGACCCCGCGAGGGAACGCCGCCCCGGTGCGTCCCGCGGGGGTGATCCGGCCCGAGCAATGACACCGGAGCGCGCTCCGGTCGTGACCCGAGAACACACCATGCGATCGCGGACCCGGTGGCTCGTGGGGTTCACCGCCCTGGCGGGCCTTCCCCTTAGTTTCTCCGCCGCGAGCGGGGCGGAACCCGCCCTCAAGCCGGCGGCCGATGCGGTCAACGCCGACAGCCTGCTCGGCCACATCAAGGTGCTCGCCTCCGACGCCTTCGAAGGGCGCGCCCCGGGGACGGAGGGGGAGACGAAGACGGTCGACTACCTGACCGGCGAGTTCCGCAAGATCGGCCTTAAGCCGGGCAACCCGGACGGGACGTACGTGCAGGACGTGCCCCTCGTCGGCTTCCAGGCGACGTCGGTCACGGGCTCCCTGGCCGTCGGCGACAAGACGATCGGCTTGAAGTTCCTCGACGAATGGGTCGCCGTCTCGCGCCGGCAGGCGGAGAGGGTCGACGTGACGAACTCGGACGTCGTGTTCGTCGGCTACGGCGTGGTCGCCCCCGAATACGGCTGGGACGACTTCAAAGGGGTCGACGTCCGCGGCAAGACGGTCGTCATGCTGATCAACGACCCGCCGGTCCCCGACCCGAAAGACCCGACCAAGCTCGACCCGAACGTGTTCAAAGGGCGGGCGATGACCTATTACGGCCGGTGGACCTATAAATACGAGATCGCCTCGGAGAAAGGGGCGGCGGCGGCCCTGATCGTCCACGAGACCGAGCCGGCCGGCTACCCGTTCGAGGTCGTGCAGGGCTGGGCCCACGAGAACTTCGACATCGCGACCCCCGGCCAACAGGCCGCGAGCCGGGTGGCCGTCGAAGGGTGGCTCACACTGGACAAGGCCAAGGCCGTGCTCGCGGCCTCGGGGCAAGACTTCGACGCCTTGAAAAAGGCCGCGGCGGGCCGGGATTTCCGCCCGGTGGCGCTGGGGAGCCGCGCCAACCTTTCGGTGACGAATAAGCTCCGCGAGGTCCGCTCCCGCAACGTGGTCGCGAAACTCGAAGGCTCGGACCCAAAACTTCGGTCCGAATACGTGGTCTACACGGCCCACTGGGACCACCTCGGCCGAGACACCTCGCTGAAAGGCGACCAGATTTTCAACGGCGCCGCGGATAACGCGTCGGGGGTCGCCGCGCTGCTCGAACTGGCCCGCGCGTTCACGAAGGTCAGCCCCCCGCCGCGCCGGTCGATGCTGTTCCTCGCCGTCACGGCCGAGGAGAAAGGGCTCCTCGGGGCGAAATACTACGCCTCGCACCCGCTCTACCCACTGGAATCGACCCTGGCGGACATCAACATGGACGTGATCAACCTCTGGGGCAAGACCCGCGACGTGGTCAGCCTGGGGCTCGGCCAGACGACGCTCGACGACCTCGTCGCCGCGTCGGCCAAGGAGCAAGGGCGGACGGTGGTCCCCGACGCCGAGCCCGAGAAGGGGCTGTTCTACCGCTCCGACCACTTCGAGTTCGTCAAGCAAGGCGTCCCGGCGCTGAACGCGCGCGGCGGCGTCGACTACGTCGGCAAGCCGGCCGATTACGGGCGGAAGAAGCGGGCCGAATACACGCAGAACGACTACCACAAGGTCACCGACGAGGTGAAACCCGATTGGGACTTCTCCGGCGCGCTCGAAGACCTCCGCCTCCTGACCGAGGTCGGCTACGCCGTCGCCCAGGGGGACCGTTTCCCCGAGTGGCTCCCGGGGACCCAGTTCCGGGCGAAGCGCGAGGCCTCGCTCTCCGCCTCCAAGACCACGCGGCCCTGACCCCATGAGCGCGCACGACACGGTCGCCCCGGGGCGGCCGGAATCGCCCCCGGTTTTGAAAACGCCCTGGTTCCCCGTCGCCGGCGGCCTGGCCGCGGCGGTCGCCGCGTTGGCGGCCGCCGAGGTCGCGTTCGGCTGGATCGAGCCCGCGTTCGACGCCGTCGCCCACCTCTTCTTCGAAGTGCCGATGCTGGCGAAAATCCGCCGGCCGACACAGATCCCGCTGCTCCGCGGACATCTTGCCGTCCTGGCGGTCCTCGCCGTCGTGGGGGCGTTCGCGGCGTCGCGACTCGGCACGCACGCGCGCCGCTGGTGGGCCGTTTTCCTGGTCGGCTATGCGGTGAGGGCGGCCGTCTGGGTCGCGGGGGGGAACGTCCCCCTGGTGCCGGGGGACAGTTGCCACTACCTCGAAGTCGCCACGTCCGTCTACCGGGGCGAGGGGCCGGTCAAGCATTACGTCGAAAGCTTTTTCCGCGATTATCCGTCGATCCGCCAGAACCAAGGGGTTCTCGACGACTGGGCCACCCCCCTTTACGCCTACACCCTGGCCGGGGCTTACCGGCTCTCGGGGGTCGTTCCGGGCCAGTCACTGGACGCGACGGTCGGGGTCGCCAAGGGGGTCAGTTTCGCGTTCAGCCTGTTAACGCTCCCCGCCCTCTATATCTTCGGGCGGAGGCGCTTCGACCGCGACGTGGGCCTCGGCGCGATGGCGGTCCTGGCCGTGCTGCCGGTCCACGCGATCTACGGCGGTTTCGCGCTGCGGGAGAGCCTGGTCGCTTTAACTTCGGTCGTCGCCGTCTGGATGCTCACTGAAGTCTGGGCGGCCCCGAACGCGCGCCGGGCGTGGGGGTGGGCGCTCGCGGCGGGGTTCGCCGGGGGGCTCGCGATCCTCGGCCGGAACACGGCGCTGGCACTCCTGGGAGGGGCGGGGGTTTACTCGCTCGTCCGCTTCGGACGGAACCGGCTCGGGCCGCTCCTGCTCTGGGGCGTGGTGATCCTGGCCGTGATCGCGCCCTGGGCTTGGGCCACTTACAGGGAGTACGGGCAGCCGTTCTACTCCTACACGAACTATTTCCAATACAACTTCTCGTGGACGGTCCACCACTACGAGAAGGGGCACACCCGG
>Ga0164243_10013478_pt1 | contig 11501 bp, 11 predicted proteins | sample OricompcompostOP_FD_108781 | JGI IMG/M metagenome (GOLD analysis project Ga0164243, IMG submission 108781) | Organic Plus compost microbial communities from Emeryville, California, USA - Original compost - Organic plus compost (OP) | ecosystem: Engineered > Solid waste > Mixed feedstock >... | reverse complement strand
CGCGCGATTCCCTCACCCTGTCCCTCTCCCTTCGGGAGAGGGGACGCGCACGATGCGCTGTTTCCTTCTTATCGTTGATCGGAGCTGCTGCAGCGTCTGTCGTCGGGAACCGATTTCGAGGTCGTCGGCGGCAGGGATGCCGCCGTCGAAGCCTCGAACGGTCCACCGACGAGTCGAATCCGAAGCTACGCAAGCACTCCGATGCTCTCGCAACAACGGCGCCCACTCACCTGCCCGTTCCACTCACGACGATCAACTACACCCCGCACGACACGCTCACGTCGATCCCGATCCACTGCACCGATTCGGAAAATCCGCGCACCGCACCCGCCCGTGCTTGACGCCCCGCTCCGACGAACTCAAGCTCGGCCTGTCGTCGGCACCTGAGCTTCGTGGCCGCATGCGCTTCTCGCCTCGCTGGGTACTTTTTGCAGTCATCGCCATCGCCGCGACGGCATTGCGCGCCGACTCCGATCCTTCCGGCGCTGGCGGCGCCCCGCCCCCGAATGATGGTCGCGAATTTCACTTCGTCCGCCTCGCCTATGCCGACGCCGGGTACGGGCGCCGCCAGGCCTGGCTCACCGACTGGCCCGAGGCGGAGACGCATCTGGTCGGCGGCTTGCGCCGACTGAGCCGCATCGACGTCTCCGAAGACAATCGCTATCTCGCGATTCGCGACGCAAGCTTGTTCGACTATCCGCTGCTCTATGCCGTCGAAGTCGGCTATTGGTCGCTCGACGACGTCGAAGCCGCGCGCCTGCGCGACTATCTGCTTCGCGGCGGTACGCTCGTCGTCGACGACTTCCACGGCACCGCCGAATGGGCGAGCTTCATGCAGAGCATGCGCAAAGTCTTTCCCGACCGCACGGTCGTCGAGATCCCGGAAAACGATCCGCTGTTCCATGTCGTGCACGATCTGGACGATCGCATTCAGATTCCGAGCATCGGGGTGCTCTATCGCGGCGTCACGTATGAAAAGGATGGTTTCACGCCGCACTGGCGCGGCATCTACGATGACGAAGGCCGGCTGATGGTCATCATCAACTTCAACATGGACCTGGGCGATGCCTGGGAGCATGCGGACACGCCCGAATACGCGCTGCAGTACACGAACCTCGCGTACAAGTACGCGGTGAACTACGTCGTGTACGCGATGACGCATTGATCAAGTGCCATCTTGCGATCCCGACTTGCGTCGGGATGACCGCTCCCGTCGTCCCGACGAAAGTCGGGACCTCATTCGGCACTCCGCGTCGTCCCGACGAAAGTCGGGACCTCATTCGGCACCATGCCACCTCCCGCTCCCTCCGATTCAGCGCATCGGCCTGCCACACTCCGGACAGATGGCGCGCGAGTAGCGCGGATTATCCGTCGTGAATTCCGCCTGCTTCGATTTGCAGCGCGTGCAGCGCAGCCGCTCGGTGATCACGCGCGTCTGCGTCGCCCAGCCGAAGCGCTGGGCGAAGTCATAGCACTCCACGACCTTGTAATGTCCGCATTTACGGCAGCGTATGAACACCTGCCGTCCCGATTCGGCGAAGGATGCCAACGTGCCGGGCAGCGCCGGATGCTTCGCAGGCATGGAGCACCGTCGAGCCGTGCGTCAGTCTTCGCAGTGCAGGCACATCCGTTGTTGCCGCGTGTTGAGCTCGGACCGCTCCTGCGCGTCCCTGCGCCCGCGGCATTCGGGCTCCGTGCCCGGCAGTTGCGCCAGCCGTGCTGCTCGCAGCTTGGGAATCAACACGTTGATCGTCATCAGCGCCTCCTTGCACCGGCGCGCCTCCGGGCTGAGTCCCGCATCCGATGCGGGCGGGCTCGTTTCATCCTCGAAATGGGCAGCGAGGGTTTGTAGGTGATCGATCGTCTGATCGATGAGCTGGACAGGGTCGATGAACATGGATGGCCGCCCTCCACGGTGATGCTGATGAAGACCTGTATATAACAACAGGTGCCGCTCGGGTGGCAACCGGAAAATGACGCCTGTCATCGCCTGTGCCGAGAATGGTCAAATCGTGGTTCATTCATGGTATGGTCCTGGCCCGCAAGGAGATCCTCATGAGTGCATCGCGATTGGCAGGCGCACGACCGTCCCCTCACCCGCTTACAGGTCACATCGCGAGCGATGTCCTTGGGCTATTTCCGCAAGGTCATACCGACTACAAACGCGTCGCCGATCTGGTCAAGCTCTCGAAAGAAGACCTGAGCAAGCTCGCCAAAGTGTCGAGATCATCGGTGCGCTTCGATGACGCGATTCCAGCTGCAGTCGCCGAACGCCTGCGAGAGATCGCCAACATCGCGAACCTGGTGGCTGAATTCTTCGATGGTGATGCGCACAAGGTTGCGCTCTGGTTCGAGTTGCCGAATCCCGCCTTGGGAAATGTTTCACCCAGAACCATGATTCGCGGCGATCGCTACAAGCGACTGCTCAATTTCGTTCTCGAAGCACGTGACGCCGAGCGCGCTGCCACCACTTCAGGACGAACGCACCGCTGATCGCAAGCTGCATTGCCAGTCCGGAGGGTCGACGTGTCGGGCAGGAAGCGCCAACAACAACGCGGACCGAAGCGCACATCTTTCATTCTCGATGTATTCACGCAGACGGATATCGAACGCTGGTCGAGCCGATCGGCGGACGCACAGCGATATTCCGACTATGTCTACTTTGACCTCGAACGTCAGCGTGTCGCTCACTATGAAGAGCTGTGCGACAGCTTGCGCGATGCGGGCAGCATCGAAGTCGACGTCGACTCTTGGACTCGCATTACTGATTACCGGTGGAGCCTCACACCTCTCTCTTCGGCCGGCAGCCTCAAGGGTATCGGCGGAAGATTCAACATCGGCCAGGACCTCGATCGTGCACGTGCGCAGTTCTTTCCTGCCTTGTATGTGGCTGAAAACCTCGATACGGCCTTCTGCGAATTTTTCGGCGGCCCACCCTCGAGCAAGCAAGGCGCTTTGACTCTGCAAGAGTTCGCGCTGCGACGCGCGACCTCGTTCACGACGTTCGCACTGCAGGGAAGGATCGAAAACACCTTTGATCTGACCACTAGCATGTCACTGCGAAAGTTCGCAGCCATCGTTTCTCGATTTCAGCTCTCGGCGGACACACGGCGGTTTGCACGGCAGGTCAATCTGCGACCCCGTACACTCGTCCGTTCTCCCAAAGCATTGATGGAACGACTGCTCTGCGCGCCCAAGCTCTGGCGCACGGAGCCGCAACTGTTCGGCATTCCGGCTGCAAATCAAATTTTCGGACGTTTCTTGCGCGATGCCGGCTTCGAGGCTGTCCTGTATCCCTCGCAGCAGGGCGGCACTCGATGCCTTGCAGTCTTTCCCGAGAACTTCACGAGCAGCGCTTCACGCATCGAAGTCGTTGGAGGCGCCCCAAAGGGGGCAAAGCACCTCATCTTGCACAAAGGCGCCACCTGCTTGGACTAGCGGCGACACAGGTTTCACGCCCCTTTCACGCCGACCCGCACGCCGATTTCACGCCGCATTGCGAGGATGCCTCCCACGACACTGGGGAGGCGCGATGAGCTGGTTGTTCTCGAAGCGTTTGCGATCGTTCGTGCTGCTGGCCGGCGGGGCGAGCCTGCTCTTGAATCTCGCGCTGTTGATGCCGGCGCTGTACATGACGCAGGTGTTCGATCGCGTCTTCGCGAGCCGCAGCGTCGAGACGCTCGTCATGCTCACGATCTTCGTCGTGCTCGCCCTCGCTCTCGGACACTGCGTCGACACGGTGCGGGCACGCGCCCTCGCCTTCGCCGGCCGCTCGCTCGACCGCCGGCTTGCACCGCTCGCGCTCGCAAGTGCGTTACGCCAGGCCGCGAACGTCGGCGGGCGGGCCAATACGGATGCACTGCGTGACATCACGCAGCTGCGCACCTTCCTGAGCGGCAGCGGAATTCTTGCCCTGTTCGATGCCCCCTGGCTGCCGATCTACCTGCTCGTCATCGGCCTCATGCATCCCGTGCTCGGCCTCGCCGCGGCGCTCGGCGCATGCATGTTGATCTCGCTCGCGGTCGTGACCGAGCGACTGACTCGCCGCCAGGCCGAAACGTCGCTTCGCGCATCACGCGCGGCGAATCGCCAAGCCGAGGCGCTCACGCGCAATGCCGAAGCGATCGTCGGCATGGGCATGACACGCGCGGCCGTCGCAGTCTGGCAGCGTCGGCAGGACGAATCGCTTCGCGCACAGGCCGCGCATCATCACGCCTCCTCCAGCCTGAGCGCTCTCGCCCGCTCGCTGCGACAACTGCTGCAAGTCGCGCTGCTCGGCATCGGCGCATGGCTCGTGATCGGCATGCAAGCGTCCGCAGGCATCATGATCGGCGCAACGATCCTGCTCGGGCGTGCTCTGCAGCCGGTCGAACATCTGATCGCTGGTTGGAAATATCTGCTCGAGTCGCGCAGCGCCTGGCGGCGACTGCGCGATCGCAACGCCGATCAAGAGCAGGCCGAGGTCGAGCTGCCCGCGCCGGTCGGTCGCCTCGATGTCGAACGCCTTGTGTTTGCGCTCGTCGCCGGCCGCCCTGCGCTCATCAAAGGCGTCTCGTTGTCACTCGAACCGGGCGAGAGCCTGGGCATCATCGGGCCGAGCGCATCGGGCAAGACGACGCTGATTCGTTTGATCCTCGGCATCTGGAGCCCGCAGGCGGGCAGCGTCCGTCTCGACGGCGCAGACATCGCACGCTGGGATCGCGATGCGCTCGGCGAGCATGTCGGCTACTTGCCGCAGGACGTCGAGCTGTTCTCGGGAACGGTCGCGCAGAACATCGCGCGCCTCGGCGAAATCGATTCCGACCGGGTGATCGCGGCAGCGCGCCTCGCGCATGCGCACGACATGATCCTGCGCCTGCCCGACGGCTACGACACGCAGATCGGCGATGCCGGCGCGGTGCTCTCCGGGGGCCAGCGTCAGCGCATCGCGCTCGCGCGTGCCTTGTACGGCACTCCGGCGCTGGTCGTGCTCGATGAGCCGAACGCGAACCTCGATATCGAAGGTGAAGCCGCGCTCGGCTCCGCATTGCGCGAGCTGAAAGCGCGTGGCGTGACGGTGATCATGGTCAGCCACCGCCCCACGCTCATGGGCCAGCTCGACAAGCTCGCGATCCTCAAAGACGGCGCGCTCGAAGCATTCGGTGCAACCGCCTCGGTGCTGCCGCGCCTGCGCGCCGTGCCCAAACAGAACATTGCCGCCCCACAACTCGAGCCTGTCGGTGCCCACGCATGAGCGCTCCATCCATTACCAAGCCCGTCTCGTTCGCCGATCTGCTCGCGCTCGATGAGCTCGAGCCCGAGCTTGCGGTCGAGCTCGCGCGCCAGCGGCGCCGAGTGTTGATTCCGTTGGCGGTCGTCGCCGTGCTCGTCACCGCGTGGTGCGTGACTGCGCCGCTCTCGGGCGCGATCGTCGCGACGGGACAGCTCAAGGTCGAGCTCAACCGCAAGGTCGTGCAGCATCAGGAAGGCGGCATCGTGCGTGAAATTCTCGTGCGCAATGGCCAACGAGTGCGAGCGGGACAGCCGCTCGTCGTCGTTGGCGACGTGCGCACCGACGCGGAGTTGAGCCTGCTCCAGGAGCAGCTGCGCGCCGAGCGCATTCGCCATCTGCGTGCCGCCGCGGAAGCAGCGCTGCAATCGAAATTCCATGCCGACGTCGCGGCCGACGATCCCCATGCGGCTGACGTGTTGAGCCGCGAAACGGCGCTGTTCGATGCGCGGCGCCGCACCTTGGATGATCAGATCGCCTCGCTGCAGAGCCAGGCACAGGAGGCGCAATCGCAAGCCGAAGCGTTGCAGGCGCAGGTCGAAGCGACCGAGCAGGCCGCGAAGCTCGCCGCAGACGAGCTTGCGCTCAACGAGAAGCTCGCGAAGGACGGCTACATTCAACGTGCGCGCTTGATCCAACTGCAACGCGCGGAGGCCGAGTTTCGCAGCCGGCTCGGCGAGCACCGCGCCGCTCTCGCGCTGACGCGTCAGCGCAGCGGCGAGCTGCAATCGCGCATGGCGCAGACGCGCAATCAGTATCAGCAGGCGGCGGTTGACGAGATGAATGCGTCGGCCGCGAACATTCGCGAGCTCGACGAGCGCCTGCGTCCCTCCCGCGATCAGGCGGAACGCCAGTACGTTCGCTCGCCGGTCGACGGTGAAGTCATGGCCTTGCGGGTCGCCGCGGTCGGGGACGTGATCGGGCCGCGCGATCCGATCGTCGAGATCGTCCCCGCGGCGGAGAAGCTCGTCGTCGAGGCGCACATCCGGCCGCTCGACATCAACCACGTTCGCGCCGAGCAGCCCGCCGAGGTTCGCTTGAGCTCGTTCGATGCGAATACGACACCCTTGCTGCCCGGCAAAGTGGTGTTCGTCTCGCCCGATCGCGTCACGAATCAAGCGGGCGAATCCTGGTATGTCGCGAACGTCGAAGTCGATGCAGGCATGCTGAGATCGCACCCGGAAATTCACCTGCAGCCCGGCATGCCGGCCGAGCTCTTCGTGACGACGCCGGAGCGCACCGTCTTTCAATATCTCGCGAAGCCGCTCGCGCGCTTCACGAGCCGCGCGATGCGCGAGCCTTGACGTCAGGGCTTCGCGGGCACGGCGTCGTACTTACCGCGACGTCCGTCGATGCGCATCTAGCTGTAATGCTGCGGGCTCATCGCTGATGCAACTCCACCGCTTCGGTGACGTTAGGTGTGTGGTCATCCACTTGCTCACCCCATCGAGGCGATTCCGAGGAGACGAACATGGCACGAGCTCAGGCAACGACCGACCATGAGGTCATTCGCCGCTGGATCGAGGCGCACAACGGGCACCCTTCCGTCGTTCGAGCGACACATCGCAACAAGAAGGGCAGCGCCGGCCTGCTGCGGGTTGACTTCGATGAACCCGAAGACAGTCTGGAAGAAGTCAGCTGGGATGAGTTCTTCGATACCTTCGATGCGAACAAGCTTGCGTTTCTGTATCAGGACGAAGCACAGAGCCGCTTTTTCAAGTTCGTGAACCGCGACTCGGTCGACGTGAGCGATTCCGACACGGACGAAGGGGAATCTTCGACGGGTGGGCGCGCGAAGTCGGCGAGCGGCGATGGAAGCAGCAAGTCGGCGGGCAAGCTGCGTCAAGCCTCGCCAGCGGAGGAAGAGGAGATCGAGGAGATCGACGAGGAGGAGCTGGAGGAGGAAGAGGACGAGGATGAAGATGAGGATGACATGGACGATGAGGACGAAGACGAGGACGAGGACGAGGACGAAGACGAGGACGAGGACGAGGACGAGGACGACGACAAGCCGCGGCGCGGCCGGTAGCCCTGCCTCTCCCGCAGCGAGAGGGGTTCCCTCACCCTAACCCTCTCCCGTCGGGAGAGGGGACGGCCAACATCCGGGCGAGATCCTGTGACTCGAACACCCCGTCGGGTTCGCACAAATAGAACTCGTGCTCCGGCCGCTGCACGACTTTGAACGCGGCGGCGCGCAGCAGCGCCTCGACGCACGCGTGATTCGGCGCCCACCAGTTCGTCGCATCGTTCGCGACCTTGTGCTCGATGAACGCCATCTTCGGCCAACCCGGCGAGCGCATCGCGTTGCGCTCATCGAGCGGCAGATCGTGCGGCGGCGCCACGACCTCCTCGCCCGGCATCGTCATCGTCTGAAACATCATCAAGCGCCGGGTCGCGCGGCGAATCAGATCGAGCGCGAGCGCCGGATACTTGAGGTGATAGAACACGCCCGTGAACCACACGAAATCGTAGCGCTCCGCCGACTTCAGCAATTCGTAGACATGGCCTTCGACGATATCGATCTGCGATCGCAAACCGAACTGCTCCACCACCCAGCGCGCCTGATCGAGATACAAAGGCTCGACGTCGACCGCCGTGACGTGAGCGCCGCGCTTCGCCATCTCGATCGCATAAAAGCCGGCGTTGCAGCCGATATCGAGCGCCGTCCACCCCCGCAGGTCCTGCGGCACGGCGCTCTGAACGCGCTGCCATTTGAACGCCGGAAAATCCCCGAACGGATGGCCCGGCGCCGTCTGCCGTCCATCCGGCAAATGAATGTTGTGAAACCACGGACCGAGCGCGTCGATGTCCTCGCGGCGCTCCCGCTGCGCGACTGCTTTCGAGCTCATAGGACCGATCCCACTGCGCGAGTTTCGAGAGCGCCGATGCCGCCGAGATTCCGGTGCGGCACGCGCGCCTCGAGGATGCAGCGCTCCAATTCTTCAGCGCGACGCGCGCTCGAATGCTCCGCGACGGCGCGCTCGCGCGCACGCGCGGCCAGGCGAGTGCGTTCCGCGTCGCTCATGAATTGCAGACAGTCGATCACTTCTTCGCTGCGCTGAACGACGACGATTTCATCGCCGGGACGAAAGATCTCCGCAAGGCCGGGCCAGGCATCGGAGATGATCGGCGTCCCGCACGCCGCCGCTTCGAACAGGCGCACGCTCGGCGAATAACCGGCCGCGCGCATGTCCTCGCGCGTCACGTTCAGGGTGAAGCGCTGCGATGCATAGAAGCGCGCATGCCGATCCGGCGCCAGATGCTCCCGATGCTCGACATTGGCCGGCCATGCGATCGTCTTCGGATACTGCGCTCCGACGACCATGAACCGCTGCTCCGGCAACGCGCGCGCAGGCTCGTTCAAGAACGCTTCGACACCGGGCTGACGATCGTCGCTGTACGTTCCCATGTACGCGAGCGCGAGGCTCGGCTCGATGCGCTGCGGCCGATACTCATCGACATCGACGCTGCAATACAACGCAGCCGCACGCCGCGCGCCGAAGGTTTCCTCGAGCACGGACAAGGTCGGCCCGCCCGTGAAGCTCAACATGAGATCGAACGCGGCGATCTGCCCGGCCGCTAGATACTTGCACGAGTCGTCGCGCACGCCGCGCAGCGTCACGGGCGTGTCGATGTCGTAGAACGCACGCACTCCGCGCGCTTCGCGCAGCACCCAGTCGCAGATGCGCCGCCCTTCATTGACGTATGAGCCGACGATCACGGCATCCGCATTCCTGATGAGCGCGAGAAAGCGGCGCTGCAAGTCCTCCACGTCCGCATACAACTGCGTCTCGCAATGCGCCGAACGCGGCTGATCGCGATGCTGCGCGTACCACGGCCGATCCTGCTCCAGGAACGTGACGCGATGACCGCGCCGCCCGAGCCCCTTGACCAACGAGCGGTAGGTCGTCGCGTGTCCGTTGCCCCACGACGAGGTGATCGCGAGGCCGATGAAGACGATGTCGAGCGAAGAGCTAGAGTGCGGCACGCGCAGGCTCCTTTGTCAGAGTCGTGGGACGTTCGGTGCGTCGCGAAGCATGTGAAACGGCGTCCGTCAGGATTCCGCGCAGCAATGCAGCGCGATGCGCGTACGTGTGCTCGGCGAGCATGCGCCGCCGCGCCGCCGCGCCAATCTTCCGCGCACGCGTCTCAGTGAGCTCCGCGAGCTGCGCTTCGACGTCGTCTCCCGAGCGAACGCAGATGACCTCGCTGCCCGGCTCGAGGAACTGCTCGATGCCTTCCCATGAATCACAGAAGAGGCATGCACCCGCACCGGCCGCTTCGAACACGCGCGTCGGCGGCGAATAGCCCGTGCGCGCCATGCTGTCGCGATTGATGTTGAGCACGGCGCGGGGCGAGCAATTGAAAGCGTTGTGATCGCGCGTGTAGACGTGACCGACGTAGCTCACGTTGTCGGGCAGCGCGATGCCTTCGCCCCAGCCGCTGCCTCCGAGCAGGAATCGCTGACCCGGAAGGCGCCGCGCCGGCTCGAGAAAGAACTCCCGCACGCGCGCTTCGCGGTCGGGCAGACGATTGCCCAGAAAACCGAGATCCGCATCGAAGCGTGCAGTACGCGCTACGGGGTGATGCGTATCCGGGTCGAGCGCGTTGTAGATCGGGATGCAAGCGCGCGCGCCCCTGCCCTCGTATTCCTGTACGACCGGCGGTCCGCCGCCGTACGTCAGCACGAGGTCATAGCTCGGCAGATGCCGTCGGAACGGGTCGCGCGGATCGAGCCGCATTCGCTCGAGAGTCGCCGGCGCATCCACATCCCAGAAAACGGTCAGCGTCGCAGGACCGCAGATGAGCGGGATTTCGGCTTCGAGCATCGCATCATTCACGCCGACGCCGCTTGCCTTCACGAGAATGTCGGCCCCACGCGCGCTCTCGATCGCTTGCGCGACACCATCGGGCGAGGGCTCATACACGACGACCTTCGCATACGGCGGATCAGGAATGTCACGATGCGCCTGCCGGTCGTACGCCGCGGGCTCGTAGAACTCGATGTCGAAACCGCGGTCATGCAGCGCTCGCAGGATGCCTCGGTAATACGTCGCCGCGCCGTTCCAGTACGCGGACACCAGGCTCGAACCGAACATCGCAAGACGGATGCGTGCATTCATAGCGCAACTCCAGCAGCAGGCATGTCGATCGGCTTGCTGCCCGCCGCTCGCTCGCCCTCGATGATCGACAACAACTCGCGCACTCGATGCGCGCAGGTATGCCGCGCGCGGATGGTCGCGAGGCCATGGCGCGCCAGCGATTCGCGCAGCTCGCGCGAGCCTAGAACCGCACGTAGATGAGCGCGCATTTCCGCGCCGTTGGCCGCGACGAGATAGTCCGTGCCGGGCCGGAACAGGTGTTCCGCGTCATCCCAAGGCGCCGAGACGAGGGGAATGCCGCATGCGAGCGCTTCGAACATGCGTATCGTCGGCACGCCCGGCAGCGCTTCGCGATACACGCGCCGTGGCACGTGCACCGTGCATGCGTAGCGTGCGAACACATGCGGGACCGCGTGATTCGCGATCCAGCCGCCGTAGCCGATACCCGCGCGACCCAATGCGCTGAGCGCATCCGCGGGATATCGAACGCCGAAAATCCTCGCGCGCAACTTCAAGTCAGCGACGGGATCGATCAGAAACTCGTGCAGCTCCGCGCTGCGCTCGTCGTCGCCCCAGTTGCCGACCCACACGAGATCGCCTTCGCGGCGCTCTCCCGCGAGCGGATGGAAGCGCCGCACGTCGGCCGCTTCGTGCCACACCCATGCCTGCTTCGCCCAGCCGTTCGAGCGATAGCGCGCCGCGATCGCGGCGCCGAACGCGAGCACGCCTTCATAGCGGCTCAGGTCCAGCGCGGCCATTGCGTCTGGATCGGTGACGCTGCGGTGATGCGTGTCGTGGAAGTACGCGCGCACGCCGAGTGAATGCGCAACCGCACCGATCCGGCCGACGAGCGCGGGCGAAGTCCACTCGTGCACGATCACGGCATCGGCGCCGTTGAGGATGCGCGGCACGTCGAGCTGCTCTTCCGTATAGAAATGACTCTTCAGTCCCGGATACGCCGCCCGATATTCCGCGAGCGCGCTCTGCCCCTGCTCTGCAAGCAGGTTCGCAAGGCTCCATCCGGACGCCGGCTCATACACTTCCACATCGTGGCCGAGCAGCATGAGCTCGCGCACGACGCCGCGCAGGAAATGCGCGTTGCCGTGATTCCAATCGGAAACGAGCGAGTG
>Ga0164243_10013476_pt1 | contig 11502 bp, 12 predicted proteins | sample OricompcompostOP_FD_108781 | JGI IMG/M metagenome (GOLD analysis project Ga0164243, IMG submission 108781) | Organic Plus compost microbial communities from Emeryville, California, USA - Original compost - Organic plus compost (OP) | ecosystem: Engineered > Solid waste > Mixed feedstock >... | reverse complement strand
GTCTCGACGGCCGGCGCCCACGCTGGTGCCGCGACCGGCATGCCCGTCGCGGCCGGGGCCAGCCGCCGGGGGCTTCGTGCGTGCCGCACCGCCGCCAGCAGCCAGGCATCCATCGACAGGCCGTCGCGGCGGCCCAGCGCCAGCACGACCGCCGCGCCAGCGAACGGGGTGAGGATAGCGATCAGCACCGGCTGGGGTACCAGGCCACCGACAGCTCGGACAATGCCGTAGCCGGCTACGCCGGCGACGGCCAGGATCGCCAACTGCCGCGCCGTCAACCCGTAGACGATCTTGTCGGGAGTGTCGACGTCGGCAGGGATACGTGCCTGCGGGGTGACGTCATCGCGCGGCCGCATGCCGGTCTCCGGTTGGTGTGGCCGCGGCACGGGCTTTCAGCGCCCGGGTGTAGAGGTCCACACCGGCGGCGAGTTCGGCGCGGGTGTAGGCAAAGACGGGGCGGCCGGTCGGCCAAGCGACCGCGACGATGGCCGCAGGCGCAACAACCGGGTCCGCCGGCTCGATCGGGTCGGCCCCCTGTGTGGTCGTGGTATGCGGGTGGGCAGTCATCGGGTGATTCCTCTCGACGCAAGCGGTCAGCGGCGCACGTCCACACGCGGGTGGACACTGCCAGCCGCGGGCTGTCCGTACGGAAGCGAGAAGCGAGGCGGCTAGGGTTTGCCGCCAGGTTGGTTCCACCAGCCGCGCACCGGTGGCCGCACCGGCCGTGTGCCCGGCATCGCGGTCGCCGGTGTGACCCCCGGCGGAACCGGCAGGCGCGGACCCGACCGCGGCGGCTCAGGGATGACACCGGCAGCGCGGATCGGCGGCCGCAGCGAACGGGGAACGGTCGGTGCGGGCCGTTTCGGCACCGTCCGGGTGTACAGGTCGACACCCTCGGCGAGTTCTTCGCGGCTGTAGGGCCGCACCGGCCGGCCAGCCGCAACCGCGGCACCCCGCAAACCAAGACCGACACGAGGACGCGGCGCCGACCGGGCAGCAGACGATGAGATCGACCGGCTGTCGGTGCGGGCAGCGGTCACTGGCCACGGCCGAACGGTCCCGCCGCCACCGTTCGCGCCGCGAGCCGTGCCGCGGCCGGCCAGGAGCCGCCCGTGACGGCTGCCGAGCACCTTGGACAAGCCGCGGGTCAGCTGCTGCACCACCACCACGCGCAAAACCGTGCCCATCGGGTTCGGTCGGCTCTGCGTGACGTAGCGGCTCATCAGCCCAGGGATTTTGACCACGCCCCACAGCAAGCACACCACGACGAACAGGTTCATGGTCGCCGCCGGTTCGCCACCGAGCATCGGCAGCCCGAGAACGTGCAGGCCGGTGGCCGGGTCCAGGAACAACCGCAGCGTGGTATGCAGGGCGACTGCCTGGATCACGACGGTGCCCAGCGTCCCGAACATGATGCGCCACCACAGCTTGGCGGCACCCTCCGTATGCGGTGTGCCGTGCAGAGCCAACGCGATCGGTGAGACGCCGACCGCGACGACGAGCACACCCAGCCGGATGATCCACTGCACGATGAGCGTGCCGGTGAGCACCGCGATCAGCAGACCGATCACCACGAGCAGAAACCCGATCGGGTTGCCGCCGGACTGACCGGTCAGCGCGCTGAGCGTGGCGTTACGCAACTGCTGCATCGAGCCGGGTGCGGTGATGTCCTGGCTGGTCAACGCTTCGGTGACCGCGTTGGCCAGCCTGATGAGTGTGGAGCACAGCGGGACGGCGCAGTTGGTGGCGATCAAGCCGATGACCAGACGCGGGATCAGCTCCCCTGGCCCGACCTGCGACTGAATGGTGTCGCGGCCCATCACCAGGATCGCCGTCCACAGAACCGCGAGCACGTAGCAGACATTCACGACGTTCAGCGACGTGCTCGCGAACGCGGTGACCTGCGGCAGCGCGGTCACGTCGGGGCTGACGAAAAGGGTGGCCGACAGCAGTTCCCACAACGCGTCCAGCGCGCCGACCACGGTGTCGGCCAACCAGTCAAGGATGGCGTTGATCAGGACCTTGACGACGATGTCGTTCACCGGTCAGCCGCCGATCCAGCCTTTGACGACCGCGAGCAGGATTGGTGCCAAGACCGCCAAGGCGTAGCCGACAAGCGCGTTCTTGAACGCCGAGTTCGCTTTCTCGATCTCGGTCGGATCACCGCCGGCCGCCAACCGGCGCAGACCCGCAATCGTCAAGAACAGGGTCGCGACACCGACCAGCAGCCCGACGAGCCACGTCGTGATGTTGCCGATGATCACGGGCAGCTCGTAGACGGCCAGGATCCGCGGCCCGGCCGCGTACGCCGGCGTCGCGGCGGCCGCGGTCGCCACAAACGCGGCCGTGACGGTGACGATGCGATAGATGTTGCGGCGAACCATGGTGGCACCTCCCGCCCCGCACGCGGGGCCTCGAAACCTGGATTTGGGTGCGCCACCGGGGATGCGGGGCAGGCCGTGGGAGCATCGCTCCTTCCAGCCGGGGTGATCGGGTGCGAACACGGCCACTCAGGCCGGCCCCGCCCCGATCCCCGGGGCGCCGACACCAGCCGCTTGTGGGTCCGATGTCTTGCTCACCAACGCCCGCTGTTGGCTGTCCAACACGACGTCCGCCGCCGGACCGCGACCCAACAGCGGCCCAACCGGCTCTGCCTGTTGGCTCCTTGCCACAGCAGTGACCCGCTGTCTCGTCGCGCCATCCGCCGGGCCTACGCGTTGTTCGACAGTCGCCACGCCCTGCCCGATGACGGCGGCCTGCTCCGCAGACGTCGTGGCCTGTGGACGCGTCGCGGCGGCCCGTGGTCGAGTCGCGGCGACTTGGCGGCGGCGCGGGCGAGGACGCAGCGGCACGAACGCGAGGTCGCCCGTGCGGATCGCTTCGACCAATCGTCGTTCGGCCTTCATCCGCCATGACGAGGCCAGGCTGGCGGTAATCCCGATCCGGGCCGCGGCGTGAGCGAGCGTGGCGTCTTCCAGGCGGGTCGCGGCGATCAGATTCGCCTCGTCTGCATCAATGGCGCCCACCGCAACCGCACGCGCCAGCACCAACTCGGGGTGATCCCACGGTTGGATCGGCGCGATCGATCCCGCGACGTCGACCCTGATGAGCTGGGCGTCGCCGTCGGCATCACGGGCCTTACGCGCGGCGCGTAGACCGGCGTCGATAAGCCGGCCGACGACCCGGGGTGGCTCCAGGTCGATGGTTTTGAGCCGTTCCACGAACCCCGTCAACAACTCCGCGTCCAGGTCCCGGGTATCCCCGCGCCAGCCCGCCGCCAGCATCCCCGCGACGTGCCGCAAACCTGGCAGCGCGACACCGACAGCCGCAACGACCCAGGCCGGGCCGTCGCGGCGAGCGCGGACGACCAGCTCACGCCACACCGCGTCGCGGACCTCGACACTGGTCTGGGGTGCCAAGAGCAGCGCACGGAGCCGCTCCAGCGGCAGGATCTCGTCGGGAAGACCGCTATACCCTCGTGCGTCGAATGCGATCTGGGTGGGCGGCTCGACCAACAGACGGAAGGCACGGTTGGCCGCAGCGAGCGGCGACGACGGCCAGGATCGGGCAGACATGGCATCCTTGCGAGGCGTCGGCACCGCACCTTGACGGCGGTGCGAGACCTCTATCCGCGCACGCCCACCCGACAGCCCCGGTCACACTTTCAAGGTTGGATAAGGCCGTTGTGCCAGCTCAAGGGGGATGTCCAACCAACAGGCAACCTGACTGCCGCTGCTGCCCACCGGCTCTACAGCGCAGCTCACGGCGCTGTTGGATGCTGTTGGCGCTGAAGAGCCGTGGCCGGGCGAAACGCGGCTCACGTGACTAGCTTGCATGGACGCGTTCGGCCTCATCTCCACCGCGTCGGCCGGTACACGGCCGTGCTCGTCTCGCACCTGGCCGCCACGCCGCTACCGACCGACCCGATGCGCCAGAACCTCAACGTGGGAGTGCGTCGAGAGATTCGCGGTTCGACGCCGCGCACAGCGAAGGCTCACTGCACCGACCCCTGACACCGGTGTCGGCGTCGCCCCTGCCCTGCCCACGACACCCCGGCCGCTCGAGCCCCACCTCGCCAAGACCCACTGCCGGGTGGCTAACAACGCGCACAGACCACGCCGGGCCAACACATTGTTGGCCAACACCGACCGCTGTTGGGTTGAACCCGAGTCGCCGCTGGACGGTCACCCGTTCCCGTTGGGCAACAACGCAACCAGAGCGAACGCCGTTGGGTGCTGTTGACGACCCGCGCACCGCGGGCCGTGCTCTCACCCCCGCTGGCGAGGCCATTCGTAGGCGCGAACACGGCCAGTCAGCGCGGGAGCCACCCGTCCATGACTCCTCAAGCCAATCCCACGCCGAACGACGCGGCTCACCCGAACCAGTCCACTCACGATGCGCCACGCGACGAGGCAGTCCTCGCCGGCGGCGATGTCCCCATCGCCGTCTGGCGGCTCGACGACCACGACCACGCATCCGCCACCACCCCAGGCAACCAGCTCGCGTCGCGGCTGGCGCAGCAACTCGTCCTCGTTTACACGCGGCACAACGAGTCGATCGTGGACCTGGACAACGACCCGCACCTCGAGCAAGCCGCCGCCGACGCATTACGCAGGTACATACCTATCCCCGACCTCGCCGCCATTCCCGATCTTGGCAGCTTCACCGAATCCAGCGGCGATGCCGGCCTGGTCCTCCTCCGGTGGCCCCGGCACACCGCCAACACCCCGGCCCGCACCGTCGACCTGTTCGCCGCCTGCCGACTGTTCATGAACGCGGAAGGTTCCACGATCGTCGCCGTCAGGTCCGCGCCACCGGGCCAGTCCGGCACCACATACACCGAGCACCTCGCCGAACTCCTGCCAGCCGCCCGTACCGCGGGCCTGACCCACGCACTGGACATCGTCGTGGTCACCGGTCCCAGCGACGGCGACGAGTTCCTCTACTACGCCACCCCGGCAGAAGCTCAGGCGGCACGACTCAGTTGGCCCGACTCCCACGACGGCCAGAGCTACAACGTCGACCTCTTGGTTTTCACGCAGCGGCCGGCATGACCAACTGCAAACGAGACGAAGCGGGAGTGGCGTGTCGCGGCGCGCCACCCCGGACCGACCTGCGCCAACAACGTGGCCGACACCATCAACGAACCCGACCCCTATCATGGCTCCTTCTCGTTTCGGTTGCACACCCGGTGTCTGGGTATCGGGGTCCCGGGACGGGCACAGTGATCTACCGTTGGTCGCGCAGGCCACTGAGCTCGTCGGCGATCGCGTACTCGTGCACGGTGGAGGCGAGGAGAGGCCCGTAACGCGGCGATCAGAAACCGGCCCGAGGGTTTCTCACCTGCGATGATGGGATGATCAGCCCCGCGCTCCGACGTGGACCCCGGCCGCCAGCCGCTGGGCGTCCACCGCGTGCCCGGTCCCGGCCGGGGTGAGCGCTTCCCATCGGTACCCGCGGCGCTCGGCTTCAACCTTGGTTGGACCACATGCCGCAGGCCACGCAAGCCGATCTTGGCGGTTGGTTTGCGGCCCACTGAGCGAGGTACGCGAGGGGTATATGCCGGCGCCGGCGAGGGCTCGCTGGCCGGCAACACCGTCATCGACGGTACGAACCCTACGCCACCGGCGAGCTCAAGCCGCCGTCTGGCTTGGCCGCTGACCTTGTGGGCCCAGGCAGCTGCCGGTGTCCATGTCGTGAAGGCGCTGCACCCGTTCGCGGGAGCCTCCTGGCCATACGTGGGCCGACAGGACGAAGCTCCCGTCTTGGCCATCTGCGGCGACGACCCCCGTGCCCTGATTCAGACCACGGCCCTGATACGGGATCTCGGCGGTCGCGCCGGGGTGGTCGGTGGGCTGACCAGCGCACGCCAGGTGGAGGAGGCAGCCGGATTCGTCATGAGGATCGTCGCGGCCGGTCACAATACCAGGTTCGCTGTCCCTAACGCGGATCCGGCGCTCCTTTACACCCCGCAGGCGACCAACTGACCCACCGACCGCGTCGAAAGGGTCGTGTCCGACAGCACGGCCCTCGCTGGAACCAGCGACCACTGCTCGGGCGGCCGCGGCGTGAGGCGGAACGAGCCGGCGGCTTCTGCTGGTAGACCTCGCGGGTGGCGGGATCCCAGGGGATGCACCAGGACGACAGGGTGGACACCAGCCCCGACGGGAACATTCCGTGAGCGCCGACACCGTCGGCTCTATCTGCCGGGGAGGACCTGGTGCGAGGGCTGGTCGCGTAGGTCAGGTGACAGCCAGGTCATCCCCGAGCTCGAAGGGCGTCTGACCGGCGCGGCACTGCGCGTCCCCGTCCCGACGGGCTCGATCACCGACCTCACCGTGGTCCTGCGCCAGCGCGCCGGCGTCGAGGAGGTCAACGCCGCGTTCCGCGATGCGGCGGCCTCCGGACGGCTTGCGCACTACCTGCAGTATTCCGAGGCGCCGCTGGTCTCGGCCGATATCGTCGGCAACCCCTACTCGTCCATCTTGGACGCGCCGCTGACGGAGGCGGTCGGCAACCACGTCAAGGTGCTCGGCTGGTACGACAACGAGTGGGGCTTCGCCAACCGCCTCGTCGAGTTCTCCCAGCGGATCGCCGCCGCCTGACGCCGCCGCCCGCACTTGATCATCCGGACGAGCAGCCGCCGGCACGTCGGCGTCCGGCGCAGCCGGGTCCTCGGCCGGGTCGAGGACCCGGCTGCCGGCCATGAACAGGAGTGCGCGCCACGACCGGGCCGCGGAAATCGCCGGCAACTCCCGGCGCAGGAAGTTCTCCCCTGACCGCGGCCAGCGTGCCCGCTGGTCGGCTGATGCGCGCGGCCGTCCCCGCCGGGCCGTTCGTCCAGCCGGGCCTGGTGCGGAGGGACGCTGCGCGGACTGGTCAGCTGGCGCGTCGCGATCCGAACCCCCCGGCCACGCGAGCGGGAACGCGAGACCACCACTCACGGGAGTCGATGGCGACCCGGTGTCGGATCGCATGGTGCGGTAGCGCCGCGTGCACGCCGCGTACGCCGTTGACGATCTGGGTGACGCGCAGGTCCACCGTCTGGCTGCAGAGGTTGAGAGCTTCCTTCCGGCCGTACCCGTACAGCTCCCCCACCAGGTCCGTCATCTCCCGCAGCGCCATGTAGGTGGCGTCCTCGAGATACTCCGCGAAACCGAAGGTGAGCCATTCCGTCCGCGTCCGGGCCCGTGGCGCGCTGAGCCGCAGGTCGGCCACCACCGTCAGCGTGAGGACGACCGACTCCATGGGGCATTCGATGGCCGTGGACCCGACTTCTCCGTCGCCCTGGGCCGCGTGGCCGTCCCCGACGGAGAACAGCGCGCCGTCCACGGCGACCGGCAGGAAGAGCGTCGACCCGGCCACCAGTTCCTTGCAGTCGATGTTGCCGCCGGTCACGCGCGGGGGGTGGGTGGAGTGGATTCCCGGTTCCGCCGGAGCGACGCCCATGACGCCCATGAAGGGCCGCGTCGCGACGCGGTGTCCCGCGTGGCTCGTGGCGGTCCCGTCCTCACGGTCGAGGCTCCAGCCGAGGTAATGCTCGCCACCGTCGTCGACCCGCAGGAGGCGGTCGTGCCGGACATCGCGGCCGCCGGCGCGGCTCCATCCCCAGCCGGCGGGCCTGATCTCGTCGATCGCCACCGCCAGCACCGAGCCGGGCCGTGCGCCGTCGACGCGCACCGGGCCGGACAGTGCGTGCCCGGCGTCGATCGCCGGCCTGCGTCCCGGCCACTCGTCGCCGTGGGCCACCGGCGGGCCCGGGTCCAGGTTCAGGAGCCAGTCGCCGTCCAGCGTCGAGAACTCGACGGTGTCACCAGACCGGACGGTGAGGACCGGCGGGTGGTCACGCGAGAACGATCCGTGCAGCGTCGTGTTGTCGAGCGGGACGGTGTGCCGGGTCATGCGCGCGTCATTCCTCGACCACGGCGAAGGCCCGGACAGGTGATCCGGTCCCCCTGTCCAGCCGCAGCGGGACGCCGAAGAAGGTGAACTCCCCCACCCCGACGAGCTCTTCGAGGTTCACGAGCCATTCGTAGTGGGTGATGCCTCGGTCGCGGCAGACCCGGTGGCTCGGGAACAGGTTCGTCCTCATGATGTCGGTGGACGGGCCCTCGACGCCGTGCACGAGGGAGCCGTGGTCCGCCAACCAGTGTGTCGCCTCCGGTGTGAGGCCCGGATTGAGGTCGAACAGCCGCTTGTCCGGATAGTGCCGGCGGTGGAATCCGGTGTTGAGCAGGACGATGTGCCCGTCCACGCGGATTCCCGTCCGCTCCTCGGCCCGCTCTAGATCGGCGACGGTGATCTCGCCGAGGTCTGGGACGTGGGTCATGTCGAAGCAGACGGCCTTCCCGAAGAACATCGATATCGGCATCTGGTCGATGGTCTGCCCGCGCGGGTTCATGTGGAAGAAGGCGTCCACATGGGTTCCGGTGTGCTCGACCATGCCGAGGTACTTCCAGGACGAGGTATGCGGGTCCTCCGCGGTGCCGGCACCGAAGGCCAGGCTGCTCTCGTGCGTCTGCAGTGTCACGTAGACCGGTCGCTGGAACGCGTCCTGCACCGGCATGTTGTCGGAGATGGTGAGGCTGAGATCCACAATTCGTCGCGCCACGATGATCGAATCCTCATTCGGTGTTGGCGTGGGCCCGGACGGCCGTGTCGTTGTCGATGCGCCGGCGGTCGGCGACGGTCAGGCAGACCGCGTCGAGGGCGATGTGGACGGACTGGTCGAACAGGCTGGACAGGGGTTGCCTGGTCACCGGTTCCCCCGGCCTGCGGTGCTTCGTCGCGCCTGGTACGTGCAGCACGAGGTCCGCCAGGGCGGCGAGGGCGGACGACGGGTCGCTGGTGACGGCGACCGCCTGGCACCCGTTGGCCTTCGCGGCCTCCGCGGCACGGACGGTGGACGCCGTCGTGCCGGATCCCGACACCGCCACGAGGACGTCGCCCGCGGCGACCGCCGGTGTGCACGTGTCCCCGAGGAAGAAGACCGGGATTCCCAGGTGCATCAGCCTCATGGCGAAGGCCCGGGCCACGAAGCCGGAGCGGCCCTCGCCCGTGACGAACACGCGGTGACCGCTGGTCAGCCGCTCGGCCAGGGCGTCGATTCCGGCCCGGTCCATGCCGGCCAGTGCGGCCGTGATCTCGGCCATGATGGTGTCGATCGGGTCGTCGGTCATGGAGTTGCCTCTCGTACGCTGGGGACCGGCGGCTCGACGGTGAGCAACCGCCGGAACGCCGCCGCGGTCGTCGCGGGGTCCGCGGCCCGGGTGATGGCCGAGCCGACCACGACCCGGACATTCACGGACGACCGGGCGAGCGCCGCCACGTCCGCCAGGGACAGCCCGCCTGCCACGGCCAGCCGGTGGCCGCCGGCACGGGTCGCCATCCGGTCGAGCGCGTGGTGCGGGTGACCACGCTCCTGCTGGTCCTTGCCGACATGGGCGGCCCAAACCACGTGTGAAGCGCTGGGGAGCCGGGCCACCAGCGCGTCGAGACGCTCGGGGCCGGTCGCCAGCAGGTCGACGAGCACTTCCATCCCGAGGTCGCCGGCCCTGGCCACACAGGCACGGACGGTCTCGTCCGGTGCCAGCGCCAGGACGCTCATCGCCCGTGCTCCGGCGGCGTGGCACAGGTCGACCTCGGTGACGGCGTCGTCGGCGGTCTTGGTGTCCGCCAGGACCGGTGTGGGTCCCGCCGCCGCCGCGACGGCGACGACGGCGGCCATGCCGTGCGCTTTGATCAGCGACGTGCCGACCTCGATCCAGTCCGCGTGCTCGGCGACCGCGCCGGCGAGGTCGACGGCCCGGGCCAGGGGCATGCGGTCCAGCGCCACCTGCAACTGCGACCCCGCCGCCCCTGGCCGCCCCTCGGTCAAGGCCTGACCGCCCACGCCTCGATCTCGAACAGCAGACCCCCGGCGAGGGCGACGCCGACGGTGCTGCGGGCCGGCAGCGGTTCCGGGAACGCCTCGCGGTAGACGGCGTCGAACGCGGCGAAGTCCGCGATGTTCGTCAGGAAGCACGTCGTCTTGACGACGTGCTCGAGGCCCAGCCCCTCCGCGGCCAGGACAGCCGCCAGGTTGGCGATCGCGGCCCGCACCTGCTCGGCCAACCCGTCCTTCAGCTCCCCGGTCACGGGATCGCTGCCGACCTGGCCGGCCGTCACCACCACGTTCCCGAACGCGATTCCCTGCGAGTACGAGGCGGTCGGGGCGGCCGCACCGCCGGCGACGATCGCGCGCCGAGCCATCACATCAATCACTCCCATCCGTACGAGACATTCACTGCGCCGTGTATCCGCCGTCGATCGTCAGCGCGCTGCCGTTGACGTACCGCGCGTCGTCCGAGAGCAGATAGGCACATCCCGCCGCCACCTCGTCGGCCCCGCCCATCCGGCCAGCGGGCACACGACCGATGACGACGTCGTAGTTCTCACCGCTCTGCGCGAAACCCACCTGCGTCATCGGCGTGTCGATCGGTCCCGGGCAGACGGCGTTGGCGCGTACTCCCTGCCGGCCGTAGTCGATGGCGACGCAGCGCATCAGGTTGATCACGCCGGCTTTGGCCGCGCAGTAGCCCGCGTTCGCCGGGTAGCCGACCAGCCCGACCTGGGAGGCGATGGCGACGAACGAACCGCCACCGGCCCCGGCGAACAGCGGCACGGTCAGGTGCGCCAGCAGGTACACGCTGGTCAGGTTCACGTCGATGACCCGTTGCCACTTCTCCGGGGTCAGCTCGCCGACGGACCCTCCTTGCGCGATTCCCGCCGCCGCGACCACCCCGTCCAGCCGGCCGTGCCGCCGCATCGCGACGTCGACGCAGGACCGGAGGTCGTCGATGGAGGTGACGTCACCCACCTTGCTCTCGACCGGGCCGGACCAGTCCCGTACGACCGTCGGCGCTAGGTCCAGCGCGACGACGTCGGCTCCCTCCGCCACGAGCCGGTGGACCACCGCCTCACCGATGCCGGACGCGGCACCTGTGACGATCACCGAGCGTCCCCGCAGGCGTTGCGCCTTCATGCCTGCCGTCACAGGTTGATCCCGAGCTTCTGGCAGGCCGTGACGAAGTCGCCCGTGCAGACCTTCGCGGCATCCAGCTTCTTCTCGTCGAAGTACTGCTTGATGTTCTTCTGGGTGATCGGGCCGATGTCGAAGAGGTAAGTGGGCACGTCCATCCTGCCGTTGTTGACCGTGGTCTCGCGGTACTGCGCCGGAACCTCCTCGCCGCGGCCCAGGTGCAGGGCGACCTCGGCCGCCTTGGTCGCCTCGTCGACGATGTCCTGGAACTCGGTCATGTACTGCTCGCCGGTGATGATCCGCTGCAGGGCGGCCACGTCGTTGTCAAGACCCGTGACCGGACGCGTCCGCGGATCGATGTTGGCGGACTTCAGGGCCGCGATCACGCCACCCGCCATGCCGTCGTTGCTGGAGTAGACGCCGAAGAACCCGTCCCGGCCGAGCGCGGTGATCGCCTGGTCCATCTCCTGCTGCGCCTTGGC
>Ga0164243_10013474_pt1 | contig 11503 bp, 11 predicted proteins | sample OricompcompostOP_FD_108781 | JGI IMG/M metagenome (GOLD analysis project Ga0164243, IMG submission 108781) | Organic Plus compost microbial communities from Emeryville, California, USA - Original compost - Organic plus compost (OP) | ecosystem: Engineered > Solid waste > Mixed feedstock >... | reverse complement strand
TGGCGGCTGAACCTGCCACGACCCGAAGACCGGACCTGGGTCAGCCAGATCGGCGATGTCATGCGCGGCGACGAGGAAAAGCTGCCAGAGCTTGGCAAATACAATGCCGGACAGAAATTCGTTTTCTGGGCCATGACGGCGCTGATCCTGGTGCTGATCGTGACCGGCGTGATGATCTGGGAACAGTTCTTCGGTGGCCTGGTCTCGGTCCCGGTGCGGCGCTGGGCGGTGCTGATCCACTCGGTCGCGGCGGTGGCGATCATCCTGACCTTCATCCTGCATGTCTATGCGGCCTTCTGGACCCGCGGCACCATCCGCGCCATGACCCGCGGCAGCGTGACCGGGGGCTGGGCCTGGCGCCACCACCGCAAATGGCTGCGCGAAGTGGCTGGACGCGGCGAAGGCGGCCCGGCAGAATAGGCCAAAGCGACCCGAAAGGATGCCATGTCCACCGCCTTGAAGCCCGATCCCGCGATGATCGGCGGCGTCGCCAAGGTTCCCCTGGCGCGGCTGCCCGATCCTGCGGCGCTGTTTTCGACCCGTGCCGAGCGGTTCGATTTCCTGGCCGGGCACAGCCCGAACCTGGCCCCCTATCTGCGCTTTCTGGCCGGGATTTGCCGGGCGCAGGCTGATCTGGCGGCCGAATTGCCGCCGCCCCCGCCGCTGCCGCCCGAGCGGATCGAGCTGGCCCGCGCCAGCCGGATGCCGCCGCTGGACCGCAACGCCATGCGCGAAGGGCTGGGGCTGGCCCTGTCCCTGCTGCTCGACCGGCTGGCCGGGATCGAGATGCCCGAACCGGCGCGGCTGGCCCTGGCGGCCTTGCAGGCCGCCGAGCCCGCGGATCTCGACTGGGTGATGGGCAATGTGCTGGCCGACACCATCCCGGCGGACAGCGTGGCCCCGCATCTGTTCGCCGCCGCCGCCTTGCAGGTCCATGCCGCGATGTGGGCGGCGGCGCTGGATGCGGCGAAGCTGGTGCCGATCCGCACCGGCACCTGCCCGGCCTGCGGCGGCCGCCCCGCGACCAGCATCGTGACCGAGAATGTCGGCGCCGAGGGCGCGCGCTATTGTTCCTGCGCCACCTGCCAGACGCTCTGGAACGAGGTGCGGGTGAAATGCGTCTGCTGCGGCTCGACCAAGGGCATCAGCTATCGCTCGGTCGAAACCGGCGAGGCCACGGTCAAGGCCGAGGTCTGCCGGGAATGCGGCAACTGGGTCAAGATCCTGTATCAGAACCGCAATCCCTCGCTTGAGCCGATCGCCGACGATGTGGCGAGCCTTGGCCTGGACCTGATGATGCGGGACACCGAATGGAAACGGGGCGGCTTCGATCCCTTCCTGACCGGCTATTGACGGCGGCGCGACGCGGGCAATGATCGTCGGCACGGCGGGGCATATCGACCACGGCAAGACCGCGCTGGTCCGGGCGCTGACCGGCATCGAGACCGACCGGCTGGCCGAGGAACAGGCCCGCGGCATCACCATCGAACTGGGCTTTGCCTATGCAGATCTGGGCGGCGGCGCCGTCACCGGCTTTGTCGATGTGCCGGGGCATGAGAAATTCGTCCACACCATGCTGGCCGGGGCCGGGGGCATCGACCTGGCCCTGCTGGTGGTCGCTGCCGATGACGGCGTCATGCCGCAAACGCGCGAGCATCTGGCGATCCTCGACCTGCTGGGCATCAGCCGCGGCATGGTCGCGCTGACCAAATCCGATCTGGCCGGTTCCGATCGTATCGCCGCCCTGACGGCCGAAATCGCGGACCTGCTGGCCCCGACCGGGCTGGCCGGGGCCCCGGTCTTTCCGGTCTCGTCCCTGACCGAGGCGGGCATCGGCGCCCTGCGCGCCGCGCTGGTGCGGGCCGAGGCCGAGACCGCCGCCCGCGCCGCCGAGGCGCGCTTTCGTATGGCCATCGACCGCAGCTTTACCCTGGCCGGGGCGGGCACCGTCGTCACCGGCACGGTGCTGTCGGGCCGGGTCGCGCCGGGCGACCAGATCGCCGTCAGCCCCTTGGGACTGCCGGCCCGCGTGCGCGCCGTCCACGCCCAGAACCGCAAGGCCCAGGCCGGGCTCGCGGGCCAGCGTTGCGCCCTGAACCTGGCCGGCGAGGGCGTGACGCGCGATGCGATCCATCGCGGCGACGTGGCGCTGGACCCGGTGCTGCACGCGCCGACCCGGCGCATCGACGTGATGCTGCGCGTGCTGGGGACCGAACCCAAGCCGCTGACCACCTGGTTCCCCGCCCGCCTGCACCTGGGCGCGGCGGAAACCGGCGCCCGCATCGTGCCGCTGCCAGGGCCGCTGGCGCCGGGCGAAGAGGGGCTGGCGCAACTGGTCCTCGACCGCCCGCTGGCCGCGACCCTGGGCGAGCGTTTCATCCTGCGCGACGTTTCGGCCCGGCGCACCATCGGCGGCGGCCGGCTGATCGACCTGCGCGCCCCCGCCCGCCATCGCGCCCGGCCCGAACGGCTGGCCGCGCTGCGTGCCATGGCCCTGCCCGACCCGGCCAAGGCGCTGGCGGCGCTTGCCGGGCTGGCGCTGGTCGATCTCGACGGCTTTGCCCGCGATCGCGCGCTGGCGCCCGCGCAGCTTGACCGCGCCATTGCCGCCTCGGGCGTCGCGCCGTTGCCCGGCACGCGGCTGGCGCTGGCCCCGGCCCGGCTTCAGGCGCTGCGCGAACGGATGCAGGCCGAGCTTGCCGCCTTTCACGCCGAGAATGCCGATCTGCAAGGCTTGGGCCGGGAAAAGCTGCGGCTGATCCTGGACCCGCGCCCGCCCAAGCCCGATTTCGCCGCCTTCCTGCGCGCCGAGGCCGAGGCGGGCCGCATCGCGCTGGACGGCGCCTTCGTCCGCCTGCCCGGCCACCTGCCCCGCCTCTCGGCCGATGACGAGGCGCTGCTGGCCCTGGTCCTGCCCCGCCTGGGTGGCGAGGACCGCTTTCGCCCGCCCCGCGTGCGCGATTTTGCCCGTGAACTCGGCGCCGACGAATCCGAGATCCGCCGCATCCTGCGCATGGCTGCGCGCCAGGGCCGCATCGACCAGATCGCGCATGACCATTTCTTTGCCCGCGTCACCACGGTCGAGATGGTCGGCATCATCCGCGACCTCGGCACGCAGGCGCCGGACGGCTGGTTCACCGCCCCGTCCTTTCGCGACCGGGTGCAGAATGGGCGCAAGGTGGCGATCCAGATCCTTGACTTCTTCGACCGGCTCGGTCTGACCTTGCGCCGGGGCGATCTTCGTCGCATCAACCCGCATCGGATCGACCTGTTCACGCCGGACGGGTCGGACAAGCGGAACTAGGGAAGAGAAGCGTCCCCGGTGGGGCGGCCGGACTTCAAATCCGGTTGGGGCAGTGAGCCTGTCCTGGGTGGGTTCGACTCCCACTCTCTTCCGCCAGATGCGACGAAAGGACGGACATGGACAGCACGACGCTTGGCAGCAGCGATCTTCGGGTCAGCGCGGTTTGCCTTGGGACGATGACCTTCGGCAACCAGACCGCCGCGCCCGATGCCCAGGCCCAGATGGACCGCGCGCTTGCCGCCGGCATCACCTTTTTCGACACGGCCGAGATGTATCCCGTCAACCCGGTCCGGCGCGAAACCGTAGGCGTCAGCGAGACGGTCGTCGGCGACTGGCTTGCCGCGCGCGGGTGCCGCGGCCGGGTGCAGATCGCGACCAAAGTCACCGGACCCAGCGGCACGGTCAGGGCAGAAGGCTATGACGGCGCCATCCTGCGCCAGGCCGTCGACGCGTCGCTGAAGCGACTGGGGACCGATTGGATCGACCTTTACCAGCTACACTGGCCGGTGCGCGGCAGCTATGCCTTTCGCCAGAACTGGCGCTACGACCCCTCCGGCCAGGACCGCGCCGCCACGCTTGCGCATATGCAGGACGTGCTGGAGGCGCTGGCCGAACTGCACCGCGCCGGCAAGGTCCGCGCCTTTGGCCTGTCGAACGAATCGGCCTGGGGCACCGCGCGCTGGATCGACACCGCCGCGCGGCTTGGCGCGCCGCCGGTCGTCAGCATCCAGAACGAATATTCGCTGCTTTACCGCGCCTTCGACACCGACCTGGCGGAACTGGCGGTGAACGAAGGGGTGACGCTGCTGGCCTATTCGCCGCTGGCGGCGGGGCTGCTGACGGGAAAATACCGCGATGGCGCCACGCCCCCCGGCAGCCGGGCCGCGGTGGATGTCGCCAGCGGCGGGCGCGGCAACCTTGGCGGCCGCCGGACCCCCCGCGCCCTGGCCGCGGTTGATGCATGGCACGAACTTGCGCGCGAATTGGGCTTTGATCCGGTGCATATGGCCATCGCCTTTACCCGCCAGCGGCCCTTCCGCACCATCCCGATCATCGGCGCGACCGATACCGCGCAGCTTGGCCACCTGTTGTCCGGTCTGGACCTGCGCCTGTCGGACGAGGCGCTGGCGCGCATCGACGCCCTGCATCGCGACCATCCCATGACCTATTGACGGACGCCACGGAACCATTGGCACCAGGACGGCGGGCGGGCAATCTGCCCCCGACCCCGCAAGCGGAGAAGACCATGCTGCCCCCCATCCTGACCGGCCTGCGCATCCCCGTCGTCGCCTCGCCCATGTTCATCGTCTCGGGGCCCGAACTGGTGATTGCGCAATGCAAGGCCGGGATCGTCGGCAGCTTCCCGGCGCTCAACGCCCGCGAAAAGAACGGCGAGGCCCCGCTGCTCGACGCCTGGCTGACCCGAATCGCCGAGGAACTGGACCGCCACAACCAGGCCAATCCCGACAACCCGGCCGCGCCCTTCGCGGTGAACCAGATCGTGCATCGCTCGAACGCGCGTCTGGAACGCGATATCGAGATCTGCCACAAGCACCGGGTCCCGATCTGGATTACCAGCCTCGGCGCCCGCCCCGAGGTGAACGCGGCCGCCCATGATTGCGGCGGCATCGCGCTGCACGACGTCATCAACGACCGCTTCGCCCGCAAGGCCATCGACAAGGGCGCCGACGGGCTGATCGCGGTGGCGGCCGGCGCCGGCGGCCATGCCGGGCCGCAATCGCCCTTTGCCCTGGTGCAGGAAATCCGCGCATGGTTCGACGGCCCGCTGCTTTTGTCGGGCGCCATCGCCAGCGGCCGCGCGGTGCTGGCGGCCCAGGCGATGGGGGCCGATCTGGCCTATATCGGCAGCCCCTTCATCGCCACCCAGGAAGCCAATGCCCAGCCCGAATACAAGCGCATGATCGTGGATTGCGGGGCCGAGGATATCGTGACCTCCTCGCTCTTCACCGGCGTCTCGGGGAACTATCTCGCGCCGTCGATCCGCGCCGCCGGACTCGATCCGGCCAGCCTGGAACGCGGCGACGTGTCGGACATGAACTTCGCCGATGCCTCGTCGCGGCCCAGGGCCTGGAGCCAGATCTGGGGCTCGGGCCAGGGCATCGGCGCGGTGCGTGAAATCCTCCCCGCCGCCCGGCTGATCGACCGCCTGGCCCGCGAATATGCCGAAGCCCGCGCCGCCCTCTGCGCCTGACCCGGCTTCTTCGTTCCCCAAATACCCATGCAACGGCGCGGCGGGGCGCCAGCGCCCGCATTTCACCGTTCCGCAGACACCTTTCCGCCCGTGCCATCCGGCGCGGCGGGGCTGCTGCGTCAGGCGACGCTCAGCCCCTCGGTGGTGGCAAAGAACATCGCCTGGCTGACGGCCGAGCGCACCTGTTCCTCGGAATAGGGCTTCGAGATCAGGAAGGCGGGCTCCGGCCGGTCCCCGGTCAGCAGCCGCTCGGGGAAGGCGGTGATAAAGATCACCGGAATGTCGCCCAGCCCGGCCAGAAGCTCGTTCACCGCCTCGATCCCGGACGAGCCGTCGGCCAGCTGGATATCGGCCAGGATCAGGTCCGGGCGGCTCTGATGCGCCAGGTCGACGGCGGCGGCATGGGTGCGGGCGATGCCGGTGACGTCATGGCCCATGGCCTGGACGATGCCCTTCAGGTCCATGGCAATGATGGTCTCGTCCTCGATGACCATGACCTTTCCGCTCAGGGCATGACCCATTTCGCTCAGCGCGATCTGCACCAGCTCCTCGGCCTCGGCCTGCGGGCATTGCATGATCTCGGCGATCTGGTCATAGCGCAATTCCTCGATGGTGCGCAAAAGCAGCGCCTCGCGGGAATTGGGGGTCAGGCCGCGCAGATGCGCCTGGGCACGGGCCTCCCGCGGGGTCTGCGCATCCAGTTCCACCGGCTGGCCCGAGCTTTGCCAGATGGCGTGGAAGGTGCGGAACAATCCGATGCGGGTGTCTTCGCCATCCATCATGCTGCGATCGGACAGGATCGCCTCCAGCGTGGCGGCGGCGTAATTGTCGCCGGCGGTCTGGCTGCCGGTCAGTGCGCGCGCATAGCGACGCAGATAGGGCAGTTCCCGGCTGATGGACTGGGCAAGATCCGCTGCGGTCATGGCTACCTCGAAAAAAGCGTCGTTTGTCGGAACCTGATCGGATAGGTAACGGTTAGGCAAGGTGCGCACAAGATTACCGGGAATAACTAAAAAATGAATACCAGGCGTGAGGAACGCAGACGAGCAGCCATCCAGAAGCAGATCGACGAGAATCTGCGGCGCGTCTACGAACAGGATGCAACGCAGCAGATTCCCGAAAGGTTCCTGCAATTGCTCGACAAATTGCGCGAGCAGGAGTGAACTGGATGACCGATCGAAAATCGGCGCGGACGACCCGTCCCCAAGGCCATGGCGACCCCAGGGACGAGCTGGTCGATCATCTGCCGGCGCTGCGCGCATTCGCGCTGTCGCTGACGCGCGAGGGGGCCTCGGCCGACGACCTGGTGCAGGACACCATCGTCAAGGCCTGGACCCATATCGACAAGTTCCAGCCCGGCACCAATTTGCGGGCCTGGCTGTTCACCATCCTGCGCAACACCTTCTATTCCGCCCGCCGCAAGACCAAGCGCGAGGTCAGCGATTCCGACGGCATCCATGCTGCGCGCCAGGCCACCCGGCCCGAACATGACGGGCGCCTTGCCCTGAACGATTTCCGCACCGCCTTCGAGCAATTGCCCGACGAACAGCGCGAGGCCCTGATCCTGGTGGGCGCCTCGGGTTTTTCCTACGAGGAGGCGGCGGCGATGACCGGCGTGGCCGTGGGCACCGTCAAGTCGCGCGCCAATCGCGGCCGGCGCAAGCTGGCCGAGCTGCTGCACATGGAAGAGGGCGAGGAGCTGGAGATGACCGACCGCGCCACCCTGGCGGTGATGGCGCAGAACGCCCCGATCCTGCGCTGAGATGCCGTCGTGCTGCGGCGATTGCTGGACAAGCTGGAATTCACCAAGGGCCTGGGTTTCCGGCTGGGCGGGCTCTTGTCGGTGGCGATCCTGCCCATCGGGCTGATCTCGGTCATCCAGACGCTGCACCTGTCGCGCGAATACCAGCGTTCCTCGGAAATCGCGCTGCTGGGCCGGACCGCCACCGCTGCCGCGGGCGAAAGGGCGCTCTTGCAAAGCGCGCTGGGCACTGCCGACGCCCTGGGCCCGGCGGTGCTCGAAACGATGGACCGCCCGCAGGCCTGTTCCGACATCATGCGCGGTCTGGTCCAGCGCACGGTGAATTTCGTCTATGCCGGGTTTACCCGGCTGGACGGGGTGACGGAATGTTCCTCGGTGCGCGGCGTGCACGACCTGTCGCAGGATGCCGCCTTTCGGCAGTTCAGCGACAGCCCCGGCACCCTGGTCACGACCAGCGCCGACGGGCCGGTTACCGGGAAATCCGTGGTCGTGGTGATCCAGCCGCTTTATCGCGGGGTCGAGCTTCTGGGCTTTATTGCCGTGTCGATGTCGCATGACCTGCTGCGTTCGACCCATGTTTCCGGGCTGGGGACCGAGGGTGCGCGGATCCTGACCTTCAACAACCAGGGCGAGATCATCTCGTCGGATCGCGAAAGCGGCGGCGATATCGACAGGGTGCTGCCGCGCGGCAAGTCCCTGCCTTCGCTTTTGTCGCGCAGCGAGACCACCTTTCGCGACATTTCCAATTCGGGCGAAAGCCGGGTGTTCAGCGTCGTGCCGGTGGTGCCGGGGCTGGTCTATGCGCTGGGCTCGTGGAACCGCGCCGAATCCGGCATCACCGGCATCGACATCACCCGGCGCACGGCGCTGATCCTGCCGCTGATCCTGTGGGCGGCCTCGCTGGCGGTGGCCTATTTCGCCGTCTATCGCCTGGTGCTGCGCCATATCCGCGAATTGCGCAGCCAGATGCGCCGCTTTGCCATCGGCGACCGTTCCGCGCCGCCGCCGGTCCTGGCCGATGCCCCCGCCGAGATCGAGGACATGAGCCAGACCTTTCACAACATGGCCCGTATCCTGATCCGCGACGAAGAGGCGATGGAGACCGCGGTCAATGAAAAGACCGTGCTGCTGAAAGAGGTGCATCACCGGGTCAAGAACAACCTGCAATTGATCGCCTCGATCATCAACATGCAGATCCGGGTGATCGAGCATGACGATGCCCGGCGTGTGCTGCGCTCGGTCCAGGATCGGGTGGCGTCGCTGGCGACGATTTATCGCAACCTCTATCAGGCCGAGCACCTGGATTCGGTCCAGGCCGACCGGCTGATCCGCGACATCATCAACCAGATGACCAATGCCTCGGTCGGTCCCGGCGCCGGGCTGCGCATCGACACGCGGCTGGAGCCCTTGGTGCTGATGCCCGACCAGGCGGTGCCGCTGAGCTTGCTGGCGACCGAGGCTTTCACCAATGCGCTGAAATATTCCGGCGTCTCGGACCCCGAGGCCGAGCCCTGGGTGCGGGTTTCGCTGCGGGCGGACGGGCCGGGCCATGCGGTGCTGGAGGTCGAGAATTCGATCGGCGCCAGCAGCCTGGCCGAGGGCACCGGCCTGGGCAGCCAGCTGATCGAAGCCTTTGCCACCCAGCTCGAAGGCGAGGCCGATCAGGAAACGGGCGATGGCCGGTTCCTGCTGCGCCTGCGCTTTCGGGTCGAGAACCTGCACAAGCGCGAAAGCGCCGAGATGCCGCAGGTGGTGCTGACCTCTGCCGCCCGGCCGGGCTCGCGGCATTAGAAAAGGGGTTGCCGGTTCCGATGATCGCTGATGGCGCAGGGCAAGCCCGGCGCGGCCAGCGGAAACGGACATCGCCCGCATCTGCCCGGAAGCCCGTCCGCGGATGGGCTGGCAGGTTGGACGGCCCGGCCTCTATTCGTCCGCGCCTTGCTTTTGGCGCAGTTTTTTCGCGGCGGCAAAGCGGCGGCGGCGGGACAGTTCCACGTTGATCAGCGCCCCCAGCATGACGGTGAACCCGCCCAGATAGAACCACATCAAAAGCGCAATCACCGCCCCGATCGAGCCATAGATGCGGTTATAGCTGTTGAAGCTGGCCAGATAGGCCGAGAAACCATAGGACACGCCCGCCCAGGCCAGCGCCGCAAAGACCGAACCCCAGGTAAAGATGGCCGTGCGCGGCGCCTTTACGTTCGGCCCGTAGCGATAGAGGATGCCGATGACCACCAGCACGATGGAGAAAATCGCCATCCAGGGCAGCGCGCCGATCAGCCAGTTGCGCAGCGGCACGTCGGGCAGGAAGTTGAAGGCGATGGGCACGACGATGATCGTGGCCAGCCCCAGCGCGATCACCAGCACGATGACCAGCGTCAGCACATAGGCCAGCAGAAAGCCCATGACCGTGGAATGCGACCGCACGCCATAGGCGGCGTTCAGCCCCCGGATCAGCCCGTCCACCCCCGCCCGTGCCGAGACGGTGGCGATGACAAAGGAAATCGCCGTGGTCCAGCCCAGCTGCGTGCGCCCCGCCGCCACCAGCGAATTGATCTGGCCGTAAAGGATGCCGGCCGCGCTTTGCGGGATGAAGCCGTCGGTGGTGTGGACATATTGCTCGATCACCTGCGGGTCGTTCCACAGCCCCCACAGCGCAAACAGCGCCGCCAGACCCGGAAAGACCGCGAACATGGCGTAAAAAGCCACGCCGGCGGCGATCAGGCTCATGTGGATCTTGTCCATCCGTTCAAGGACCGCCAGGACGAACTGCCACCAATCCCTGATCAAGCTCTTGTTCCTTCGGTTGCCTTCCATGCGCCGCAGGGGGAACGGTTTTCCCTTTGGCAAGGGTTCCGTCCCCTAGGCGCTTTCCGCCAGTTCATAGCGCAGCCAGACCGCCTTTTCGCCCAGCTTCGCAACAAAGGCGGCATGGGCTTCGGCCTCGGCCGCGGTGATGCGGGGGGGCAGCGGCCGCGGCCTTTGGCTGCGCGCGGCGGAGCCCTGCATCCGCGGTTCGTTCCCGGCGCGTGTACCGGTCTCCAGCACCAGCCCCGGCTGGCGCCCGCCGCGCAAGGCCAGATAGACCTCGGCCAGAAGCTCGCTGTCCAGAAGCGCGCCGTGCAGGGTGCGGTTCGAGTTGTCGATGCGAAAGCGCCGGCACAGCGCGTCGAGCGAGTTCTGCGCACCCGGAAACTGGCGTCGCGCCAGTTCCAGCGTGTCCACCGCGCGGCTGAAGGGCATGACCGGATAGCCGCAAAGCCGCAGTTCGGCATTCAGGAACTTCATGTCGAAGCTGGCATTATGGATCACCAGCTTGGCGTCCTCGCCGACGAAGGCGGCGAATTCCGCCGCGATCTCGGCGAATTTCGGCTTGTCGCGCAGAAAGTCGTCGCCCAGCCCATGCACCTCGAAGGCGTCCTGCGGCATCGGACGCTCGGGGTTGATATAGACATGAAAGGTGCGCCCGGTGGGCAGGTGGTTCATCAGCTCGACGGCGCCGATTTCGACGATGCGGTCGCCGGTCTCGGGGTCGAAGCCGGTGGTTTCGGTATCCAGCACGATCTCACGCATGGGGCCGTTCTGCCATGATCCGGGCGCAGATGTCCACGATGGCCGTGCGCGCGCCGTCCAGCGTCTCCGAGGGGATCAGGAAATCCGCCCGCTTGCGCTTTTCCGCATCCGGCATCTGGCGCGACAGGATCATCTGGAAATCGGCCTCGGTCACGCCGGGGCGGGCCAGCACCCGCGCCCGCTGCACCTGGGGCGGGGCCGAAACCACCGCCACCCCGTCCATCCGCGCCTCGGCCCCGCCCTCGAACAGCAGCGGGATGTCCAGCACCACGATGGGCGCGTCCTCGTGCGCGGCGACGAAGCTGGCGCGGTCCAGGGCCACCAGCGGATGCACGATGGCTTCCAGCCGGGCAAAGCCCGCGGGGTCGGCGGCCAGCGCCTCGCGCAGCGCGGCGCGGTCGATGCCGCCATCCCGCAGCACGCCGGGAAAGGCGGCGGCGACCGGTGCCACCGCCGCGCCGCCCGGCGCATAAAGCCGATGCACGGCCGCATCCGCATCCCAGACCGGATGGCCCAGGTCCCGGAACATGCGCGCGGCCGTGGACTTGCCCATGCCGATGCCGCCGGTCAGTCCCAGGAGATAGCTCATGCCAGCACGACCTGCCGCAATTCGTCGTCCACTTCCGGGCGCTGGCCGAACCAACGCTCGAAT
>Ga0164243_10013473_pt1 | contig 11504 bp, 11 predicted proteins | sample OricompcompostOP_FD_108781 | JGI IMG/M metagenome (GOLD analysis project Ga0164243, IMG submission 108781) | Organic Plus compost microbial communities from Emeryville, California, USA - Original compost - Organic plus compost (OP) | ecosystem: Engineered > Solid waste > Mixed feedstock >... | reverse complement strand
CGCCCCTCGCGGCGGAAGAACGAGCCGGGGATGCGGCCCGCGGCGTACATCCGCTCCTCGACGTCCACGGTGAGCGGGAAGAAGTCGAAGTGCTCCTTCGGCTGCTTGGAGGCCGTGGTGGCCGACAGCAGCATGGTGTCGTCGTCGAGGTAGGCGACGACGCTGCCGGCCGCCTGGCGGGCGAGCCGGCCGGTCTCGAACCGGACCTCGCGGGTGCCGAAGGCCCCGTTGTCCAGCACGGCGGTCGTCTCGTAGACGCCTTCCTCGACGTTCTGCGCTTGAGTCAAGTGGAACTCCTCGTTTCCGGGGGCCCACGACTGCGCGGGTGAGTCTTCCGGCGAGGCCGGTCATCGATCGAAGCGCCCGGGGTGGCGAATCCCGGAAGCCACTACCGAGGACCGGCGGAGCTGACCCTTGCGTGGACCCTTGGTTGCGCGGGCATCCCCTGCCCGCATCGTCTGTGTTCGGTTGTTCGGTTGTGCCGGTCTTCAGTTGTGCGCCGGGGGAGCGTCCACGATGGAACGCTCCCCCGGGGCGGGTCAACGACGCAGACCCAGCCGCTGGATCAACGAACGGTACCGCTCGATGTCCACCTTGGTCAGGTAGTTCAGCAGCCGGCGGCGCCGACCGACCATGAGCAGCAGGCCGCGACGCGAGTGGTGGTCGTGCTTGTGCTGCTTGAGGTGCTCGGTCAGCCCGGAGATCCGCGTGGTCAGCAGAGCCACCTGCGCCTCGGCCGAACCGGTGTCGGTCTCGTGCAGGCCGTAGTCGGCGAGGATCTGCTTCTTCTGGGCAGTGGACAGCGCCACGAGTTGACTCCCTTGTTTCGCGTGCCGTGTCAGGTGGTGCACCGGCCGGGGTGCTCCGGGTTCCGGCCCGCCGAGGTGCGCGCCGGTGGTGACGTGCGGCCGGGAGTGCCGGGCGCGGCGTCGGCCGGGCGCGGGGCCGGGCCTCGCGCGCCGCGCACGAGCGGGCGGATGGGGCGGGCTAGCTGCCACCCCGGTCGAACCCGCGCGAGCGGTCGGCGGTGGTCGGCGACCGGGCGGGAGCGCACCGGGCGATCCGGAGATCACCGCGGCGGCTCGCCGGTGCGGACCGGTGCCGGAGCGCGGCCGTGGGCCCGGCCGCCACGGACTGCAGCCGAACCCGCGTTCAGCCTATCAGGGTCGGGGCCCGTCTCCCGGTTCCCCCGCGTTCGCGCTGGGTAGCCCGGCGCGGTGCAGGGTGCGGTAGGTGCTGCCGGTGTGGTCCTGATCGCTGCGCACCAGGGCCGCTTCGGCCGCCTCCCACCACGGGCCCGCGTAGGCCTCGAGCAGCCCGGCCAGCCCGCGCGGGCGGCCGGCGCTCCAGCGGGCGATGGTCAGGTGCGCGCGGAAGGTCTCGGGGTCGCCGTCGGCGGCGCGCACCAGCTCCCGCAACGCCGCGGCGTCGGCCTCGCCGGCGGGTTCGGCGCCGACCCACAGCACCCCGCGGAAGACGCCGGAGCCGGCCAGCCGCATCCGGGGCCGGGCGGTCAGCTCGGCGACGCGCTCGTCGAGCCGGGCGGCCAGCGGCTCCGGCTCGGCCGCGCCGTGGAAGCGCAGCGTCAGGTGCCAGCGCTCCGGCGGCAGGAAGCGGAACCGGCCGAGGTCGGCGGTGGCGCGCTCGACCCGCTCCCGCGGCAGCCGCGCCACGGCCGCCGACAGGTCCTCGACCGCCGGCGGCGCCGGCCACAGCGCGGTGAACAGGCGCGGCATCGCAGACCTCCCGCTTGCGCCTCCGGGTTCCTCGGCCCGGAGTGTCAGCCCTCGGCGGCGCGGCGCAGCAACTCGGCCAGCGCCGGGTACTGGCCGTCGATGAGCGCGGCCGCGGCGGCCAGCTCGTTCGGCTTGGCGACCTCGCGCAGCACCTGCCCGGCCACCTCCTCGCTGCTGTCGCCCACCGGCACCGTGTCCCGGCCCAGCGAGGGCCGCGAATCGCGCACGTCGGCCAGCGCCTGGCTGATCGCCTCGGACTCGCCGGCGGCCACGCCCGGGATGAGCACCTTGCGCTCCAGCATCACCAGCCGGGCCAGCACCGACGGGTTGCCGATCTTGGCGCGGCGGCCGCTCATCACCTGGCTGAGCATCGGGGCGCTGATGCCCAGCACCTCGGCCAGCTGGGCCTGCGAGATCCGGAACGCCACCACCAGGCGGCGCACCCGGTCGCCCAGCGGCTCGCCATACCACTCACGCTGCAGCTCCAGGTTGCGCTGGACGCTGTTGTGCTCGGACACCACTACTTCTCCCCCAGTGCGCTCGGCCGCGCGGTCGCGCGGCGCGCGCGACCTGATCGGACCGGCCCGGAATCCTGCCAGCTCACCCCGCCGCTGCGGGGCGGAATGCGACATTCCCCCGCTCATCGCGGGGCGGGCGCGTCGAGGACCTCCCGGGTGCGAACCACGTCCCGGTCCATCTGCACGACCAGCTCGTCGACCGAGTCGAACCGCACCATGCCGCGCAGCCGGCGCACGAAGTCCAGCGCCACGTGCTCGCCGTAGAAGTCCTGGTGCACGTCCAGCACGAACGCCTCCACGGTGCGCTCGGTGCCGGAGAACGTCGGGTTGCTGCCCACCGACACCGCCGCGGGCAGTGTCTCGGCCGGCTCCGCCGAACCCCGCCGGTGGTGGGTGAACCAGCACGCGTAGACCCCGTCGGCCGGGATCGCCGCGTAGGCCGGGCTGGACAGGTTCGCCGTCGGATAGCCCAGCTCGCTGCCGCCGCGGCCGGCGCCGCGCACCACGATGCCCTCCAGCCGGTGGTGGCGGCCCAGCGCCGAGGCCGCGGCCACCACGTCCCCGGCGTCGATGCACGAGCGGATGTAGGTCGAGGAGAACGTCACCGGCGCCTCCAGCGCCCCGTCGTCGGTCACCGCGTCCCCGCTGACCAGCGCGTCCGAGGCGACCTCGAAGCCGAACCGCTCCCCCAGCTCGGCCAGCAGCCCGATGTCGCCGGCCGCCTTGTGCCCGAACGTGAAGTTCTCGCCCACCACGACCAGCGCCGCGTGCAGCCGCTCCACCAGCAGCTCGTGCACGAACTCGTTCGCCGGCATCCGGGACAGCTCGGCGGTGAACGGCAGCACGCAGAACACGTCCACGCCCAGCTCCTCGGCCAGCTCCGCCCGCCGCTGCAGGGTGGTCAGCTGCGCCGGGTGGCTGCCGGGGCGCACCACCTCCGCCGGGTGCGGGTCGAAGGTCATCAGCACGCACGGCAGCCCGCGCTCCCGCGCGGTGCGCACCGCATGACCGATCAACTGCTGGTGGCCGCGGTGCACGCCGTCGAAGACCCCGATCGTCACCACGCACCGGCCCCAGCCGCCGGGAAGCTGCTCCAAACCGCGCCAACGCTGCACGGCACGAAAGCCTACTTCCCGCCCGGACCGGCCGGTTCAGCCCGCCGGGGCGAGCACCAGCACCGGCCGCGCGGTGCGGCCCTCGTCGCGCACCAGCGCCACCGCGTGCCCGTCCGGGCCGAAGATCCCGCAGGTGCCGTCCACGCCGGTCGCGGGGATCTGCCGGCCGTGCGAGAGGGCCCGCGCGGTGACCGCGTCGGTGTCCTGGCGGGCGAAGGCCGTGGCGATCGCGCGGTCCAGGTCCATCGACAGCTCCGGGGCCTGCTCCAGCTGCTCCAGGGTGCGAGCGGTGGCCAGGCCGAACGGGCCGACCCGGGTGCGGCGCAGCTCGCCGAGGTGGCCGCCGACGCCCAGCGCGCGGCCCAGGTCGCGGGCCAGCGCGCGCACGTAGGTGCCGGAGGAGCACTCCACGAGCACGTCCAGCTCCAGCACCGCGTGCCCGCCCTCCGGGGCGGCGGCGGTCTCGGGCTCGGCGGCGGTCCCGGTGCCGCCGGCGGCCTCCGGCCCGGCGCGGCGCACCGCCAGCAGGTCGAAGCGGGACACGGTCACCGGACGCGCGTCCAGCTCCACCTCGTGGCCCTCGCGGGCGAGCTCGTAGGCCCGCCGGCCGTTCACCTTGATCGCGCTGACCTTGCTGGGCACCTGCTGGATCTCGCCGGTGAGCTCCGCGATGCCCGCGCGGATCGCGTCCTCGACGACCTCGCCCGGATCGGTGCGCGAGAGCACCTCGCCCTCGGCGTCGTCGGTGCTCGTCTCCGCGCCCAGCCGGATCGTGGCCAGGTAGGCCTTGGTGTCCAGCGCCAGGTGCCCGAGCAGCTTGGTGGCCCGCTCCAGGCCCAGCACGAGCACGCCGGTCGCCATCGGATCCAGCGTGCCGGCGTGGCCGACCTTGCGGGTGCCCATGATCCGCCGCACCCGGGAGACCACGTCGTGCGAGGTCATGCCGGCGGGCTTGTCCACCACCAGCAGGCCGGGCGGGACGGAGGGGCGCTTGCGTGCGGTTCGGGAACGCTCGGACACGGCCGACCATCTTCCCCGACGGCTCGCCGGCTCCGCGCGCACCCCGTGCCCGGCGGCTCAGGCCGGGGCGGACTCGGCGCCCGTCACCGCCCACCGGCCGGACCGCATCCGCAGCAGCAGCGTCACCAGCCGCAGCAGCATGAACAGCGTCAGCCCGGTCCAGATCCCGGCCAGGCCCCATCCGAAGCCCAGCGACAGCCAGATCAGCGGCAGGTAGCCGACCGCCGCGCTGAGCATCGTCGCCGTCCGCAGGTAGCGGGCGTCCCCGGCGCCGAGGAACACCCCGTCCAGCGCGAACACCACGCCCGCGATCGGCTGCTGCAGCACGAAGAACCACCAGGCGTGCGGCACCTCCGCCAGCACCGCCGCGTCCGCGGTGAACAGGCCCGGCAGCAGCTGCGAGCCCGCGGCGAACAGCACCGCCAGCAGCGCCCCGAACGCCAGCCCGTACCAGGTGATCTGCCGCGCGATGCCCTTCGCCTGCCGGTCCGAGCCGCCGCCGAGGGCCGCGCCGACCAGCGACTGCGCCGCGATCGCCAGCGAGTCCAGCACCAGCGACAGGAACGACCACAGCTGCCAGACGACCTGGTGCGCCGCGGCCGTCTCCGCGCCCGTGCGGGCCGCGACCGAGGTCGCCGACAGGAAGCACACCTGGAACGCCAGGGTGCGCAGCACCAGATCGCGGCCCATGCCGAGCTGGGCGCGCATCTTCGCCGGGTCCGGGCGGCGCGCGGCCTCCTCGACGAACAGGGCCCGCAGGAACAGCGCGGCCGCGATCGCCTGGCCGACCAGGTTCGCCACCGCCGACCCCTCCAGGCCCCACCCCAGCGGGTAGACCAGCAGCGGGCACAGCACCGCCGAGGCGCCGTTGCCGGCGAGCACGAACCACAGCGGGCGCTTGGTGTCCTGCACCCCGCGCATCCAGCCGTTCCCGGCCATCGTGATCAGCACCAGCGGCGCGCCCAGTAGCGCGATCCGCAGCCACCGCCCGGCCGCGTCGGCCACCGGGCCCGGCCCGGCGAGCAGCTCGGCCACCGGGTGCGCCAGCAGCTGCGCCAGCAGCATCAGCACCACGCCGACCGCGATGCCCAGCCAGGTGGCCTGCACGCCCTCGCTGACCGCGTCGGCCCGCCGGCCGGCGCCGTGCAGCCGCGCCGTGCGGGCGGTGGTGCCGTACGACAGGAACGTCAACTGGCTGGAAACCAGCGTGAACAGCGTGCCGCCCAGCGCGAGCCCGGCCAGCGGCACCGCCCCGAGGTGGCCGATCACCGCGGTGTCGACCAGCACGTACAGCGGCTCGGCGGCCAGCACCCCGAGCGCGGGCACCGCGAGCCCGAGCACCCGACGCACCGGCACCCGCTCGGCGACCTCGTTCACGCACCCTCCCGGTAAGCTGCACTGCGCGGGTTCGCCCCTGACAGACGTCCCCGCGCACGGTACTCGTAAGGACCGACAGTGGACAACGCCGATTACACCGAGATCGCGCTGCGGCTCGCCAACGCCGACCTCTCCAGCCTCGACCGGCTGCGCGCCGCGCTGCACGACGAGCCGTGGTGGTCCGAGCGGGTCCGCGCCGCCGACCTCGACGTGCTCCGCGAGGTCGCGGCCGGGCTGCGGGCCGCGCTGCGCGCGATGCTCGACGGCGACTCGGCCGCGGTGCAGGACGCGGTGAACGAGCTGCTCGCCGCGCACCCGCCGCGGCCCCGGCTGTCCGGGCACGGCGGCGATCGCGCGCCGAACTGGCACGTGCACGTCGCCGGGCCGGACGCGCCCCCGGCCACCGAGGTCGCCGCGGCCGCGGCCTGGGGCCTCGCCCAAGGCGTCGTCGCGCACGGCATCGAGCGGTGGGGCTGCTGCGAGGCGCCGGACTGCGGCACCTACTTCCTGGACACCTCGACGAACCGGGCCAAGCGGTTCTGCTCGGCCCGCTGCGCGAACCGGGTGCACGTGGCCGCCTTCCGCGCCCGGCGGCGGCCGCCGGAACCCGCCGGCGACTGACCGGCGGCGACTGCTCAGCCGCGGGTCAGGTGAACGGGGCCTCCCGCAGCGCGCCGCGCAGCGAGCGCAGCACCTCCTCGGCCGTGCCGTCGGCGGTGAAGCCCGCGGCGAACCGGTGCCCGCCCCCGCCGCAGAGGTTTGCCGCCTTCGCCACGTCCATCCCGCCGTCCGAGCGCAGCGACACCGACCAGCGGTCCGGCGCGGTCTCCTTGAGCACCGCCGCCACCTCGGCCTCCTGCGCCGTGCGCACCACGTCGATGACGCTGTCCAGCTCCTCGCTGCGCACCTCGGCGGAATCGGCCAGCCGCACCACCGCGTGCACCAGGCCCGCCCCGCGAGCCTCCTCCGGCTCCAGCCGGGCGCGCCCCAGCACCTCCGACAGCATCGGCAGGAAGCTGAACGGGTGCGTGTCCATCAGCGAGCGCGTCAGCACCGCAGGCTCCACCCCGGCCTCCACCAGCCGGGCCGCGACCCGGTGCGTGCCCGCCCGCGCCCGCCGGAACATGCCGGTGTCGGTGACCAGGCCCGCGTACAGGCAGCGGGCGATCGGCTCGTCCAGCTGCACCCCGAGCTCGTCCAGCACCCGCAGCACCAGCAGCACCGTGGCCTCCGCCGTGTCGTCCACGACGTGCCGGGTGCCGAACATCGTGTTGTTCGCGTGGTGGTCGAGCACCAGCACCTCGCCGCCGGCGGCGATCGTGCCCGCCACCCGGTTCGCCAACCGGCCCAGCCGCTGCAGGCTGCCCGCGTCGCAGCACACCAGCAGCGGCGGCGCCGCGGGCACCTCGGCCGGCGGCACGATCAACCCGTCGCCGTCCAGCTCCCGCAGCGACACCGGGGTCTCCTCCGGCGAACCGAACGCGACCCGCACCGAAGCACCCCGGCCGCGCAGCGCCCGCCCCAGCGCCAGCGCGCTGCCGAGCGCGTCCGCGTCCGGGTTGATGTGCGCCAGCAGCGTCACGTCGCGGGCATCGGCCAGCAGCCGCGCGGCGTCCCGGACCGCGCCCGTCAGCGCGTCCGCCCCGTCGCTCGGCCCCGATCCGGAGCCGGGCAGGGTCGTTCCGGAATGCCCGCTCACTGGTTCACCTCCGCGCCGATCACGCCGTGGTCCCGGCGCCACCCCCAACCGACCCCATTCGGAGCAGCGGTTCAACCGCTGTGTGGGCCATCCCGCAGATCGGCGTCCGCACTGGTCAGCGGCTCGTCACCTGCTGTTTCCCGCTCGTCATCCGCGGTTTCGCCCGGCTCCGCGCGGTAGGGGTCCGCGTCCCCGGCGTGTTCGGCCCCGGAAGCCAGCCGAGCGACCTCCGCGTCGGCCTCCTTCGCCCGCGCCAGCAGCTCGTCGAGCCGCCGCGCGTCGTCCGGGACGGTGTCGGCCACGAACGTCAGCGTCGGGGTGAACCGCACCCCCGTCTGCGCCCCCACCCGGGTGCGCAGCACGCCGGTCGCGCTGGCCAGCGCCGCGGCGGTCGAGGCGTAGTCCGCCTCGTCGCCGAACACCGTGTAGTAGACCGTGGCGTCCCGCAGGTCCGGGGTGACCCGCGCGTCGGTGATCGTCACCATCGCCAGCCGCGGGTCCTTGACCTCGTACTCCAGTCCCGAGGCCACGATCTGCGCGATGCGCTTGGCGAGCCTGCGGGCGCGCGCCGTATCCGCCACGGCGCACCTCCTCCGTCGTTCCAGCACCCGGGGCACCCGGGCGCGAGCAAAGCCTGTGGTCGGTGCGCGGCGCTGCCGCCACCCGCGTCGACCGGTGGGCGGCGCCCGGACCGGTCCTCCCCCGCTGCGCGGGGAACGCGGCGCGGGGCGCCCGGAGTTCCCGGCGGCACCCCGCACCCCATCGAGCCCTCAGTCCTCCGGCCCCAGCATGCGCTGCCGGGCCGAGAGCAGCTCCAGTTCCGGGCGGGCGGCGACGAGCCGTTCGCAGGCGTCGAGCAGCTCGCGCACGTGCCCGGCATCGCCGGACACCGCGCTCACGCCGATCAGCGCCCGCCGGTAGACGTCCTGGTCGCCCACCTCCGCGGCGGCGACCTCGTACTTCTTGCGCAGCTCAGCGATAATCGGGCGCACCGCCGAGCGCTTCTGCTTCAGCGACCGGACGTCGCCGAACAGCACGTCCAGCTCCAACGCGCCGACGTACACGAGCGCTCCCATCGCCGAACCGCCCGGAACCGCCGGGGGCCGCCCTGCGCGGACGACCCCCCGGCGGTGCGGATCAGATGCGCGGCTTCTCCCGCATCTCGTAGGTCTCGATGATGTCGTCGACCTTGATGTCGTTGAACGACCCGAGCGTGAGACCGCACTCGAACCCGTCGCGGACCTCGGTGGCGTCGTCCTTGAACCGCTTCAGCGAGTTCACCGTCAGGTTCTCCTGGACCACCACGTTGTCCCGCAGCAGGCGGGCCTTGGCGTTCCGCCGCATGATCCCCTCGGTGACCATGCACCCGGCGATCGTGCCGACCTTGGAGGACTTGAAGACCTCGCGGACCTCGGCCCGGCCGAGCTCGACCTCCTCGTAGACCGGCTTGAGCATCCCCTTGAGGGCCTGCTCGATGTCCTCGATCGCCCGGTAGATCACCGAGTAGTACCGGATCTCGACGCCTCGCGGTTGGCGACCTCGGCGGCCTTGCCCTCCGCCCGGACGTTGAAGCCCAGCACGATGGTGTCCTCGGCGGTGGCCAGGTTGATGTCGGACTCGTTGATGCCACCGACACCGCGGTGGATCACCCGGAGCTCGACCTCCTCGCCCACGTCGATCTTGCTGAGCGATTCCTCCAGCGCCTCGACGGTACCGGAGTTGTCGCCCTTGATGATCAGGTTGAGCTGCTTGGTCTCCTGGATCACCTTGTCCAGGTCCTCGAGGCTGACCCGCTTGCGGCGGGCCGCGTTCTGCGCCTCGCGCAACCGGGCACCGCGCCGGTCGGCGATCTGCCGGGCGACCCGGTCCTCGTCGACGACGAGGAACGTGTCACCGGCGCCCGGGACCGAGGTGAACCCGATGACCTGCACCGGACGGGACGGCAGCGCCTCGGTGACGTCCTCGTCGTGCTCGTTGATCATCCGGCGGACGCGGCCGTGCGCGTTGCCGGCCACCACCGAGTCGCCGACCCGCAGCGTGCCGCGCTGCACCAGCACGGTGGCCACCGGGCCGCGGCCGCGGTCCAGGTGCGCCTCGATCGCCACGCCCTGGGCGTCCATGTCCGGGTTCGCCCGCAGGTCCAGCGCCGCGTCCGCGGTCAGCAGGATCGCCTCCAGCAGGCCCTCGATGTTCTGGCCCTGCTTGGCCGAGATGTCGACGAACATCGTGTCGCCGCCGTACTCCTCGGCCACCAGGCTGTACTCGGTCAGCTGCTGGCGGATCTTCTGCGGGTTGGCGCCCTCGACGTCGATCTTGTTGACCGCGACCACGATCGGGACCCCCGCGGCCTGCGCGTGGTTGATCGCCTCCACGGTCTGCGGCATCACGCCGTCGTCGGCGGCGACCACCAGCACGGCGATGTCGGTCGACTTCGCACCGCGGGCACGCATGGCGGTGAACGCCTCGTGACCCGGGGTGTCGATGAAGGTGATCGGCCGCTCCTGGCCCTCCAGCTCCGTCTGGACCTGGTAGGCGCCGATGTGCTGGGTGATGCCGCCGGCCTCGCCGGCCTGCACGTTCGCCTTCCGGATGGTGTCCAGCAGGCGGGTCTTGCCGTGGTCGACGTGACCCATGACGGTCACCACCGGCGGACGGGCCTCGAGCTGCTCGTCCGAGCTGTCCGGGTCGCCGAAGCTGATGTCGAACGACTCCAGCAGCTCCCGGTCCTCGTCCTCCGGGCTGACCATCTCGACCTTGTAGTTCATCTCCTGGCCGAGGAGCTCCAGCACCTCGTCGGAGACGGACTGGGTCGCGGTCACCATCTCGCCGAGGTGGAACATCGCCTGCACCAGCGAGGCCGGGTTGGCGTTGATCTTCTCGGCGAAGTCGGTCAGCGAAGCACCGCGGCGCAGCCGCAGGGTCTCCCCGTTGCCGCGCGGGAGGCGGACGCCGCCGACGGACGGCGCCTGCATGTTCTCCATGTACTCCTGGCGCTTCTGCCGCTTCGACTTGCGACCGCGGCGCGCCGGACCACCCGGGCGACCGAAGGCACCGGCGGTCCCGCCGCGGCCACCGCCCGGACGGCCACCGCCGCCGGGACGACCGCGGAAGCCACCACCGGGGGGCCCGCCGGCCGGGGCACCGCCGCCACCGCCACCGGGGCGGAAGCCACCGCCGCCGCCACCGGGACGGCCGCCGCCACCGCGGCCACCGCCACCACCGGGGCCGCCGCGGCCGCCGCCGCGGCCACCGCCACCGGCGCCACCGCCGGAGCGGGCCGGGCGGGACGGCATCATGCCGGGGTTCGGACGCGGGGGCATCATGCCCGGGTTCGGGCGCGGAGCACCGCCGTCACCGCCACCGCTGCGCGGGGCGTTGCCGCCGCCACCGGCGGCCGGAGCCGTACCGGCACCGCCGCCGCCCTGACCACCGCGGTCCGGGCGCTGACCGGCGCCGCCGCCACCGCGGCCGGGGCCGCCCTGGCGGTCGGGGCGCTGGCCGCCGCCCTGGCGCGGCGGGCGCTGCTGCTGCGGGGAGCCGCTGCCCACGCCGAACGGGTTGTTGCCGACGCGCGGGGGCCGCGGGCCGGGCTTGGGCTTGGCGCCCTGCGGCTTCGGCGGGACCGTGCCCTCGCCGCCGTCGGTGCCCTGGCCCTGCTGCTGGGCAGCGGCCGGGCGCGGACCGGGCTTGGGGCCCGGCTTCGGCGCGTTCGGGCGCTGCGCGGGCTGCGAACCGCCCTGCTCGGCCGGCTTCTCGGCCTGGTCGGCCTTGGCCGCCGGGGCCTGCTCGGCCGGCTTGGGCGCGGGCTTCTCGGCAGCCGGGCGCGGGCCGGGCTTCGGGCCCGGCTTCGGGCCGGGCTTGGGCGCGGAGCGCTGCTCGCCGGAGGGCTTGCCCTCCGGGCGGGCCTCCTCGGACGCCTGCTGGTCGGCGGCGGGCGCCTGCGGCCGCGGACCCGGCTTGGGGCCGGGCTTCGGGGCCTGCTGGGTCGCGCCGTCCTCGGACTTCGGCGGGGCGGGCTTGCCGCCGCCGCGGCCGTTGG
>Ga0164243_10013472_pt1 | contig 11505 bp, 11 predicted proteins | sample OricompcompostOP_FD_108781 | JGI IMG/M metagenome (GOLD analysis project Ga0164243, IMG submission 108781) | Organic Plus compost microbial communities from Emeryville, California, USA - Original compost - Organic plus compost (OP) | ecosystem: Engineered > Solid waste > Mixed feedstock >... | reverse complement strand
TGCCTGCCGGTGGTGCGCAACCAGCAGGAGCTGGCCGGCGCGCATCCGGTGCTGCAGGCCTATCGCCAGCATGAGGAAAGCCAGAGCTTCGCGCGTGAAGAATGCGTGCGCACTGTGCGGCCGGTTTACCAGGGACTGATCACGCAACTGGATACCCACCTGGGCCGGCTGTTCGACTACATGGAAGGCGCCGGGCTGATGCGCAACACCCTGGTGGTATTTACTGCCGACCATGGCGATTTCCTGGGCGACCACTGGCTCGGCGAGAAAGAGCTGTTCTACGACACTGTGCAGCGGGTGCCGCTGATCATCATGGATCCTAGCGCCGCGGCCGACAGCACGCGCGGCCAGGTGTGCCGGCAGTTGGTGGAAAGCGTGGACATCACGCCGACCATCCTGCAGGCGCTGGACGTGCCGCAAGCCGGCCACCTCCTCGAGGGGCGCGCCCTGCAACCGCTGCTGCATGGCGCATCGGAAGGCATGCCGTGGCGCGCCGCAGCGGTGTCCGAACTGGACTACAGCTTCCGTCAGGCGCGGCTCACGCTGCGCAAGACGCCGCAGCAGTGCCGAGCATGGTCAGTGCGCACCGATCGATGGCGCTACGTGTACTGGCGCGACGAGCCCGAACAGTTGTTCGACCTGCAGAGCGATCCCAACGAGTTCGAGGACCTGGGCGCCAGCGAATCCCACGCCGCAGTGCGCGCCGAGATGCGGCAGCATTTGCTCGACTGGTCGCTGCGTAGCAAGCGACGCACGACCATGTCCGACGAGGCGGTTGAGAGATCTACCAACGCGCACAAGCGCGCGGGCATTTACTTTGGGCAGTGGTGATCATCGCGGCAAGACAGTCAAGTCTACTTGTCGTCGGAAACATTAATGGTGCTACCGGTGCTGAGCCGTTTCACAATCTCCTGAGCAGACATCCCGCCAAAGCCATCCACACCGGGAGACAAGCGTAACGCTCCGCCCTCGATCGGACTCATTACCGTCGGCGACGCCAACATCACATCGTCGGCACGAATATGAATTGTCTTGCCGACACGGTCACGCGTAAACCCTGCCAGGTTGCGTTGGCCCTCCGCCGTCAGCTTCACGTCGACGAAGTCCTGATTCGTCACATCATCATGTGCAACAGCAGCGCTCTGGACAGGTACCGGTACTGTCTCTGCATGGGCCGCAACACTGCACATCAGCGCAAAGCCCGCTATTAATCCAATCATTCGCATGAGCGCACCCCGTGTTTCAAGTGTGTAACGGTGCCGTTCTCACAACGACATCTCTCACGAGAATTGATTGTAGCGAAGTCATCGATTGAACAGGGATAACCCCAACTTTTAAAACATCACACGAATACGTATTATGACTTTCTTAAAAAAAATAGCGATATCCGGAGACAGAACAATCAGCATGTATTGTCGACGCTCAGGCTAGCCCGATACCCCTTTTCAATACCTCACCGCCTCTCAACTCTACGAAGCTCTGGACGCGGATGGGTTGACTGTGGTCGATCGGAACTCACCTTGGAGCAACGCAAACCAATGGGGCTTGGCCGCACTGCCCAGCAGAACCACTTTGAGGGCGTAGTCAATAGCCACCTGTAGCCTTTTCTTGCCCCCTTTACTTGCAGCACCTTCGTTAAAAAAGCAGCCCCATCAGGAGACTATCAATGAAGAATCTGAACCGAAGCGGCTGGGCCGCACGCCTGACATTTACTGCCATTGCAGCTTGCTTTGCTGCTGGCGCCATGGCCGCCGAGTACAAAGAACGAACGCTGAAATTGGGTCATGTGATCGCCGACGACCACCCGGCGGCATTGGGTGCAAAACGCTGGGCAGAACTGTTGACCCAGCAAAGCGACGGCAAAATCAAAGTTCGAATCCACGGCAACGGCGCCATCGGCGGCGACACGCAAATGACCTCCGCCCTGCAAGGCGGCGTTCAGGAACTGGGCATCATCACCTCGTCGCCCATGGCCAGCGTAGTGCGCGAAGTCGGCCTGATTGATCTGCCGTTCACGTTCAATTCTGCCGCCGAGGTTGATGCCGTGCTGGCTGGGAAAGTCGGTGACGCCATCGCCGACAAGATGAACGATAAAGGCCTGGTGGTTCTGGGCTGGATGGAAAATGGTTTTCGCAGTGTCACCAATAGCCGTCGCCCCATCACCAAATTCGAGGACATGGAGGGTCTGAAGATCCGCGTGCTGCAGAACCCCGTCTACATCGAAACCTTTAACGCGCTGGGTGCCAACGCCGTGCCCATGCCTTTCCCTGAGGTCTATACCGCACTGGAATCGCGCGCGGTAGATGGCCAGGAAAACCCGCTGGGCACGATCAATACGTCTAAGTTCAACGAGGTGCAGAAGTACCTGAGCATCACGCGACACACCTACACCCCCTACGTGGCCGTCGTCAGCAAACGAGTGTGGGACCGACTCAGTCCGGATGAACAAACACTACTGCGAGAAACCGCTGCTGAGGCGTCCGCCTACCAACGTCAGATCTCACGTGAAAGCGAAGCCAAGTTCCTTGCGGAACTCAAAGAGCGCGGCATGGAAGTCAACGAACTCTCACCCGAAGAAACCCAGCGCATGCGTGAAAAGCTCAAGCCTGTCATCGACAAGTTCTCGAAGGAACTCGGCGGCGAGCTCGGCGCAGAAATGTTCGCTGAGATTGCCACCGTACGTGGCAAGTCCAATTAATAGCGAAGTATCACTATACAGATCGCCATCACGGAAGGTAGGGCCTTTCTGGAGACGGCGATCTGTTGGGCAATGACCATACGGTGAATCTGGCAGGACTACCTCTCGATCTTCCACGCCCATATGGCCAGCCATTAGGCAACGTCGCTAGCTACGGCTAAGGAAAATATTCATGAAGAAATTGATAGACGGGTACTTTCGGCTATTGGGTTTGCTAATGGTCCTCTGCCTGGTCACCATGGTGATCCTCGTGTTTGGCAACGTCGTGCTGCGTTACGGCTTTAATTCAGGCATTACTAGCTCCGAGGAGGTCTCCCGCTGGCTGTTTGTATGGCTGGTTTTTCTCGGCTCTATTGTTGCGCTGCGCCACCGTCAACATCTGGGCGTTGAGGTTGTCGTGCGACGCCTGCCGGTTTTTGCTCAAAAGCTATGTCTGATCGCCAGTCAGCTGTTGATGTTGGCAACCCTATGGTTGTTCTTATCCGGCAGTTGGGAGCAAACCGTCATCAATCTGAACGTCGAGGCTCCCGCCACAGGGTGGTCCATGTCTATCGTCTACATGGTGGGTATCGTCTTTAGCGTGTCAGCTGGCGCCATGGTGTTGTGGGATCTATACCGAGTGCTCTCGGGGCGTATCAAAGATGACGAACTCATCATGGTGACCGAGTCCGAAGAAAAAACAGAGCTTGACGCGCTCAAGCGCGAATTGGCAGCAGCTGAAGGGAAACAACCATGACTGTGTTGGTCTTTGTCGGATCCCTATTAGGCGCAATGGCCCTAGGGATGCCCATTGCATTTTCGCTGCTGGTTTCCTCTGTCGCCCTGATGTGGCACCTGGACATCTTCGATGCGCAGATCATCGCGCAAAACTTTATCGCTGGAGCAGACAACTTTCCTCTGCTCGCTATCCCATTCTTCATGCTCGCAGGCGAGATCATGAATGTGGGCGGCCTGTCCCGCCGGATTGTCGATTTTGCCTTGGCCGGCGTAGGCCATATCAAAGGCGGACTTGGTTATGTAACGATCGTCGCGGCCTGCATCTTGTCGGCACTTTCAGGTTCGGCGGTCGCCGATGCAGCAGCGCTGTCAGCCCTGCTCGTGCCCATGATGATCAAGGCAGGTCACTCCTCGCACCGCGCGGCGGGCTTGGTTGCGGCCTCAAGCGTCATCGGACCTGTCATTCCCCCCAGCATCGGCTTTGTGATTTTTGGCGTCGCGGCCAATGTATCTATTACCAAACTGTTCCTGGCAGGAATCATGCCCGGCATCTACATAGGTGCCGCGCTGTGGATCACCTGGTGGATTTGTGTACGCAAAGAAAACCTCGTCACACCGCCACGCAAAAGCAGCAAAGACCTGATCCGCGCCGCGTTGGACGCAAGCTGGGCCCTGATGTTGCCCGTGATCATCATTGTCGGCTTGCGTCTCGGGGTCTTTACCCCTACCGAGGCGGCGGTGGTGGCGGCCGTCTACGCGCTGTTCGTTTCCACGGTCATCTATCGCGAATTAAAACCTGCTCAGTTGTACGCGGTGTTCATGACTGCCTCGCGGACCACGGCAGTGGTCATGCTGCTCGTCGCGGCGGCGTCGATTGCAGGCTGGCTAGTGACTGTGGCCGACCTGCCTGGCGCGATTACCGATATGATGCAGCCTTTCATGGACAATCCCACGCTGCTGTTATTGGCGATCATGCTGCTGGTTATTGTCGTCGGTACCGCCATGGACATGACTCCGACCATCTTGATTCTCACGCCGGTGCTGATGCCGATCGTACGAGAGGCAGGTATCGATCCCGTATACTTCGGCGTGCTATTTGTGATTAACATGTCCATCAGCTTAATCACACCGCCTGTCGGTACCGTACTCAGCGTCGTGGCAGGCGTGACAAGACAACGCGTTGATCAGGTAATGCGAGGCGTCTGGCCCTTCCTAATCGCCGAGTTGATCGTGCTGTTCTTGCTCGTGCTATTTCCCAAATTGATCATGGGGCCAGCGCGCTGGTTTAGCGGTTGATACTACTGAGGAGACAAGGTATGGCCGTGCGTACGACACGATCCGCAAACAAGCAGTCCGGAGGTACGCTTGCCGATCGCGTAACGACGGCGCTGATGGACCAAGTGCGTGGCGGCGTCTACCCAGCGCAGACGCGGCTGCCCACCGAGCCGCAGTTGGCCGATCAGTTTGGCGTCAGCCGCACGGTGATCCGTGAGGCAATATCTCGCCTGAAATCCGAGGGCCTCGTCGAAACGCGACAGGGCAGCGGCACGATAGTGTTGGCACGCCAGATAAACACCTTTCGCATTGATGCGTTAGGCGGGCAGTTGGAAGTCAGAGCGGTACAAGAGGTTCGGTCCGGACTGGAGAGCGAGATGGCTGCTCTCGCCGCTGCCCGCCGTACCGAGGCTCAGAACGAAAAAATCCAGCGCGCACTGCGCCGCATCGATGACGCTGTAGCCGATGGCGAGGACGGCGTAGCCGAGGACATGGCGTTTCATCGGGCCATCGCCGAAGCCGCCAGCAACCCGCTGATGACATCGCTTCTCGAATTCATTGGTCGAGCGTGGCACGATGTCATCAAGATCACCCGCAGCAACGAAGCCCGTCGTGAGGACTTCTTTCGCCAGGTCGAGTCGGAACACGCCGCCATCGCACAAGCCATCGCCCGGCGCGACGTCGAAGGTGCCCGCCAGGCCGCCCTGCGACATATGCACGCCTCGATCGAACGGATCATGGCTGCAGAGCAAGATCAGTAACCGATTTTTTGGGCGTGATCGTGGCGCCGTTGCGCCGAGTTGCTCCCAATAACATCCAAGGTCACACGGAGTACGGACGTCTGCGGCGTCGATCATTCTGATCGTGCCCATGTGCCTGCCCGCTATTAACCCTACTGAATCTGGGAAGATTCTTTCTCCCTCTCTTTCTCTTTCGCTTTCTCTGCCTTCTCTCCGTCGTAATGCGACTTAATGCCGAAGTACATGGCCACGACTAACACGATCAACTTGAACGAACCGAAGACTATAGGGACCCACTGCATCTTTTTCTCAAAACGCTGCTTCAGCAGCTTCATTTACTACCCGCTGGCGAGATGGCTGAACACCACAATCCATACAAATTATCAATGCCAGCGCCTAAAATCCATACAATTCATCAGATTTTTTGTATTATATGGCTTTTTTGTACCTAACAAAATTGCCAAAAATCCATACATCTCCGGACGACTCGTCGCCCACGCGCCGCCTTAAGAAAGTAAATCTATCTTGGGTGCGCCCCCTGACGGCAGGCTTGGGCTCTCGGTACCAACAAATCGCCGCGCAAATCGTTACCGCGGTGGAGGATGGCGTTCTCAAGCCAGGCGATCGCCTGCCCCCTCAACGCGAACTCGCCCAGGCATTGGGAGTCGATCTCACGACCGTCACGCGTGCCTACACGGAAGTTCGCCAGAAAGGGCTTTTGGAGGCTCACGGCGCAGGTGGGACCTATGTCGCCTATTCCGAATCGGGAGCAAACGGGACGATTGATTTGGGAATGAATATCCCTCCCTTGCTCAACAGTGCAGAGTTTGCGCACATGCTGGCGCAAGGCAGTAACGCTCCCCCCGCAACAGCCAGCCCGATGGATCTGATGAGCTATCACGTGGGCGCAGGGGAGAATCGGCATCGTGCCGCAGGGGAAAAATGGCTGCAGCCGATGATCGGCAACACGGACGTTGAGCGGGTCGTGGTTTGCTCTGGTGCGCAGACCGCGATCGCGGCACTGCTGCTGGCCAAGAGCCAGTCCGGGGATGCCATTGCTTGCGATGAGTTGACTTACCCGGGCTTCTTGGCCGCAGCCCGTTTGCTCCAGCGCATAGCCGTAGGGGTAAAGTCAGATGAACACGGAATGGACCCTGCCGATCTCGAGCGCGTGTGCGAACAACATCGTCCCGCGGCGTTGTACTTGAATCCGACGATTCAAAATCCAACTGCGTTGACGCTCTCCGTCGAACGACGAGCAGAGCTTTTGCGTGTTGCAGAGAAATATGCGCTGCCAGTCATTGAGGATGATCCTTACTGGCTGTTGAGCGAACGCCCACCTAGCACGATGTTTTCATTGGCCGCCAACACCTCTTCGGCCCCGGTTTATTACGTCTCGACGCTATCGAAATGTATAGCTCCGGGCCTGAGAACAGCTTACTTGGTTGTCCCTTCAGGTGAGCCGTTAAGTCCCGTTCTTGACGCCCTGCGCTCGCTGGCGCTGATGCCCACTCCTTGGATGGCTGAAATGGCGACGACCTGGATAGAGTCGGGAGTCGCCGTTCAATGGCTGACACGGATCAAGAGTGAGATGCAGCATCGACAAACCATCGCAGCATCAATCCTCCCGGGAAATATTCAAGCCGACCCGCATGGCCTGCACCTCTGGCTCCAGTTGCCGCGTCATATCGACCCCTACCGACTCACACAAACGGCGCTACAACAAGGTTTGGGTGTCACGGATTCTGAGGCATTTGCCACGGGGTCTTTCAGCCCAGCAGCGCTGCGTGTGTCATTGGGTGGTGCTATTGATCGAACTCGCCTGACGCAGGGTCTGACTCGATTGGCGGAGTTGATCCAAGGAGACGTTGGCAGGCGGGTTTCCAATGTTGTGTGATTGGTCTAAGCGAATCGCGACGGTGAATCGTGACGCTTTAGTCTGCAGTTAACAATCCCGATTGAATGAGGCCGTGATACGTCTCGATCTGCCGATCCAGGAATTGTTTGAACTGGTCGCCGCTCATATAGGACGGCACACCGCCCATGTCCTCCACTCTCTTGCGCACCACCGCGTCGTTGAGGGCTTCGCGGCTGGCCTGAGCGAGTCGTTCAACGACATGCTCGGGTACAGCCCGCGGCGCCATCGTGGCCGTGAAGGGTGAGATATCAACTTCGGGTTGCTTCAGCTCGTTCATTGTGGGCACGCCGGGCAACGACGGGATGCGTTCGGGAAACACGACGGCGACCGCGCGTAGTTGGCCCACCTTGACCAATTGCAGCGCTGAGGGCAGATCCGTGGCCACCGCATCGAGCTGGCCGCCCAGCAGATCCTGGACGGCCGGTCCTGCGCCCTTGTACGCAACCGGTATGTACTGTTGACCCAACGCCTTCTGCATCTGCAAAATGTTCACGTGGCCTGCGGTGCCGTTGCCCGGGTGACCGAATTTAAGCCCACCAGGGTTCGCTTTGGCATACTCGACGAGGTCCGAGTACGACTTCAGTTTTGAATCCGCTTTCGTCACGATGACGCCAGGCACTTGCGTCAACAGGGCCACTGGCTTCATGTCATCCAGGCTATAGCTCGCCGTTTTTCCGGCGAGCTGCCAGCTCGCAATGATCGGAGAGGTGGTGCCAATCATGATGGTATAGCCATCCGGCGCGGACCGGACCATTTGCGCGGCGCCAATCATGCCGCCAGCGCCACCCTTGTTCTCTACGACAAAGGTTTGACCCAGATGCTTGCTATAGGCCTCGGCAAACAGGCGCGCGCTGCTGTCCGCGTTGCCACCAGGCACGAACGGCACGATCACTCGGACTGGCTTCTCGGGATAGGTACTGGCCTGCGCGGCATTCGCCGTTGGTACGCCGATAAGCGTGCACACGGCTACCGCAACGAGTAACCGGCGACGCGAGGGGTGAAAGGACATGGTTGTCTCCTTATTTGTGCATTCGAGTTAAATACAACTTATAGTCCCGAAGGTGCAGGAATCAGGTGTTCAGACGACAACTCGGCGAGATCGCTAATCCCGAGTAAAGCCATATCGCGATGGATTTCCTGGCGAAGCAGTTCGATTGTGTGTTTTACCCCTCGCCGGCCCCCGACTGCTGCGGCGTAGGCCATGGGCCGTCCGACAAAAACAAAATCCGCGCCGAGCGCCAGCGCCTTGAGAACGTCCGTTCCTCGGCGAATACCGCTATCGATCATAAGTGCCATATTGCCTTTGACCTTTACCGCCTCCGAGAGCACCAGCAACGGAGGCGCCGTTCCGTCCAACTGGCGTCCGCCGTGATTGGATAAGATCACCCCGTCCGCCCCAATCTGTTCGGCTCGCATTACGTCAGAGGCTGAAATCAGACCTTTGACCACGAGCTGCCCCCGCCACCTTTGTCGAATGAGCGCCAAATGCTCCCAGCTCAAGTGATCGCGTAAGCCGAATTGCCGTACCGCGCTGGCCGAAATAATGGGTACGCCTCGGTCCTTGCCAGCATTTTCGAAATGAGGCATGCCGTGCTTGAGCAAAGTACGGACCAGCGTGTTCAATAACCAACGTGGTCGGGCCAGTCCGTCTCCGGCTAAGCGCAAGCTCGGCCTTAACGGTGTCGTGAATCCGACACGCACATTGTTTTCCCGGTTGGCCAACGTCGCAGTATCGACAGTGATCACCAAGGTTTGAAAACCTGCATTCTCCACACGCTCGAGCAGTCCTTCGATATGTGCGGGCTCGCCGGGAATATAGGCTTGAAACCACCCGCAGGTAGGTGCGGCCTTCGCGACGCGTTCCATGCGGGTCAGGGATGCTCCGCTCAATACGTAGGGGATCCCGGCCTGTTCGGCCGCGCCGGCGATCGCGACGTCGCCATCGAAGGCGAACATTGCACACAAGCCCATGGGAGCGACTCCGAAAGGCGATCGATAAGACCTTCCCATCAGTTCGCGCTCCTGACTGCGCGCGGACACGTCGACGAGCACATTGGTGCGCAGCAGCCAGCGACGATAGGCGCTCACGTTCGCGTGCAAGGAGACATTGTCTTCGACACCTCCCTGCAAATATCCAAAAATCGGTCGTGGCAACACCCGCCGCGCAGCGGACTCCAGATCACATAATGAAAGGATGCCGCGCAAATGCGTGGGTATCTGGCCGCGAGTGTTTGGTGCCGGGCCGAGCTGTTGTTGCGGCTTGGAATTTGTCATGAACCGTAAAGCTGATGTGACCTTGTAGGGTCGAATTGAATCGCTTTATCTGTCCGCCCCGCAATGAGTTACGCCTTGCGTAACCCTATGGGTGCCAGGTTGCCCGTAACGCGGTTGCCGGGACGCCTCCCAACGCAGCGCCCAAGCGCTTGGCTGCCGCCACGGTAGGCCCCGACAGCTCCATCAGAATATCTGGGGTCAGTCTGTCGGCGAGTCCTGATGTGCTGATGGCGCCCAGCACTGTCCCGTGTCCACCACGCACGGCAGCAGCGATCGAGGCCGCGTCACTAGAACGCTCTCCACGTGCCCAATAAAAACCTTGCCGACGAATCTGCTCATATAAATCGCCGGGCTCGCCGAGGGCAGCGAGAATGGCTCTGCCGGGTGCTCCGAGGTCCAGCGGCAAAAGCTCACCGGAGCGAGGATGGTTCGGGCGGGCATTGCTGCCTTCGCATCGCATCAGGCAACTACGCATGTTCCCTTCGTGGACGTAGAAGGAGGCGCTTTCTCCGGTTTGCGTGGCGAGCATGCGCAGAATCGGCTCGATCACCGAACCTACGTCAAATTGAGCTTGATAGCGCGAGCCGATCCAGCCTGCCGCGGGTCCCAGTCTCCATGCACCGTCGTCGCGCTGCACCATGAATTGGGAAAGCGCCAGGCTACGCGCCAACCGCAAGGCGGTAGGCTTATACATGCCGGTGCGGCGTGCCAGCTCTGTCAGCGACAAGAAGACTTCGTCACCACCGTCAAACGCTTTAAGCAACGCCATTGCGCGCACGACTGACTGGACATGCTCTTGACCAGGTACGGGTTCAAGATCGGGGGGGCCTTTTAGTTGAGTGCTCATAGCGTGTTGGGCGGGACAAGCATCGCCTCTGGAAGCGCCGGGCAGGTCCACGTTCATGGGGTTGGAGATGCCAATGTTACGTCATGCGTAACCGATTGCCAGTATTCGAGAGCGGCGTCATCATCACCGCAATATCCTGTTCGAGGCCATCAAACAGACATTGAGTGATTCGGGGTTGGCCAACAGTTTGACGAGCAAGGCATTGAACGGCTTATGAGCAACCTGCAGGAGCTGCGCGATGTGGTGCGTAAGGAAGCGGCGCTTTGGGATAAGATCATCCGCGAAGTCGGTATTCAGTTGAACTAACAAAGAGGCGAAAATGGACGAGGCGCACCAGGCCGACGCACGCGGTGGGCAACGTTACTGGTTGTTGGCCTCGGTCGGTCGATCACTGATATTGAACGAGCTGCATCATGACAGCGTAACCCGACTCTGTCGTCTGGAAATGCCTCTGACGGTTCAGTATGCATGCTTTCACCCGGAGCACGCGATTGTCTATGTTGTGTGTAGTGATGGAGGCGTGTCGAGCGCGGGCGATCAGCATTGTCTGGCCCAAATCTCGTATGCCGACGGTGTACTTTCCCCGATGAGAACACCGCTTGCACTTCCATACAGGCCCCTGCATGCCGCAGTGCTGCCTCGTCACAATCGACTGGTGATCGCTTACAACCGACCGGCCGCCCTCACCCATCACCAAATGGACGCGAAAGGAGTCGTTTCGGATGACTTTCACCAGACAGAAGGACCCGATGTCGTCGGGTACTTTCCTCATCAGGTGATTCAGACTCCGGACACCGAAGGTTTGCTTTTGACCTGCCGTGGGGACGACGCGACGGAATCGTCAGCGGAAAATCCGGGCTCCTTGCGCTTATTACGATATACCGACCAACACGTAACCTGTGTGCAGACCATAGCGCCGAACGACGGCTACGGGTTTGGCCCTCGGAACTGCGCTTTCCGCCCTGACGGCCATGTCTTATACGCAGTGCTAGAACGCCAAAACAAGCTGGTCGGTTTCCGATACCGACAGCGCTTT
>Ga0164243_10013471_pt1 | contig 11505 bp, 10 predicted proteins | sample OricompcompostOP_FD_108781 | JGI IMG/M metagenome (GOLD analysis project Ga0164243, IMG submission 108781) | Organic Plus compost microbial communities from Emeryville, California, USA - Original compost - Organic plus compost (OP) | ecosystem: Engineered > Solid waste > Mixed feedstock >... | reverse complement strand
GGAGCCACCGGTCGTGGACCGGTCCGCGCTGGCCGCGTGGTTGACCGCCCTGCCCCCACGCCAACGGGCGGTGGTGGTGCTGCGCTTCTACTGCGACCTGCCCGTGGCCGCGGTCGCCGCCGTGCTGGGTGTCTCCGAAGGAACCGTGAAGAGTCAGGCCGCACGCGGGCTCGAGATCCTGCGCGCCGCCGCGCCGTCCTATGTGGAGGATCTGACATGAGCCTGCCCGAACTGCTCGACGAGACCATCACCGAGCCCGCCCCACCCTTCCCCGACCTGGACGGCCTGATCACGCGTGAGCGCCGGCGCCAGCGCGTCCGGGGTGCCGTCGTCGCGTGCGCGACCGCGGCCGTCGTGGTCGCCGTCGCGCTGGGTGCCCAGTCATTCGCCCGTACGGTCGATGGTCCCGTCGCCGGCCCGGGACAGCCGTCCGAGACCGCGACAGCCACCGCCACCCCGGAAACACCCGCACAGCGCTACGCCCGCCTCTCCGAGGCGCTGCGGCAGCGATTGTCCACTGTGGCCCCTGGCTCGACGGTGGCTGTCGGGGGTGCGGCCCAGGCCCACCTCTTCACCTACCTGGACACGGGTTTCGCCGACTACGACGGCGCGATCGCGAACGTCGTCGTCACCACCCCGGTCGGCGAGGTGGACCTGACGGTGCAGGTGCTGCGACCGCGGCAACCCGGACCGGTCCCCACCGTGGGAGTCCTCGGTCGACTCTTCGGCGGCTGCACCACCTTCGCCTCCGACGGCAACACCCCACGAGAACCGGACCAGTACGACTGCACGCAGACCTCCGGCGAGGGCGGTTCGACAATCTCCTTTGGCTGGATGTACTCGGGGGACCTACGGATCTTGCAGGCGAACGCCGTGTTCCTCAACGGGACGCTCGTCGTGGCGGCCACCACCGGCGAGCCCGGGGACTCGCCCCTGCCGCCCAAGGCGCTCGCCAGTCTCGTCGCGTACTCGCCCTTCGCCACCTGACGCCCGGCTCAACCGCGGTCGGTCGCCGCGTCGCCTCACCGTACCTCTGTCCATTGTGGTCGGATAAGGCGGTCGCCTCGGCGCAGGCCGCCGCCATGGTCGTCGTCGCATTGGACGACCGGGTCGGCACGACGCTGCTGCTCCTGGTGCCCGCGATCGTCGGCGAGGAGCGGGTGGCGCCCGCGTACGGGCGGCTCGAAGCATTCCGGTCGGTCGGGAGCGCCCTGGGACCGGCCCTGGCCGGAATCCTCGTGGCCGCGCTCGGCAGCCGCGTGACGCTGCTGGCCGACGCGGGCACGTTCGTGCTGGTGGCGGCGATCCTCACCGTCGTCGCGGTGCGCCGCGAACCGGTGTCCACCGCCCGCCAGGGCTGGGCGCGGCAGGTGCGCGAGGGTGTCAGCGTGCTCGGTCGCCACCGCCCGCTGGCCACGGTCATAGCCGCGCTGGGCGCCACGATCGTGCTCACCGCCACCGTGAGCGTGGCGCGGGTGTTCTTCATCCGCGAGGACGTCGGCGCCGGGAGCGTCCTCCGCGCGGCGCGCGCCCGGCCGATCGCTGCCCGGTAGGAGTCGCCGATCTCGTGCAGAGCTCGCAGCACAATGGTGTCCGACGCCACCGGCCCGAACACCTCGCCCTGGCCACGCAGGGCCTCCACGTCCACGATGTCCCGCCCCTCGGCGGCGACCGTGACAGCCAGATCGGTCAGCAACCGACCACGATCATGAACCGGCGCGAACTCCGGCCGAGCGAACACGGACGACAGGAAGCCCGTCAAACCGGACCGGTCGGTGATCATCCGGAGCCCGACCGCGCCGGCCAACGACACGACACCCGCACCGTCGTCGGCAACCCACAGATCGCGGCTCCATCCGGTAAAGTCTCGCACCGAGAAGGTGCCTTCCTTGTAGGAACGCTCAGTCCCACGAAGTGTGCGCCCTCGTGAAGCCCCGCAAGAGGCTGCAGCCCTACACCGCTGGGGCCAGCCGCCGGGCGAGCGCGAGAAAGCTTTCTCGTGTGCCCACCAGGTCGAGGCGGACGATCGTGCCGTTGGGATGCTCGACGAGATCGACGACCATGGCGACCGCTAAATCGTCCTCATCGCCGGCAACGACCAGTTCCCCTGGTCGGATCAGGGAAGGGTCGCGGGCTTCGGCGAGAAGCGTCCAGACGTAGCCGGTCTGGTCCTCTGAGTTCAAATCCGCCCGGATGTCGGCGGGGATCATGTTATCTTCCTTCTCCCGACGCACCTCGTCACCATCTTGCGAGGTTGAGCGGTCCGGGGACGGGGCACGGGTGGTCGACCCCACGGGTCTTGTCCGGAGGCTTCGACGATGCGTCACCCCCACGGGCCGAGTTCGCGGCGCAGCAAATCTTTGGACGTGAGCGCTACGTTCATGCGGCGCTGGGTTCGCAGTGTGTCGAGGTAGAGGTCAACCGTCTCGGGCGCCATCTCGCCCCTGACAAGAAGTTCAGCCGCAATGCCCACCGTCGATGCTGCCCGCACACGGTGCCGACTGCGGGCCACCTCTCGGGCGCCATGGTCGTCGCTGTACGGGTGTCGACACCGACCACGAGCGACACGGCGTATCCGGAAGTCACGTCGCCGAGTCAGCGTCACGCGCCGGACTGGCAGCAATGATCACACTCTATAGAGAAATGTCGTTTTTTACCTCGCACGCTCCGATCGCGCGGAGCGGCGAAGAACGGCCGGGGCTCCCGGTCACGGGAGTCGGCGACCCAGCCCAACGCCGACAGTGCGGCGATCACCAGAAAGAACCCACCTACCAGCAGGACGGCCATAGCAGACTCTCCACCTTCGCACCACAGTGGACGTCGCCGCGGCGGCGACCAACCGCCGCCGCAGCCACCCGTGTCAACGTCTCGACGTCCATGATGCTGTAAGGAGCGCTCGCCCGCCAACTCCTTTCCGTCGGCGTGCCGCCTCCGGCGTCCGAGGGCCGACCCCAGCGCGTCGTGGGGCCGGCCCCGGTCGCCGGCGGACCGACGGCGGTGCCTGTCAGGGTCAGGCGCCGTTGTCCACCAGGTGGTGCGCGTACGCGTCGGTGGTGAAGAAGGTCCGCAGGTCCTCGGTCAGGGTGTGGTCGACCAGCATCGCGACGGCCTCGTCCAGATGCGCCGCCGTCCCGCGCAGCTTCGCCGCCTCGTCGTCCACGATGGAGCGCACCAGGTCGGCGGTCACCCGGCCGCCGCCGGACAGCGGCGTGCCGTGGTGAACCCACTGCCACAGCTGGCACCGCGAGATCTCGGCGGTGGCGGCGTCCTCCATGAGATTGAAGATCGCCGCCGCGCCGGTGCCGTCGAGCCAGGCGTCGAAGTAGCGCAGGGCGACGGCCACGTTCGTGCGCACGCCCTGCTCGGTGACCGTCCCCGGCGTCTTGTCGACCGAGAGCAGCTCCTCGGCTGTGACCGACACCTCCTCGCGCAGCCGGTCGCGCTGGTCGGGCCGCTCGCCCAGCACCGCGTCGAACACCTCACGGCAGACCGGCACGAGCCCCGGGTGCGCCACCCACGACCCGTCGAAGCCGTCGCCGGCCTCGCGCTCCTTGTCGGCGCGCACCTTGGCCAGCGCCACCTCGTTGACCTCGGGGTCGCGGCTCGGGATGAACGCCGCCATGCCGCCGATCGCGTGGGCGCCCCGCTTGTGGCAGGTACGCACCAGCAGCTCGGTGTAGGCGCGCATGAACGGCACCGTCATGGTGATGTCGCCCCGGTCGGGCAGCACGAAGTCGGACCGCTCCCCGAAGTTCTTGATGACGCTGAAGATGTAGTCCCACCGGCCCGCGTTGAGCCCCGCGCTGTGCTCGCGCAACTCGTACAGGATCTCCTCCATCTCGAAGGCCGCGGTGATCGTCTCGATGAGAACCGTGGCCCGGATGGTGCCCTGCGGCAGGCCGAGGTAGTTCTGCGCGAAGCGGAACACCTCGTTCCACAGCCGGGCTTCCCGGTGGCTCTCCAGCTTCGGCAGGTAGAAGTAAGGACCACGGCCGGCGTCGATGAGCCGCTGCGCGCAGTGGAAGAAGTACAGCCCGAAGTCGACCAGGCTCGCCGAGATCGGCCTTCCGTCGACCAGGATGTGCTTCTCGACCAGATGCCAACCACGCGGCCTGGCCACGATCGTGGCCAGGTCGCGCCCCAACTCGTACCGCTTCCCCTCGGGCGAGGTGAAGTCGATCGTCCGGTCCAGGGCGTCACGCAGGTTGAGCTGCCCGCTGATCACGTTGTGCCAGGTCGGCGAGGTCGCGTCCTCGAAGTCGGCGAGCCACACCTTCGCGCCCGAGTTCAGCGCGTTGATCGTCATCTTGCGGTCGGTGGGGCCGGTGATCTCGACCCGCCGGTCGGTCAGCCCCGGCGCGGGCGGCGCCACCCGCCAGTGCGGGTCCTGCCGGATCGGTGCCGTCTCGGGCAGGAAGTCCGGCAACTGGCCCGACGCGAACCGGGCCCGCCGGGCGCGCCGCGTGTCGAGCAGCGCCACCCGGGTGGCCGCGAACTGGCCGTCCAGCGCCACGAGAAAGTCCAGCGCCGCCGGGGTGAGGATCTGTTCGAACCCCGGCTCCATCGCTCCCCTGATCTCAATCACGCGAACTGCGCCTCCTCGGTCGAACCCCGCAACGCGGTCGTCTCGCCCTGCGGGTTGAGCACGGTGCTGATGAGGTCGAAGTATCCCGTGCCCACCTCACGCTGGTGCTTGACGGCGGTGTAGCCGTACGCCTCGGCGGCGAACTCCCGCTCCTGCAAGGCGACGTAGGCCGACATGCCGTCGGCGGCGTAGCCCCGGGCGAGGTCGAACATCGAGTAGTTCAGGGCGTGGAACCCGGCCAGGGTGATGAACTGGAACCGGTAGCCCATGTGGCCGAGTTCGTTCTGGAACTTCGCGATCGTGGCGTCGTCGAGGTGCTTGCGCCAGTTGAACGACGGCGAGCAGTTGTAGGCGAGTAGCTGGTCGGGGTACTCGGCCTTGATGGCCTCCGCGAACTGCCGGGCCACGTCGAGGTCGGGCTCGCTCGTCTCCATCCACAGCAGGTCGGCATAGGGCGCGTAGGCCAGGCCCCGGGCGATGCAGGGCGCGAGGCCGTTGGTCACCCGGTAAAAGCCTTCCGCCGTACGGTCACCGGTCACGAACGGCCGGTCCCGCTCGTCCACGTCGGTGGTGAGCAGGGTGGCGGCCTGCGCGTCGGTCCGGGCCACGATGACGGTCGGCACGCCGGCGACGTCGGCGGCGAGCCGGGCCGCGTTGAGCGTGCGGATGTGCTGCCCCGTCGGGATCAGCACCTTGCCGCCGAGATGTCCGCACTTCTTCTCCGAGGCGAGCTGGTCCTCCCAGTGCACGCCGGCCGCGCCCGCCGCGATCATCGCGGTCATCAGCTCGTACGCGTTGAGCACCCCGCCGAACCCGGCCTCGGCGTCCGCCACGATCGGCACCAGCCAGTCCACAGTGGAGTCCGTGCCCTCACTGGTGGCGATCTGGCTCGCCCGCAGCAGGGCGTTGTTGATCCGCCGCACCACGGCCGGCACCGAGTTGGCCGGGTAGAGGCTCTGGTCGGGGTAGGTGTGCCCGGCCAGGTTCGCGTCGGCGGCGACCTGCCAGCCGGACAGGTAGATGGCCTTCAGCCCAGCCCGCACCATCTGCACCGCCTGGTTGCCGGTCAGCGCGCCGAGTGCCCGGATCGGCTCCTCCTCGTGCAGCCCTTGCCACAGGCGCTGCGCGCCGCGGCGGGCCAGGGTGTGCTCCTCCTGCACCTGGCCGCGCAACCGGACGACGTCCTGGGCGGTGTAGGAGCGCTGCACGCCGCGCCAGCGCTCGTCGGTGTTCCATTCGTGCTCGAGCTGCGCCGCGTCGATCGCGGCCTGGCTGGCAGGCGCCATGGCGTCCTCCTACGTCGTTGTGGGAAAGGCGTTGTGGGAACGGATCTCGCCGCGTGACCAGGCGAGGTTCGCAAACTGTGGCATGCGCAGATTGCCCGGTCGAGACCCGGAATCGGCCAATTCTTGGGAAGTCTGCGCAGCGATTTGCCAAGCTGCGAAGGGATTCATTGACCCGTTGCTAACGTATGCTTCCCGGCACGGCGGTCAGCGACGATCGACGGGAGGAGCACCGCCATGAGCAAGACCTTCGCGGGTGCCCGCCTGCGGCGACTGCGGGAAGAGCGGCGCATGAGCCAGATCGACCTGGCCCGGCAGCTCAGCATCTCCCCCAGCTATCTCAACCAGATCGAGCACGACGTGCGCCCGCTCACGGTGCCCGTGCTGATCCGGATCACCGAGGTCTTCGGTGTCGACACCACCTACTTCGCCCAGCACGACGCCTCGCGGCGCGTCAGCGACCTGCGCGAGGCGCTGCCGGCGCGGGCGAGCCTGTCCGACCTGACCGAGCTCGCCACGAAACTGCCCGAGGTCGCCGAGGCGGTCATCGATCTCTATCGACGCTATCGGCAGGTGGCGGACCAACTGACCGAGCTGGTCGGCGACCGGGAGGCCTTCGCCGGGCGCGCTCCGCACGACCAGGTCACGGACTTCTTCTACCGCCGGCAGAACTACGTGCCGGAGCTGGACGAGCCGGCCGAGGCGCTGGCGGCGAAGATCGGTGTGGGCCGCGGCCACACGCTGACCGCCCTGCACCAGCATCTCGCCGAGCGCCACGGCGTGCGGATCATCCTGAACGACACCGACGGGATGCGCGGAGACCTGCACCGGTACGACCGCGGCACCCGCACACTGCACCTGTCCACGTCGCTGCGCCCGGGCCGCCAGGCGATGCGGATCGCGGCCCAGATCGCCTTGCTCGAATACGCCGAGATCATCGACGACATCGTGGAGGAGGAGCAGAGCCAGGCCGTCGGCCCGGGCGGTGACGACCTGCAGACCCGGATCCTGCTGCGCATCGGCCTGGCGAACTACTTCGCGGCGGCGCTCCTGTTGCCGTACGGCGAGTTCCTGTCCATGGCGGAGTCGCTGCGCTACGACATCGAGCTGCTCGGCGAGCGGTTCGCCATGGGCTACGAGACCATCTGCCACCGGCTCTCCACGTTGCAGCGTCCCAAGGCGCGGGGCGTCCCGTTCTCGTTCGTCCGGGTGGATCGGGCGGGAAACATGTCCAAACGCCAGTCCGCCACGGGATTCCCGTTCTCCCGCTCGGGCGGCACGTGTCCCTTGTGGAACGTCTACGAGGCGTTCAGCGCACCGGGTCGGGTCATGACGCAGGTCGCCGCGATGCCCGACGGCCAGCGCTATCTCTGGATCGCCCGGACGGTCACCCGCCACCATGGCGGCTACGGCCAGCCCGGCAAGGTCTTCGCCATCGGCCTGGGTTGCGAGCTGCGCCACGCCCATCGGCTGGTCTACTCGACCGGCGTCGATCTCGCCGCCACCGGCGCCGCGACGCCGATCGGGCCGGGCTGCCGCACCTGTGAACGGCTGACCTGCCCGCAGCGGGCGGCGGCACCGATCGGCGGCCTGCTCGACCTCGACGAGAACCGCAGCACCTTCGTCCCCTATCCCCTGCGCCCCGAGCCCGCGGCCGTCCATCCCCAGCCCTGACCCGGTGGCGTTGACGGGAACGAGAGCGGACACGGCCGCGTCGCGGTGCCTGCGCGGCTCCCCAACAGACCGCGCAGGCACCGCGAGCGTTTCCAGTGCGGCCCAGCGTCATCGATGCATGCGATGCCCCGTGCGCTCAGAACGTGGTCCCGAGCTTCGCCTTCTCCCGCAGCAGCGCGGGCGGAGAGAAACGCTCGCCGTAACGCTGAGCCAACTGCTCCGCCCGGGCGATGAAGCCCTCCAGGCCTCCCTCGTACTGGTTGATGTACTGGAGCACGCCGCCGGTCCAGCCAGGAAAGCCGATGCCCAGGATGGAGCCCACGTTCGCGTCGGCCACCGAGGTCAGCACGCCCTCCTCCAGGCAGCGCACCGCCTCCAACGCCTCGACGAAGAGCATCCGCTCCATCATGTCCTCGAACGGGATCTGCGCCCCGGGCCGCCCGAAGTGCTCGGCCAGGCCCGGCCACAGCCGGGCGCGGGAGCCGTCCTCGGCGTACTCGTAGAACCCCGCGCCGCCCGAACGACCCGGCCGGCCGAACTCGTCGATCATGCGGTCGATCACCGCGTCGGCCGGGTGCTCGACCCAGGTGCCACCCGAGGCCCGCACCGCGGCGGCCGTCTCCTGCCGGATCCTGCGCGGCAGGGTCAGCGTGAGTTCGTCCATGAGTTGCAGGACCGGCGCGGGATAGCCGGCCTGCAGGCTCGCCTGCTCGATGCTGGGCGCGGGCAGGCCCTCGGCCAGCATGGCGATGCCCTCCTGGGTGAAGGTGCCGATGACGCGGCTGGTGAAGAACCCACGGCTGTCGTTGACGACGATCGGCGTCTTGCGGATCTGCGCGACGAGGTCGAGTGCGCGGGCCACGGTCGCGGCGCTGGTCTGCTGACCCTTGATGATCTCGACCAACGGCATCTTGTCCACCGGCGAGAAGAAGTGCAGCCCGACGAAGTCCTCGCGGCGGCGGACCCCCTCGGCCAGCAGGGTGATCGGCAGCGTCGACGTGTTGGAGGCGAGCAGCGCGTCGGCGGCGACGACATCCTGGACCTCGGCGAAGACCTTGTGCTTGAGCGCCGGATCCTCGAAGACCGCCTCGATGACGACCTCGACCCCGGCCAGGTCCGCCGGGTCGGCCGCGGGCCGGATCCGTGCCAGCAGCGCGTCGGCACTCTCCTTTGTGGACCGTCCCTTCGCGACCGCCTTCTCGACCAGCTTGCGCGAGTAGTCCTTCCCGCGTTCGGCCGCCTCGACCGAGACGTCCTTGAGCACGACGTCGATGCCGGCCTTGGCGCACACGTAGGCGATGGCCGCGCCCATCATGCCGGCACCGAGCACGCCGACACGGCGCACCTGCCGCGGCGTGTGGCCCTCCGGTGCGGGGCGGCGGCTCACCTCCTGCATGTCGAAGAAGAACGCCTTGATCATGTTCTTCGCCACCGGCCCGGTCATCAGCGAGACCATGTACCGGCTCTCGATGGTCAGGGCCGTGTCGAGATCCACCTGGGCGCCCTCCACCGCGGCGGCCAGGATGGCCCGCGGCGCCGGGTAGGGCGCGCCCTTGAGCTCGCGGCGCAGCGTGGCCGGGAACGAGGGCAGGATGCCGGCCAGGGCGGGCGTGGCCGGCGTGCCCCCGGGGATCTTGTAGCCCCTGGTGTCCCAGGGCTGCCCGGCCGGTGGGTCGGTGAGGATCCAGGCCCGGGCCCGCGCCACCAGCTCGTCGGCCGGCACGACCTCGTGCACGAGGCCGAGCGACAGTGCCTTCTGCGGGGCAAGGCGCTGGCCGCGCAGCAGCACCTCGGTCAGGGCGGTGACCAGGCCCAGCAACCGTACGGTTCGGACGATCCCGCCGCCGCCGGGGAGCAGGCCGAGGGTGACCTCCGGCAGGCCCAGCTCGACGCGGCGGCCGTCGGCGACGATGCGCCGGTGGCAGGCCAGCGCGAGCTCCAGTCCGCCACCGAGGGCCGATCCGTTGATGGCCGCCACCACCGGCCGCCCGTACCGCTCCAGGCGCCGCAGCTGCCCCTTGACGTGCTCGACCTGGGCGAACGCCGCCGCCGCGGTCTCGGGCGTGACCTGGCGCAGCATGTCCAGATCGCCGCCGGCGAAGAACGTCGGCTTCGCGGAGGTGAGGATGACGCCCCGCACGTTCTCCTGCTCGGCCACGAGTCTGTCCAGTGTGGACTCCATGCTCGCGATGTAGAGCTCGTTCATGACGTTCGCGCCCCGGTCAGGGTCGTCGAGCGTCAGGGTGACGATGCCGTCCGCGTCCTGGCTCCAGCCGATCATGTTCCGTCCGTCCATGGTGCTCACACCCGCTCGATGATCGTCGCGATGCCCATACCGCCGCCCACGCAGAGCGTGGCGAGACCGTACCGTTGGTCCCTGCGCTCCAGTTCGTCCAGCAGCGTGCCCAGGATCATGGCGCCGGTGGCGCCCAGCGGGTGGCCCATCGCGATGGCGCCGCCGTTGACGTTCACCTTCTCCAGTGACAGCCCCATGTCCTTGACGAATCGCAGGACCACGGCCGCGAACGCCTCGTTGATCTCCACCAGGTCGATGTCGTCGATGGTCAGCCCCGCCTTGGCCAGGGCCTTGCGCGCTGCGGGGGCCGGGCCGGTGAGCATGATGGTGGGGTCCGCGCCGCTCACCGCCGTCGCCACGATCCGCGCCCGGGGCGTGAGCCCGTTGCGCCGCCCCGCCTCGGCCGAGCCGACGAGCACCAGCGAGGCGCCGTCCACGATGCCCGAGGAGTTGCCCGCGGTGTGGACGTGGTCGATGCGTTCGATCCAGTGGTAGCGCTGCAACGCCACGGCGTCGAAGCCGCCCATGTCGCCGATGGTGGCGAAGGAGGCCGGCAGGCCGGCCAGGCTCTCCACCGTGGTCTCCGCGCGCACGTGCTCGTCGCGGTCGAGGATGACCACGCCATTGCGGTCGCGCACCGGGACCACGGAACGGGCGAAGTAGCCGTTGGCCCAGGCCTTGGCCGCGCGCGCCTGGGACTGCGCGGCGTACTGGTCGACATCGGTACGGGTATAACCCTCGATGGTGGCGATGAGGTCGGCGCTGATGCCCTGCGGGATGAAGCCGCTGGCGTAGTTCGTCTCCGGGTCCATCGCCCAGGCACCGCCGTCCGAGCCCATCGGAACCCGCGACATCGACTCGACACCGCCGGCCAGCACGAGATCCTCCCAGCCGGAACGGACCTTCTGCGCCGCGATGTTGACCGCCTCGAGCCCGGAGGCGCAGAACCGGTTGAGCTGTACGCCGGCCACCGTGTCGGGCAGCCCGGCCGCGATCGCCGCCGTCTTGGCGATGTCGCCGCCCTGCTCCCCGATGGGCGAGACGACCCCGAGCACCAGGTCGTCGACCTGGGCTGGATCGAGCCCGCCATGGCGCCGGCGCAGCTCGTCGATCAGCCCGACCACGAGCGAGATCGGCTTGACCTCGTGCAGCGATCCGGTCTGCTTGCCCCGACCCCGAGGCGTCCGGATCGCCTCGAACACGTACGCCTCAGCGGCACCCGTGCTCCCCACCATGCGCACCCACTCTCCTCTGCGCTCCCCGCCCGTACCGCGCGGCGATGCTCGCTGCGACACGTTGCCCCGCCAGCCAGTGGCCGGCGCGTGGGCGACGCGAATTCTGGTTAACTTTCCGCTGGCCCTCCCACCGTGTCAAGATGTCCGCGGCGGCGGCGACGCCGTGACGACGCAACGGCGGAGGATGGCGGGTGACGACAGGCCAGGCGTTGGCGGGACGGGCGACGCCGGGCAAACGACCCAAGGACCGCCGAGCCCAGATCGCCCTGGCCGCCGCGGAACTGTTCTGCCAGCGTGGCTTCCCCGGCGTCGGCATCGACGAGATCGCCCAAGCCGTCGGCATCAGCGGTCCCGCGGTCTACCGGCACTTCCCCAACAAGTACGCCATCCTCGCGCACGCCACCCGGGAGCTGGTGCACACCCTGCGGACCG
>Ga0164243_10013470_pt1 | contig 11506 bp, 11 predicted proteins | sample OricompcompostOP_FD_108781 | JGI IMG/M metagenome (GOLD analysis project Ga0164243, IMG submission 108781) | Organic Plus compost microbial communities from Emeryville, California, USA - Original compost - Organic plus compost (OP) | ecosystem: Engineered > Solid waste > Mixed feedstock >... | reverse complement strand
CGGCCAGCTGGAAGCGGCGCGGGAAACCGGCCAGCTGGAAGCGGCGCGGGAAACCGGCGATCAGGCCGACCTGGCGGCGCTCACCGAGGACCTGCTCGCCGACGTGCAGCGGCTCAGCCGGCTCGTGGACGACCTGCTGCTGCTGGCCCACGCCGACGACGTGGCCGGCCGCGACGGCGTGGACCTGCCGTGCGGCCCGGTCGACGTCGGCGGGCTGCTCTCGACGGTGGCCGCCCGCTACCCGGGGAGGGTCACGCTCGACCCGCCGGCCACGCCGCTGTGGACCATCGGCGACGAGGCGGCGCTCGACCGCGTGGTGGCCAACCTCCTCGACAACGCCGTACGCCACGCCCGTACCACCGTGGTCCTCTCCGGCGCCGCGGAGCCGGGCTGGGTCGTCGTGACCGTGACCGACGACGGCCCCGGCATCCCCGAGGCCGATCGCGACCGCGTCTTCGACCGGTTCACCCGGCTCGACGACGCGCGGGCCCGCGACGCGGGCGGCGCCGGCCTGGGGCTGTCGATCGTGCGGGAGCTGGTGTCAAGGCACGGCGGCACCGTGACGCTGGGCGACGCGGGGCCGGGCCTGCGGGCGGAGGTCCGCCTGCCGGTGGCCGAGCCCGAGACGGACCCCGAGGACGCCGAGCCCGAGGACGCCGAGCCTGAGAACGCCGAGCCTGAGGACGCCGGGCCCGGTCAGCCGCGTCTCGTGCAGACCGGCCGCGCGCTGCCGACGACGTCCGAGGAGTAGACCACGCCGACCACGAAGCAGTAGTCGCCGGCGGTGTCGAGGCCGTAGACGACGTAGCTGGTGGTGCCGGCCGGCAGCTGCTGGAACGGCCGGGGTCGCTGGCCCTCGCGGGCGGCGGAGACCACCACGGCACCGTCGACACCCGGCGGGTACGTCCAGCGCAGCGTCACCCGGTCGCGGCCGTCGTCGAGCCGGACGTCGGCCGGGGGTGTGCCGGGCTTCGCGGTCGGCGGCGGCGCGGGGGCCGTGGTCGACGGCGTGGTGGCCGGCGGGGCCGTGGTCGGGGCCGTCACCGGCGGCAGGCCGGCGGCCGGCGGCCGGGTGCCGGAGGAGGTGCCGTCGACCAGGGCGAAGCCGGCGATCACCGCCGCCGCTCCGAGGACGGCGACGACCACGGCGGCGATCAGCAGCGGGGTGGGCCGGCGGCGGCGCGGGCGGGGGTACGGGACGGGCAGCCGGTCGCCGACGCGGCGCTCCGGCAGCGGCGGGTCGGTGCGGCCGGCGGCGGGTCCGGACGCGAGCTCGCGGTCCGGGGCGGCCTCGGCGTGCCGGTCGGCGGCGGATGCCGGGCGGGCCCACGGCGACGGGGGCGGCTCGGGCTGGGGATCGCGCCGCCAGTCCTCCGTACCGGGGTCGCGGCTCCAGTCGTCGGCGGCCCAGCCGGCGGGCGGCGGGCCCGCGTCCGGGTCCGGGTCGTGGTGATGGCCGGCCGGTTCCGGGTCGTCCGGCCAGGCGGGCGGCCACGGCGGCGGCTCCGGAGCGCGACGCTGGCCGGGAACGGTCCAGGGGTCGTCCTCGGGCGGATACGCCTCGCTCGCGTACGCGTCGCGGAGGTCCGTACCCGCGGAGAAGGGTTCCGGATCGTCGTCGGCGGCCGCGTGGCGCGGCCCGGCCGGGGCGGCCGGCGGGGGCGTGAACGGCCGCGCGTACCCCGGCCCGGCCGGGGAGATCGGCGAGCGGGGTGGCGGCGGGCCGGTGTCGGTGGCGACGCGGTGGCTGTCCTCGACGGCGCAGACGTGGTCGGGGTTCGCCGCGGCCCGGGCCAGCGCCGAGACCTGGGCCGTGAGCGGGTGGTCGGGGTCGAGGTGGACGCGGCAGAGCTCCTGCGCGAGGGCGAGGTGGGCGTGCGACTCGGCGAGCCGGCCGCAGTCGCGCTCCATCGCCCCCAGCCTGGCCAGCATCCGGATGCCCGCGGGGTGGCCGTCGCCGTAGAGCTCGCGGTGCAGCTCCCAGGCGTCTTCGAGGCGCGTGCGGGCGGTGGCGCAGTCGCCGCGGGCGTACTCGACGGTGGCCAGGTCGGCGTGGGCCGCGAGCACCCGGGCCGACTCCGGCCCCTCGGCGGCGGACAGCTCCAGGATCACGTCGTGGTAGAGGCGGGCGGCCCGCTCGTGCGCGCCGACCCGGTGCAGCACGGCGGCGAGGGTGGTCGCGGCATCGGTGGTACGCGGGTCGTGCGCGCCGAAGAGGCGGCTGGCGGCCGCGTACGCGTACGACGCCCAGCCGCGCGCGCCGTGCGCCTCGCCGAGCGCGACGAGCACCTTGGCCTGCAGCGCGGCGGCGAGCGCCAGTTCCTCGGTGGCGGTCGCCGGGGACGGGTCGGCCTGCGCGAGGGCCGTGCCGAGCAGCTCCTCCGCGCCGGCGAGGTCACCGGCGTGGATCCGGTCCCGTGCCCGCGTCGTCAGCTCACCGAGGCCGATGGACATCGCCTCATCGTGCTGGCTCCGCGACGCATCGTACAAGAGCCAGTTGGCGGAGATATCGAGCGACCCTGACGTGACCTGGGGCGGTGCCGCCGAAAGTCGTCCGAACGGTCAGCGGTTCAGGCCGCCGAGGACGGCCTCGCTGATCCGGCGCAGCTCCGCCACCTGCGCCGGGGTCAGCACGTCGAAGAGGTGCGTGCGGACGCCCTCGACGTGGCCCGGCGCGGCGGCGGCCAGCGTGGCGAGCCCGGCGTCGGTGAGCACCGCGAGCTGGCCCCGGCGGTCGGTCGGGCAGTCCTCCCGGCGGACCCAGCCGGCCTCCTCCAGTCGGGCGACCGCGTGCGACAGGCGGCTGCGGGACGCGCCGGCGGCGTCGGCGAGGTCGCTCATCCGCAGGGAGTGGTCCGGCGCCTCGGAGAGGCGGACGAGGATCTCGTAGTACGCGTGCGGCATGCCGGCGTCGCGCTGCAGCTCGCGGTCGAGGGTGTCCATCAGCGCCCTGCTGGCCGCCAGGTAGGCCCGCCAGGTCGCCTGCTCCTCGTCGTCGAGCCATCGGGTCATGCCGGCCATCGTACGAGCGGCCGGGTCCCCGCGACCGCGTACCGGCCGCCTCCGGGATGCGCTACAAACGTCCCTATGGCCGGTCCGATCGACGACGTCGTGCGCGAGCTGCTGGTGCGGCAGCTCGACGCCTGGCTGCCGGCGGCGCTGCACCGGTCCAGGCGGGCCACGTTCGTCCAGGCGTACGGTGCGGCGCCGGGCGGGATGGCCGAGGCGGCGCTGCGGGTCCTCGACGAGTTCACCGACCTGCTGCGCGGGCGGCGGCTGACCGCGCCGGTGCTCGCGCCGGCCGTCGACCGCGCCGCGCTCGACGCGGTGCACCGCGAGCTGGACAGCCCGTCGGGGCTGGACATCCACGCCGTCGACGGCGGCGTCGACGCGCTGCCGGCCGTGCTGAGCGCCGCGTCGGCCGCCGGCGGGCCGCTGCTGGCGTACGTCGACGCCTCGACCGGCCCGCCGCCCGCACCGGCGACCCTGGCCGCGGTGGCCCGGGGCCGGCCGGCCGACCTGCTGCTGGTGCTGGCCGGCCCCGGGGAGCACCGGGCCGCGCTGGCCGCCGCCGGCTTCCCGCTGGTGGCCGACGTGGAGCTGGTGGCGGCCGACGGCGCGGCGCGGCTGGTGGCGTTCGCGACCGGCGCCGGGAAGACGCTCGACGCGTTCAAGGACGCGATGTGGGCCGTCGACGAGTACGCCGGCGTCCGCTACCGCGACCCGCACGACCCCGAGGGCCACCTGCTCGACATCTCCGAACGCCCGCACCCCGGGCCGCTCCGCCGCGAACTGCTGGCCCACCTGGCGTCGGTGGGCTCCGCCACGGTGACGGAGCTGCGCGTGTTCACGACGACCGACACCGTCTACCGGGCGGCCGACGCCACCCGGGTGATCACCGCGCTGGTGAACGGCGGCCAGGTGCGGCGGGAGCCGGAGTCGGGGCGGCTCGGCGGCGACGTGCGGATCCTCCCGGTCAGCGGCGGGCCTGCAAGCGCCGCGTCACCTGGTTGACCAGCATCGACGCGCCGGTGGCCAGCACGCCGATGTTGAACAACATCTGGAAGCAGAGCAGGATCCGGGCCCCCTGGCCGGCGGCGTTGATGTCGCCGAAGCCGACGGTGAACAACGTGGACAGCGCGAAGTAGAGCGCGTCGGTGCGGGTCGACAACCCGTCGAACTGGCCCGGAGCGGAGACGGCCACGACGAAGTCGGCCAGCGCGAACGCGATCGCGCCGGCGACCAGCGCGATCGCGAGCCCTTCCAGGGGCAGTTCGTTGGAGCGGATCCGGCGCCGGATCTGCCAGACGACCATCGCGGCCACACCGGCGAGGATCAGGCCCGCACCGACACCGCGCACCACCAGCCGCCAGCCCTGCGCGCCGGGCTCGACGGGGACCACGTAGAACAGGACCAGCAACAGCACGGTCGCGAGGAGCACCCGCAGCTGCGCCGCTCTGCTCATATCGGACAATCTAGCGAGCTACGAGCGGTTCTTGTCCTGCTTCCACGACAGCGGTCCCGGAAGGTCGACGCGGTGGGCCCGCGCGCGGGAGTTCCACGACCAGCGACCGATCTTGACGGTCCAGGAGGAGAACCCGTTCTCCGTGAAGTTCAGGATGATCGGGCCGATCCTCTTCCGCTTGCGGAACATCAGACCCATGGCCTAGCACCCTTTCGTCCCGCCCCGCCGCGTCCCTGACGGCCGGGGTCGGGCGGGGATGTTCCCCGGAGGCCGGTCCGCGAAACGGCACCCTCCACAGGGGAGCCGCACACCGGTGATTTCGCCGATGCGCGGCCGCGCGGGGCCGGCAAACACTGGTCGGCGTCGATATCCCGACGTCACCAGGGAGTTCCCGACGTGAAGACACCCATCCGCCTCGCCACCGCGGCCGCCGCCGTCGTCCTCGCCGTCGCCGGTGCCGGCGTGCCGGCCGCACAGGCCGCCGAGAACCCGTACGAACGCGGCCCCGACCCGACCGTCGCGATCCTGGAAGCCAGCCGCGGGCCGTTCGCCACCTCCCAGCTCTCCGTCTCGTCGCTCGTCTCCGGCTTCGGCGGCGGCGTGATCTACTACCCCACCACGACCAGCGAGGGTATGTTCGGCGCGATCGCGATCTCGCCGGGCTTCACCGCGTCGTGGTCGAGCATCAGCTGGCTCGGCCCGCGGATCGCCTCGCACGGCTTCGTCGTGATCGGCATCGAGACCAACTCCGTGCTCGACCAGCCCGACAGCCGGGGCCGGCAACTGCTCGCCGCGCTCGACTACCTCGTCGAGGACAGCGCCGTCCGGAGCCGCGTCGACGGCAGCCGGCTGGCGGTGGCCGGCCACTCGATGGGCGGCGGCGGCAGCCTGGAGGCGGCGCTCGACCGGCCGTCGCTGCAGGCCGCCATCCCGATCGCGCCGTGGAACCTGACCAAGAGCTGGTCCGGCATCCGGGTGCCGACGCTGATCATCGGCGGGGAGAGCGACTCGATCGCCCCGGTGTCCTCGCACTCGATCCCCTTCTACACCACGATCCCGGCGTCGGCCGAGAAGGCGTACCTGGAGCTCAACAACGCCAGCCACTTCTTCCCGCAGACGGTGAACACGCCGACCGGCCGGCAGATGGTCGCCTGGCTGAAGCGGTTCGTCGACAACGACACCCGGTACGAGCAGTTCCTCTGCCCGGGCCCGAGCGGGCTCGCGATCGAGGAGTACCGCAACACCTGCCCGAGCGCCTGACCCGCGCCGCACCTGGCGAAGATGCCCGTCAAATAGACGGGCATCTTTGTTGCGGCGAGCTTTCGGATCGGTGAAACTGGACACATGGTTGTTGCACCGTCAGTGCAGAATCCTGTGCTGCGGGGTCGGGCACGCGCGCAGGCGGCGATCGCCGCGCTGCTCCGCGGCGCCGCCTCCGGCGCCGGCGGTGCGCTGGTGGTCGAGGGCGGGCCCGGCACGGGGCGGACGGCCCTGCTGCGGCACGCGGCGCGGCAGGCGGCGGCGTTCACGCGGATCCGGCTGGACGGGCTGCTCGGCGAGGAAGGGCTGCCGCTGGCCGCACTGCACCGCCTGGGCCTGCGTCCGCCGGGCCGCGCGCCGCGTACGGCCGAGCAGCGGCTGGCGCTCTGCGCGTGGGTGTGCGACGCGCTGGCGGCCATGAGCCGGGAACGGCCCGTCCTGTGCGCCGTCGACGACGCCGAGTGGCTCGACCGCCCCTCGCTGGACGCGCTGGCGTTCGCCGCCCGGCGGGCGTCCCGCCTGCCCCTCGCCATGATCTTCGCGGGCACGGCGGGCCCGGCCGTCGGCGACGGCGTGCTCCACCTCGACCCGCTCGACCCGGCGGCGGCGCGGGCGGTGCTCGCCGACCACGGCGTGCGCGACGACGCGGCGGCTCCCCTGCTCGCGCTGGCCGCCGGCAACCCGGCCGCGCTCGTGGACCTCGCGCGGGCCACCGGCCCCGGGCGGCCGCCGCCCCGGAGCCTGCCGGCGGACGGTGCGCTGCGCCGCGCGTACCGCCTACGGCTGCGGACCCTGCCGCCGTCGACCCGGCGGGTCCTGCTCGTGGCCGCGCTCGACACCGGCGTGGACGCCGGGCTGCTGGCCCGCCTCGGCGCGGCGGCGCTCGCGCCGGCAGAACGGAGCGGGCTGCTGCGGGTCGGCGCCGGCTTCCCGCATCCGGTGGTGCGCGAGGTGATCCGCGACGACGCCACGCTCGCCGAGCGGCAGCGGGCCCACCGGACCCTGGCCCGCGTCCGCACCGGACTTCCCCGCCTGCTGCACGTCGCCGCGGTGACCGCGCCGCCCGCCGGCCGGCTCGCGGACGAGATCGAGCGGGCCGTGGGTGCGGGCACCGGCTGCGCGCTGGCCGCCGAGGCGCTGGCCCGGGCGGCGGAGCTGACTGTGGACCCGGCACGGGCCGCGGCCCGCCGCGCCGCCGCGGCGCGGTACGCGTGGCTCGCCGGAGACCCCACCCCGGCGCTGGCGGGGGTCGACCCGCTGCTCGACGGGGATATGGCGCTGCGGGCCGGCCGTGCGGCGGCGGCGCTGGACCGGTTCCTCGCGGCCGCCGACACGCTGGCCGGCACCGAGCCGGCCCTGGCATGGCGCGCGCTGGTCCGGGCCGGCGAGGCGGTCTGCCAGGACGGCGACCACGCGCGGTACGCCGAGGTGCTGCGCCGGGCCGCGACGCTGCGCCGGGCCGGCCGCGTGGACCCGCTGCCGGCCGCGTACGTCGCCGGCCTCGCCTCCGTGCTGCGCGGCGACCACGCGAGCGCGGCGCCGCCGCTGCGAGCGGTGCTGGCGGCCTCCGGCACCGCGGACGCCGGACCGGGGGCCGCCACGGCGGACCGCGAGGCCGGCACGAGGGCGGCGGTGGCCGGGGCCGGGGACGCCGACACGGCCCTGGCGGCGGCCGCGGCCGCTCTGCTGCTCGCCGACGACGCGGCGGCGCACCGGGCCGTCGAGCGCGCCGTCGCCGCGGCCCGGTCGGTCGGTGCGGTGGCGCTGCTTCCGCGGGCGATGGAGCTGCGGACGTTCACGGACTACTGGACGGGCTGCTACGCGGCCGCCGCGGCCAGCGCCGCCGAGGGCCTCGCGTGGGCCCGCGCGTGCGGGCAGCCGGCGGCGGCCGGGAATCTGGCCGGCTGGCTGGCGTTGCTCCGCGCGCTGCGCGGCGACCGCGCCGGGTGCCTGCGCTGGACGCGGGAACTGCGGGCCGCGCCACCGGCCGGACGGCCGCGGGCCCTGGTGTCGTGGGCCCTCGCCGTCCTCGACCTGCTGGCGGGACGCTGCGACGACGCGCTCGGGCGGCTGTCCACGATGGCCGACCCCTCGACCGGGAGCGGCAACGTCCTGGTGCAGATGACCGCCGCGCCGTACCTGGTCGAAGCCGCGGCCGGCGCCGGGACCCCGGCGGTCGCCGTGCCGGCGGCGGCGGCCTTCGTCCGCTGGGCCGACGCGACCGCAGACCCGACCCGCCGCGCGCTGGCGGCGCGCTGCCGGGCGTTGCTGCTTCCCCGGGGGAGCACTGCGGCGCTGGCGGAGCTGGAGCGCGCGCTCGCCCTGCATCCGCCGGCCGCCGGAGAGTTCGAGCGTGCGCGCACCGCGCTGCTGCTGGGCCGCGAACTCCGCCGTGCCCGCCGCCCCCGGGACGCGCGGCCACACCTGCACCGGGCCGCGGAGGACTTCGCCGTCGCCGACATGCCGGCCTGGTCCGCCACCGCGGCGGCGGAGCTTCGCGCGGCCGGCGACTCGTGCGACCCGGCGCCACCGCCCGCGGCACCGCTGACGGCCCAACAGCGCCGCGTCGCCGAGCTGGTCGCGGCCGGCGCGACGAACCGCGAGGTCGCGGCGCGCCTCTATCTCTCCACGCGGACGGTCGACCACCACCTCCGCAACATCTACACCCGGCTGGGCGTCCGCTCCCGCACCGAGCTCGCCCGCACCCTCTGAGCCGGGCACCTCGGCCGCCGCCCGGTGGGAGGCGGCCGATGCGGCGGGGTCCGTCGTCAGGTCTACTCGTAGAACAGATTGGAGTTGAAGTTCTCCTGGGGTGCCACCGCACCGTCCTGGATCCAGACGGCGATGTAGATGACGTTGCCGCTGAGGACGGGGGCGGCCAGCGACTTCACGGTGCAGTCGGCGTCGGACGTGCCGTTGTTGCCGTTCGCGTCCTCGGCGTAGCCCAGGTCGTCGCCGGTGGTCATGTTGATGGCGTGCATGACGGCGCGCCGGCCGTCGGTCCGGGTGTCACAGATCTTCATCTTGCCCGAGGTCGTGAAGACCGACGCCTGCGCGCCGGCGGTCCCGATCCGGAACGTGGCGGCGAACGCCGCGGTGGGCCAGGCCGCGACCAGCAGCGCGGTGGCGGCGACACTGGTCGCGATCAGTCGGCGAAGGCGCATGGTTCCTCCCGTTCAGGTGGAGTTCAGAGCTCGACGAAGGTGTAGCCGCCGGAGCAGGTCGAGTAGTCGGGCCAGCCGCTGTCGCCACGGCAGGCGCCGACGTACACGCGCCACGGGTCGCTGGGGCTGGTCCACGAGAAGCTGGCGGCCGGGTTGTCCGCGCCACACGCCTTGCGGTCCTCGAAACGGTCCCATCCGGACCGGAAGTCGAAGATCACCCGCACCCAGGCGCAGAGGCCGTCCGCCCTGGTGTCCTTGACGGTGCCCTGCACGGACACGCGGGTCGTGCTCGGCGCCGTGGTGTTGACCACCACGCGGGCACCGGTGACGGTGAAGGTGTTCTGCCCGGCCATGGCGGCCGCGGGAATCCCGGCCACCAGCACCGATGCGACGGCCGCGACCACCGCGAGCCGCTGGAACGTACGACGCACGTGAACTCCTCACGCTCTGGCGATGACGACGCGACTCAGCGTGCCGTCCGCCGGTGGAAGCCGCGTTGCGGAGCGGTGGAAGATCCAGACGAAGGTCGGGTACGTTCCGGGTCATGGGTGTCGCACCGGCCGGCCGCCTGTCGTTGCGGCTCGACGCGATGTACTGCGCGCTCGGCGCGCTGGCGTTGGCTCTCTTCGCGGGGCCGGTCTCCGCGCGGTTGGCGGTGCCGTGGCAGGTCACCGCCGCTGTCGCGGCCGGCGTGGGTGTGTGGGCGTTCGCGCTGCACCGGCTCGCCCGGCGGGCCCGGCTCCGGCCGTACCTCGTGATGGCGCTCGTCGCCAACACCGGCGCGGCGGCGCTGATGGCCGCCTACGCGGCTACCCGGCCGTGGCGGGACCTGTTCACCGTGCTGCTCGTCGCGGTCGCGATCGAGGTCGCCGCGTTCGCGGTGAGCCAGGCGGTCGCCCTGCGCCGCCCCCGAACCTCCGCCCCCTGACGGCCGGCGGCTACGCGGAGGTGTCGCGGAGCCGCCCGGTGGCCACCCAGCGGGACGCCACGCGACGGCCGGCGGGGAGGACCGCCACCGCCGCGATCAGGAGCAGCCAGCCGAGGGCGACGACGAAGGGGTCCGGTGTCGGCACCGCCAGGCCCACCAGCAGCCATGCGGCCATGACCAGCAGCACAAGTCGAAGGGCCACGCCGGCCGCCCTGGTGATCCGCATACGTCGATTGTGCACCGTCCGGCCGGGCCGGAGGGCCCCCTCCTCGCGCCTCTCGCCGAGGAAGGGGCCCGTTGCCGGTCAGGCGGCGGTGCAGGTGACGGTCGGGACGCTGTTGGTGCCGGTCCAGGAGCCGAGGAAGCCGAACGTGGTGCTGGCCCCGGCGCCGAGGGTGCCGTTGTAGGAGACGTTGCGGGCCGTGACCGCGCTGCCCGACGAGGTCAGCGTGGTGTTCCAGGACTGGGTGACCCGCTGGCCGTCGGCATAGGTCCAGGTGACCGTCCAGCCGGTGATCGGTGCGCTGCCCGCCGTCACCGCGACCTCCGCCTGGAAGCCGCCGGGCCACTGGCCGATCGTGCGGTAGCTCGCGGTGCAGCCCCGCGGCGGAGGCGGCGTCGTCGGACCACCCGTCGGGCCACCGGTCGGCCCACCCGTGGGGCCGCCCGTGGGGCCGCCCGTGGGGCCGCCCGTGGGCGAGCCGGTCGGGCCGCCGCCGAAGATCGTCGCCTCGCGGGCGGTGGCCCGGATGCCGTTGGCGCCGTTGAAGATCCGCTGGCCCCACGACGTCAGCTGCGCCGGGTTGAAGTTGGTGACCATGTCGAGGTACTCGACGCCGCCGCCGTTGCCGCTCCACGACCAGCCGATGTAGCCGATGCGGTTCGCCTGCGCGTACGACATGATGGTGTCCTCGTCGGGGTTGCCGTCCGAGTGGTTGAAGCCGAATTCGCCCACCACGATCGGCAGGCCCGCCGTGCGGAACCGGCCCAGGTAGTCGGTGATCTCGGCCGCGGTGTCGAAGACGCCGTACATGTGGATCGAGAAGACCGTGTTGCGGTCCGGGTCGGCGGCGAAGACGGTGGCCGCGTTGTCCCGCATCTCGAAGCGCCAGTCCTGGCCCCAGTTCGGCGCGTCGACCATGATCGTGTGGTCGAAGCCGGCGTCGCGCATCCGCTGGATCGCGGAGATCGTCGCCTGGGTCCATGATGGACTAACGGTGTTGTTGCCCACCGGCTCGTTGCCGATGTTGATGATGATGTACTGCTCCTGCCCGGCGAGCACGCTCTTCAGGCTGATCCAGTAGTCCACGGCCGCCGCCAGCGTCACGGCGCCGCTCTGCTCGCCGTACCCGGTGGTGTCGTGGTTCTCCAGCACGCAGATCAACCGGTTCTGCTTGCAGAGGCTGATGACGTTGGCGACGTCGGACGGGCTGTTGGCGGCCCAGCGGCCGCCGCTGAGCACCACCCGCACGGTGTTGGCGCCGGCGGCCTTGATGTTGGCGAACGAGCTGGTCTGCTGGGGATACCAGGTGTGCGCGTGGCTGACGCCGCGCATCACGAACTCGTTCCCGTTCGCTTCCAGCAACCGGCCGTTGCTGACGGTGAAGCCGGCGGCGGCGCGCGCCGGCGTGACGACGATGAGGGTGAAGAGTGCCGCGAGCAGGGCGGCGAGCAGCATCGTGCCCGCGG
>Ga0164243_10013469_pt1 | contig 11506 bp, 11 predicted proteins | sample OricompcompostOP_FD_108781 | JGI IMG/M metagenome (GOLD analysis project Ga0164243, IMG submission 108781) | Organic Plus compost microbial communities from Emeryville, California, USA - Original compost - Organic plus compost (OP) | ecosystem: Engineered > Solid waste > Mixed feedstock >... | reverse complement strand
TCGACGCCATCGGCGAGGTGAGCCGCACCTCCGTGCGGGAGGTACGGCACGTGCTGCGGGTGCTGCGCGAGGACGCCGGCGCCGACGGCACGCCCCTGAGCCCGCAGCCCCGGCTCGACGACCTGGCCGACCTCCTCGACGCACTGCGGGACGCCGGGCTCGACGTCGTCCTGCGGCGCACCGGAGACCTGCGCACCCTCGACACCGGCCGGCAGCTCGCCGTCTACCGCGTCGTGCAGGAGTCCCTCACCAACGTGCTCCGGCACGCGGGCCCCGCGCCCCGCGCCCGCGTCGACGTCGAACGCGCGGCGGACGCCGTCACGGTGACCGTCACCGACACCGGCGCCGCGCCGGCCGCCCCGAAGCCCGGCGGCCATGGTCTGCCGGGGATGCGCGAACGCGTCGAGGCGTACGGCGGCACGTTCGAGGCCCGGGCCACGGGCACGGGCTGGCGGGTGCGGGCGCGCCTGCCCCTCGACGACGCCCACGGCCTCGGAACACGCCCGGCGACGGCGCGGGGAACCGAGGAACCGACGACCGATTCCCGGGGGACGGAGGACCGGAGGATGAGAACCCCATGACGGACACGTCCCATGCCGTCCGGGTGCTGATCGCGGACGACCAGCCCCTTCAGCGGATGGGCACGACGATGTTCCTCGCCGGGCAGCCGGACATCGACGTGGCCGGGGAGGCGGGCGACGGCGGCGAGGCGGTACGGCTGGCGCGGGACGTGCGCCCGGACGTGGTGCTGATGGACGTACGGATGCCCCGCCTCGACGGCATCGCCGCCACCCGCCTGATCGTGACGGACCACCGGGGTCCCGAGGACGCCCCGCGCGTCCTGCTGCTGACGACGTTCGACCTCGACGAGTACGTCCTGTCCGGCATCGAGGCCGGAGCGAGCGGCTTCCTCACGAAGGACGCGGAACCGGGCGACCTGCTGTCCGCGATCCGCGCGGTGGCCGCGGGCGACGCGGTGATCGCGCCCAGCGCCACCCGGCGTCTCCTGAGCCGCCTGGCGGCGGGACGCCCGGACCCGGTCCCGCTCTCGGCGGAGGAGCACGCCGGGATCGCCCGGCTCACGGCGCGGGAACGCATGATTCTCATGGCGATGGGAGAAGGACTGACGAACGCGGAGATCTCCCGGCGGCTTCATCTAGCCGAGTCGACGGTGAAGAGCCACGTCGGCCGGATCTTCGGGAAGATCGGCGCCCGCGACCGCGTCCACGCCGTCATCCTGGCCTTCCGGGCGGGCCTGGTGCGGGTCTGACGGGACGCCGGACGCGTCTGTCGACGTCGCGTCCCTCACCGGGGGCGAAGGTCAGGCCGTGCGGCCGTGGTGGTGCCCGGAGCCGGACTTGAACCGGCACGCCCGCTCAGGGGCAGCGAGGTTTAAGCTCGCCGTGTCTGCATTCCACCATCCGGGCAGGCCGTGGGCTCCGCTTCGCGGTTCCGAGCCTATCGGTGACCCTCCCTCCGACTGCGGCGGGATGGACCGATCTTGTCTTATTTTATTGGCGCCTGAGGGTCCATCAGACACCCGAACGCACCGTCAGCACGTGCCACCAGCCTTGCGTGCGACGAGGCCCTCCGCACGCGGAATGACGGAATTTCACCGTCCGAACAGGGCGCCCCACCCGTTCCGGGGACCGACCCGGGTAGGGGGCGTCCGTCATCCCCAGGTATGACCCGGCGTCCGGCGCTCCCTCCCGAGTCGCCCCCCGGAACCGGAGCAGCGGGTGACTCCGCGGCGGCGAAGCCACGGAACGATGGTCGTGTCCTCGAAACACGCCGTCCCACAGGAGCTCATCCGTGACCACCGCCCCCCTCGCCGACCGGACCACCGCCGTGGCCGCACGCGCCACGGAGCTGTCGAAGATCTACGGCCAGGGCGAGACCCAGGTGGTCGCCCTGGACCGCGTCTCCGTCGACTTCCGGCAGGCCGAGTTCACCGCGATCATGGGCCCTTCGGGCTCCGGCAAGTCCACGCTGATGCACTGCGTCGCCGGGCTCGACACCTTCTCCTCCGGCTCCGTGCGCATCGGCGACACCGAGCTGGGCGCGCTGAAGGACAAGCAGCTCACGCGGCTGCGCCGGGACAAGATCGGCTTCATCTTCCAGGCGTTCAACCTGCTGCCGACGCTGAACGCCCTGGAGAACATCACGCTCCCCATGGACATCGCGGGCCGCAAGCCGGACAAGGAGTGGCTGGACACCGTGATCCGGATGGTCGGCCTGGCCGACCGGCTCGGCCACCGCCCGGCCCAGCTCTCCGGCGGCCAGCAGCAGCGGGTCGCGGTGGCGCGGGCGCTGGCGTCCCGGCCCGACATCGTCTTCGGCGACGAGCCCACCGGCAACCTCGACTCCCGCTCCGGCGCCGAGGTGCTCGGCTTCCTGCGCAACTCCGTGCGCGAACTGGGCCAGACGGTGGTCATGGTGACCCACGACCCGGTCGCCGCCGCCTACGCGGACCGGGTGGTCTTCCTCGCCGACGGCCGCATCGTCGACGAGCTGTACGGGCCGACGGCCGACTCCGTGCTCGACCGCATGAAGCGCTTCGACGCCAAGGGCCGCACCAGCTGACCCCGGGCCCGTCGCCCGCTCGCCCCTCCCTCGTACCGTCTGGACAGAGAAGACCCATGTTCCGTACCGCCTTGCGCAACGTCTTCGCGCACAAGGCCAGGTTGTTGATGACCGTGCTCGCCGTGATGCTCGGCGTGGCGTTCGTGTCGGGCACCCTGGTCTTCGCGGACACCCTTTCCAACGCCTTCCGCAACCAGTCGGCGAAGAGCTACGACGACGTCGCCGTCGCCGTCACCTCGTACGCCGACCCGGACAACCCCGAGGAGGCGCCCGGCCTGTCCGGCGAGGACCTCGACCGGATCTCCGCCGTGGACGGCGTCGCCGGGGTGTACGGCCGTGTCGGGGGCTTCGCCGGGGTCGCCGGCCCCGACGGGAAGCTGATCGGCGTCGGATGGTCCAACAAGGGCTCGAACTTCGCGCCCGGCGAGAACGGCAAGGACCCGGCGTACACGTTCACCGAGGGCTCCGGCCCGGTGAAGGACGACCAGATCGCGTTGGACGAGGAGTCCGCGGCCAAGGGCGAGTACGAGGTCGGCGACCGGGTGCGCGTCGCCACCAACGGCCCGGTCAAGGAGTACACGCTCAGCGGTGTGTTCACCACGGAGGACGGCGCCGTCAACGCCGGCGGCAGCCTCGTCCTCTTCGACACCGCCGTCGCCCAGAAGCAGTACCTGAAGCAGGGCTACTTCGAGGAGGTCACCGTCGTCGCGGCCCCCGGCGCGGACGACGCCGGGATCCTCGCCGCGGTCGAGCCGCTGCTGCCGGACACGGCGGAGGCGCGGACCGGCAAGGCGCTCGCGGACGAGCAGGCCGACCAGATCGAACAGGGCATGGGCAACCTCAAGCAGGTCCTGCTCGGCTTCGCGGGCATCGCGCTCTTCGTGGGCGTCTTCCTGATCTCCAACACGTTCACGATGCTGGTCGCCCAGCGCACCAAGGAGGTCGCCCTGATGCGCGCGGTCGGCGCGTCCCGCAGGCAGATCACCCGTTCGGTGCTCGCCGAGGCCGCGGTGGTGGGTCTGGTGGCCTCGGCCGTCGGCTTCGCCCTCGGCGTCGGTCTGGCCGTCGGACTGCGCTCCGGCATGGCGGCGTTCGACATGAAGATGCCTGACGGCCCGCTGGTCCTGTCCGCCACTCCGGTGATCTCGGCATTCGCGGTGGGCGTGCTGATCACGGTGTTCGCCGCCTGGCTGCCCGGCCGCAGGGCCGCGAAGATCCCGCCGGTCGCGGCGATGAACAGCGTCCACGCGGTGGCCACCACCAAGTCGCTGGTGCTGCGCAACTCCGTCGGTGGGGCCGTCACCGCCCTCGGGGCGGCGGGGATCGTGGCCGGCGCCTCGACCGGCGGCGACGACGGCCGGATGTACATCGGCGCGGGGGCGTTCCTCGCTCTGATCGGCGTGATCATCCTGATCCCGCTGCTGTCCCGGCCCGTGATCGCACTCGTCCGTCCGCTGCTCGTCGGACCCTTCGGCGTGGCCGGCAAGCTGGCCGGCCAGAACGCGGTCCGCAACCCGCGCCGCACCGGCGCCACCGCCTCGGCGCTGGCGATCGGGCTGACGCTGGTGACCGGCCTGTCGGTGCTCGGCGTCACGGTCGGCACCGCCATCGACAAGATGACCACGGACAACATCAAGGCCGACTACATGGTCTCGATGGCCAACGGAGGCGACCTCGACCGGTCCGCGCTGACCGCGCTGGAGAAGGCCGCGGGCGTCTCGGCGGTCTCGCCGCAGCAGGACGTCTACCTCCAGACCGACGACGACTACGTCTCCGCCTCCGCGGTCACCCCGGGCGACATCCAGGAGGTCTTGAACGTCGACGTCGTCAGCGGCGACATCGACTCGCTCGCCGAGGGGCGGATCGCGGTCGCCGAGACCACGGCCGAGAGCAGGGGCTGGAAGCCCGGCGACAGCGTCCCCTTCACCTTCGCCGACGAGAAGAAGGCGACGCTGACGGTCGGCGCCGTCTACAAGGACAGCGAGTTCCTCTCCCCCGTCGTCCTCGACACCGCCGTGGTGAGCGGGCACGAGGCGAAGCCGTACATCCGGCAGATCTTCGTGAAGGTCGACGGCGGCCAGTCCGCCGCGAACGAGAAGGTCCTCGTCGACGCGCTCGGTGACAACCCCGCGATCACCGTGATGGACCGGCAGGACATCCGCGACGAGTTCGGCGGCGCCATCAACACCCTGCTGAACGTCATGTACGGCCTGCTGGCGATGGCTCTGATCATCGCGGTGCTGGGCGTCGTCAACACGCTCGCGATGTCCGTCTTCGAACGGCAGCAGGAGATCGGCATGCTGCGCGCGATCGGTCTGGACCGGCGCCAGGTGAAGCGGATGGTCCGGCTGGAGGCCGTCGTCATCTCGGTGTTCGGCGCGGTGGTCGGCATCGGTCTCGGCACGTTCCTCGGCTGGGCGATCGGCGAGACCGTCGCCGACGAGATTCCGGGGTACGCGCTGGTCCTGCCCTGGGACCGGATCGGGATCTTCGTGGTGCTGGCCGGTCTGGTGGGCGTCCTGGCCTCCCTGTGGCCGGCCCGCAACGCCGCCCGGCTGAACATGCTGAGCGCGATCAAGGCGGAGTGACCTCGTCGCGACGCGGCACACCGAGGGCCGGGCCTCCCCAGGGGAAGCCCGGCCCTTCGCGTCGTGGTGCGGATCAGGCCGGACCGGGAGCGCCCCACACCCGGGCCCGCAACGGCAGCCCGGACGCCCCGGACTCAGGGGTGCGCACGGCGACGACCTGGTTGACGCCGATGCGGTTGCGTTCGAAGGCGAGCGCGGAGGCGGCCATGTAGAGCTGCCAGACCCGGGTCCGCCCAGGCCCGGCGAGGGCGACCGCGCGCGCCCACCCGGACTCCAGGTTGGCCACCCAGCGGCGCAGGGTGAGGGCGTAGTGCTCGCGCAGGGACTCCACGTCGCGGACCTCGAACCCGGCGCGCTCCAGCAGGGTGACGGTGGTGCCGAGCGGGGCCAGTTCGCCGTCGGGGAAGACGTAGGCGTCGATGAACTCGTCGACCTGGTACGCCGACTCGTCGCGCTGCGGGCGGCGGGCGATCTGGTGGTTGAGCAGCCGGCCGCCCGGCCTCAGCAGCCGGTGCAGGACGGTCGCGTACTCCAGGTACCGCTCGGAGCCGACGTGTTCGGCCATGCCGATGGAGGAGATCGCGTCGTAGGGGCCGTCCGCGACGTCCCGGTAGTCCTGGACGCGGATCTCGACGCGGTCGGTGAGCCCCTCCTCGGCGATGCGCTTGCGCGCGTAGGCGGCCTGCTCCTGGGAGAGGGTGATGCCGACGACGTTGACCCCGTGCTCGCGGGCCGCGTGGATCGCCATGGAGCCCCAGCCGCAGCCGACGTCCAGCAGCCGCTGCCCGGGCCGCAGGTCGAGCTTGCGGGCGACCAGTTCGAGCTTGTCGTGCTGGGCCTGCTCGAGGGTGGCCTCGGGGGGCGGGGCGGGCCAGTAGGCGCAGGAGTACACCATGGACGGGCCGAGGACGATCCCGTAGAACTCGTTGCCGACGTCGTAGTGGTGGCTGATGGCTCGCTTGTCGCTGCGCTTGGTGTGCAGTCCGCGGCGGGGCCTGCGGACCTCCTCGCGGGGCGGGGCGGGCGGCAGCGGCGGGCCCGCCATCGCGAACAGCCCGCGCACCGCCGAGCGGAACTCCGGGTCGCGCAGGGACTGGGCGAGGGTACGGGCGTCCTCGTCGCGTTCCCAGATGCTCCCGGCGAGCAGGCCGAGCGCGGTGTAGAGGTCGCCCTCGATCGTCAGGTCGCCGGCCACCCAGGCGCGGGCCAGGCCCAGCTCGCCCGGCTTGAACAGCAGGCGGCGCAGGGCGCGCCGGTTCCGCACGACCAGGACGGGGGCCTCCGGGGGGCCGGCTTCCGAGCCGTCCCAGGTGCGGATGCGCACCGGGAGGGGTGCGCCGAGCAACTGCTCGAGGATGCCTTTCAGCCGCATGGCGGCGTCTGCCATGGTGTACACCTCCGTGACCGGATCCCGGAATGTCGTCAACCATGTGAACACCGAGGCGCGGCCGTGGCAGTCCCCGGCGCGCGTCATCTTCGGGCAAAACACGGAAACGCAACCCGCGGGGAGTCACCCATGACATGCCGGAGGGGCCGCCCGCACCACGGATGGCGGGCGGCCCCTTCGGGGGTGGCCTATGGGTGACCTGGGGGACGACCCCGGGTCAGGAGGCCTTGGCCTCGGTCTTCTTCGGCTCCGCCTTGGCGGCGGGCGCCGGGGCCGGCTTGGCGGCCTCGTAGAACTCCTCGCGCGGGGACTCGATCGCGCCCAGGGACACGACCTCGCGCTTGAGGAACATGCCGAGGGTCCAGTCGGCGAAGATCCGGATCTTGCGGTTCCAGGTCGGCATGGCCAGACCGTGGTAGCCACGGTGCATGTACCAGGCGAGCCGGCCCTTGAGCTTGATCTTGAACTTGCCCATCACGATCATCGCGACGCCCTTGTGCAGGCCGAGGCCCGCGACCGCGCCCTTGTTGGCGTGGCTGTACTCCTTCTGCGGGAAGCCCCGCATGCCGGAGATCACGTTGTCGCCGAGGACCTTGGCCTGGCGCAGCGCGTGCTGGGCGTTCGGCGGGCACCAGGCGTTCTCGTTGCCGGCCTTGCGGCCCACGAGGTCCGGGACCTGGGCGTTGTCGCCCGCGGCCCAGATGTAGTCGGTGCCCTTGACCTGGAGCGTCGGCTCGGTGTCGACGTGGCCGCGCGGGCCGAGCGGCAGGCCGAAGCGGGCCAGCGCCGGGTTGGGCTTGACGCCCGCGGTCCACACGATGGTGCCGGCGTCGACCTCGAGGCCGTTCTTCAGCACCACGTGGCCGTCGACGCAGGAGTCCATGGAGGTGGACAGGTAGACCTCGACGCCGCGGCTCTCGAGGTGCTCCTTGCCGTACTTGCCCAGCTTGGGGCCGACCTCGGGGAGGATCTTGTCGGCGGCGTCGACGAGGATGAAGCGCATGTCCTCGCGGGACACCGTCTTGTAGTACTTGGCCGCGTCCCGGGCCATGTCCTCGACCTCGCCGATGGTCTCGGCGCCGGCGAAGCCGCCGCCCACGAAGACGAAGGTGAGCGCCTTGCGGCGGATCTCCTCGTCCATGGTGGAGTCGGCCTTGTCGAGCTGCTCGAGGACGTGGTTGCGCAGGCCGATGGCCTCCTCGACGCCCTTCATGCCGATGCCCTGCTCGGCGAGGCCGGGGATCGGGAAGGTGCGGGAGACCGCGCCGAGCGCGATCACCAGGTAGTCGAAGGGCAGCTCGTACGCCTCGCCCACGAGCGGGGCGATCGTGGCGACCTTGCGGTCCTGGTCGATGGTGGTGACCCGGCCGGTGAGGACCTCCGCCTTGGGAAGCACGCGCCGCAACGGGACGACGACGTGCCGCGGGGAGATGCTGCCGGCGGCGGCTTCGGGGAGGAAGGGCTGGTAGGTCATGTACGACCGCGGGTCGACGACGGTGACGGTCGCCTCGCCGTAACGCATCTTCTTCTGGATGCGCCGAGCTGCGTACAGGCCTACGTACCCACCGCCTACTACGAGGATCCTGGGACGCTCCGTGGTGCTCATGCCATCGAGTATCCACCCGCCCAAGGGGGGTACCTCGTGCGCCCCTTCACAAGGTCCGGCAGTGCCTGTGCTACCATCCCGCGCTTCTTGATCCAGATCACAGTTCGGATCGGGAACCGGACCCCCGCTTGACACGTTGTCAATGCCGCGTGAGCTGCCTCTCTGCGGTCCGGGGCGGCCCGTGAGGCCGACAGGGCGGTCGACACGAGGGGCCCGCGGGGACCCCTCGCCACCCTCTTCTGAACGTGTTCAAAGGGGTGTTGAGCGCCCGAACGGGTCAATCGGACCCCCTTCTTCGCCCTCCCGGGGCCAATTCCTTGTGAAGAACTTCACGAACTTTCCCGCGGGGGTCCGCCCCGAGGGGTCCGGAGCCCCCCGGGAGTGCCGCTCAAACGCTATCCCGACTGCTCAGCGGAGTGCTACTGGCCGGTAACAAAAGAGAGCCAGGCCACGGCCCAGGCGATCCCGTCGAGGATCGCCCACGAGCGCACTTCCCTCATGGATGCACCGTGTACACGCTGACGCGTACACTGTCCGCATGACTGAGAACACCGTGACCGTACGGGAAGCCCGCGCGCACCTCGCCGATCACATCAACCGGGCCGAGGAGGGCGTCCCGACCGTCATCACGCGCAACGGCGCACCGGTGGCGGCCGTGGTCCCGATCTCGGACTTCGAAGCGCTGGAGGAAGCGGCCGATGTCATGCTGGCACGCGAGGCCGAGGCGGTACTGGCCGAGGGAGGCAGCACCGTGACCATGGCGGAACTGCTGGCGGACCTGTTCACCGAGCACGACGGCGAGACTGCGTGAAATACGCCTTCCGGTTCACCACGGCGGCACAGCGCCAGCTTCGGGCGATCAGCCGACCCGACGCCATGCGCATCCTGACCGCGTTGACCGCACTCGGTGACGACCCGTACCGCCAGGACACCGACGTCAAGAAGCTCACCGGCCCGTCGGGCCTCTACCGGCTCAGGGTCGGCAGCTACCGGGTCGCCTACCAGATCAACGACGGTGAGCTCGTCGTCCTCGTCATCAAGGTGGGCGACCGGCGGGACGTCTACCGCAACCTGTGACGCCCCGCCCGGCACCGCCTCAACGCGCCTAGGAGGCGCAACTCCAGGCGATCCCGTCGAGGATGTCGTGCTCCGACACCACAACCTCCTCCGCGCCCGTCCGCTCCATGACCGCCAGCAGCACCAGGGCGCCCGCGCCGATCACGTCGACCCGGCCCGGGTGCATCGACGGCACCGCGGCCCGCTCGGCGTGCGTGGAGCGCAGCAGCCACTCGGTGATCTCGCGGACCCGCTCGCGGGAGACCCGTGAGTGGTGGATGGCCGCCGAGTCGTACTCGGGCAGGTCCTGGGCGATCGCCGACACGGTGGTGACGGACCCCGCGAGGCCCACCAGCGTCCGCGCCTCGCGCAGCGGCACCGCCTCCTCCGCCCGGTCCAGGGCGGCCTCGATGTCCGCGCGCATCGCGGCGATCTGCTCCTCGGTGGGCGGGTCCGTCACGGCCCCGTCCACCACCAGATGGCGCTCGGTCATCCGGACGCAGCCGACATCCACGGAGCGGGCGGCGCGCACATGGTCGTCGCCGACGACGAACTCGGTGGAGCCGCCGCCGATGTCCACCACCAGGAACGGCCGGTGCAGGTCGTCGCGGCCGGTCAGCTCCTTGGTGGCGCCGGTGAAGGAGAACTCCGCCTCCTGGTCGCCGGTGATCACCTCGGGCTCCACGCCCAGGATGTCCACCACTCCGCGCACGAAGTCGTCCCGGTTCTCCGCGTCACGGGAGGCCGAGGTGGCGACGAAGCGCAGGTGCTCGGAGGCGCCGTGCTTCTCGATGATCTCCGCATACTCACGGCAGGCGGCGAAGGTGCGCTCCAGCGCCTCCGGCGCCAGCCGGCCGGTGCGGTCGACGCCCTGGCCGAGCCGCACGATCGTCATCCGCCGGTCCAGGTCGGTGAGTTCCCCGGTCGCCGGGTCGGCGTCGGCCACCAGCAGACGGATGGAGTTCGTACCGCAGTCGATCGCGGCGACCCGGGTCACTTGGCGTCCTCCTCGGCCGCGGGCGTCACGCAGGGGCCCTTGGCCCACCACTCCGGCAGCATCGCCAGCGCCTCGTCGCCGAGCGGGTTGACGCCCGGTCCGGCGGCCAGCGAGTGCGCGACGAGGACGTGCAGGCACTTCACCCGGTCCGGCATGCCGCCGGCGCTGGGGAAGTTCTTCAGCTCCTCGATCTCGTCGCGGCGCCGGATGTAGTCCTCGTGGGCCGCGCGGTAGGCGGCGGCCAGCTCCGGGTCGGCGGCCAGGCGCTCGGTCATCTCCTTCATCACGCCGTTCGCCTCCAGCGTGCCGATCGCGGAGTTCGCCCGCGGGCACGTCAGGTAGTACAGCGTCGGGAAGGGCGTGCCGTCGGGCAGCCGCGGGGCGGTCTCCACGACGTCCGGCTGCCCGCAGGGACAGCGGTGCGCGATGGCGCGCAGCCCGCGCGGGGGCCGGCCGAGCTGCTGCTTGAAGGCCTCGACGTCCGCGTCGGTGGGCTCGGTGCGCGGCGTCGTGGGCGGAGGGGTGTCCATACGTGTCTTTCTGCGGTGTTCCGTCGGAATCACTGGGCGGCGGCGTCGGCCTTGTCGACGCCGTCCCAGACGTTGGCGTACCAGGGGCGGTCGGCGGCCCGGAGGTCGCCGCGCGTGGTCTCGGCGCCGGCCGGGTCGACGACGATGTAGCCGGTCTCCCCCGGCATGACGTAGTGCAGGCGTCTGCGGATCTCCTGCTCGGCGTACGCGTCGTCCTGCCAGCGGGCCTTGAGGTCGCGCAGCCGTTCGACCCGGCGGCGGGTCTCGTCCTGCTCCTTCTGCAGGTCGGCGATCTCCGCGCGCTGGGAGACGTACTGCCGCATCGGGTAGGCGAGGGCCACCACCAGGGAGCAGAGGACCAGGGCGAGCAGGGCCGCGCGGCCGGTCAGCCGGGAGCGGCGGGCCTGCCTCTTGGTCTGCGAGCGGTAGACCCGGGCCGCGGTCTGCTCACCGATCAGCCGGATCCTGGTCGCGGTGGAGAAACGGTCCCGGTCCTTCACCGCCATGTTCCCGCCTCTCGTTCGCTCTCATACGCGCGTACGTCCCCGCACACGGTACGGGACCGGGTACGGGGACGTACGTACGACGCTTCCTGCGGGGGTGAGGTCAGCCCTTGAAGCGGGGGAAGGCGCTGCGGCCGGCGTACACCGCGGCGTCGTCGAGGATCTCCTCGATGCGCAGCAGCTGGTTGTACTTGGCGACGCGCTCGGAGCGGGCCGGGGCGCCGGTCTTGATCTGGCCGCAGTTGGTGGCGACGGC
>Ga0164243_10013468_pt1 | contig 11507 bp, 13 predicted proteins | sample OricompcompostOP_FD_108781 | JGI IMG/M metagenome (GOLD analysis project Ga0164243, IMG submission 108781) | Organic Plus compost microbial communities from Emeryville, California, USA - Original compost - Organic plus compost (OP) | ecosystem: Engineered > Solid waste > Mixed feedstock >... | reverse complement strand
TCTGTGATGCTGGCCGCCTATCCAGGTTTCGATCATGAGGAAGAAGCGACCTACTTTATCGAGAAACGGCTGGCGGACTATCCTCGCGACCCTCTCATAGACATTCGCGTCAGTCTTGCGACTCTAAGCCTCAGTACAATTGCCGACTTGTTTCGGGAGGCGGAATGATGGCGCGGGTCATTCTTGGCGATCGTCCCCCGTCTTTTGTCTCCAAGGCGACATTGGCCGCGGAACTCGACATCAGCGAGTCGACTGTTGATGAATGGGTGCGGCAAGGCATTCTTCCTAAGCCGATTCGGCTCGGGGGTTCTGTGCGGTGGTGCTGGGCTCAAGTTCAAGCATCGCTCGGCTCGATGGCCAGTGCGGGCCAGCAATTCGATAAAGACCCTTTCATGGCGGCTCTGAATGAAACGGCGGCCTAGAGCTACGGTCTCATTGCCGAAGGGTGTGCACCGCGTGATTTCCCGCGGCCGGGAGTATTTCTATTATCAGACGGGCAGGGGCACCGATCACCAAGGCGAGCGCATAAAGCTTCCGAACGATCCGCATTCTCCCGAGTTCTGGCACGCTGTACGGCAGGCGCAAGGCATAGTCGGCTCTGTTCCCACTGGCACGATCGGCGCCCTGATAGATGCCTACGAAGTGGCGTGGCCGAGCCTTCCCCGCAAACTCAGTGACAGCACCCAGGACAAGTATCGCCAATCCCTGCGCGTTGTGCGGGATGCCTGGGGCAATCTCCCAGCCGAGAGCCTTCGGCCTTCCCATGTCCAAGCACTGATCGAGAAGATAGGAGCCAAGAAACCCGGCACTGCAAACAACGTTCTCGACGCTCTCCGCGCCATGTGCCGCTGGGCCTGCGGGCCGCGCGAGCTTCTGAGCCGAGATCCGACACAAGGCGTTGCTCATTTCGAAGGTGGGGAAGGGCACAAGCCATGGACGCCGGAGCAGCTCAAGTTCGCGGATGAGAACTTTACCGGCATGTTGCGCCGCGCCTATGTCTTGGGGCGCTATACAGGGCAGAGGATCAGCGATCTTGTGCGGCTGGGCTGGACCGATATCGACGAAGGCGGTTTCAGCCTGCGCCAGAAGAAGACCGGCGCGCGGCCGTGGTGCCCAATCTTCCCCGAACTAGAGGCCGAAATGGCGACATGGGAGAGGCGGCCCGGCCCGTTTCTTCTGCAGGACAATGGTCGGCCTTTCACCACGAATCATTTGTGGAAGCTGCTGGACAAGGCGAGGGAGAAGCACGCGGAACTCGATGGCGCCGTCTGGCACGGTCTCAGGGCGAACGCGGTGATACGGCTGAGGCAGGAGGGCTACACCTCCTTGCAGATTAGCGACGCGGTGGGAATGAGCGTTCCCATGGTCGAGCGGTACAGCCGCTATGCCGACCGGAAGAAGGGCGGACAAGCGATATTGCTGAGCCTAAAAGAACGGAAACAGGACAAAGCTGTAAAACGCTGAAAAACTGGAAATCGAAGATGCAGGAGAATCAAATGGTTATCGGAACTGAAAGGAAGTGGAGGCTTCTGTTGCCAGGTGCCTCCGGACCCCGCTCAGGCCTGCGACGGCCTGAGACTTGGATTGAAGCTATCGCGCTGCATTAAGCAGCGAGACGCGCTTCCGCATAGTTGTCGTTGGCAACTATTAGGTTCGGTCCGATAACGGTGGTACCATGCCGGGCGAAAGTCCGATCTTTACACCCTCGTCGATCCTGTTTCGCCCCCATCAGAAGCCGCCCTGATAAGGAGCCGGCGGTTTTTGGTGGAGGCGCCGGGTACCGCCCCCGGGTCCGAATGGCTTATTACATCGGCCGTTTATCGCCATAGTCAGCCGAAGCTGACGCTCCCTATATAAGCGGATCAACGCCTCAATAAAAGGGCGGAAGCACGGCAGCCGGCATTTTTCGTTGACGAGAATCGTCCTATTGCCGATGGTCTCATCGGGGGCCACCCTGGTTTGGTCGCGTGGCGGGACGGGCGTTTGTCAAGAGAGGGAAGACCATGGCCAATTATCTCGCCGACGTTCAGAAATATGATGCCACTGCAGACGCCGAGGTGGTCGACAAGATCGTCAAGCACCTCGGAATAGCACTGCGAAACCGCGATTCGTCGCTGGTATCCTGCAATGATCCCGAGGAGCTATCGCGAGTGCGCGAGAAGTGGTGCAAGAAGAAGCTGGGTGAGTCCGATGACGCGCGCTGCGATTCCATCATCGAAAAGGTCTGCGAGACAATGGCGAATGACAATTCCAAGAGCCGTGTGATCTTCTATTATCTCGTTGCCAAGCATCTGGGCAGGCTCTCGGATCTCTGAGATCTCCTATGAGAGAACCGGCGGGAATGCCTCGCCGGTTCGTCCTGCCTTCAACACGTAAGCTCGAATCGACCCTTCGCCCATGCGCCAGTATCTCGACCTGCTCGCCCACGTTCTGGAAAACGGCGTCGACCGTGACGACCGGACAGGGACGGGCACGCGCGGGATCTTCGGGTACCAGATGCGATTCGATCTCGGTGCCGGCTTTCCGGTTCTGACGACGAAGAAGCTGCACCTCAAATCGATCATCCACGAGCTTCTCTGGTTCCTCAAAGGCGACACCAATATCGGCTATCTGAGAGAAAATGGCGTCACCATCTGGGACGAATGGGCCGATGAGGAGGGAAATCTTGGCCCTGTCTACGGCGCGCAATGGCGCTCCTGGCCCACGCCGGATGGCAGACATATCGACCAGATCGCAAATGTTCTCAAAAGCATCGAGCAAAATCCTAATTCGCGACGCCATATCGTGACGGCGTGGAATCCGGCGCTTGTTGACGAAATGGCCGTGCCGCCGTGCCACTGCCTCTTTCAGTTCCATGTCGCGGAAGGGCGGCTCTCCTGCCAGCTTTACCAGCGTTCGGCCGACATCTTTCTGGGTGTGCCGTTCAACATCGCATCCTACGCGCTGCTTACGATGATGATCGCGCAGGTGACGGGGCTCAAGCCCGGTGATTTCGTTCATACGCTGGGCGATGCGCATCTCTACAGCAATCATTTCGAGCAGGCGCGCGAACAGCTTACCCGTACGCCGAAGCCTTTGCCGAAGATGTGGATCAATCCCGAGGTGAAGGACCTCTTCGCCTTCCGCTACGAGGATTTCCGGCTGGAGGGCTATGTGGCCGATCCGACGATTCGCGCGCCGATCGCGGTATGAGTGCTCCGGGAACCCAAATGAAGCTGGTGCTGGTGGTGGCTATTGCACGGAACGGCGTCATCGGCCGCGGTGGCGACCTGCCGTGGCGCCTTTCGACGGACTTGAAGCGCTTCAAGGCCATCACCATGGGCAAGCCCATCATCATGGGACGCAAGACCTGGGAAAGCATCGGCAGACCCTTGCCGGGCCGCCTCAACATCGTGGTCTCGCGCAACCGTGCCTTTTCCGCGGAGGGGGCGGAGGCCGCCGGCTCGCTTGAAGAGGCGATCGGGATCGCGCAGCGGAAGGGAGAAGGCGAGGAGATTTGCATCATCGGCGGCAGCGATATCTTCCGGGAAGCACTGCCCCGCGCCGATCTTCTGCATGTAACGCATGTCGATGCGGAGGTGGAAGGCGATGTCTTCTTCCCGGAAATAGACGAACGCATCTGGCAGCCCGTCTCCTGCGAGGCGGTGCCGGTCGGTGAAAAGGACATTTACCCCACGCGATATGTCGTTTACCAACGACAGGCAGCCTGAGGCCCTTGCGCGAGGCGGGGTGTGCACGCAAAGACCGGTGCGACAGCAATACCTTGCGGCTTCGCGTTGAAAGCGTGCTTTGGCGCACCTATAACAGGCGAACAGCACATGACGGCGGTCGGAGCAGCAGGCAGCCCGAGCAAAAGGAACAATAATGCCCTGGAACAATCAAGGTGGAGGTGGCCCTTGGGGCGGAGGAAACAGTGGGGGGCCTTGGGACCAGGGTCCACGCGGGCCGTCGGGGCCGCAATCCTCCCCTCCGGATCTTGAGGAAATCATCCGCCGCGGACAGGACCGGCTGCGCCGTGCGCTGCCGGGCGGCGGCAGCGCCAGCCCCGCCATGATCATTGTCATCATCGTGGCGCTCGCCGGCCTTTGGCTGTTCAAATCGATCTATACCGTCCAACCGGACGAGGTTGCCGTCGAACTGAGGTTCGGTAAGCCGAAGCAGGAGCTTTCCGAGCCCGGTCTCCACTTCCACTGGTGGCCGATCGAGACGGTGGATACCGTCTCGGTGGCTGAACGGCTGGTGGATGTCGGCGAGATTCGTGGCGGCAGTTCCTCGGGCCTTATGCTCTCGGGCGACCAGAACATTGTCGACGTGAAGTTTTCTGTTGCCTATCAGGTAGCGGATCCTGCCGCCTATCTCTTCAATGTCGAAGATCCCGACGGGATGGTGCGGCAGATCGCAGAAAGCGCCATGCGAGAGGTGGTCGGCCGGCGCCCCGCGCAGGACATCTTCCGTGATGACCGCCAGGGCATAGCAGAGGATGTTCGCGACATTCTGCAGACGACTCTGGAGGAATATGGAGCAGGGCTGCGCATCAACGCCCTCTCGATCGAGGATGCAGCACCGCCGCGCGAAGTTGCGGACGCCTTCGACGAGGTGCAGCGCGCAGAACAGGACGAGGATCGCTTCGTCGAGGAAGCCAACCAGTATGCGAACCAGCAGCTGGGGCAATCGCGCGGCGAGGCGGCGCAGATCCGGGAAGAGGCGGCAGCCTACAAGAACCGCGTTGTGCAGGAAGCGGCCGGTGAAGCGCAGCGCTTCATCTCTGTCTACGAGGAATATGCCAAGGCACCGGATGTAACGCGCAAGCGCCTCTATCTCGAGACCATGGAAAATGTGCTGCGCGGCTCGAACAAGGTGATCGTCGAACCGGGGGCCGGACAAGGCGTGCTTCCATACCTGCCGCTGCCGGAGCTGCGGCGCAGCCCGACGAACACGCAAAATCAGCAGCCTGGCGCGCAGGCGCAAGGGGGGAACTAATGTCGAACCGTCTTCCCGTCTTCGTCGTCATTGCTGCCATCGTTCTTTTCCTGGCCTATTCCTCGGTCTTCGTCGTCAACGAGCGGCAGCAGGCGATCGTGCTGCGCTTCGGCGAGATCGTGCGGGTCGAAAACGAGCCAGGCATCTATTTCAAGCTGCCCTTTGCCTTCGTTGAAGCCGACAATGTGCAGATCATAGAGGATCGGATCCTGCGCTTCGATCTGGACGATATCCGTGTCCAGGTCTCCGGCGGCAAGTTCTATGAGGTCGATGCCTTCGTAGCCTATTCCATCGAGGATCCGCGGCGGTTCAGGCAGGCGGTCTCCGGCAGCATACCACTTGCGGAGCAGCGGCTGAGAACCCGTCTGGATGCGGCGCTGCGGCGCGTCTACGGCTTGCGCGGTTTCGAGGCGGCCCTGTCGGAAGAACGCGGTTCCATGATGCGCGAAGTCGCCGAGCAGTTGAGGCCGGACGCCGCCTCGCTCGGCGTGAAGATCGAGGACGTGCGCATCCGCCGGACGGATCTTACCGCCGAGGTCTCGCAGCAAACCTACGATCGCATGAAGGCGGAGCGTCTTGCGGAGGCGGAACGCCTGCGTGCGCGTGGCCGTGAAGCCGCCGCCCGCATCCGGGCTCGTGCCGACCGCGAAGTGGTGGAGATCCTGGCTGCTGCCCAGCGGGAAGCCGAGATCCTGCGCGGCGAAGGCGAAGCGGAGCGCAACGCCATCTTCGCAGAAGCTTTCCAGCGCGATCCGGAATTTTTCGAGTTCTATCGCTCGATGGCCGCGTATCGCTCGGCTCTCGATCCCAACGGGACGACGATGCTGCTGTCGCCGGACTCCGAATTCTTCCGTTTCTTCGGCAATGCGCTTGGCAGGGACGCACCCGGAGCGCCCAGCACCGCACCCGAGGGGCCGCTGACAGGTGCGCTTCCGGCCAGCGAGAGCACGCCTGAGGCCTCTCCCGCGCCCGCGCAGTAGCCAGATATCGGTGTTCATGCGCAGAGCGTGTTCAAGGGGCTGATGCAGGTGAGCGATTTTTTCGCGGCGCTAGGCCTCGTCCTCGTGTTCGAGGGGCTTCTCTATGGAGGCCTGCCGAGGCTTGTGAAAAAAATGGCAACCGACGTCATCGAGATGCCGGAAGGTGTGATGCGCGGAATAGGGCTGGCGGTGATGGCGGTTGGCGTCTTCATTGTCTGGCTCGTTCGCGGCTAAGCTCAAGCGGGCGCTGGCACAGCGCGCGCTTGAGATTATATATCTGTCGCAAGCATGCCTTATTCGCGCCGAATCATGCTTGCACCTGGCCAATGGAGAGCTGCCATGTCTTCGAACCTCCTTAGCGCCACCTGCCGACTCCTGATGGCAGTTGCCCTGCCGTTCGCCGTCGCGGTGATGCCTTTGGCAGCCTGGGCGCAGTCCGACGATGGCGGCACGGTTCTCGAGCCGGAGGCACCCGACGCACAGCCAAGCGATCCAGGTGCGGAAGAGCCCGGGGCGCCGCAGCCCGGCAGCCCTGGCGAAGCAAGCCCCGAAACGGAGCTGCTGCCGGTTCCCGACACCGGTACCCAAGGCATGCGCGCGCCCGAAAACGGAGCTCCACACCGGGGTCCCGATTCCGTTGCGGACATGGCTGAGAAATTGCTCAATGCCGTGGTGAACATCTCTACCACGCAGAACGGTTCCAGGAACTCGGGCAGGGTTCCTATGCCGCGGCTGCCCGAAGGTTCTCCTTTCGAGGAATATTTCGGCGAGTTCTTCGATGAGCAACAGCAGCAGCCGCAGATGCCCGGGCCTGGCTCCTCGCTTGGATCGGGCTTCGTGATCGACGGCAAGGAAGGCATCATTGTCACGAATAACCACGTGATCACCGATGCGGACGAGATCATGGTGAATTTCGCCGATGGCTCCACCAGAACGGCGGAGCTGCTCGGCGTTGATACCAAGACGGATCTTGCCGTGCTGAAGGTCGATCCCGAAGGCGAAACGCTGGCGGAAGTCCGTTTCGGCAATTCGGATGCCATGCGCATCGGCGACTGGGTGATGGCGATCGGCAACCCGTTCGGCTTCGGCGGATCGGTCACGGTCGGCATCGTCTCCGCCCGCAACCGTCAGATCGGTTCGGGACCTTACGATGACTACATCCAGACGGATGCGGCCATCAACCGCGGCAATTCTGGCGGGCCGCTGTTCAACATGGCTGGCGAGGTCATCGGCATCAATACGGCAATCATCTCGCCGACGGGCGGCTCCATCGGCATCGGCTTTGCCATTCCGTCCAACCTGGCGCTGAACGTGGTTGGCCAGTTGCGCGAATTCGGCGAGACGCGGCGGGGCTGGCTTGGGGTGCGCATCCAGCCCGTGACCGACGAGATCGCCGAAAGCCTCGGTCTCGACGAGACAACCGGTGTGCTCGTCAGCGGTATCGAGAAGGGCGGGCCGGCTGACAATGGTCTCCTGCAAGCCGGCGACATCATCGTCGGTTTCGATGGCACGGAAATCCGCGACGACCGTCAGCTTCGCCGCATTGTTGCAGAAAGCGGCGTTGGCAAGGAAGTTGAACTCGAAATCCTGCGCAAGGGCGAAAGGAAGACGATCAAGGTGACCTTGGGCCGCCTCGAGGAGGAGCAGGCTGCGTCCGCGGGTGGCGAAGAAGAGGAGGAATCGGAGCAGGCGCCGGTCGCGAGCGCGACGGTGCTCGGCATGACGATCAAGGAGCTTGACGAGCAGAGCCGGGCCGAGTTCGAGCTGTCCGAAGATGTCGCCGGCGTGCTCGTCGCGGAAGTGGAAGCCAATTCGGCTGCAGCCGAGCAGGGCGTCCAGCCGGGCGACGTGATTGTTGAGATCGCATTGCAGTCGGTGTCCTCGCCGCAGGATGTGCTCGACCAGATCGACGAGTTGAAAAAGCAGGGACGCAAGAACGCGCTTCTCATGCTCGCATCGAAAACAGGCGAGCTTCGCTTCGTTACGCTGAGGATGAGCTAGACTGGGCGAGGGAGGTTGTCCCTTACGCCTGCACGCGCGCAAACTCCTCCTGCCGGTATCCCTGCAGATACAAAAGCGCGGTAAGGTCGCCGTGGTCGATGCGGATGCGTGCGGCGGCGGCTACCGCCGGCTTGGCATGGATCGCCACGCCCGCGCCGGCCAGCCGGATCATGTCAAGGTCGTTGGCTCCGTCGCCCACCGCCATCACCTCGCTTAACTCGATCTTCAGGCGGGCGGCGATTTCCCTGAGCGCGTCAGCCTTGGCCTGGCGGCCAAGTATCGGTTCGGCCACTTCGCCCAGAAGCAATCCATCCTGTTCGATCAGCCTGTTCGCCCGATGCTCACGGAAACCGAGCATGGCTGCGATCCGTCGCGTGAAGATGTCGAATCCGCCTGAGATCAACGCTGTGTAGGCGCCCGCCGCGTTCATCGTTGCGATGAGTTCGCGTCCGCCCGCCGCCAATGTTATGCGGCCGGTGATCACCCGCTCGACGACTTCGATCTCAAGTCCCTTCAACAGCGCCACGCGCTCACGCAGCGCGGGCTCGAAGGCAATTTCGCCGTTCATGGCGCGCGCAGTGATGGCTGCTACATGCTCCTTGACGCCGATCTCGTCCGCGAGCTCGTCTATGCATTCCTGGTCGATCATGGTGGAATCCATGTCGGCGATCAGCATTTTCTTGCGGCGGCCTTCCAGCGGCTGCACTGCAAGATCGATCGGAAGACCGGCGAGAACGTCCCGCAGAACCTGCTCCGCCTCCTCCCGCGCCGCATCTTTGGGAAGAAGGATGTCGCAGGCGATGTCCGAAGCAAGCCAGTCCACGCCGCTTGCGTCCACTGCCCGGCTCGCCATATTCACGGTTGAAGGATCGAGGGCGTGGGCCTGCGGATCGGAAATGAGCGTCGCGACAAGTGCCATGGAGAAATCCGCTGGAGCCGGAAGAAGATTGCTGAAAGGTACGGTCCTGATAGCCGGCCCCACAGCCAGCGGCAAGTCGGCATTGGCGCTCGAGTTCGCACGAGAATCGGGTGGTGTGATCGTCAACGCCGATTCCATGCAGGTCTATTCCGTCTTGTCGGTGCTCACCGCACGGCCGGGCCCTGAGGAGATTGCCGCCGCACCCCACAGGCTCTATGGCCACGTTCATCCGGGCGAAGCCTATTCGACCGGCCGATGGGTGCGGGATGTGGAGGCTTTGATCGAGGCGGAGGATCTGGAGCGAAGGCCGGTGGTGTTTGTAGGCGGGACGGGGCTCTATTTTCGGGCGCTGGTGGAGGGGCTCTCACCCATGCCCGATATTCCCGACGCGATCCGCGAGCGCTTGCGCAGCCGGTTGGCAGCGGAGGGGCCGGAGGCGCTTCATGCATCGTTGATCCAGGTGGATCCTGCTTCGGCCGCCCGCATCCGTCCGTCGGACGGGCAGCGCATCGTGCGGGCGCTTGAGGTGCTGGAGGCCTCCGGGATTCCGCTTGGCGATTGGCAGGCGAAGCCGTCGCGTCCATTGGTCGACAGCGCATCCGCCCTTAAAATCGTTCTGCAACCGGATCGCGAAGTGCTTGCTGGCCGCATCGAAGAGCGCTTCAAATGCATGCTTGAACGAGGCGCAATCGAAGAGGTGCGGGCGCTCCTCGAGCTCAAGCTACCCGCGACGATGCCGGCCATGAAGGCGATCGGCGTTCGCGAGCTTTCCTCGGTCCTTGCCGGTAAGATCAGCCGTGAAGAAGCGGTGCGGCGGGCAACGGCAGCAACGCGGCAATACGCAAAGCGGCAGATGACCTGGTTTCGTCACCAATTGGGGCCGGACTGGCAGCGCAGATCGGCCTGACCCCTGAGGCCGCTCGGCGTTTGTGGATATCACCAAATCGAACAATCCTCCGCATTTCATTAACCTGTCGTAAGGCGCTCTATGGGACAACCTGAAGTGTATAGGGGCATGGTGGGGGCATGCGTTTCCATAAAGCGGAATCCGCATTTTTCGTGTTTATTTCCATGGTCTTCGGGGCCGGCGTTCTCCTGTTTTTCACGTATGGGAGGATGCGCGGCAACCAACACATGATTCATTCGGGCGATTTCGGCGAGTTCGCACAATTGCTGTTTACCACGGGGGTGCTGCTCGCCACGGCGGTCATCTTCGGGCTCTTCTTCATCTATCCTCTCATCCGCACCCAAGTGCGCGAAGAGGGCAAGCTGCGCGCAATGACGGAATCTCTTAGCGCGCGCTCCGAATCGCTCGAATATGCCGCGTTTACCGACAGCCTGACGGGCACGCATAACCGTCGCTATTTCGACGATGCACTGAAAGAATATCTGCGGGAGTTTGGGCGTATCGGCAAACCCGTGGGATTGATGGTGCTCGATCTCGATCACTTCAAGCAGATCAATGACAACCACGGCCATGATGCGGGCGATGAAGTGCTGCGTCAGGTGGCCGGATGCCTCAAAGATCTTACACGCCACCACGATGTCGTGGCCCGGATTGGGGGAGAGGAGTTTGCGGTCGTCGCGCCCAATATGAACGAAGAGGCGCTGGTAAGGCTTGCCGAGCGAATGCGCCGGACGATTTCAGGACTCGCGGTGAATGTCGGCACGGCAAAGCTGAGGGTTTCCGCCAGCATCGGCCTTGCCATCTGGAACGGCAAGGAGGCTGCCGATGAATTTTATCGCCGCGCCGACAAGATGCTCTACGAAGCCAAGCGTCTGGGGCGAGACAGGGTCTGTGCCTAGAGCATGCTGACGCAGATCGGCGGCGCATCCCTGTTGAGACCGTTCCGTCAGATGTTATAGCCGTGCCGAAGCATTGCGGAGCGGACGGATCATGACGGCTGTCACCATTTACGGGATCAAGAACTGCGACACGATGAAGAAGGCTCGTGCCTGGCTGGACGCGCATGGCATCGCCTACGCGTTCCACGACTACAAGGTGGAAGGCATCGATCAAGCGCAGCTGAAGGCGTGGGTACGTGAAGTCGGTTGGGAGACCCTGCTCAACCGCAAGGGTACGACCTTCCGCAACTTGCCAGAGTCCGACAAGGAGGCTCTCGGCGAAGACAAGGCAATCGCCCTGATGCTCGCTCATCCCAACATCATCAAGCGGCCGGTGCTGGAAGGGGCGGGCTCCCTTCTTGTGGGTTTTGTACCAGCGGAATATGAGGCGCGGCTCGGCAACGCCCCGCGCTCGGCGGCCCCATCGCAATAACGGCTTTGAAACGCCGCGGCTAACGGCGGAAATGGCCTTCCGGCGGAGTCGAGCCCGAAGTCTTGCGGCCGAAGCTTTCGCGGTCCGGAAGCGGTGTTTCCAGCGAGGATGACGCGACTGCGCCGGCGCTGAATACGCTTGGCATCGTCCGCCCGCGCCGGCCGGAGTTGCGGATGCGCTCTATGATGGGCGCAAGGTCGACATCATCGACGGCTGTGCCACCTGTCTCCTGCTTGTCCCTGAAGTCGTCCTTGGCACCGGGCAGAAGATCATCGGGCAATTGCTCGAATTTCATTCGCATGGTGGTTGCGACGCCTTCGCCGAAGGCGATCGCCTCACGCTGGCCGAG
>Ga0164243_10013467_pt1 | contig 11507 bp, 4 predicted proteins | sample OricompcompostOP_FD_108781 | JGI IMG/M metagenome (GOLD analysis project Ga0164243, IMG submission 108781) | Organic Plus compost microbial communities from Emeryville, California, USA - Original compost - Organic plus compost (OP) | ecosystem: Engineered > Solid waste > Mixed feedstock >... | reverse complement strand
GATCGACGCCCACGAGCGCCTCCGCGGAGAGCGCGCCGGCCGCCCGCGCGTGAAGCTCGTCGACCTCTCCGAGATGACGACGGTCGCCGCCGCCTGTCGGACATGAGGCGCGGCCGCGCGGTCCTCGCCTGCCTCGAACAGGGTCCCCGCAGGTGCTGAGCACGAGCCGCTTCCGCGGCTGATCACTGCCCGTTCGATCTGGCTCCCGCTCTGCGACGAGCATCCCGAAACGCGCAGATAATCCGAATCCGAACTCGGATTTCTTGAACTGAGCGCCGGTCTCGGATAACAATGGAGGTGAGAAAAGGTCGAGGATGTTCGTTTTGCTGCGCTGAGTAGCCAAAACGAACATCTCCAGACGTGTGTCCGAACACTCGGGTTCGGTGGAGGAGGAGAGATGAGGAGATCGACACGGGTCGCGGTCGCGCTCGGCATCGTGACGGCGCTCGGTGCGACGGCGTCGACCGCGATCGGCGCACCGCTGCCGCAGCCGCCGGATCCGCTGGCATCGCCCGCGACGTTCGAGGCGCCGCCGAAGCAGGTGCGGCCGAGAATCCGCTGGTGGTGGGCGGCGCCCTACGACCTGTCCGAGACCCGGCACGAGCTGGACGCGATCGAGAGAGCGGGCTTCGGCGGCGCGGAGATCGCCTACGACGCCGGCTCGTGGGCGACACCGGCGCAGCGCGACAACCTGCGTGAGGCGATCGACTTCGCCGAGGAGCGCGGCTTCCAGCTCGACATGACGCTCGGCGCGTCGTGGCCGGTCAGAACGCCGAACACGAGAGCCGGGACCGGGCTCTCCTCCCAGGAGCTGCAGTACGGGCGGATCGATCTCGACGGCGGCACGAGCTTCAGCGGCACCGTGCCCGCCCCGTTCGACGATCCGGCCAACACGCGTGGTGCGAGACTGGTCGCGGTCGTCGCCGCACGCGTCCTCGACGCCGGCCCGACCGTCGCGAGAGCGGGGGAGGCGCCCGCGAGATCGACGATCCTCGCGCCGACCTCGTTGACCGACCTGACCGCCAGCGTCGGCGCCGGCAACTCGCTCGTCTGGGACGTGCCCGGCGACGGCAGATGGATCCTCTTCGGCTTCTGGTCGCGCGACTCGGCAGAGGGCGTGATGGACCACTTCAGCGCCGATGCCGCGACGGCCGTGACGCAGTACCTCGACGTCAACCAGATCGGCGAGGCCAACTCCGGACGACTGCGCGCGGTCGGCGGATCGTTCTTCGAGGACTCGCTCGAGATCGACGCGGCCGAGCTCTACTGGACTCCGCGGATGGCGCAGGAGTTCGAGCGGCGCCGCGGCTACCCGATGGCGCGCTACCTGCCGTTGATGTTCGTGCAGGGGATGAACCGCTATTGGGTTCCCGACGAGGAGCCGACCCCTGACTTCGAGCTGCCCGACGAGCAGGGCGAGCGGATCCGGCACGACTACTACGAGACGATCACCGACCTCTACGTCGACGAGCACCTGCAGACCTACGCCGACTGGGCGCAGCAGCACGGGATGCAGTTCCGCTCCCAGGCGGCGTTCGGTCAGGACCTCGACGCCACGCGCAGCGCCCGCGAGCTGGTCCGCATGGGCGGGATCGCGGACGAGGAGTCGCTGAACGCCGGCGACGTGCTCCCGTACGACCTCACGAACCCGATGTGGCGCTTCGCCCTCGACCACCATCGCACGGTCGTCGGCGGCGTCCATCAGGGCGGCGCGACCGAGGTCAACAACGAGCTGGGCGCCGTCTTCCACCGCGCCTTCCACGTCGGCCTCCAGCAGCTGAAGGGGATGCAGGACAAGGAGTGGGCCGCCGGCACGACGCGGCCGATGGTCCATGGCTACGCGTACCAGCCGCCCGGCGCGGCGTGGCCCGGCCGTCACCAGTTCTTCAGATACATCGCCGAGAGCTGGAACGCCGACACCTATCCGCAGTGGAGCCGCTTCAAGCCGCTCAACGACTACTGGGCCCGCGGCACCCTCGTGCTGCAGTCCGGCTCGCCGCGCACCGACGTGGCGATCTACCGCGACGGCTTCCTCACGACCGCGGCGCGCGGCGGGCTGGAGAGAGACTGGACGGTCACCAGACAGCTGTTCGACGCGCTGCCGCTCGAGCAGCAGGGCTACACGCTGGAGTACCTCGATCCGGTCGGTCTCGCCGAGCGTCAGGCGCAGGGCGACGGCGTCCTCTATCCGCACGGCCCGCGCTATCGGGCGCTCGTGATCGACGAGCGCAGACTGCCGGCCGACGCCGCCGAGGCGATCGCCGACCAGGCCGAGAAGGGGCTCGCCGTCGTGCTCGTCGGCGAGCTGCCGAACAGCTCCACCGGTCAGCTCAACGCCGGCCGCGCTGACACGCGGGTCCGTCAGGCGCTCGCGCGGATCCTGCGCGCGCCGAAGGTCGCGCGCGTCGCCGCGCAGGCCGACGCCGCCGACGCGCTGCGTCGGCTCGGCGTGCAGCCTGCCGCCGCCTGGGACCGCCCGCTGCAGGTCTACTCGCAGCATCGCGAGACGGCTGCGGGCGACTACTGGTACCTCTACAACGCGACCGACAGAGCGATCACGTTCACGCCGTCGTTCGCGACCAGCGGCCGGCCCTACGCGCTCGACCTCTGGAACGGCGCGATCGATCCGCTCGTCCGCTTCGAGCAGGACGGCGGCCGCACCCGCGTGCCGCTGACGCTCGAGCCGCACGGCAACGTCGTGCTCGCCTTCGCCGACGGCGCGGGCGTCCCGGAGCCGCACGTGCTCGCGGCCGACGTCGACGAGGTCGTCCCCAGCGGCGACGGCGGAGCGGTCGAGCTGCGCGACGACCAGCCCGGCACGCGCGAGGTCCGCTTCTCCAACGGCGAGTCGCGCCTGGCGACGATCCCGGCCGCCGGCGACGCGATCACGCCGACCGCGTGGAGACTCCACGTCGAGTCGGTCAGCGCCGCCGGCACCCAGCCGATCGACGTGCAGCTCGATGCGCTGAAGGACTGGCGGGAGATCCCAGAGCTGGCGAGAGCCGCCGGCACCGCCACCTACACGACGACAGTGATGCTGCCGGCCGACTGGAGCCCGGCCGATCGCGGCATGTCGCTCGACCTCGGTCAGGTCGAGGGCGCGATCACCGTCTCGATCAACGGGAGAGAGGCGCTGCCCGACAGCGTCGCGCACGGCAGCTACGACGTCAGCGAGCTGCTGAGAGCCGGCGCCAACGAGCTGACCGTCGAGCTGGCCTCCACGCTCGCAAACCAGCAGTTCCACCTGCCCGGCTGGCTGAACATACCCGGGGTCCTGGTGATCGAGAAGGCGACGCAGGCGACCGGCCTCATCGGACCCGTGCGGCTGGTGCCGTTCGGCCGGGCAGTGGTCGACCCGACCCCGGTCGAGACGCCGAGACCGCCGGTCGAGCAGCCCAGACAGCCCGAGCAGCCGAGACAGCCCGAGCAGCCCGGCCAGCCGAGACCGCCGCTCGACAGAACGGCGCCGCGGCTGACCGCCGTGAAGGTCGTGGGCGCGCCGAAGGCGCGCGGGAAGCTGCGGATCGCGCTGCGGCTGGACGAGCCGTCGACCGTCCGCGTCGCGCTGACCCGCGCGGCCGCCGGCCGCCGCGTCGGCACGGCGTGCAAGGCCCCGACGAGACGCACCATGGGCGCCAAGCGGTGCACGCGCTGGGTGAGCGCCGGCACCGTCGCCAAGCGGCTCGCCGCCGGCAGACGCACGCTGACGATCGCGCTCGGCAGACGCCCCCGCGGCGGCTACCGCGCGACGATCGTCGCGACCGACGCCGCCGGCAACCGCAGCAAGCCGCGCACGCTCCGCTTCACGGTGCGCTGATGCGAACGAGAACGCAGTTGTCAGTTTCCGGTTCCGGAGGAGGAGAGCGGATGAAGCGTTGGCGAGCAGGCGCCCGTGCGGCGTCGTCGCTGGTCGTCGCGACGGCCACGGTCGCGTTCGCGAGCAGCGTGGGGCAGGCGGACGCGGCGCCGAAGCTGCTGACCGACGGCGCCCCCGCGGTGTCGGCGGCGAGCTTCGCCGATCCGCCTGCCGCGGTGCGCCCGAAGTACCGCTGGTGGATGCCGGCGGCGGCGACCGACGACGCCCAGCTGCGCGAGCAGCTGCGGCAGATCAAGGCGGTCGGCGGCGGCGGCGCGGAGGTCGCGCCGTCGCTGATCCCCGGCAGAGAGAACCAGCAGGTCAGCGGCCTCGCCGACAACGGCTGGTTCTCTCCGGCGTGGCAGCGGAAGGTCGGCGTGATGGCCGAGACGGCGGAGGAGGAGGGGCTGATCCTCGACCAGACCCTCGGCCCCCAGGCCGAGTCGTTCTCGATGGTTCCGCTCGAGGGCGGCCTCAACCATCCCGGCGTGATGCAGCAGCTGGTCCACGCCTCCGCCAACGTCGCGTCCGGGGCGACGTTCGACGGGCCCCTGCCCGCGAACCTGAGCCCCGCGCCCGCGACCGTCTCCTCGCCGCTGTGCGTGGAGGCGCCGGCCGGCGCGACCAACATCAAGCCGGTGCGCACCGGCGGCTTCGGCGTCGGTGACACGATCACGGTCGGCAGCGGCGGCAGCGCCCAGAGAGTGACGATCACCGACGTCGGCGGCTCCTCCGCTCCCTGCACGACGCTCGCCGTCGCCGCGTCGGCTGGCGACACCAACCTCAAGGTCGACGACAGCGCCTTCAGAGCCGGCCAGCAGCTCACGGTCGGCACCGGCCCGGAGGCCGAGACCGTGACGGTCCTCAGAGGCGGCTCGGCCGCGGTGACGACGTCGATGCTCGCCGGCGCGGCGGCCGGCGCGAGAGAGTTCTACGTCAACCCCTCGAGCCTGGCGCCCGGTGACACGATCACGATCGGCAGCGGCGGCAGCCAGGTGACGCGCGAGATCGCGGCGATCGGCCTCGGCGGCTACCTCGTGACGGTCACGCAGCCGCTGACCGGCGGGTTCGGGCCGGGCACGCCCGTCGTCAGCACGGGCACCGGCGTGACGGTGACGCCGGCGCTGACGAGCTCCCACGCCGCCAAGGCGCCCGTCCGCAGCGGCCTGCTCGGCAGCGGCATCAGCTTCGAGCCGGCGCTCACGGGCGCCCAGACCGCGGGGTCGGTCGTCACCGACACGGCGAGAACGAAGCTGCTGGCGGTCGTGGCGGCGCGCTGCACCGACGGCTGCAGCAGAGCGCCGCGGATGCTCGATCAGAGCAGTGTGATCGACCTCACCGGCCAGGTCAGGGACGGCAGCCTGAGATGGACGGCGCCGGCGGACGGCAGCACCTGGACGGTGATCGCCTTCCATCAGACGACCGATCCGTCGATGACGAAGACGAACTACACCGCGCTCTCGCCGGAGTTCGACGTCGACGCGCTCAGCACGGCCGGGGCGAGGCTGATCATGGACGCCTGGGACGAGAAGATCTTCTCCCCGCGCGTGCAGGCGCTGATCGACCGCATCACGTCGCGCACCGGAACGGGCTCGCTGTTCATCGACTCCTACGAGTTCTCCACGAACCTCAAGTGGAGCGACGACTTCGCCGCGGAGTGGAAGCGCCGCAACGGCAGCCCGGTCACGAAGCTGCTGCCCGCGCTCGCGGGCACCGGCGCCAGCGCGCTGGGCAGACCGGCGTTCGACTTCGCCGACTCCGGCAGCCGCATCCGCGAGACGTACCGCCAGACGTACTCCGACGTCCACGTCGAGCGGTTCCTGGAGCCGCTGCAGGCGTGGGCCGAGCGCCACCGGCTGACGATGCGGGTGCAGCCGTACAACGGGCCGATCGACACCAGCTGGGCGGCGTCCAAGCTCGGCATCCCCGAGGGCGAGGGCCTCGCCTTCGCGCACGAGCCCAGCGCGTACAACGTCGTGGCGGCCGGCGCGCACATGAGCGGCCAGCCGATCGTCTCGACCGAGTGCTGCGCGGGCGCCGACAAGAGCTACACCAGCACCGCGAGCGACAACCTCGACGGCGCCTACCGCGCCTTCGCGGGCGGCGTCAACCAGATGATCTGGCACGGCATGCCGTACGTCGATGCGCCGCGCGCCGCCTGGCCCGGCTACCACGCCTGGTCGTCGCTGGCCGAGCATCCCGACCACCAGGACGCCTGGGGGCCGCGGATGCCGCAGTGGAGCGACTACCGCGCCGTCAACGACGAGCTCTCGCGGCTGCAGCTGGTGCTGCGGCAGGGCAAGCCGCGCTACGACGTCGCCGTCTACTGGCGCAACCTCGGCAGCTCCAACCAGTACGGCGGGCTCGTGACGCCGCCGATCGGCGAGGACTCCGCGCTGGCGAAGGCCGGCTACAGCTTCGAGTTCCTCAGCCCCGCGTTCCTCGACGATCCCGACAAGGCCGTCTATCGCGACGGCGCGCTCTTCCCCGACCAGTCGGCCTACAGAGCGCTCGTGATCGACGACGAGTCCGCGATGCCGATCGGCGCGCTCCAGCGCCTCTACCACCTCGCGCAGGACGGTCTGCCGATCGTCATCGTCGGTCAGCTGCCGAGCAGATCGGTCGGCGATGCCGCGGACGACGCGGCGGTCGCGACGCTGGCGCAGAAGCTCGCCAGCCTGCCGACGGTCACCCGCGTCGACGCGCTCGACGCGGTCCCGGCCGCGCTCGCCGGCCGTGAGATCCACCCGGCGGCGAGACCGGCCGGCGAAGGCGCGACCGTGCTGACCGTCCGCCGTCACGCGCCGCAGGCCGACTACTACTACCTCTACAACCCGGGCGAGCAGACGGTCGAGCGGACGCTCACGCTGCGCGGCGCCGGCGCTCCCTACCGGCTCGACGCCACCACCGGCGCGATCACGCCGATCGCCCGCTACACGACCGGGCAGGACGGCGTGACCGTCACGGTCCGGCTCGGCGGGCGCGACGCGACCGTCGTCGCGATCGCGCCGGACGGACTGGCCGGCGTCCGGCCGCTCGCCGCCCATGCGACCGAGACGACCGGCGAGGAGGTCGTGGCGAGCGCTGACGGCGGCCTCGCCGTCCGCTCGACGAGCGGCGGCGACGCGGTCACGACGCTCCAGGACGGCAGCACGATCACGACGCCCCTCGACGCCGTCTCGGACGCGCGGAAGCTGACGCGCTGGGACCTCTCGGTGCAGTCGTGGCAGCCGGGCGCGCTGACGACCGCCACCGAGCACGTCACCGACATCGCCAAGGTCGCGCTCGCGCCGATCGAGGTGGAGGCGGGCGGCGACGGCAGACTGCCGGCGTGGCAGTCGCTTCCGGGGCTGTCCGACGTCTCCGGGATCGGCACGTACTCCACGACCGTCGACTGGAACGGCGAGGCCGGCGCCTACCTGGATCTGGGCGCTGCGACCGACACCGTCGGTGTCGCCGTCAACGGCCGCCCGGTCGCCGTCGACCAGAGCGACCGGTCGCGGATCGATCTCGGCGACGCGCTCAGAGCCGGTCAGAACACGATCGAGGTGACGGTCGCCTCGACGCTGCTCAACGCCGTCCGCGTCTCGCCGGGCAACGCCGCCTACGCCGGTCGCGCCCGTCAGGACTACGGCCTGATCGGTCCCGTGACGGTCCAGCCCTACGCCCAGGCGCCGGTCGTCAAGCCGACAGAGCCGCCGGTCGATCCGCCCAGACCGCCGGTCGATCCGCCCAGACCGCCGGTCGATCCGCCCAGACCGCCGGTCGATCCCCCGAGACCGCCGCTGCGCGACACCGCCGCTCCGCGGATCTCGAAGCTGTCGCTGCAGCCGGCGCGGCGGATCGGCACGGCGGCGGTGACGCTGCGCTTCACGCTCAGCGAGCCGGCGCGGACGCAGGTCACCGTCCAGCGCCAGGCGGTCGGTCGCAGATCGGGGGGACGGTGCCTGACCGGCAGAGCGGCTCCCCGTCGCGGTGCGCGCTGCTCCGTCTGGCGCACCGTCTCGGTCCGGACGATCGACGCCAAGCGCGGCACGACGAGAGTCGTCCTGCTCAGACGCGGCCAGCGTCTCTCCAGCGGTCGATACCGCGTGCTGGCGCGCGCGACCGACGCGGCCGGCAACCGCTCGAAGCAGGCGCGCGCGGGCCTGCGCGTCACGCGATGACCATGAGCAGCGCGGCGATCGACGAACGTCGTCGGGCGATCGTCGCGCTGCTCGCGTCGCGCGGGTGGCTGACCGTCGAGGAGGTCGCGACCGACTTCGCGATCTCGCCGATGACCGCACGGCGCGACTTCGACCAGCTCGAGCGTGACGGCGCGCTGACACGCCGTCACGGCGGAGCGGTCGCGACCGAGCGCGTCGTGCGTCGGGTCGGGCCTCGTCACCCGCAGCCGCCGAGCCGGCTCCTGACCGGCGCGGCGGCCGCCGTGGCGGCGCAGGTCCGTCCCGACCACGCGGTCTTCCTCGACGACAGCGCGATCGCGCGTGCCACGGCGAGCGCGATCGTCGCGCGCGGTGTGCCCTGCACGCTGCTGACCAACGCGCTCGACGTGATGGCGGCGACCCAACGGGAGCGGGGCGGTCAGGCGCCCGTCGGCCTGATCGGCATCTGCGGTCGGCTCGATCGCGACCTCGGCGCCTTCGTCGGCATGGCCGCGGTCGCGCAGGTGCGGCGCCACTTCGCCGACCTCGCCGTGCTGGGCGACCGCGGCCGCACCGATGCCGCCGAAGCGGTGCGCGTCGCGATGGCCGAGCAGTCGGCGAGCGTCATCAGCCAGAATGGACGCGATGGCGAGGTCGTCGCTCAACGAGCCGCAGCAGAGACGGAGCCGGGTGTCGCTCGCGCGGGTGACGAGCGCGGGAATGGAGCTGCTGCAGGACGACGACGCTGACTTCACGATCGGCGAGCTCAGCAGACGCTCCGGCGTCTCGGTCGGGGCGATCTACGGACGGTTCGGCAACAAGGAGGGCGTCGTCCACCACCTGCTCGTCGAGGCGTGCGCGATCATCGAGCGCGATCTCTCCGAAGCGCTCGATCCCGCGCGCTACGCCGACAAGGACACCGAGCAGCTCGTGATCGCCGCGGTCGAGGCGACCACGCAGACCGTCGATCGTCACGCCAACGTGCTTCGCGTCATCTCCTGGGACTCGCTCAGGGGCGCGGAGATCGGCGCCACCGCCGCGGCGCTCAACGCGGTCACGACCAAGCTCTTCACCACCCTGCTGCTCACCCGGCGCGACGACTATCGGCACGACGACCCCGTCGAAGCCGTTCGCGTCGCCTACCACCTCGCGCTCGATCCCGTGACGCTGCGGGTGCTCTACGGCCGCGGCTTCTCGAACGTGGAACGCGTCGAGCGGCAGCGGCTCTACGACGAGATCGGCCGCGCCTGCGCGGCCTACCTGCTGCGGCCCTGAGTCCGGCCTGCTGCGGCCCTGAGCCCGGCCCGGGCGCGCGCCGCCGGACCGGCGCCTCGCGCGGCGACACAAAATCAGAATCCGAACTCGGATTTCTTGAACTGGGCGTCGATCTCCGGTACGAATGGAGGTGAGATAAGCGCTGTGTTGTTCGTTTCTGGCTGAGAATCGGCGAAAACGAACAGATAGCGATGCACAACCGACCATGTGTGGTTCGGTGGAGGAGGAGACGATGGAGACGAGGAGACGCCGGCGGCAGCCGTCCGCGCGGCGCTGGGGCATCGCGACTGCGCTGCTGCTCGGTGCCGCCGGCGGCGCGCCCGGGGTGGCGCAAGCGCAGCTGACCCCGCCGGCCGAACGAGCTGGCCAGCAGGCCGCCGACTACGTGCTGGCGCAGGAGCCCGGCAAGCTGACGCCGCCGGTCGCGGCGGTCGATGCCGACGGCAGGCCGCTGGCGAACTCGGCCCAGATCGTGAGAGCGTTGCGCGCGGCCGACGGCGTCACGATCACGCTGCCGCAGGACACCGTCCTCGACTTCGGCCGCTATGTCACCGGCAGATATGAGCGTGCCGGCGCGACCGCGGATCCGGTCAGCGCCTTCGCCGACTTCGTCGGCAAGGAGAAGAGACTCAGAGACGGTGAGTGGTACCCCGCGCGCTTCGTGAGAGTCCCCGGCGGCGAGGCGATCGACGCCGTCGGCTTCCGCTTCAACGCCGACCTCTCCCAGCAGCCGGCGACGCTCCCGGTCTCGACCGATCGGCTCCCGGGCGAGTTCATGGCGTCCGACGAGCTGCTGACGAGAATCTGGTACTCGTCGGCGTCGACGATGCAGCTGTCGATGATGGCCGCCAAGAGAGAGCGGGACTATGCGCTCTACGACGGTCCCGAGCGCGATCGCGGGATCTGGACCTGGTACGACTCGACCGCGAACAAGACCGCGTTCTACGGGTTCGGCAACCTCGCGAGAGGGCCGACGGAGACGACCTATGACGCGATGGCATGTCCCGACGGCAAGCTCGGCGTCTCCAACTTCCTCGACCCGTACACCTGCTACGTCGTGTGGGACGAGCTCGGCTTCACCGAGGCGGAGCTGTGGGAGGCGTTCAACTTCTACGGCAACCGCGCCTACGTCGAGCAGAAGTTCCCCACGCTGATCGCGCATCTCGACAGAGAGCTCGACGCCAAGCTGGCGCCCACCGGCCTGTACCGCACCAACATGCTGCCGGTCCCGCCCAATCCGGCCGACCCTGCCAAGGGCAACGACCACTCGATGCTGATCGAGATGTGGGTCTACCGCGCGCTCGTCGACACCGCCAAGCTCGCGCGCGAGCTCGGCGAGGAGGCGACCGCTCAGCGGCTGTCGACGAGAGCGGCCGATCTGAGAGCGGCGGTCAACAGATACCTGTGGGACGAGTCGAAGGGCGCCTTCCGCTACTTCGTCGGCTCGGACCACGTCGACCAGGCCGGCAACTCGCTCGCCATCACGACCGGCCTCGCGACCGCCGAGCAGGCCGCGCGGATCCTCACCTACCTGCGCGAGCACAACAACCGCGTCTACGACTGGAGCAGCGGATCCAAGAGCTGGGGCGCGATCAACCCGGCCGGCTCGACGACCTTCGACAAGCCGTTCCTCCCCGGCGACACCGGCTTCGACCAGGCCGACTGGAGAATCGGCGGCTGGGGCTGGGACTGGGGGATGGGGCAGGACCCCAACGACTTCAGCAAGGACTACAACTACAACTACTCGCTCCTGCCGTGGGGCCAGTCGTTCGAGGTCGAGGCCAACTTCACCGGCGGCCGTGACGACGCCGCGCTCGACCTCGTCCGCCGCGCGTGGGGCACGATGCTCAGATGGGGCCCCTCGACCTTCTACGAGTCCTCCCGCTGGGACGGTGTCCCCGCCTACCGGCTCGGCACCCTCCACAACAGCGTCGACCACCGTTGGGGCTCGGGGCCCGGCTACCTGCTGCAGGAGTACGTCCTCGGCGTGCGCGCGGCGACGCCCGGATTCAAGCGCTGGACCGTCAGCCCGCACGGCGGCGATCTCAGCTGGGCCCAGGGCCGAGTCCCCACACCGGCCGGTGACCTGTCGACGTGGTGGGAGAAGGGCGACGGCCGCTACACGCTGCAGCTCAGCGCACCGCGTGGCACCAGCGGGGACGTCGCGCTTCCGGTGGCGGCGAGCGGGACGATCACGCTCGACGGGACCGTCGTCTGGCAGGACGGCAAGG
>Ga0164243_10013464_pt1 | contig 11508 bp, 8 predicted proteins | sample OricompcompostOP_FD_108781 | JGI IMG/M metagenome (GOLD analysis project Ga0164243, IMG submission 108781) | Organic Plus compost microbial communities from Emeryville, California, USA - Original compost - Organic plus compost (OP) | ecosystem: Engineered > Solid waste > Mixed feedstock >... | reverse complement strand
GAGCCGGAGTAGACGCAGACGCGACGGAGTGCCATCCCCCGATGCTGGCAGACGCGCGGCGCGCGGGCAGGCCGGCGCCCGGCGCGCGGCCGGCGCGCGCGGCGAGGCTCGGCCGCGCGGGCCGGCCGTCACCGCGCCGTCGGTTCTCCGCCGCCTCGACGGCGCCGAGCCGCATTGGCGCGCCGGCGCGATTCGCGGAAGCTGCCCGGCATGCTCTTCGACCGCCTGACGCGCCACCTCACCTACGCCAACGTCGTCGCCACGCTCGCGCTGCTCCTCGCGGTCGGCGGCGGGACCGCGTACGCCGCCAACAGACTGATCGGCGCCAGACAGATCGCCCGCAACGCGATCGACTCCAAGAAGGTCCGCGACAACTCCCTCACCTCCGCCGACGTCCGCGACGGCAGCCTCACCGCGAAGGACTTCAAGCGCGGCGTGCTGCCCGCCAACGGCGGCGCCGGCGCCGACGGGGCGAGCGGCTCGAACGGCGCCGACGGCGCGAACGGCGCCGCCGGTCCGGTCGGTCCCGCCGGGCCCGCCGGCCGGGACGGCGCCGGCCTCGTCGCCTTCAAGGACTTCGGCGCGGTCGCGATCGGCTCCGCGTACAGCTGGCAGACCGTCGGCACCTTCAGCTGGACCCAGCCGGCCGGCACGCTGGAGCAGATCGGCGGCTACTTCGAGTGGCCGAGAAGCGCCGCCGGCACCTGTTACAACGACCTGCACCTCCAGTACCAGATCGTCGTCGACGGTCGCGAGCTCTCCTACGACGTCGGCAACGGCGCACCGGACAGCGAGGACTTCAAGAGAGCGGCGACCTTCCCGAACATGACGCACAGCACCGCCGACCCGACCGACCCCGGCGCGATCGGGGCCGAGGTCCCGCTGCTGCCGCCGGCCGCCGACGCCCCGCACACGCTGGAGCTGCGCGTCCGCAACGGCTGCAACAAGGCGATCACGCTGCCCCGCCTGGCGCTCTACGTCACGCGCTTCGCCGGGTGATCGCCCGGCGGCGTGGCGCCGCCCGCCGCCGCCCCGCCCGCGCGCCCGCCGCCGAGGTACAGCTCGGCGACTCTCGGATCGTCGAGCAGCGCTCTGCCCGGTCCCTCGAAGCGGTTGCGGCCGAGGTCGAGCACGTAGCCGCGCGTCGACATCGCCAGCGCGCGGCGGGCGTTCTGCTCGACCATCAGCACCGCGACGCCGTGGCCGTTGATCTCGGCGACCTTCTCGAAGATGACCGAGACGAAGGCCGGCGACAGCCCCGCCGAGGGCTCGTCGAGCAGCAGGATCTCGGGCGAGGGCATCAGCGCCCGCGCCATCGCGACCATCTGCCGCTCGCCGCCGGACATCGTCCCGGCCGGCTGGCGGCGCCGCTCGCCGAGGCGCGGGAACATCTCGTACATCGCCGCCGTCCGCTCGCCGACGTCGGCACCCTTGCGGGCGAGCGCGCCCAGCTCGAGGTTCTCCTCGACCGTCAGGCTCGGGAAGACGTTGCCGAGCTGCGGCACGTAGCTGACGCCGGAGCGCGAGATGTCGTGGGTGCGCCGCCCGGCGACGTCGGCGCCGCGCAGCACGACGCGGCCGGCGCGCGGTCGCAGCAGCCCGAAGACGGCCTTCAGCAGCGTCGACTTGCCGGCGCCGTTGGGTCCGACGATCGTGACGATCTCGCCGGGCCGCAGCTCGACGTCGACGCCGCCGAGGATGTCGACCTCCGGCACGTAGCCGGCGACGAGGCCCTCGGTCCGCAGCAGCGGCGCGGCCATCGGCCTGGCCTCGCCGTCGGTCGCGCGAGCCGCCGGCCCGGCGCCGCCGGTCGCGGGCGGACCGCCGGACGGCTCCTCGGCCGTCATGCCGTCCCGCCCAGGTAGGCGTCGATCACGCGCGGGTCGGAGCGGACCGCCTCCGGCTCGCCGTCGGCGATCACCCGCCCCTGCGCCATGCAGACGACGCGGTCGGAGTGTCCCATCACCACCTCCATGTCGTGCTCGATCAGCAGGAAGGTCGTCCCCTCACGCTCGCGCAGCACGTGGACGTGCTCCAGCAGCCGGGCGCCGAGCGTCGGGTTGACGCCGGCCATCGGCTCGTCGAGCAGCACCATCCGCGGCTCGGCCATCAGCGCGCGCGCCAGCTCCAGCAGCTTGCGCTGGCCGCCCGAGAGCGTGCCGGCATAGTCGTCGGCCTTCCCCTCCAGGCCGTATCTCGACAGCAGCTCGCGCGCCCGCTCGCGCACCTCGCGCTCCCGTTTGCGGGCGGCGAGCGGTCGCGCGATCACGCCCGTCAGGTGCTCGCCCGGCTGGCGCGGCGCGGCCAGCGTCATGTTGTCGATCACCGGCATCGCCGCCAGCGCCTTCGTGATCTGGAAGGTGCGGACCATCCCGCAGCGGGCGATCGCGTGGGCCGGGCGGCCGGAGACGCGCCGGCCGTCGTAGACGACCTCGCCGCCGTCGGCGCGCGCGAAGCCGGTGACGACGTTGAAGAGCGTCGTCTTGCCGGCGCCGTTGGGGCCGATCAGCGCCGTGATCGAGCCGGCCGTCACGTCGAAGCTCGCGCCGTCGACGGCGTGGACGCCGCCGAAGCGCTTCACGACCCCCTCGACGCGCAGCAGCTCGTCAGTCACGCAGCACCATCTCCTCGCGTCTGCCCACGATCCCCTGCGGCCGGAAGGCGACGAGCACGATCAGCGCGATCCCGACGATCACGAAGCGCAGCGCGGCGACCTTCTCCGCCGCCAGCGGCAGGTCGATGAAGCGCGTCGCCTCCAGCAGCGTCCAGATGATCAGCGAGCCGAGCGCGACGCCGACGTAGCTCGCGAGCCCGCCGAGGATCAGGATCGTGAAGCCGATGAACGTGAACTGGGGCTCGAACGACTCGGGGCTGAGGAAGCTCAGGTTGAGCGCCAGGAAGTAGCCGGCGATCGCGCCCAGCGCCGCCGCCAGCGCGATCGACTGGAGCTTGTAGGCGAGCACGTTCTTGCCGAGCGCCCGCGCCGCGTCCTCGTCCTCGCGGATCGCCCGCAGGACGCGGCCCCACGGGCTGCGCTGGAGCAGCATCAGCAGGCCGGTCAGGATCGCGACCGCGATCCACACGACGATCAGCAGCGGCAGCAGGAACTGGTCCTGCAGCGACTCGGGCAGCCAGCCGAGGATCGTGTCGGAGACGTCGAGCCACTGGTCGTCGAAGCCGAGCAGGCCCTGGTTGCCGCCGGTCAGCCCGCGCGCGTTCTGCGCCACGTAGCGGACGATCTCGGCGAAGGCGATCGTCACGATCGCGAAGTAGTCGGCCCGCAATCGCAGCGACGGCAGGCCGATCAGCACGCCGGCCGCCATCGCGATCAGCGTCGCGACCGGCAGCGCCGCCCACAGCGACCACTCCGCTCTGATCACGAGGATCCCCATCGCGTAGGCGCCGATCGCCATGAAGCCGGCCTGGCCGAAGTTGATGATCCCGGTGAAGCCGACGTTCAGCTGCAGGCCGAGCGTGAAGATCGTGTAGGTGCCGGCGAGCACGCCGACGCCGATCCAGAAGTCGGCCGAGGTGAGCGCGTCGAGGCTGACCGCGAAGACCGGGCTCACAGCGTCCGCTCCTTGCGCCCGAACAGCCCCTGCGGCCGCACGATCAGCACCAGGATCAGGATCCCGAAGCCGACCGCGACCTTCCAGCGCGGGTCGATCACCAGCGTCGACCACTCCTGCGCGAGCCCGAGCAGCAGCCCGCCGGCGAGCGCGCCGAAGGCGTTGCCGATCCCGCCCAGGATCACCGCCGCGAACAGGCTCAGCAACAGGAAGAAGCCGAGGTTCGGCGTCAGCGTGCCGATCGCCGCGGTGTAGAGCACGCCTGCGAGGCCGGCCAGGCCGGCGGCGAAGATCCACGTCGCGATCACGACCCGGTCGGTGTCGATCCCGGTCACCTCGGCGAGCCCCATGTCGTCGGAGAGCGCGCGCATCTGGCGCCCGAGCGAGGTCCGCCGCAGCATCACGCCGACCGCGCACAGGACGACGAAGCCGACGACCACGACGATCAGCTCGGTGCGGCCGATCCGCAGGCCGAGGAACGAGATCGAGCCGGTCACGTCGACGTCGAGCCGCCGCGGGATCGTCCCCCAGATCATCTGGATCCCGTAGCGGATCACGAACGCGAAGCCGAGCGTCATCAGCATCAGCTGCAGCAGCCCGGCGCCTCTGCCGCGCATCGGCCGCCACATCACGCGCTCGCTCAGCACGCCGAGCGCGGCCGTCGCGACGACCGCGGCCAGCACCGCGACGACCAGCGGCGCGCCCCACGTCACGTTCACGAGGAAGGCGATGTAGGCGCCGAAGGTGAGCAGGTCGCCGTGGGCGAAGTTGACCAGCCGCAGCGTCCCGTAGACGAGCGTCAGGCCGACCGCGCCCAATGCGAAGTAGCTGCCCGAGACGAGCCCGTTGACGGCCCGCTGGGCGGTGTCGTGGAGGCCGTAGGCGACGATCAGCGCGAGCGCGATCGCCGCCACCAGCGCGACGGTGACCAGCAGCGGGCCGCGGCTGCCGCCGAGCGCGGCGAGCGCCGGCGCCGCGCCCCGGGGCTGCTCCCGGGACGCGGGCGCCGGCGCGGTGTCGGCCCCTCCGGCCATGGCGCGCCTACTCCGCCGCGGCTCTCGCCTCGAACTGGCGCTCGACGCTCAGCACGCCGTCGTCGCCGTATCTGTAGACCTCGTACGTCGCGGCGGTCGGGTCGCCGTTCTCGTCGAAGTCGATCGGACCGGTGACGCCGTCGAAGTCGACCTCCTCGCCCGCGGCGATCATTCTGATCCCGTCGGCCAGCTCCATGAAGGTGAATCTTCTGCCCGGAGGCGCGGAGACCGCCTGCAGCTGCTCGGCGATGCCGGGACCGTCGGCTCTCCCGGCCGCGAGCGCGGCGAGGTAGCAGAGCATCGTCGCGTCGAAGTTCTGCGCGTCGAAGGTCTGGCGGGGTGCGCCGCCGGCCTCTCTCCACAGTCTCCCGAACGCCTCGACGACCGCGCCGGACTCGGGCGTGCCGGGGCGGGTGCCGCGGGCGCCGATCAGCGCTCTCGCCGGGATCGTGTCGGGGATTCTGTCCGACGCCAGGCCGTCGGCGGTGAACAGTCTGCCCGCGTCGAACTCGCCGGTGCGAACGAGCGAGGCGCCCATCTTCCCGTACGTCTCGAAGAAGTCGATGATCACGTACGCGTCGGGGTCGCCTCTGACGATCTCGGCCGCCTCGGAGTTGTAGTTCGGCTGCTCTGGGTCGTAGAGGACCGGGCCGGTCGTTCTGCCGCCCTTCTCCTCCCACGCCGTCTTGAACTTGTCGATGAAGCCCTGGCCATAGGCGTCGTTGCGGGCCGCGAGCGAGAGCGTGAAGTCGGTGCCGCCGAGCTCCTCCTCGACGGTGTCGGCGAGCGCGCGCGACTGCAGGTTGTCCGACGGCGCCGTGCGCCAGACGAAGCCGTCGTCGTCGAGATCGCTGATCGCCGCGTCGGTCGACGACGGCGACACGATCGGCGTCTCCTGTCGCGACGCGACCGACTCGGCGACCGCGAGCGTCTCCGACGACGCCCACGGGCCGGCGAGGCACGACGCTCCGCCGGAGATCAGCTGCCGGGCCGCCTGCACGGCCGCCTGCGGGCTCGACTCGGTGTCGGCCGACTCGATCGAGACGGTCGTCTCGACACCGCCCGCTCTCGTCGCGCCTTCGATCTGCGACACCGCCAGGTCGGCGGCCTTTCTGCCGGGCGCGCCGAACGGCGACAGGTCGCCGGTCAGCGGCAGCAGCACGCCGATCGTCTGGTCGAACGACGTGTCCGCGGGCGCCTCCGCGGCGGCGCCCGTCCCGGTCGTCGCGCCGCCTCCCCCGCCCCCGTCGTCGTCGTCGCCGCAGCCCGCGGCTCCGAGCACGACCGCGATGGCGCCGACGGCCAGCAGCCATCGGCTCCGCGTTCCTGCATGCATGGGGACCTCCTCCTCGTGTACAAGCGGGATACCCGCTGTGAGAGGCGCCAATCAGGTGCATCGCGGCTGCGCCAGCCTCGTCCGGGCTGCCCGTCAACCGGAGGCGCGACAGCGACCGAGCAGGTCGGTCGTCAGCATCACGCGCGCGAGCGCGGCGAGCGCGGTGCCGTAGTAGCCCGGCTCGCGGGCGGCGACCGCGTCGCCGCGATCGAGCAGGCGGTCGCTCGCGCCGACGTCGCCGGCCGCGCGCGCCGCGGCCGCCGCGCCGGCCAGCGCCGCCGGGTGCGAGCCGGCGCTGCGCGGCGTCGCGTCGAGCCCCTGCACCGCGGGCACCGCGCCGCCGGTCGCGATCGCATGCGCGTGCAGCGACGGCCAGGCGCGCGCGGCCAGCTCGCGCTGCCGCGGCGTGCACGTCTCGGCGTAGCGGAGCGGCAGCCGCACGGCGTCGTAGCCGTAGGCGGGAGCGGCCGGGGCGGGCACGGGCTCGACGGCCGGATCGCCCTCGCCGGTGGAGTCGCCCGCGGCGCCGCCGTCGGTCGCGGCGGCGCTCGCGCCCGGCGCGCCGACCGGGACGACGCCCCACGGCAGCACCTTCGCCCAGTCGGCCGGCAGGCCCGGCGGATGCTCGGTGAGCCGGTCGGCGATGCGGGCGCTCGATGCGCGCAGGATCGGCCAGCGCGGGTCGCGGTCGAGCGCGTGGAGCGCGGAGTAGGCGCGCGGCGAGAAGTAGCTCGGGTTGACGACGACGTTCCCACGCGCCCACGGCCCCGCGACCAGCACGCGCGTGCCGACGGCGCGGACGGTCTGCCGCGCGAGCACCCCGCGCCCGATCCGCCGCGCCGCCTGCGCGTAGGCGGGCGCGTCGAAGCGATGCGACGCGAGCGCGAGCGCGCGGGCGGCGTCGAGGTCGGCGTCGGCGGCGGGGTCGGGGAGCGCGCGGCCGCGCTCGCCGGGCGCGCCGCTCGCCCCGGGCGCGCCGCTCGCACCGGGCGCGCCGCTCGCACCGGGCGCGCCGCTCGCACCGGGCGCGCCGCTCGCACCGGGCGCCCCGGACGCGCCGGTCGCATCGGCGGCGCCGTCCGCACCGGCGGCGCCGCCCGCCCCGGCGCCCGGCTCCCACCGCCACGCCAGCGTGCCGTCAGGGCGCTGGAGGTGGGTGCGGGTCCAGCGCCAGACGCGCGCGAAGCGGTCGCGGTCGCCGACGGCGGCGGCGAGCAGCAGCGCGTACGCCTGGCCCTCGGAGACGGTGTCGCCGCCCTGGTCGCGTCGCACGACGCGGCCGTCGGCGCCCACGTAGCGGTCGAAGAAGCGCTCGACGGAGGCGCGCACCTGCGGCGGCGCCTCCGGCCGCGCCGCGCCCGGCTCGTGCCCGGTGCCGGCGCCCGCGTCGACGCCGGCCGCGAACGCCGCGCCCGCGACGACCGCGAGCAGCGAGCGCCTGAGCGCGCCCCTGCGTCGGTCGCCGCGCGACCGCGCGCCGCCGGCGACCGTGCCGCGCCCTCCGGCCGCCGTGCCGCGCGACCGCGCGCCGCCGGCGACCGCGCCGCGCCTCACGCCGCCGCCCTCCGCTCCGCCTCCGCGGCGGCGGCCGGCGGCTCCTCCGCGCGCTCGCCGATCTCGGCTGCGACCGCCGTGCTCCCCCGCAGCGCCGGCCACGCGCCGCTCAGCAGCACGCAGACGTGCAGCAGCGCGAACGCGACGTTGTTGAGCGTCGCCGGACCCTGGTCCCGCGCGAGGCCGAAGAGGGCGGCGCCGACCAGCACGGAGACGAGCGCGAGCGGGATCGCGACGGCGCGCGGCTGGCGGCCGGCGTCGCCCTCCTTCGGCGTCACCTTGAACGCGCCGCGCCGCCGCGCCAGCGCCGCCAGCGAGGCGTGCACGTGGATCCACGCGCTCGCCGCCTGCAGCGCGTAGGCGGAGAAGCGGTAGGAGCCGCCGCCGGCCAGCGCCACCATCCACAGCGCCAGGCCGAAGTACGGCGCGAAGTGGAGCAGGAAGAGGTCGGCGGTCGCGCCGGCGAGCGGCTGCGCGCCGGTCGCGATCCGCACGACCGGGAAGGCCATGTACGCCAGCAGCGTCCAGCCCGACAGGAAGTACATCCCCGACAGCAGGTAGTGGGCGCGGATCCGCCACGGCAGCCTCGCCCGCAGCGCGGTCGCGATCCCGCCGAGGCAGCCGCGCGCCCAGCGGTACTGCTGGCCGACGTAGGCGGCCATGTCCTCGGGGCCGAGGCCGTCGGCGAGCACGCGCGGCAGGTAGGCCGATCTCCAGCCGCGCTCGTGCAGGTGGACCGACAGCTCGAAGTCCTCGGTCAGCGACTGCTCCGGGAAGCCGCCGACGGCGTCGAGCGCGGCGCGGCGGAAGACGACGTTCGTGCCGCAGCAGAACATCGCGCCGTGGCCGTCCTTGCCGCGCGCGATCGCGCCGAAGAACAGCGCCTGCTGGCTCCACGCCGCCGCCGCGACGCCGCCGCGGCCGGCGTTGGCGTAGTGCTGCGGCGTCTGCACGAACGCCAGCCTCGGATCGCGCTGGAGGTGGCCGAGCGTCGCGGTGAGGAAGTCGGGCCGCGGGACGTGGTCGCAGTCGAGCACGACGACGAACGGCGCGTCGAGCTCGCGCAGCGCGTCGTTGACGTTGCCGGCCTTCGCGCCGGTGCTGCGCGGACGGCGCACGTAGCGCGCGCCGTGGCGCTCGGCCAGCGCGCGCATCTGCTCGTCGCCGCCGTCGTCGAGCAGGTGGACGCGGACCTGCGCGCCGGGCAGCCTGACGGCGGCGGCGATCGTCGGCTCGACGACCGCGACCGGCTCGCCGTAGACCGGCACGAGCAGGTCGACCTCGGGCGTCGCCGGGCCGCTCCAGGCGCACGGCCGGCGGTAGCGCTCGCGCGCGCAGGTCCACCAGAAGCCGATCGCCTGCACGACGTTGAACAGCTCGGCCGCGACGAGGATCGCGTACAGGACGGGGCTGCCGATCCGCTCGGGCGACAGCAGCCAGGCGAAGTAGAAGAGCGTCAGCGGGATCGCGAGCGCGATCAGCAGCCGCACGCGCAGCCGGTGGCGGGCGCGCGGCGGAGCGGCGTCCCACGGCGGCGGGTCCAGGCGGGGGTCGGCCGCCGGCGCGGCGGCGGGCGGCGCGTCCGGCGCGGGGCCGGCGGGCCGGTGCGGTCTCGTCGGCTTCGTCGTCATCGCTTGCGGAACTCCCACACCCGCACCTGCGCCAGCTCCCACGTGCGCACGAGCCTGCGCGTCTCTCTCAGGCTCGCGACGAGGCCGCCGGTCGAGGCGGCGAACGACGGCTTGTCGAGGAAGCTGCCGAGGACGAAGACGGTCGCGTCCCTGTCCTGCGGCAGGTCGCGGCCCATCGGCTGCGCGTTCAGCTCGGGCGCGTAGTAGCCGATCACGTCCGTCAGGTAGTCGGGGTTGTAGATCAACACGTCGTGCGGCCCGGCCCGGCGCTCGACCGCCTCCAGCGCGCCGCGGAAGTCGTACAGCCGCGGGTTGGCGCCGTTGACCTGCTGGTCGAGCAGGCCGGCGCCGAGCGTCGCCGCGAAGGCGCCGACGAGCAGGACCGTCGCCGCGCGGCTCGTCGCCCAGCTCGTCAGCGCGCGCGCCGCCAGCAGCAGCAGCATCGGCACCGCGGCGATGAAGTAGCGGACCTCGAACAGCGCCGGCTTCAGCTCGCCGACCGCGAACAGCGCGGCGGCCGGGACGAGCGCGACGGCGGCGACGAGCAGCGTCCGCGGCGAGCGACCGCGGCCGAGCAGCAGCAGCGCGAGCAGCATCGCGGCCGGCCACAGCGCCGACAGCGCGGCCATCGCGTCGTCGGAGTGGTAGCCCCACATCGCCCACACGAGGTTCGTGATCGCGCCGTAGACCGACGGCTGCTGCGCGGTCCCGCCCTGCGCGACCCCGGCGCCGGCCTGCGCCGGCGAGTCGAAGCCGCGCCCGGCCGCCTCGTTGGCGGCGAACTGGGCGTGCGCGAAGCCGAGCAGCGGGATCAGCGCGACGCCGACCATCGCGGCGCTGCCGAGCCAGCGGAGGGCGAAGGCGCGCGCCTGCGCGCGGTCGGCGCGCCGGCCCCACAGCGCGAGCGCGAAGGCCGCCTGCTGGACGCCGACGACGAGGATCGCGAAGTACTGGTCGTAGAGCAGCAGCACGGTCGCGACGGCGTAGAGCGCCCAGTCGCGGAGGCGGCCGGGGGCGCGGGCGCCACGCTCACGAGCGGCAGCTGGCGCGATCGGCTCGCCGCCGCCCTCGCGCCCGGCGCCGGCCGGCTCGCGCAGGATCCGCGCCTGCGCCCAGACGGCGACGAGCGCCAGCAGCATGAAGAAGGCGTACATGCGCGCCTCGGCCGAGTACCAGACGGCGAACGGCGCGACCGTGCCGAGGATCGCGGCGGCGAGGCCGGCGCGGCGGTCCCACAGGTCGCGGCCGGCGAGGTACAGCAGCGGCACGAGCGCCGTCCCGGCCAGCAGCGACGGGACCCGCACCGCCAGCTCGCCGGTCCCGAGCACGCGGACGGTCGCCCACAGCGTCACGTGGTGGAGCGGCGGGTGGACGTCGGTCTCGCGCAGGCGGTCGAGCATCTCGCCGAAGCCCAGCTGCGCCTGGTGGATCGAGGTCGCCTCGTCGAGCCAGACGCCGCGCAGCGCCAGCAGTCGCAGCCCGAGCGCGGCGGCCGTCGCGGCGAGCACCGCCAGCACGACCGGCTCGCGCAGGCGGCCGAGCAGCCGCCGCCCCGCCCCGCGCGTCCCGGCCGCCGCGGCCGCCGGGAGCTGCGGCAGCCGCGCGACCGCGCCGGCCGCGAGGGCCAGGGCGGGACGAGCGGCCGCGAGCGGCGCGCGGAGGGCGCGGCGCGTGGCGGCGTTGCGGGGGCGGGAGGCGCGGAGGGCGAGCGCCGCGAGCGCCGCGGTCAGGGCAGCCGCCGTGGCGATCGTCGCGCGGGCGATGCCGGCCGCGTCGTCGGCGGTCGTCGCGAGCAGCAGCGCCTGGAGGGCGACGGCGGCGGCGATCGGCGCCGGCAGCGTCCGCCCGCGACCGCGCGCGCAGGCGTCGGCGACCAGCACGCGCGCGATCGCGAGCAGCGCCATCGCGCCGACGTACGGCGCGACCAGCGCGCTCGCCTCGGCGTAGTCGTCGCCGAACGCGACGCCCACGAGCGACGGCGGCGCGAGCGCGGCGACGACGGTCGCGCCGCCGCCGAGCAGCGTCGCGACCGCGAGCGCGACCGGCAGCGCGCGCCGGTCGCCGCCGGCCGCGCGCGGGAGCAGCATCAGCGGGACGGTCGTCGTCGCGAAGGCGGCGATCCCGCCGAGGGCGGAGACGATCGCGAACCGCCCGGCCTCGTCGCCCGCCAGCAGCGCCTGCGCGAACAGCACGTCCTGGCTCTGCACGACCGCGAGCAGCAGGAACGCCGCGACCGCGGACCACGCCCGGCGCGCGGGCGCGCTCGGCGCGACCGCAGGCGCCGCCCTCCCGCCCGGTGCACCCGCGGCGCGCGTGGGCGCGCTCGGGGCGACGGCGCGCGCGGCGGTCGCCCGCACGTCGTCGCGCGGGTCGGCCGCGGCGGG
>Ga0164243_10013461_pt1 | contig 11510 bp, 15 predicted proteins | sample OricompcompostOP_FD_108781 | JGI IMG/M metagenome (GOLD analysis project Ga0164243, IMG submission 108781) | Organic Plus compost microbial communities from Emeryville, California, USA - Original compost - Organic plus compost (OP) | ecosystem: Engineered > Solid waste > Mixed feedstock >... | reverse complement strand
TGGCCGCGTCGCTGGGCGCGTCGGTCGGGTCGTCCTCGGCGAGCGAGAGCGGCGCCCGGCCCAGGCCGGTCATGCCGCCGGCGGCGCCGCCGGTCGTGTCGCAGGAGCGGGGCTGGAAGTCCGAGCACGCCACGAGCCGGAACCGCAGCTGGGCCTGCCGCTTGACGGTCTCCTCGAGCTGGTCGCGGTCCTTGGTCTTGCCGGGCACCTCGACCACGATGTTGCGCCCACCTTGGGTGGTCACCGCGGCCTCGGCGACGCCGGAGCCGTTGACGCGCTGGTCGATGATCCGGCGGGCCTCGTCGAGGTTCTCCTTGGTGGGCGCCTTCTCGGCGGTCATGGTGATCCGGGTGCCGCCCTGCAGGTCGAGACCGAGCGCGGGACGCCAGGGCTTGTCGGGGTCCTCGACACCGGCCTGGGAGAGGGCCGTCAGGCCGTAGAGGACGGCGAGGCCGAGGAAGAAGACGATCAGGTTGCGCCCGGGGCGCGGACGGCGGGCCGCCATGGCTCAGCGCTCCTCTTCGTCGTCGGGGCGGTCAGCGTGAGCCTCGGGGCCCTGCGCGACGCCAGTGTCGCGACGCACGGATGCGACGGCGCCCCGCACCACCCGGACGACGACACCGGGGGCGATCTCGAGCTCGACGTGGTCCTCCCGCAGACCGGTGACGGTGCCGAAGATCCCCGACGTGAGCATGACGTCGTCGCCGACCGCGAGGGCCGCCTGGAGCTCGGCCGCCTGCTTGCGCTGGCGTTGGGCGGGGCGGATGATCAGCAGCCAGAAGATGACCGCGATCGCCACGATCGGCAGCAGGGACACAGCGTCTTTCACGGACCAACCTTCTCCACGGGGCAGGGACGGACGCCGCAGGACGAAAGCCGTCCCCGGGACCGACGGGCAAGTGTAGCCACGGACCCTGACGTCACACCGATCGACGGGAGAATCCGCGGGGCGCCGGCGCGGTACGCCGCGCTCCCCCGCGGTGGGGTCAGTCCTCGAACAGCGTCGGGCCGGTCTCGTCGTACGGCAGCGCGGGTGGGGTCAGGCCGAGGTGGGTCCAGGCCGCCGGGGTCGCGATGCGGCCGCGCGGGGTGCGGGCGAGGAAGCCGTTGCGCACCAGGAACGGCTCGGCGACCTCCTCGACCGTCTCGCGCTCCTCGCCGACCGCGACGGCGAGGGTCGAGACGCCGACCGGTCCGCCACCGAAGCGGCGGCACAGCGCGTCCAGCACCGCGCGGTCGAGCCGGTCGAGCCCGAGGGCGTCCACCTCGTAGAGGTCGAGGGCGGCCTGGGCCACCGGCCGGGTGACCACGCCGTCGGCGCGCACCTGCGCATAGTCGCGGACCCGGCGCAGCAGGCGGTTCGCGATGCGGGGGGTGCCGCGCGAGCGGCTCGCGATCTCGGCGGAGCCGTCGGGGTCGAGGTCGACGCCCAGGAGGTCGGCCGAGCGGCGGACGATGCGGTCGAGCTCGTGCGGCTCGTAGAACTCCAGGTGGGCGGTGAAGCCGAAGCGATCGCGCAGCGGTCCCGGCAGCAGTCCGGCCCGCGTGGTCGCGCCGACCAGCGTGAACGGCGGCAGCTCGAGCGGGATCGCCGTCGCGCCGGGGCCCTTGCCGATGACCACGTCGACCCGGAAGTCCTCCATGGCGAGATAGAGCATCTCCTCGGCGGGCCGCGACATCCGGTGGATCTCGTCGACGAAGAGAACCTCGCCCTCGTTGAGCCCGGAGAGGATCGCCGCGAGGTCGCCGGCGTGGGTGATCGCCGGGCCGCTGGTGATGCGCAGGGGCGCGTTCATCTCGTGCGAGATGATCATCGCCAAGGTGGTCTTGCCCAGGCCGGGCGGACCGGACAGCAGGACGTGGTCGGGGGCCCTCCCCCGCTGCCGGGCGGCCTCCAGCACCAGGCCAAGCTGGTCGCGGACCCGGACCTGGCCGACAACCTCGTCGAGGCTGCGCGGCCGCAGCGCCGCCTCGACGGCCCGCTCGTCGCCCTCCGCCTCGGCCGCGGTCAGGGAGCGGAGGTGCACCTCCTCGGCGGCCTCCAGGTCGTCCTCGTGGAAGGGCATGACGATCAGCCTCTCAGGCCTTCGACAGGGTGCGGAGCGCGGCCCGCAGCAGCGCTCGTACGTCGGGCGCGGAGCCGGCCTCGCCGGCGACCGCGTCGACGGCCTTGTCGGCGTCCTTGGCGTTGTAGCCCAGGCCGACGAGGCCCTGGTGGACCTGCTCGCGCCAGGCGGCGCTCGTCGGGGCGGCCGGCGCGGCGCCGGGGGCCACGCCGATGCGGTCCTTGAGCTCGAGGATGATCCGCTGCGCGCCCTTCTGCCCGATGCCGGGCACCTTGGTGAGCGTGCGGACGTCGTCGGTGGCGATCGCGTTGCGCACGCCGTCGGGCGAGAGCACCGCGACGATCGCCTGGGCCAGCTTGGGGCCCACGCCCGAGGCGGTCTGGACCAGCTCGAAGATCGCCTTCTCCTCCTCGTCGGCGAAGCCGTAGAGGGTGAGCGAGTCCTCGCGGACCACCATGCTGGTCGGCAGGGTGGCGCTCGCGCCAGTGCGGAGCTGGGCGAGCGTGCCGGGGGTGCACATCAGCTCCAGGCCGACGCCGCCGACCTCCACGACGGCGCTGCTCAGGGTCAGGGCGGCGACCTGGCCGCGGACGAACGCGATCATCGGTTGCTCCTCGCGGTCGGGGCGGGCCGCCTCGCGGCGGCGAGCGCGGCGTCGATCCGCGCCTGCGAGCCGCCCCGCCAGATGTGGGTGATGGCCAGTGCCAGCGCGTCCGCCGCGTCCGCGGGCTTCGGCATGGCGTCGAGGCGGAGGATGCGGGTCACCATCGCGCCGACCTGCGCCTTGTCGGCGCGGCCGTTGCCGGAGACCGCGGCCTTGACCTCACTGGGGGTGTGCAGGGCGACCGGGAGGCCGCGCCGCGCCGCGCAGACCATCGCGATGCCGGCCGCCTGGGCGGTGCCCATGATCGTGCTGACGTCGGAGCGGGCGAAGATCCGCTCGATCGCGACGGCATCGGGCTGGTACTCGTCCAGCCGGGCCTCGATGCCCTTCTCGATCGTCACCAGCCGCTCCGGGATCGGGATCTCCGACGAGGTGCGCACGACGCTGACGTCGACCAGTCGCAGCGGGCGCCCGATCGATCCCTCGACCATGCCGAGCCCGCAGCGGGTCAACCCGGGGTCGATCCCCAGCACGCGCATCCGCTCCTCCTCCGGCACGTCGAACATGTGTTCGTAGGCTAGCCCGAGCTCGCCCACGAGCCCGACCGGACACGCGGTCGGCTGGGTGGATCGTCCGAAAACCACCCGGACGGGCCATGGGTAACCTCCTCGGCCGCCCGGCAGTGTGTCAGGTGTGGGCGCGGCGGACTCGATGACCACGGACGCGGAGGCGTTCGCGTGGTTCTTCGCGGCCGAGTACCCCCGCGTGGTGCGCTCGCTGTCGCACCTGGTGCGCCGTGAGGACGCCGAGGACGTCGCCCAGGAGGCCTTCGCGCGGCTGCACCAGCACTGGGCCAAGGTGTCGCACTACGACCAGCCCGAGGCCTGGGTGCGCCGGATCCGCCGGACACCCGCGTCCGGGAGGCGCTGCGGACGCTGCCGGCCCGCCAGCGCGCCCTCGTCGTCCTCTACTACTACGAGGACCGCCCGGTGGAGGATGCCGCGAGGATCCTGGGGATGACGTGTGGTGCGGCGAAGGTCGCGCTGCACCGGGCACGCCGCGCACTCGCCCGTCACCTGCAGGAGGAGGCCTCCGATGAGCTCTGCTGACCGGCTCGACCAGCTGCTGCGCGCCGAGCTGCGCCGGGCCGACGACCTCCCCGTCGCGAGCAGGTACGACGCCGTCCTGGCCCGGTCGCGGCAACGGACCCGGCGGCGCCGGATCGCCGTCGGCGCTCTCGCGGTCGTGTTGGTGGCGGTCGGAGCCGGGATCGGGAGCACTCGGCTGCCCGACGGCGGCGGCGACTCGGTCGTCACCGAGCGCGCGCACGGGCTGTCCGGCAGCTGGTCGCGCACGGTCACCGACGCCTCCGTCGGGGAGGGCGCCTGGACGCTGACCTTCGCCTCGGCCCGCCGGCTGGGGATCGACGGACCGCCCTCCCGTCCCGCCGGGCTGGTCACCGACGGCGCGACGTACGCCGACGACGACGGGCTGCTACGGGTGGACGCGTTCGTCAACGGGCTGTGCACGGCGGCCGCCGTGGGCAGCTACCGCTGGACCGTCACCGACGACCTGCTCTACCTCGAGGTGGAGGACGATCGATGCGAGGAGCGGCGCGCGGTCCTCGCCGGCACCTGGGTGCGCCGGCCGTAACCGCGACCCGGCGTCGACGGTGTCCTGGTCATGAAGCACCGAGCACGCAGCGCCGTGACAGCCGCGATCGTGGCCGTCGTCGTGGCGGCGACCGGGTGCTCCGGCGGCGGGCCGGATCCGGACCGGCCCGGCCCGCGGCGTGCGGTGCCCTGTCCCGACGAGGCCGACGCGGCCGTGCTCGCCGAGCACTCCTGCCACGAGGTCTCCGTCCGCCGCGGCGTCGTGATCGTGGTGCAGGTCGAGCCGCCCGCGCCGTCCTCGGCGGACCCGGTCGTCGTCCTCGGCACCAACCTCGGCTCGACCGTCGACTACGCCGGTCTCGCGCTGATCGCGCAGCGCACCCAGCGCACCACCCTGCTCGTGGCGCGGCGCGGTGTGCCACCCTCCATGCCGGTCCTCTCCTGTCCCGAGGTCACCGCGCTGACGCCGGCCGCGGCCGCGGATCCGGCCGGCACCCGGCCAGCGGTGGTCGCGGCCGTCGCCGAGTGTCGCCGGCGTCTGGCCGCCGACGGCGTCGATCCCGCCGCCTTCGGGGTCGAGGCCCTGGCCGACGACCTCCACGTGGTGACCGAGGCCCTCTCCCTGCGCCGGGTGGTCGCGCTCTCCGCCGGGACGACGGGCACCGTGGCGGTCGCCTGGGCACGCCGGCATCCGGAGGATCTCGCCGCGCTGGTGCTGGACACGCCGCTGCTCACGAACCCGCCGCTGCGCCCCCACACCGACCGCCTCGTCGCGCGCGTCTCGGCAGCGTGCGCGGCCCAGCGGCCGTGCCGCACCCGGCACGGGGACCTGCGTGCTCGGTGGCGAGAGCGGCTGAGCGCACTCGCCCGGCGCCCGGTCCAGGTGACGACGCCCGGCGGAGCGGTGCTCGCCGTGGACGACGACACCCTGCGCCGCGCCGTCGTGTGGCTCGCCGGCGGTGCCCGCACCGGCATGGCGCAGCTGCCGACGCTCCTCGACGAGACGACCACCGCGCACGGAGGGGAGCTGCTCACCGAGTTCGCCGAACGCACCCTGGCCACACCGCCCTACTGCGTCGGCTACCTGCCCAAGTGCTACGCCGACCAGCTCGTCTACGGGGCGATGCTGTCGGCCAACTGCCCCGTGCTCGCGTCGGATGCCCTGTGGCGCGACATCTGCCTGGCGTGGGGAGCCGAGACCGCGGCCCCGCCCTCTGCCGCGCCCTCGCCCGTGGACGTCCCCGCCCTCGTCCTCACCGGGCGCTACGACGACCGCGCGACCACCGCGCGCATCCGCGCCCTCCTCGCGCCGGTGTTGCCGGGCGCGTTCTGGGTCGAGGACCCGGCCGTCGGTCACAACGTGCTCGGCGGTGACTGCATCCGCACCGTGCGCTCCGCCTGGCTGGCCGGCGACGTCGACCGTCCCCCGGTGCGGCCCCCGTGTCTGCGCGCTCGGGCGCTCAGCTTCCCGTGACAGCCCCTCGCCGAAAGGACCACATCATGACCCACTCCACCCAGCGGCGCGTGCTGAGCGTCCTCGCCACCCTCGCTGCGCTGACCGTCCTCGCCGGTTGTGGCGACGACGCTGCGGACACCACGCCCCGGGCGGACGAGTCGGTCGCGTCCGCGCCGACCTCCTCGGCGTACGACGGCCCGCGGATCCCGCCCGGCCTCTACCTGCGCACGATCAGCAAGGCCGAGGTCCGCGGCATGGGTCTCGACCCGGCCGACTTCGCATGGGGTCCGGACGGCACGTTCACCAACGGCTACAAGTTCACCGAGACCACCTGGGGGCAGTTCTGTGGGCCGGACCCGGAGGCGCTGGACTCGTGCGGCGACGGCACCTACGCCTACGCCTCCGCCGACGAGCTCGCCGTCACGGAGGTGTGCTGCGGGACCTGGCCGCTGCGGTGGAGCCTCGACGGCGCGAAGCTCACCCTGTCCCTGCCGGGTGAGGCCCAGCCGATCGACGCGCTCAACCGCAACGGGACCTACACCCGCGTGGAGTGACGGCGCTCAGGCGTCGACCTGCTCCATGACCTCGTCGGGGATGTCGGCGTTGGAGAAGACGTTCTGCACGTCGTCGAGGTCGTCGACGGCGTCGATGAGCTTGAACACCTTCCCGGCGGCGGCGGGGTCGGCGACGGGGATGTCCATCGACGCGACGAACTGGACCTCGGCGGAGTCGTAGTCGATGCCGGCGTCCTGCAGCGCGGTGCGCACGGCGACCACGTCGGTGGCCTCGGACTGCACCTCGAACGAGTCGCCGAGGTCGTTGACCTCCTCCGCGCCGGCGTCGAGGGTGGCCTCGAGGATGTCGTCCTCGGTGACGTCACGGCCCTCCTGCTGCTTGGCGACGACCACGACGCCCTTGCGGTGGAACAGGCGGGAGACGGACCCGGGGTCGGCCATCGTGCCGCCGTTGCGGGTCACCGCGGTGCGCACCTCCATGGCGGCGCGGTTGCGGTTGTCGGTGAGGCACTCCACGAGCAGCGCGACGCCCTGGGGGCCGTAGACCTCGTACATGATCGTCTCGTAGTCGACGCCGCCGCCCTCGAGGCCGCCGCCCCGCTTGACCGCGCGGTTGATGTTGTCGTTGGGGACCGACTGCTTCTTGGCCTTCTGGATGGCGTCGTAGAGGGTCGGGTTGCCGGCCGGGTCGGGACCGCCCATCTTGGCGGCGATCTCGATGTTCTTGATGAGCTTGGCGAAGAGCTTGCCGCGCTTGGCGTCGATCACGGCCTTCTTGTGCTTCGTGGTCGCCCACTTGGAGTGGCCAGACATTTCCGTCCCTCTATCTACCTCGACGACTTCGGGCTGCCGGAACAGCCGCGCAAGTCTATCCGGCGGCGAGGTCGAGGAAGAGCCGGTGCACCCGCCCGTCCCCGTCCACCTCGGGATGGAAGGAGGTCGCCATCAGGTGCCCCTGGCGTACGGCGACGGGGTGGCCCGCGGCCTCGGCCAGCACCTCGACCCCCGGCCCGGTGCTCTCGACCCACGGCGCGCGGATGAACACGGCGTGGACCGGCTCCGCGAGTCCGCGGAAGGGCAGGTCCGCCTCGAACGAGTCGACCTGGCGTCCGAAGGCGTTGCGCCGCACGGTGACGTCGAGGCCCCCGATCGTCTCCTGCCCGACGGCGCCGTCCTCGATGCGGTCGGCGAGCAGGATCATCCCGGCGCAGGTGCCGAAGGTCGCCATGCCGCCCCTGACCCGGGCGCGCAACGGCTCGAGCAGGTCGAAGGTGCGCGCCAGCTTGGCCATCGTCGTCGACTCGCCGCCCGGCAGGACGAGGCCGTCGCAGCGCTCGAGCTCGGCCGGCCGGCGTACGGCGAAGGCGTCGGCGCCGAGGGCGGTGAGAGTCTGCAGGTGCTCGCGGACGTCACCTTGCAGCGCGAAGACTCCGATGGCGGGCACCCGCCGAGGTTAGCGATGCGGCGTGGGGCCCGCTCAGGCGGTCCCGCAGTACATCCACCAGTTCGGGCCGTTGGGCAGCGGGCCGGAGTGGAGCAGGGTGGTGGTCGGCGAGCCGACGTTGGAGTGGTCGCTGACCAGCCGCGTCCAGACCTTGGCGTAGAACGGCGAGTTGCCGCCGCCACCCGAGGGGATCTCGCCGAACTGCAGCGTGACCGTGCCGGACGTGCCGACCGGCGGCAGCGTGCCCGACTTCTCCAGCGTGCCGCCCGGGCTGGTGCCCTTCCACAGCTCCCAGTAGAACTCGTACTGGGGCCCGAGTCCGGGCCAGGTCAGCTTGGCCTCCTCGTTGTTCGTCTTCGGGTTCGTCTCCTTCGACGTGCAGACCGGCTGCTGGTGGCTCACCGGCGCCGGCGTCGTGGCGGTGACCGTGGCCCGCGCCGTGTCCGTCCAGTACGCCGACGTGAAGGCCCACGGCGCCACCCCGGCGACACCGAGGCCGGCACCGGCGACGATCGTCGATGCGAGCCCGAGGGGCACCAGGCGGTGACCGCGGCCGAACGCGAGGAGCAGCAGAGCCGTCACGAGGAGGAGCGCTGCGGCGACCCCGAACGGACTGGCCATCGCGTTGAGCGCATAGCCGGCGTACGGGATCCCGAACGCGACCCGGTCCGCCGCCTCGACGCGGTAGGGCTGGGCGTCCACGACGTCGTTGGTGTCGCCGCGCAGCGTGAGGACGGCCGCCGCACCGTCGCTCTCGATCGCGGCGATCCGGTGCGTGACCCGGCTCCCCTGCGCGTCCACCACGCTGACGACGTCGCCCACGGAGAGCTCCGCGGCCGGCACCTCGCGCGCGATGCCGAGCGCGCCGGCGTCGTACGCCGGGCTCATCGAGCCGGACGAGAACACCAGGGGCGTGAGGTGGAACAGCCACCCCGCGAGCAGCGACAGCAGGCAGAGCGTGCCGAGGGCGCCGCCCACCCACAGCAGCGTCTCGCGGGCGACCCGCTTCGTACCGGACATCACGACGGCTCCTGCTTCGCGGGGAAGGTGAGGGTGACGGTGGAGCTCGCGCTGGGGGCGATGGCGGACCCGGCGGGCAGGCTCACCTGGATGCACAGGTGGTGGGACTGCCCGGGCGCGAGGTGCAGGTCCATGGGAGCGTCGAAGCCGTTCAACGCGGCTCCGGCGCCCCCGATCAGCGCTCCTCCGGTGCAGGTGCCGGAGGAGACGCTCCCGCCGCGCCGCACGGTGATCCTCAGCGCTGCGCCGAGCGCTCCGGGTGCGCCGGCCTGGACGCGGTAGGACAGCGGGGCGTCGCCGAGGCTGTTGTTGCCGACGGTCATGATCGCGGCCCGGCTGGTGCCGTCGGCCAGTCCGCTCAGGTTGAGGTCGGCCCAGTTGCCGATGGTCTCGGGACGCACGCGGACGTTGCTCTCGAGGTCGATGTGCAGGGCGCCGCTGTGCAGGGTCACCCCTGGAGCGACCCGCTGGTCGGTCCAGTACGCCGACGTCGCGACCGCTCCGGTGCCGAGGAGGACTCCCGCCGACAGGAGCGCGCGTGTCCGGCCGCGACCGAACCAGCCACGCCGAGGGGCGCTCCGTCCGGGCTCGTCGACGAGCCGCCGCGTCGCCCTAGCCACGGGTCACCGCCCCACCGACGGCCGCCGGCCGCTCTCCGCGGCGACGGACGAGGGCCGCGCCGGCACCGACGAGCGCCGCGCCGAGGGCGAGCAGGCCCACGCCCATCCCGGAGCCCGTGTCGGGCAGCACCCCACCGCCCTGCTGGCCGACGGCGCCCGCGCCCGCGACCTTGCGGGCATCGGACATCGTCACCCGGACCTCGAAGGGAGCGACCTGGTCCATCGACGCCGTCGTCTCGGGCCGGAACGAGCCGCGCACCGTGATCGTGGTCCGTGCCCCGCGGGGCAGGTGGAGGCGAGCCGGCTGCAGGCGCGTGGCGCCGGCCTGGATCTCGGCCCAGGGGCCCGACCCGACCCGGGCCTCGAGGAGCAGGTCCGGCGACGCGAGCAGACCGGCCGGATCGGCGGCGACGACGTCGACGACGACCTCGGCGCGCGACGGGCCGTCGTTGCGGACGTGGAAGCTGCGCTCCTCGACGTCGCCGGGCACCCAGAGGAAGCCGTTCGCGAAGAGCGGTGCCGTGAGCTGGGAGGACCACGTCACCCCGTCCTGGCTCACGCCGACCTCGTCGGCCGCGGACGCCGGCGCGGCCGTGACGACGACAGCCAGGGCGGCTGCGGCCAGGAGCGAGGCGAGGCGGCGGATCATGGTGGGCCTTTCGTCAGCGCCGGAGGCGGCGCCGGGTGAGGAGGAGCAAGGTCAGGAGGAGGGCGAGGATCGTCGCGGTGATCGTGGCGGTGGCGAGGTGGTGGCCGGCGGCGCGGTCCCGGTCAGGCTCGTCGACCTCCGGCGACGCGGTCGGATCGGGAGGCGCCGGGTCGGGCCGACTGCGACGACCGCGCCGGCCGCGCCGCCGGTCCCGGACGGCCCCGACGAACATGAACGCCGCGTAGCCGGCCAAGGCGGTCGCGACCACGACCACGGCGCTTTGCCGTTGACGACCGTCGAGAGCGTTGTTCAGGTATCCGAGATAGGGCACGGCGTACCACAGTCGGCCGCGGACCTGGACCGGACGGACCGAGGCGGCGTCCGGGGTGTCGTTGGCGTCGCCTTGGGTGGTGAACACCGTCTCCCCGTCGAGCCGGATGTCGACCGAGACGATCCGGTGCGTCACCACCGTCCGCTTGCCCGACTCGAGCTGGTAGGTGATCACGTCCCCGACGCGGAGCTCGTCGGGGTCCACCGGCTCGACCACCACCAGGGTCCCTGGTGGCAGCTGGGGCCGCATGGACCCGGTGAGCACCGTGTACGGCGTCGCACCGGCCAGCCTGGGCACGAGCACCGCGACCGCGACCGCCGCGAGGGACGTCAGGATCACCAGCCAGGTCAGGACCAGGCCGGAGAACCGGAGGAGCCTCATCGGTCGATCGGGACGCGGTGCCCATGTCGCCCCATGCCCGGTCAGGCGTCGTGGTTCTGGGTCACCTTCACGGTCAGCCCGGCGAGCGTCGCGGACAGTCCACCGAGCACGTTCGAGTCGTTGTCCTCCACGCCGTATGGCCAGGTGATCGTCATCTGGACGCTGACGGTGTCGCCGTCGCTCACCGCGACGTTGGTCGCGGACGGCTGTGCGACGCCGTTGAGCTCGACGGCCGTCGTGACCCCGATCTCGTCGATGAGCGCCTGGGCGCCCGTCACGTCCGCCGGCGCGGTCACCGCGAAGTCGACCTCGCGCAGGTGCTCACCCGCGACGTCGAGGGTGTAGGTGCACGTCTGCGTCAACGAGTCGCCCGGCACCAGCAGCTGCGTGTCGAACGACGCGCCGCCGTCCAGCACCCAGCCGCTGCCGCAGTCGGGGTCGACCAGCTTGAGATGACCGCTGCTGATCGACGCGCCGGGCGCGGTCACCGAGTCGGTCCAGTAGGCCAGGGTGCCCGCACCACCCATGAGCAGCACGGCCGCGGACCCTGCCGCGAGCGCGCCCTTCGTCGTCTTCTTCATCTGTTCTCCAGTCCCCATGCCCTGTTGTCCCCAGGTCTGGCTGCCGTGGTCGGGAAGCAGGGAGCGCTTCTCGATCCACCAGCAAGGCAAACACAGCCGGGGCCCGCGCGAGACCGGAATGCGGACTTAGGTCCGGAGATTTTACCGAGGGCTTGCGGCCGCGGCCGCTCCCTCGCGCACGGCTACCAGCCGCGTTCGGCGAGCCGGTGCGGCTGCGGGATCTCCTCGAC
>Ga0164243_10013460_pt1 | contig 11511 bp, 11 predicted proteins | sample OricompcompostOP_FD_108781 | JGI IMG/M metagenome (GOLD analysis project Ga0164243, IMG submission 108781) | Organic Plus compost microbial communities from Emeryville, California, USA - Original compost - Organic plus compost (OP) | ecosystem: Engineered > Solid waste > Mixed feedstock >... | reverse complement strand
GGTGCCGCTGGTGCGGTTCGCCGACGCCTACCCGGTCAGCGAGCACCGGATGGCCGGGCGCGCGGACGCTGCGCGGGGCGAGCAGCTGCTGCCGTTCGAGGGCTCCGGGTTCACCACGAGCTGGGCCCTCCGGCTGCCCGAGGCCGCCAACCTCGCGTCACTGGACCGGGTCACCGACGTGCGGCTCACCTTCGAGCTGCAGGCCGGCTACGACCCGCAGCAGACGTCGACGGCCACCCCGCCGGCCGCCCAGGTGTCGCGGTCGATGTTCGTCTCCGCGCTGGCCGTGGACCCTGCGGGGCTCGCGACCGTGCACAAGCAGTCGACGGACCAGGCCACGCTGGCGTTCGACCTGCGGCGGCTGCCCGTCCCTGCTGACGCCACGATCACCAACCTCGCGGTGCTCCTGCCCGGCGTCGACAAGGGCAACGTCGTCGCCGAGCTGCGGGTGGGCTCGGCCGGCCCGACGACCTTCCCGATCGTCGGCGGCGTCGCGATGTCCAACGCCGGCCCGCTGTCGAGCGGCGGCGGGGCCCAGCAGCTCAACGGCGCCCTCGGCGTGCCGCTTCGGCAGAAGGTGGCCCTGACGATCACGAAGGGCAACGACGCGGCCCGCCTGGCCCAGGCGCGGGACGTCCTCGTCTGGGTGGAGTACGCCGTCGGCTGACGGCCGCCTTCTCCCCGGGCTCACCTCGGGCTCACCTCGGGCTCAGCCCGGCGAGGGCGGCGAGCGCCCGCCGCCGGGGTTACTGATGTCGGCGCGGCGCCCTAGCGTGCCGGCATGACCATCGCGATGTACCCCAGCTTCGTCATCGACTGCCCCGACCCGGAGCGCCTCGCCGGCTTCTACGGCGAGCTGCTCGGCTGGGAGCCGCGCAACCACAGCGACGACTGGTGGGAGGTCCGCTCCTCCGACGGCTCGCAGTGCATCTGCTTCCAACCGGTCGCGGACTACCGCCCGCCGCAGTGGCCGGGTCAGGAGGTCCCGCAGCAGGTGCACCTCGACGTGATGGTCCGCGACCTCGACCAGGCGGAGCAGGAGGTGCTGGCGATCGGCGCGACCAAGGCCGACCACCAGCCGGGCACGACCTTCCGCGTCTTCCTCGACCCCGCCGGGCACCCGTTCTGCCTCTGCAGCAGCTGACGTCGGTACACCTCCGCGGCGGGACGTCATGCGTCGGGAGCAACCGCTTGCCCCAGCCGACCTCCCAGCCGCGGGCACCGCACAACCACCTAATTCGGTGATGCGCTGAGCGGTGTCGGCCGGTGACCATGGCTCCTACCGCCTGCCGAGGGAGCCGATCGTGGACCTGCAGCGAGCCGGCCGAGTCTTCGGATGGCTGTTCATCGGAACGTTCGTGACGAGCATCCCGGCTCGTCTTCTGTTCATCGACGGGGCCGGCGCGAGCTGGACCGACATGCGCTTCGTCCCCGGGGACGCGTCCTCGGCGAGCCTGAAGTGGGGCGCGCTGCTCGAGTTCGGCCTGATCGTGACCCAGCTCGGCACCGCTCTCGTGCTGTACCCGATCGCGCGCCGGCGGAGCCGGACGGTCGCGATCAGCTACGTCAGCGCCCGGACGATCGAGTCCGTCTTCGCCGCCATCGGTCTGGTCAGCATGCTCGGGCTGGTGTCGGTGATCAGCGCGATGGACGGCACGAGCGGCAGCGAGGCGGTGGCCCTCCAGGTCCAGGGAGACAGCCTCGCGCACGCCTACGAGTGGGCGTTCGAGTGGGGTCCGGGACTCGTGGCGGGCATCGGCAACGGGGTGCTGCTCGGCTACCTCATGTACACGTCGGGCCTGGTGCCCCCGCGGCTGGCCCTGCTGGGCCTGGTCGGCGGCCCCGTCCTGATCCTCTCGTTCCTGCTGATCCTGGCGGGCGCCTACAAGAACGGCGAGGGCCCGTCGGGCCTCCTGACGCTCCCCGAAGCAGCGTGGGAGCTCTCGTTGGGCGTCTACTGCGCGTGGAAGGGCTTCCGACCGGCGGTCCCGGTCGCGGCACCGTCGTACCAGCGGGAGACCGTGTAGCGACGGATCGCGTCAACCGAGCCGCTCGTCGATCTCCTCCACCACCCGGTCGACCGGCGGCCCGACGTCCACGACGAAGCCTCGCTCGTCGTTCCCGAGCGGCTCGAGGGTGGCCAGCTGCGAGTCGAGCAGGGACGCCGGCATGAAGTGCCCGGGCCGACCGGCCTGGCGACGCGCGATCACCTCCGGGTCGCCGTGCAGGTGCACGAACACCACGTCCGGCCGGTGCTCGCGCAGCAGGTCGCGGTAGCTCCGCTTGAGCGCCGAGCAGGTCACCACGCCCCGGTCGTGCTCGGCGAGCCAGCGGCCGATCGCCTCCAGCCACGGCCGCCGGTCGTCGTCGTCGAGCGGCTCGCCGGCGTTCATCTTGGCGATGTTCCCCGGCGGGTGGAAGTCGTCGGCGTCGGCGTACGGGACCCGCAGCCGCTCCGCCAGCGCCGCCCCGACGGTGCTCTTGCCCGAGCCGGAGACCCCCATCACGACGACCGGTGCCACGGTCAGATCTGTCCGGTCGTCACCATGTCGACGAGGTCGGCGACCGAGTCCACCACTCGCGTCGGGCCGTAGGGGAACGTCGGGATCTGCTCCGGCCGGGTCGAGCCGGTCGTCACCAGGATCGTGCGCATGCCCGCCTCGAGCCCGGAGATGATGTCGGTCTCCATCCGGTCACCGACCATCACCGAGGTCTCGGAGTGCGCCTCCAGGCGGTTGAGCGCACCCCGCATCATCAGCGGGTTCGGCTTGCCCACGAAGTACGGCTGCCGCCCGGTCGCGGTGCTGATCAGCGCCGCCACCGACCCGGTGGCCGGCAGCTTGCCCTGGTGGCTCGGCCCGCTCGGGTCCGGGTTGGTCGCGATGAACCGGGCCCCGGCCTCGATCAGCCGGATCGCCCGGGTGATCGCCTCGAACGAGTAGGTGCGGGTCTCCCCCAGCACGACGTAGTCGGGGTCGAGCGTGGTCATCACGAAGCCGGCGTCGTGCATCGCGGTGAGCAGCCCGGCCTCGCCGATGACGTACGCCGAGCCGCCCGGCCGCTGGTGGCGCAGGAACTCCGCCGTCGCCAGCGCCGAGGTCCAGATGCACTCCTCCGGCACGTCGATCCCGCTCGCCTGGAGCCGGGCCCGCAGGTCGCGGGGCGTGAAGATCGAGTTGTTGGTCAGCACCAGGAACTTCCGGCCCGACGCCTTCAGTGCCTCGACGAACTCACTGGCCCCCGGGATCGGCACCTCCTCGTGCACGAGGACGCCGTCCATGTCGGTGAGCCATGCCTCTACCGGTAGGTCGCGCTCCACGGAACTCATCCTTGCGCATCGAGCTCAGAACGGGCGCACGGTCGGCGCCCGCCGCTCCCGACGCCAGGCCTCAGGCGAACAGGTCCCCGTGCTCCTGCACCCGCTCCAGCACCTGGTCGAACCGCAGCTGCTCGAGCCCCAGCTCGTCCTCGGCACCCTCCTCGACCTCCTCCCACGCGACCGGCGCGGCGACGTGCGGCCGCTCCCTCCCGCGCAGCGAGTACGGCGAGATGGTCGTCTTCGAGCCGGCGTTCTGGGACCAGTCGAGGAACACCTTGCCGGAGCGCTTCGCCTTGGTCATGGTCGCGGTGACCAGGGAGCCGTGCTCGGCCTGCAGCTCCTCGGCCACCTCCTTCGCCAGCGCCGTCGACTCGTCGGAGGGCAGCCGCTTCGGCAGGTCGGCGTAGAGGTGCAGCCCCTTGCTCCCGCTGAGCACCGGCTTCGCGGAGAGGCCGCGCTCCTCGAGCTTCTCCCGCACCAGCAGCGCGACCGTGCAGCACTCGTGCAGCCCGGCCGGCTCGCCGGGGTCGAGGTCGATGACGAGCCGGTCCGCGTTCCTCGGCCGGCCGTTGCGGGCCACCGTCCACTGGTGCACGTGCAGCTCGAGCGCGGCCAGGTTGACCAGCCAGGTGAGCGTGGCGAGGTCGTCGACGATCGGGAAGGTGATCGTCCCCTCCCCCTTGCCCGAACGGCTGCCGGTGGTGGGCACGGTCGCGGTGCGCACCCACGACGGCGTGCCGGCGGGCGCGTTCTTCTCGAAGAAGCTCATGTCCTCGACGCCGTGCGGCCAGCGGATCCGGGTGACCGCGCGGTCGCGCAGGTGCGGCAGCAGCACCGGCGCCACCTGCGCGTAGTAGTTGAGCACCTCGCCCTTGGTGGTGCCGGTGCGCGGGTAGAGCACCTTGTCGAGGCTGCTGATCGTGAGCGTCCGGCCCTCGACGTCGACCCGGACCTCCTGCTTCTCCGCCTCCATCAGGGGGCCGTCACAGGTCGCCGGGGTCGAGGTCGCGCCGGATCCCGCGGTACGACGGCTGCCGCAGCCGGTCGTTGCGCGCGGTGCGGTGGGTGTCCACGTCGACGACCAGGAGGGGCTCCACCCAGTGGGCGCCCTTCGCGTCGACCCGCGGCACCTCGTCGGCGAACGGGCTGTCACCCCGCTCGGTGCCGGCGAGCGCGGCGGTCAGCAACCGGCTCGCCTTCGGCCCGATGCCACTGCCCACCCGGCCACGGTAGAGCAGGCCGTCCGGAGTGGGCTCGCCGACGAGCAGCGCCGCGAGATGGGTCCCGCCCTCCTGCGGACGCCAGCCGCCCACGACGTACGACGCCCGGTGCCGGTGCGCGAACTTCAGCCAGTGCGGCGAGCGCTCACCGAAGCGGTACGTCGAGGAGCGCAGCTTGCTGACGACACCCTCCAGGCCCTGCTGCCGGGTCGCCTCGTGGAGCATCGCGCCGTCGTCGTACGCCGTCGGCACCTGCCAGGCGCTGCCGGCGAGCAGCCCCTCGAGCCGTGCCCGCCGCTGCTCGAGCGGCAGGCCGGTCAGGTCCTCGCCGTCGAGACGCAGCAGGTCGAAGACCATGAACGTCGCCGGCACCTTCTTCACCAGTCGCGCCACCGACGCGGCCGACCGCACGTGCATCCGCTCCTGCAGCACCCGGAAGTCCGGGAGCCCGTGCTCGTTGAGTGCGATCACCTCGCCGTCGACGAGCAGGTCGCGTCCCGGGAGCGGCGACACCGCGAGGTCCGGCCACGCCGCGGTCACGTCGTTGCCGTTGCGACTGAAGAAACGGTCTAGACCACTGCTGCAGTCGGCGAGGATGCGGATCCCGTCCCACTTCACCTCGTGAATCCACCCACTGCCAGTGGGAATGTGCTTGCCGGGCGTGGCCAGCATCGGCTGCATGACATCCCCTGGGGTCGGCGGTGCGTTCGAAATCACCCCCGCGTTCGACACAGGGGGGTGCATGTCCGATACGGTAATTCGCGCATGGGGCCCCTGTGTCCCGCTGAAGAAGCGCTCGGAACATGGGCGCGAGCGTCCGAGGGAGACAAACTAGTGAAGTACCACCTTGTCAAAGTGGGGGCCCTCATCGGGGCCGCGACGCTCGTGGGGCTGTCGATCAGCCCCGCCGCGGCAGCCCCCACCGCCGCCCAGGCCACGGCCAACGGGCTCACGCTCGCCATCGCCGGCAGTCCGGTGAGCACCGGCGACGTGAAGGCGACGAACGACGGCTCCGGTGAGAAGGTGACCGGCGAGAAGAACCCGCCGATCAGTGTCCTCAAGAACCAGGACGTCCTCGACATCGGTGTCATCGCCCAGGACGCGACCGCCAAGATCGAGAACAAGAACGGTGTCTCCCGCGCCTGCGCCGGCGTTGCGGGCGACGGTGCCACGGTCGCCGACGTCGGCGAGTCCAACTGCCTCACCCCCGGCGACCCGGTCGGCGTCACCATCGCCAACCTCGACCTCACCGGCGCGGTGCTGATCAACCCGGAGTCCGCGCTCGGCGGGCTCTCGGCCCTGAACCCCGTCCTGGACCAGATCGTCGCGCCGATCACCGCGGCGATCACCAACGCGCTCGCGCCGTTCAAGACCACCGGTCTGACCGGCACCCTCGGCGCGGTCCAGGCGCGCTGCGTGGCGAACCCCTCCTCTGCGCAGGGCACCGCCAACATCGCCGACAGCAAGCTGCAGCTCGACCTGGCGGGCAACAAGATCGACCTTCTCGAGTTCCCGGCCAACCCGGACCCGAACACCAAGGTGGTCACCGACCTCGACCAGGTGCTCGACACGATCCTGGACGCGGTCCGGGTCGACCTGAACAACACGCTCAACGGCGTGCTCGCCCCGCTCGGCCAGGTCATCCAGGCCCTGCAGCAGACGATCGTCGACACGCTCATCGCCGACATCGCCGACCAGCTCGCCCCGCTGGAGGAGAACATCCTCGACGCGACGCTCAACAAGCAGTCGACCTCCCAGGGCGGCAAGAAGGTCTCCGTGACCGCGCTCGACCTGCACCTGCTGCCGGCCGCGCAGAAGTTCGGCGCCCCGTCGCTGCTCGACCTCTCGCTGGCCAGCGTCAGCTGCGGCCCGAACGGCCGGGTCCAGGGTCCGGACAACCCGGACAACCCCGACAACCCGGACAACCCTGACGGTCCGAACGGCCCGAACGGTCCGAACGGCCCCAACGGTCCGGGCGGCCCGAACGTCCCGACCACGGTCGACGCCGGCGCCAACGCCGACAACGGCCTCAACGAGGGCGCGCTGATCGCCGGGCTGCTGATGCTCGGCGGCGCCGCCGGGATGATCGGCTACCGCCGACTGCTGGCTCGCTGATCGACTAGTTGCCGCGACCGGCAACAATCGTCACTGACGGTTGTTGCCGGTCGTTTGGCGTCCTGGACCCACTCGGAGGAAGTCGAAGCCCATGAAACTGCGCCTGCCATCCGCGAGCGCGCTGCGCGACCCCCGGTCCTGGGTGATCGTCGGACTGGTCGTCGTCGGCCTGGCCCTCGTCATCTGGGCGCTGCTGCCCTCGGACAGCCCGGTCCGCAAGGTCGTCGGCACCGACACCGACGAGGCCCCCAGCGCCGAGGAGAAGGTCCCGGACACGCCTGACAAGGGTCCCGACGAGATCCTCGTGCCGTCGCTGAAGATCAAGGCGCCGCTGATCCCGATCGAGCTCGAGACCGACGGCGTGCTCACCCCGCCCGCCGACACCGACGTGGTCGGCTGGTGGGACGGCAGCGCCGAGCCGGGCAGCGGCAAGGGGCAGACGGTGGTCACCGGGCACACGGTGAGCACCGGCGGTGGGGTGATGAACGAGCTGCCCAAGCTCGACATCGGCTCCGTGGTCCAGGTCCGCGACGAGGGCAAGGTCTACGACTACCGCACCACCGGCGTGTTCAAGCTCAGCAAGGAGGAGGTCGCCGACGCCTCCCAGAACCTCTTCGGCCAGCAGGGCGGTCACGGGCGGCTCGTGCTGGTGACCTGCACCGACTACCACGACGGTGAGTACGACTCGAACATCATCGTCTGGGCGGAGCCGATCAAGGGCGGGGGCGGCCGCAGCGACGACGCCTGACGACGCGCGCCGCTGCCGCCGTTCGCCGCGGGCTGGCATCCTGTAGTCATGCGTGCGATCTGGAAGGGTGCGGTCTCCTTCGGGCTGGTCAGCGTGCCCGTGAAGCTGTACTCGGCCACCGAGAGCCATGACGTGTCCTTCCGGCAGGTGCATGCCAAGGACGGCGGGCGGATCCGCTACCAGCGGGTCTGCTCGATCGACGGCGAGGAGGTCCCGTACGCCGACATCGCCAAGGGCTACGAGACCGAGGACGGCGAGATGGTCATCCTCACCGACGAGGACATGGCCCAGCTCCCGCTGTCGTCCTCGCGCGAGATCGCGGTCGAGAAGTTCGTGCCCCGCGAGCAGATCGACCCGATGCTCTTCGAGAAGTCCTACTACCTCGAGCCCGAGAAGACCGGCGCCAAGCCCTACGCCCTGCTCCGCCAGGCGCTGCTCGAGGCGGACCGGATGGCGGTCGTCACCGTGGCGCTGCGCAACCGCACCAGCGTCGCGGTGCTCCGGGTCCGCGACGACGTGATCGTCCTGCAGACGATGATGTGGCCCGACGAGATCCGCCAGCCCGACTTCACCGTCGAGGCCGGCGAGGTCAAGGAGGCCGAGGTCCAGATGGCCAAGATGCTGGTCGAGACCCTCGCCGGCGACTTCGACCCGGACGAGTTCGAGGACGACTACGCCGAGGCGGTCGAGGCCCTGGTGAAGGCGAAGATCGAGGGCGGCGAGGTCAAGCGGACGCCGACCTCCACGAAGTCCTCCGGCGAGGTCGTCGACCTGCTCGCGGCCCTGCAGCGCTCCGTCGACGCGGCCAAGAGCGCCCGCGGCGAGGACACCGAGGCCGAGGAGGAGCCGGCCCCGAAGAAGACGCCGGCCAAGAAGTCCGCCGCCAAGAAGACCGCGAAGAAGGCACCGGCGAAGAAGGCCGCGAAGAAGACGACCAAGAAGGCCACCGCCAAGCGCAAGGCCAGCTGAGCGTTCGCGTCCGGCGGGCTACCCCGCCTCGCCGCGGGCGCGGGGCGAGTCCGGCGCCATCCGGTCGTAGCGGTGCATGATCGCGTCGCTGAGCCGCGGCGCGACGATGTTGACCAGCTCGCCGACCTGGGCGACCAGGTTGCCGACCGTGACCGGACGCTCCTCCAGCGCACGCACCACCCGCGCCGCGGCCTGCTCGGCGCTGATCCCGCGCCGGTCCTCGATCGTGCCGGTCGGCACGACCATGTCGGTGCGCACCAGACCGAGACGCATGTTCGTGAACGTCACGTTGTCGCCGTACGTCTCCCGGCCCGCGATCCGCGCCCACGTGTCCAGCGCGGTCTTGGAGGCGATGTAGGCGGCGAACTTCGGGGCCTTCATCTGCACGCCCCACGTCACGACGTTGACCACGTGACCGAACCCCTGCTCGCGCATCGCGGGGAGCAGGCCCAGGGTGAGCCGGACCGGGGCGAAGTAGTTGATCGCCATCGTCCGCTCGAAGTCGTGGAACCGGTCGTAGCTCAGGTGCAGCGAGCGGCGGATGGACCGGCCGGCGTTGTTGACCAGGTACTCGACCGCGCCGTGGTCGGCGAGCACCTGCTTGACCAGCGCGTCGACGGCCTCGCCGTCCGTCAGGTCGCAGGGGTACGTCGTCGCCTCGCCGCCGGCGGCCCGGACCTCCTCGGCCAGCCGGTCGAGCTCGGCGGCCCTCCGGGCCACCAGCAGCACCCGCGCGCCGCGCGCGGCGACGGCGCGCGCGGTCGCCTCCCCGATCCCCGACGAGGCGCCGGTGACGAGCACGGTGCGGTCGGCCAGCGGGCTCGGGCCGCGCCCCAGCAGCCGGCGGAGCCGGGCACGCGGGGTCTCGAGCAGCAGTCCGCCCACCTCAGCCCTCCGTCTCCTCGATCGCGGTGTGGATCAGGTCCCGCACCAGGTTGATCGGCCGGATCCGGCCGCTGACGATCGGCACCCCGGAGTCGCCGAAGAACGCGGACGGGATGCCGATGATCTCGGCGTCGTTGTTGATCGCCGCGCCGCCGGAGTTGCCGGGCGCGATCCGGGTGTCGGTGTCGATCTCGGAGCGCGGCCCGTACTGCTCGGACGGGATGAAGGTCGAGATCACGCCCTTGGTGATGGTGACCGCGCCCGACTGCGAGATGCCCGGGAAGCCGAGCACCGTGACGTCGTCGCCGGTGGACAGCTCGTCGGAGTCGCCGAGCGGCATCGTGGGCAGGTCGAGGTCCGCGTCGAGCTCGTTGCCCTCCTCGTCGGCGTAGATCTCGATCACGGCGGCGTCGAGGTCGCCGTCGGCCTCGACGACCCGGGCGCGGTACTCGGGGTCCGCCGGCCGGTCGTCGCCCTTGGTGAGCGCTACCAGCAGGTACTCCGGGTTCTTCAGCTGCTCGTCCGCGGAGTACTGGTCGGCCAGCCCCTCGGACTCGGGGGCGGCCACGTGGGCGTTGGTGAGGATCAGCCCGTCGGAGCTGATGATCGAGCCGGAGCCCGAGTAGGACACCGGGGCGCCGGCGAGGTCGGTGGTCTCCGCGGAGAGCCGGACCGTGGCCGCCTTGGCGGTGTCGAGCTCCTCGTTGGTCAGCGTCGCCATCGACTCGCCGGAGCCGCTGCCCCCGCTCCCGGAGCCGCCGTCGTCGTCCCCGCGGAGCAGCAGCACCGGCACCGTGATCGCCGCCGCGACCACGACCGCGGCGGCCAGCGCGATGGCGGACACCAGCAGCCGGCGGTTGCGCCGCCTGCGCGCGAACCGGCGCTCCTCCTCGGCGGCCGACAGGATCGGCACCAGCTGCACCTCGGGCCCGGCGACCGGGTGCCCCAGCCGAAGGCTGACGCTCTCGTCGAACGGGAGCTGCTCGACCCGCCGGCCGCCGAGGTAGGTGCCTTCCTGCGAGCTGTTGCGGTAGGTCCAGCCGCCGGGCGTCGCGCTCACCTGGCCGTGCATCCGCGAGCAGACCGGGTCGCTGATCACCACGTCGGACTCGGGACGGCGCCCGATCGTCAGGAACGCGGGGTGCCGGAACCGGAACTCCCTGCCCTCGGCGACCACGAGCAGGTCCGGGCCGGTGCGGTCGGCAGCGGCCGGCCCCGGCGGCGGCGCGGCGAGGATGAAGGTCTCCTCGTAGCCGCTCATCGGGTTCTCGCCGATCGGCCGGTCCGGGACGGGCGGGGGCGCCTGCTGCACCTCGGGGGTGATCCGCAGCGACGAGCCCGGCCCCGGTGGCCCGCACTGGACCACCAGCGGCCCGTCGACCCGGCGCTCGGTGATCTGCTGCCCCTCGACGAAGGTGCCCCACTGGCTGCCGGTGTCGACGAGCACCCAGCCGTCCTCGGCGGGGCGCAGCTCCGCGTGCTGCCGCGACACCGACGCCGCGGCGAGCACCACGTCGGCCTCGATCGACCTGCCGATACGCAGCGGCCGGGGCGCGTCGAACCGCAACGCGCGCCCGTCCACCTCGATCAGCAGGGGCTGCATGCGCGCAGCCTACCCAGCGGTAGTGCTGCCGGAACGCGCGCGGAGCAGGCTCAGGGACGGCGCACGGTGAGCGTGGCGGAGCCGACGTGGATCCGGGCGCCGTCGACCACGTCGATGGTCTGCTGCGGCCCCACGACGTGCGTCTGGTCGCCCGGGAAGACCACCTGCCAGGGGTTGCCGGAGGCGTTGAGCAGGCCCCAGCGGGCCGGGTCCTGCGGGTGCTGCCGGAGCCGGCCCAGCGTGGTCGGCTCGTCGACCCCGGAGGCCAGGTGGTCGGACCGGATCACCGCCAGGGGGCTCACCGCGATCGTGCGCCGGCCGGTCCGCAGGAGGTACGGCGGGGTCAGCTCGCCGCCGCAGGACCGGCAGCGCACGTCCGGCGTGGCCGGGTCCCAGAAGTTCGTGGTGCGGCACGAGCCGCACGAGACCATGTCGTCGCGGAGCCGGTCCATCGCCTTGATCCACTGACCCTCGGTGACCCGCGCTCCGGGGTTCTCGAGGCCGGTGACGAACGCCTGCACGAACAGGTCGCGGAGGAACTGCGGGTAGATGTCCCAGTACTGCCGCACGATGTCGCCCGGCCGGTTGGAGTCGTCCTCGGGGTGCATGCAGAAGACCGGCTCGGTGCCGAAGTGGACGAGCAGCCACTCCG